>OBEQ011572654.1_pt1 | contig 13872 bp, 13 predicted proteins | sample 1670901 | NCBI WGS metagenome assembly OBEQ01 (sample SAMEA104232315, study PRJEB22302) | groundwater metagenome | biome: forest; feature: aquifer; material: groundwater | place: USA | collected 2011-08-07 | depth 5.4 m
GTCGTTATTGATGGCGGCAACGCAAGGTTTTCCGATACGCAAAGAAGATATGAGTATTTCCAGAGTAAGGGAATTAAATTTTTAGGAATTGGAGTTTCTGGAGGAATTATTGCCGTAACGGAGGGCTATCCATTGATGGCAGGCGGCAATGCGGACGGTTACGAGTACATCAAACCGATTTTAGATTCCTTGGCTAAGCCTGGCGGCGGACATGAATATTTTGGCGAAGGCGGGGCAGGGCATTTTGTGAAGATGGTCCATAACGGAATCGAGTACGGGATTATGCAGGCAATCAGTGAGGGTTTTGGAGTGCTGGAAAAATCACCTTATAATTTGGATCTTCTAAAAGTTGCCAAACTTTACCAAACAGGTACTCTCGTTTCCGGGTTCATGATGGATAGAACTGTCGAGGCGCTTGAAGACGACCCGAAGCTTGAAAATATTGAAGGTTATATTGAAGATACCGGAGAAGGAAGACTGGCGATTGAACAGGCCAAAGAAGAAGATGTGCCGATAGAAATCATTGAAAAGAGTTTAGAATTTAGACAGAGATCACGCGAGGATCCAAAAGTTTCCGGCAGTTTTGCGGCGCGAATGGTAGCCGCGCAAAGAAAATATTTCGGCGGACATCAGGTGAAAAAGAAGGTTTAGATCTTACAGATTGTGAGAATTGGCGCGAGCCACTGGCGGCCGTCTTTTTCTATCAGATCATCGGCTTCTTTTGGTCCCCAGGAACCGGGTTTATAAGTTACTAGTGGTACCAAATTTTTGGCCCAGGCTTCCTCTATCGGGTCGACGACTTTCCAGGACTGCTCAATTGCCTCCTGCGACATAAACAAACTCTGGTCGCCAAGCATCACGTCCATTAAAAGCCGTTCATATGCTTCCGGCTGGTAAGAACTAAAACTTGTTTTGTAACAGAATTCCATGTCGACCGGTTCCAAAAAAGTTTCTAGGCCGGGTTTTTTGGCGATTAACTGAATGCCGATTCCTTCGTTTGGCTGGATTTGGATGGTAATGTGATTTGGAAGAGTTTCGTGACCGGTGAATAATTTGTGGCCTTTTTCTTTAAACTGAATAATAATAGAGGTAACTTTTCCCTGCAGTTTTTTACCGGTTCGAAGATAAAACGGAACATTTTGCCAGCGGGGGGTATCGATAAATAATTTTGTAAGAGCATAAGTTTCTGTCTGGGAATCGGGGGCAATTTTTTCTTCTTGGCGATAACCTTCGTATTGGCCGCGGACTACGTGAGTGGCAATTTCTTGGGTCTTTAATCTTCGAATATTTTTTATAATCTCTAACTTTTTGGCATTGATGCTTTGGGCATTGAAGGCGTCTGGCGCGTCAGAAGCAATTAGCGCCATGAGTTGGATGAGATGGTTTTGCAAGATGTCGCGCAGTGCCCCGGTTTTATCGTAAAATTCGCCGCGGGTTTCGACACCGATTCGCTCGGCCGCTATTATTTGGACGCTGTCGATATATTCGTTTGACCAAACCGGTTCAAAAATTTCGTTGGCAAAACGAAAAGCGAAAATATTCTGGACGGTTTCTTTACCGAGGTAATGGTCGATTCTGTAGATTTGGTTCTCAGCAAAATATTTGGCAAGGCTGCTGTCCAGACTTTGCGCCGATTTTAAATCCCAGCCAAAAGGCTTCTCGATGATTAAGCGCGGTTTTTTATTGTGAGAACAAGCTTGGTGTAGATTGTTTTTGCTTAGGTTTTCGACGGCGTCTTTAAAAATGTCGGGAGCAATCGCCATATAAAAAATAGTTTGCGAGCATGATTTTTGATCCGAGTTTTTCAACAGTTCTTTCAGGCGGGTTAAGTTTTTATCTTTGGCAACGTCTAGCGAGAGATACTCGATAAGTTTTGCAAAATTTTGCCAGGCAATATTATCCTTTGGCCCGACGATTTCGGAAAGTGTTTTGCGGAATTCTTCGTTTGAATGAGGGGTGCGGGCGGCGGCGATAACCCTAAACTTTTTCGGCAGCAAATTTTGTTTGAAGAGGGTAAATAAGGCGGGAAAAATTCTTTTTTTAGCCAAGTTGCCCGTGGCGCCAAAGATGACAAAGGTAGAATTTTGGCTGGCGATGTTTTCTAATTTAGGCATCAATCTATTCTACAACACAAGGCTGCGGTTTTTCTTTAGAAGTTGACGAGAATTTGCTGGAGATATTTTTTGGAGCCATCTTTTGATGAGTGGTTGAAGACTTCCAGTATGCCGCCCCTGGATGATGGTTTGCCAAAGACAACCGACGCGCTAAATAAGCAAGGGCTTTTGGAAAAACATGCTGTCGCCTGGCTTTGCCCCAGCGAGTTTCCGTAAGCGTCTTTAACTACAATGGAAACCATGCCGTCTTCTGTGTTGGCCAAGCCGTTTACTTTAAGTGGGGATGAGACAGTGTCGCCGGACTTTGGATTTTCGACGGCGATGCTTAGATTCGGCGCGGTTGTATCGTCCCCGGTAAGGGGCTGTTTAGACGATAAGGGAGAAGGCGAAGGTGAAACCATCGGGGAAGATTTGGCATTAAAGGTGGCGGTAAGGGGAGTCGGTTTGGCGTTCTGGCTTTCGGTTTGTTTTTGATAAAGCTTATAAATGCCAAAGACTGCTAAGCCAAAAATAAGAATGGTGACAAAGGCGATAGTTAATCTTTGGCCGTCCATGTTATATTTGCTCGCTATGCTCGCTCATGTAAACTTAAAAGTCAATACTGAGGCCTTTCAGTCCTCGGAAGTTTATAAGGTTTTTATCGGGAAAACGACAAAATTGATAACTAGGTTAATAATCCAAAGCAGGAGAGCCGCCAAGAGAGCCGGGGCAAAACCGGAAAGAGAAAAACCGCGGACGAGTTGAGCCGTGAGCCAAATTAGAAAAGCGTTTATAACAAAAGTGAAAAGGCCAAGAGTAAGGATATTAATGGGTAAGGTTAGGACGATTAAGACGGGTTTAATTAGGGCGTTAAGAACTCCAAGAAGCAAGGCGACTATTAAGGCTGTTTGGAAGCTATTGACACTAAATCCTGGAACGAATTGGGCGGCCACGAGAATTGCCAGAGCCGAAAGAATCCAGTTCAGTAGGGCTTGAAACATGGCCCTATATTAACATGGCTGTAAAGTTTTTACCCAAAAAGCTATGATAAAAGGGTGCAAACTGCCCTAATTTTTGTCGGTGAGCTGGTTTTTTTATTCTTTCTTTCTAAAATTTTAATTTTGGATTTGGGCCAGCTGATTTTTAGGTTGAGTGGCAGCAGCCGCGCAACTGTTTTTATATTGGCGTTTTTGTTTTTGCCGGGAACCGCTATTCACGAAATGGCGCATGTTTTGGCGGCGGTACTGTTGAGAGTGCCTGTTGGCGACATCGATTTAATGCCGAAGGTGGACGGTCGTAAAATAAAGCTTGGGAGTGTGCCGGTAGGGTTTGCGGATCCCTTCCGGATGTTTATTATCGGCGCGGCGCCATTTTTGGCGGGGACAACTTTAATCATTCTTACCTTAGTTATTGCGGGAAGGCTTGGGTTTTTGGATATCTGGTGGGGGTTGATACTAGCAGGGTACGTTGTTTTTGAGATATGTAACACGATGTTTTCCAGCCAGCGCGATATGGAGGGCGCGGTGGAACTTCTTGGAGTTATCTTTTTAGTTAGCGGGGTTTTGTATCTTGCCGGCGTCAGGTTTGAAGTTAATCTTGCGGCATTTTTGGAAAAGTTGACACCTGAATTTTTGCCGGGCAGCAGATTTTTGTTGGTGCCCATCGTGATTAATATAGTTATAATTTTGGTATCAAGATTCTTGCGGCGAATTATGAAAAAGTAAATAAAGTTTGGGCAGGACGTCCAGGTTTACGCCCCATAGTAAACGTGGTATAATTTGTCGTTCATGGTCACTGATAGTGAGATTTACATCGAAGCTGGGCAAAATCGCCGGCTTCTTAATAGAGAGTTGATTCGTACCAGGTCCCCGGGGGCTTCGCTTGACCAAACGAATCGGTTGTTTGAGGATATGATTGGAGAGATACGAATCAAGCAACCAAATCTTTCGACGTTTGAGCTGTACAGAGCAATTGCCGATGCCACTCCTGCGAAAATCCCAAATGAAGCGCAACAAATGGCATTACAAGCCGTAGCCAGTATTGATTCGAATGTATCAAGGATCGGCAAAAAGATTTTTCTTTATTTAAATCTTAAATCTGTTCTTTCGGCCATAGACGAATTTGTCGAAGGTAGAAGTGTCGATGAAGCAGACGAGATTGTGCAGGAGGGAATCGCTGGAGCTTTAGAAAGGTTAGATAAACTCAGTCCAAGGGTTGTCGTGGCGCAGCAAGTTTATATTGCTGCAAGGTATAGCGCGGCGCTTTGGGTGGCAGCGACTGAAAGTGTTGAGGTAGGTAGAGTTCTTGACGGAAGTTATAAGGAGGAGGGAAACCGGATTATCACTACGGATCTAGATGAGGATACTATAAATGGGCAGCGCTATCTGCCTGGAGAAGATATAGATTTTGAGACTATTGCTTCTGAGTTTTTGCCAGAGGACATAGCTAGTGCGGTTGCAACTCTGACTCCAAGGGAGAGGAGAGTGCTGGAACTGCGGTTTGGCTTAGATGGTGGAGAGAAGCTCACTCTAAATAAAATAAGGGAAGAGTTTCATGTGACCGAGGAAAGGATTCGTCAAATCGAGGCAAAAGCTTTAAGGAAATTGCGTCATCCAACCAGGTCTGAAAAGCTTAAAGTTTATTTAGAGGGACGGGTGCCGCGTCGTAGTATTTTGCCCGATTATCGGGCCACAAACTATACGCCAGGATTAAACTGGGTTTACGATGGCCGGGAGGCTGAATCAGTAGAATCTAAAAAACCTCACAGCCAATGGGAAAAATGGGAAAGCCAAAACCCACTCCCTAAGGGTGTTTCCATGGAAGATATTGACGTGGAAGATGCAGTTCGAAGATACGGTGAGTATAAGGCGTCCAAAATCAGAGAATTGCTTTGGAGGTCGGTCTATAAAGATCGATTATCTTTGAAAGATTAACAATTGATTTTTGCTTTACTTTCGGGTAATCTTTGGTGGTGAGTGACAATTTATTTTCGGCTGGTAGCTCCAACGCTCCGCTTGCTGATCGAATGCGGCCGACAAAGCTAAGTGAGTTTTTTGGTCAAGAACATATTGTTGGCCCGGGTAGGCTGCTAGAATCTTCCATTAAAAACGATAACGTCTTCAGTGCCATTTTGTGGGGTCCGCCGGGAAGCGGCAAGACAACACTGGCTCAAATTATTGCCGGTGAAACAAAAGCTGATTTTGTAAAGATTTCGGCAGTAGCAAGTAACGTTGCCGAGATGAAAAAGATTATTGCCGACGCCAAAAACAAAAAAGATTTGTACGGTACAAAGACGATTTTATTTATAGATGAAATTCACCGTTTTAATAAAGCCCAACAAGATGTGCTTTTGCCCCACGTAGAATCGGGGACTGTTACCTTAATTGGTGCCACTACGGAGAACCCAAGCTTTGAGGTTATTGGCCCACTGCTTTCCCGTTCGCGCGTTTTGGTTCTTTATCCACTTTCAAGTGAGCATATAAAAAAGATTGTTAAGCAGGCAATTGGCGATACGAAACGGGGACTTGGTCTAACTAAACTTAAGATTGATCCCGATGCATTGGAGACATTGGCCGAAGCGGCAAGCGGAGACGCCCGTTTTGCTTTAACCACGCTGGAGATTGCTAGTGAGACGATTGGCAAATCCAAAATTATTAAAAAAGAAAACATTGTCGAGGCGATGCAGAAGAAGGCTTCGTATTACGACAAGAAAGCGGATTACCACTACGACACAATTTCGGCATTTATTAAAAGCATGAGAGCCGGTAAAACCGACGCGGCGCTCCATTATTTGGCAAGGATGATAGAGGCGGGGGAGGACCCGATATTTATTGCCCGGCGTATGGTGATTTTTGCAAGCGAGGATATTGGAAATGCAGCACCGACGGCTCTGGTTTTGGCGACCTCGACAATGCAGGCGGTTCACATGATCGGTATGCCGGAGGCGACACTGATTTTGGCCCAAACGGTGAGTTATCTTTCCGAAGCGCCAAAATCGATTGCTTCAACAGAGGCAATTGGGGCAGCGCTTACCGATGTGCGCGGGGGGAAATTAGATCCGATTCCACTGCATCTTAGAAACGCGTCGACAAAATTGATGAAAGAATTAGATTACGGCAAAGGGCATGTGCGCTATCCGTGGCGCGACGACCCCAATGCCGGTGGGATGGAATACATGCCCAAAAACCTAGTCGGAAAGAAATACTACAAAAAGCCGGAGACAAGGCGATAGCGCGATTGGTATAATTTCCCCATGCATACGGTTGTTCTTTTTTATAAATACACTTTTATCGAAAACCCTGAAGAGCTTGCAGCTGGGCAAAAAGAGCTTTGCCAGAAGTTGGGCTTGAAGGGGCGGGTAATTATTGCTACGGAGGGAATTAATGGAACGTTGGAGGGAAAGGATGCAGATGTTAAAAAATACTGCCAAGCTCTCAAAAAAGATTCGAGATTTAGTGATGCCGATTTTAAATTAAGCGAGGGAACCGGCGATGCCTTTCCAAAACTTTCGGTTAGGGTTCGAGATGAGATTGTGAGTGGTCATTTGGGAAGTATGAATGTTAATCCACTAGAGGTATCTGGTAAATACATAACAGCCGAGCAACTCCATGAATGGATTCAAAGTAAAAAGGAGTTTTACATTGTCGATATGCGTAATGATTATGAGCAAGAGGTTGGCCATTTTGAAGGTTCAATTTTGCCGGGACTGACTAATTTTCGAGACTTGCCAAAGGTTCTGGGCAAACTTAAAAGTTTGAAAGATAAAACAATTGTGACTGTTTGCACCGGCGGTGTGCGGTGCGAAAAGGCCAGCGGGTTTTTGGTTAAAAATGGGTTTGCCTACGTGTACCAGCTTTACGGGGGAATTGTTACTTATATGGAAAAATACCCGAACGAAGATTTTGCCGGAGCGCTTTATGTTTTTGACCAGAGAATAGTCATGGGATTTAATATGGATGATCCAAAGAGAAAAATTATTGGGAAGTGCGCAAAGTGCAAGAAACCCAGCGAACGCTATGTTAATTGCAAAGACCCTGATTGTAACAGGCACTTTATTTGTTGCGAGGAATGTTGTGATATTAACGGCAAGATTTTGTGTCCGATGGGTTGTATCAATGGACAGATAAGCAGAGCTTTTCTGCGAAAAGGATTGGCAGATGCGTTTTGCTAGTTTGATCTCCGGTGGCGGGACAACGATGGCGGCAATTGTGGCGGCGACAAAATCCGGTGAGGTGCCAATGGAAGTTGCTTGTGTGATTGCCAGTAATCCGGAAGCCGGCGGACTTGAAAAGGCAAAAGCATTAGGAATCCCCGAAAAAGATATTTTAGTGATTAACCCGGAAGATTTTCGTGTTGACGGGAAAGTGGACCAGGAAAAATTTGGAGAGGTAATTCTAAAAGAGCTCAAAAGGAGAAAAGTCGATGTGGTAATGCAGAATGGCTGGTATCCATGGACGCCGAATCTTGTGACGGATGCTTACCACGGAATGATTTTTAATCAGCATCCAGGGCCTATTCCAGAGTTTGGGGGAAAAGGCATGTATGGGACTATCGTCCACGCGGCAGTTTTAGAGTTTAGAAAATTGACCGAGGGGGAGATGTGGACGGAAGTGGTTGCGCAAAGGGTGGAAAGAAATATGGACGGCGGGGCGGTGGTGAAATCGGCTCGGGTGGAGATTTTGCCGAAAGATACCCCTGAGACACTTCAGATAAGAGCCTTGCCTTTTGAGCACCGGGTTCAGATAGAACTTTTAAAAGACATAGCCAGTGGTAATGTGCACGAGGTCACGCGACCTTCGATAGCTTTGCCCGGTGAAGAAAAGCTATTGGAAGAGGCAAAAAAGAAAGCGATAGTACAGTATCTGGAAGGTTAAATGGCAGAGATGAAAAAAACAATTGCCGAAGTGGCCATCAGCGCGCATTTGAAACTGGCTGGGAAAATTGAAACCAAGAGCAAGGTACCTCTAAAATCCACAAACGATTTAAATATTTTTTATACTCCCGGAGTTGCCGCCGTTTCCTCGTTTTTGGCCAAACATAAAGAAAGGGTGCGGGACTTTACAATTAAGAATAATACGGTTGCCATTGTTTCGGATGGGTCCGCGGTTTTGGGGCTGGGGAATATCGGAGTGGAAGGAGCGATTCCGGTGATGGAAGGAAAAGCGATGATTTATAAGGAATTTGCCGGCGTCAATGCTTTTCCGATTGTTTTGGCGACCCAAGACACTGAGGAGATAATCCGAACAGTAGTCTATATCGCGCCGGTTTTCGGGGCGATTCAATTGGAAGACATTTCTGCTCCGCGATGCTTTGAAATAGAAAAAAGACTAATTGAGCAGTTGGATATTCCCGTGATGCATGATGACCAGCACGGGACGGCAATTGTAGTTTTGGCGGCTTTGATTAACGCCATGAAGGTTGTTGAAAAAGATTTGAAGAAGGTAAAGATTGTGATTATGGGGGCGGGAGCGGCCGGGAGTGGAATAGCCAGGCTTTTGGTTTCTTATGGAGTTAGTAATATTTTGGTGTGTGACAGCCATGGAGTGATAAGTGCTAGTAGGGAGGGGCTAGATGCTAACAAGGCGGATTTGGCCAGAATTACCAACCCTAAGAATTTTTCGGGCAAGGTGGAGGAAGCGGTTTGGCGGGCTGACGTTTTGGTTGGTGTTTCGACCGGCGGTAAGATCAGCGGGGAGATGATTAGAAAGATGGCAAGTCGGCCAATTGTTTTTGCAATGGCAAACCCAAATCCGGAGATTTTGCCGACAGTGGCGATAGCCAGCGGCGCTTATATAGCAGCTTCCGGCAGATCGGACTTTGAAAATCAAATAAATAATCTCTTGGCGTTTCCGGGTGTTTTCAAAGGTGTCCTAGAAAACAAAGTTTTTAAAATCACCACTGATATGAAAATAAGAGCGGCTAGATCGCTTGCGGGTTTGGTAAAAACCCCAAATCGGTATAAGATTTTGCCTTCCCCATTTGACAAAAAAGTGGTTCAGGCGGTTGCCTCCGCTATAAAGTAACTTCTAGATTTGTTACCAGATTGTCAATTGGGTACAATTGGCCACTATGGCGACAACCAATGCAAACTACGACAAGCTGGCAGGCGGATATTTATTCTCGGAAATTGCCAAGAGAACACGGGAATTTGCTCGGAAAAACCCGCGTGTGGAAATCCTGCGGCTTGGAGTAGGTAATACCACAGAGCCCTTACCCAAAAGTGTGATTGCCGGTTTGAAGTTAGGGGTTTTGAATCTGTCTACAAAATCTGCCTATCGCGGTTATGGTGACGAGCAAGGAGATTTAAGGCTCCGCGTGGCACTTTGCCGTTGGTACAAAAAGTTGGGAGTGACGCTTTTAGCAGACGAGGTTTTTATAAGCGATGGGGCAAAGCCGGATACGGCCAATATTCAATCAATTTTTTCCACCAAAAGTGTCGTTGCCGTTTGCGATCCGGTTTATCCGGTATATATCGAAAGTAACGTGATATATGGCAGGACCGGCAAATATAAAAACGGAAGATATAGCGGGGTTTATTACATGCCTTGTACACAAGAGAACGTGTTTTTTCCCGATTTGCCCAAAAAACCGGTTGACATAATTTATATTTGCAGTCCTAATAATCCAACCGGGGCTGTGGCGACGCGTGCACAGCTTAAAAAATTTGTCGATTGGGCAAGGGGCCATAAAGCGGTCATTATTTTCGACTGCGCCTACGGTGCTTTTATCAAAGACAAAAGTTTACCAAAGAGTATTTATGAAATACCAGGCGCTCGTGAGTGCGCGATTGAAATTGGCAGTTTTTCCAAATGGGCGGGGTTTTGCGGTGTGCGGCTTGGGTGGACAGTTGTGCCGAAGACGGTTGTTTGCCAAGGGGCAAACCGCGGAAAAATTAACTCGCTTTGGCTTAGACGCCAAACGACGATGTTTAACGGAGCTTCTAATATTGCACAAGAAGGCGGTTTGGCAGTTCTTTCAGCAAGAGGGCAAAGGGACTCTCAGAAGGTAGTTGATTATTATATGGATAATGCCAAAATTATCAAAAATGGTCTTTTGAAAAAGGGGCTGGAAGTTTTTGGCGGAGTAGATGCTCCATATATTTGGGTTAAAACCCCAAACAAGATGAGTTCGTGGGACTTTTTTGATAAACTACTGTCCCAGGCGCACGTTGTCGGGACACCCGGTTCTGGGTTTGGGCCAAACGGCGAAGGATATTTTAGGTTAAGTGCTTTTGGTCATAGAGCCGATATTCTCGCGGCAGTGGAAAGCATACAGAAGAATCTGGAAATTTAATCGGAAAATGGTTAAAAAGCTTCCTTTTACAAAAAGGCAACTGGCGGAAATTATTAAAAAATATCCGACGCCTTTTCATATTTATGATGAAGCGGCGATTCGGAAAAACGCCAGGGAACTCAAGCAAGCTTTTTCTTGGGCTCCGGGATTTGCTGAGTATTTTGCCGTCAAAGCATGCCCCAACCCCAATATTTTGAAAATTTTAAAAGGTGAAGGATTTGGTACCGACTGCAGTTCGCTGCCGGAATTGATTTTATCCCAAAAAGTGGGAATACGCGGCGAGGACATAATGTTTACTTCCAATGAAACGCCGGCGAACGAATACAAAAAGGCGCGGGAACTGGGGGCGATTATTAATCTTGACGATATTTCCCACTTTGAGTTTTTGAAGAAAAATGCCACTTTGCCAAAGGTTATTTGTTTCCGTTATAACCCCGGACCGGCCAGGGTTGGAAACGCCATAATCGGCAAACCGGAAGAGGCCAAATATGGTTTAACCCGTAGCCAGATTTTTGAAGCTTACAAAATGGCGCATGATGCTGGGATCAAACGTTTCGGTCTGCATACGATGGTTGCTTCTAACGAACTGAACCCCAGGTATTTTATAGAGACGGCTGGGATGCTTTTTGACTTGGTTTTGGAAATTTACAAGAAGCTGGGGATAAAACTTGAATTTGTTAATTTGGGCGGAGGGATTGGAATCCCCTATAGACCCGAGCAGAAACCGGTAGATTTAAAAGTAGTGTCGAGTGGTATCCGTGTTTTGTATAAGAAAAAAATCGAGGCTGCGGGTTTGGCCCCCCTTAAAATATTTATGGAAAACGGCCGAATGGTGACGGGGCCGTACGGTTATTTGGTGATGAGGGTACTGCACAAAAAAAATATTTACAAAAAATATATTGGTGTTGATGCCTGCATGGCCAACCTGATGCGGCCGGGTATGTATGGGGCATATCACCACATAACAGTTGTTGGTCGCGAAAAGAAGCCAAGAAGTTTTACGTATGATGTTGTCGGGTCTTTATGCGAAAACAACGATAAATTCGCGATAGATAGAAAATTACCAAAAATCGAAATCGGTAACATTTTGGTTATACATGACACGGGCGCGCACGGTTTTTCAATGGGTTTTAACTACAACGGAAAGTTGAGATCGGCGGAATTGCTTTTGGGGAAAAACGGTAAGGTTAGTAAAATCAGGCGGGCAGAAACAGTGGACGATTATTTTGCGACACTCGACTTTTCGAAACTATGATTGTTGCTAAGTTTGGCGGGACATCATGCGCTACGCCTGCCCGGATTAAAACTCTATGCCAGATTATTGTTTCCGGCGTAAAAAAAGAGCCGGTGGTGGTTGTTGTTTCGGCAATTGCCGGGGTGACGGATTTACTTTTGGAATGCGCGAGTGGCATCAAAGTTGCTTCCAATATTGCCAAAATTAGACAAATTCATTTAGCGCTGGCTAGGAGGGTATTTAGTAACAAAGCATTATACGGTGAGTTTACCAGCTATCTCGACGCGAATTTAGACGAGGTTAGGAAACTAGCCCGCCGGAAAAATGGAGACAGGAGCGACCGCGACAGGATAGTTTCCTACGGAGAAATAGTGTCGTCATATTTTGTCGCCGAGGCCCTTAGACAAGCAGGGGTTGATGCCCAGCAGGTTACTGCCGACCGGCTGATTGTGACAAATAATAATTTTGGAGTGGCGGAATTTTTACCATCATCAACCAAGAAAAAGGTGATCCGAAATCTGCTGCCTTTGATTAAAGCGCAAAAAGTGGCGGTGGTGACGGGGTTTATTGGGGCAACCACTAAAGGGCAAATAACAACGCTTGGCAGGGGAGGTTCGGATTATTCCGCTTCTATTATTGGTTATTGTTTGAGGGCACGCGAGATCCAAATATGGACAGACGTCGACGGCATTTTTAGCGCCGACCCAAGAATTGTAAAACACGCAAAGCTGTTGGCGCAGATTTCTTTTAGCGAAGCGTCGGAGATTGCGGCTTTCGGCGCCAAAGTTTTGCACCCAAGAACCATCAGGCCAGCTGTTGCCAAAAACATACCGGTCAGAGTCTTAAACACTTTTAATCCAAAAGGCCCGGGGACGCTGATTTTAGAAAAAGCGGTAAACAGTGAGCCGATAAGCGCGATTTCCTGTAAGAAAAAATTGGTACTAGTTAATATTTATTCTTCCGAAATGCTGTTTTCGAAGGGATTTTTGGTGAAGATTTTTGGAGTTTTCTCGCGCCACAATATTTCCATCGATTTAGTCAGTGTTTCGGAAGTTAGTGTTTCCGTGACACTGGATAACGAAGACGGGTTAAGCGAATCGGTGGCGGAAATTTCTAAATTTGCGACTGTTGGCGTTAAAAAAGGTTTAGGTTCGATATCTTTGGTTGGTGAAGGAATAGCGACTTCGAGTAAAACAATAAAGCGGATTTTTGAAATTCTAGATAAGTGCGGAATCTTAGTTAGGATGGTTTCTTTGGGGGCAACAGATATAAATGTGAGTCTGGTGGTACAATATGACCAAGTTGAGGATGGGGTTAGGGCCCTGCACAGAGGACTAATTGCCCAAAGATCAAAATAAGAGAACTTGTTTCTCGATGACTCGAAATAAGAGAACTTGCGGTCCTCGGACTAAAGTCCTGCGGGCCTAAAGAGAGCTTGTTTTACAAATAAAATGAAAATTGCGCTTATTGGATACGGGAAAATGGGGCGGGAGGTAGAATCCCTTGCGGTTGAATCTGGTTTTGAAGTGGTTTCCATAAGTTATAAGAACGTTAGCGATAAACTCGACCGCGACGGGATTGGCCGGGCGGATGTGGCGATTGACTTTACGGCGCCGCAAGTAGTGGTTGGCAATATCAGCCAGATTTTGCCGCTGGGGGTTAACATGGTTGTTGGGACAACCGGCTGGTACGACGATTTGGCACGAGTTAGAACTCTGGTTAGCAAAAATAAGGCGGGACTCGTTTATGCCAAGAATTTTTCTGTCGGGGCGAACATATTTTTTAAAATAGTTGCTGGGGCCAGCAAGCTTTTTGACAGATATGGCGGTTATGATGTTTATGGCTTGGAGATCCACCACAGCGGTAAAAAAGATAGCCCCAGCGGTACGGCCAAAAAAATTGCGGATACGGTAATAGCCAACTTTGCTGCTAAGAAGAAAGCGAATTTTGATAAGCTAGATCGACAGGTGACGGCAGACGAGTTACACTTTGCATCTTTGCGTGGGGGTAACAACCCTGGATTTCATGAGGTCATTTTTGATAGTATTGCAGATGAAATCAGGTTGAGCCACGCGGCTCACGGCCGACGCGGTTTTGCTTCAGGCGCGCTTTTGGCTGCCAAGTTTATAAAAAACAAAAAAGGCCTGTTTGCTTTTGAAGAACTATTTGAAAAAGGAAAAATATGAAGATTCGTAAAATTACCGGGGCGATCCCGGCGATGGTGACACCATTTGACGACAAGAAAAACGTTGA
>OBEQ012886298.1_pt1 | contig 13871 bp, 15 predicted proteins | sample 1670901 | NCBI WGS metagenome assembly OBEQ01 (sample SAMEA104232315, study PRJEB22302) | groundwater metagenome | biome: forest; feature: aquifer; material: groundwater | place: USA | collected 2011-08-07 | depth 5.4 m
CCAAGCAGGTCTTCCTAAAGGACTTCAATTCAAGGGCGGTGAAATGTATGTGCCCATTGGCCGACAAAATACAAAACATCTTCATGCCTGGACTTTCGCAGACAACAACTTGGTCTCCCAATATATTTTTGGACCCGACGACTTAAATGAACCAGGACTCGAAGCCTCCTATCTTTTCCCCACTCCTTTCTTCTTACAACTTCAAGGAAGCTTCACAAATGATACGGGTGCAGTCAGTTTCGGCGGAACACGCAGACAAGATTTTCTTTACACAGGCCGCCTTACTACAAGCTTTGACATCACCGAGGAACTCACGATGTTACTCGGTGCTTCGATCGCCTACGGCTTTAATGATACGGCAGCTGGAAATTCTACCACGCTTTATGGTGGCGACATGTACCTGAAATGGAAACCCTCGGCCAACACAGCTCTTGCCTGGCAAACAGAATTTCTCGGTCGAAAAATGCAAACACCGAATGGGGATTTTACGGATGGAGGATTCTACAGTTACCTAGAATATCAATTCTTAAAAAGATGGAAAGCTGCATTCCGTTACGATCAGATGGGGATCCCGCAAGGACTTCAAGCGAGAGAAGTCCGTTTAACTCCCGCACTCACCTTTAATCCCACTGAATTTTCACAAATTCGTTTGCAATACGAAGCCGATAAAATTCGCGGTCAAGATTGGACGAATGCAGTGATCTTACAATTAATGTTTGTGCTCGGGGCACATGGAGCCCATTTATTTTAACCAGAAAGGATTTTTATGAAACGTTTTTTACTCTTTTTATTTTTTGTTTTTTTACCTCTCAATCTTTTTGCAAAAGTAAACATTGTGGCCACTCTTCCTGTTTTTGGTAGTTTGGCAGAAGAAGTGGGCGGTGATCGTGTGAGCGTGACTGCGCTCGCTCGTGGGAATCAAGATCCTCACTTCCTCGATGCAAAACCCATGTTCGCGGTGGCTCTCAACAAAGCTGATCTTCTCTTACAGGGTGGGCTTGAATTGGAAATTGGTTGGCTTCCTCCCGTTCTCAACCAAGCCAGTAATGGGAAAATTGCAGTCGGAGCTTCTGGGAACGTCAATCTTTCTCAAGGTGTTCCTGTACTCGAAGTTCCCAAAACTCTCATGGATCGCTCCATGGGAGATGTCCATCCTTTGGGCAATCCCCACATGTGGCTAGATCCCCGTAATGTAAAATTGATGGCCGCGAATATCTATCAGCATCTGGTTCAGATAGATCCCGAAGGAAAAACTTATTATGAAACTCGTCTGAAAGATTTTATCAGCCGAATCAATGCAAAAATGCTGGGCTGGGAAAAAGACATTGCTGCCTTCAAAGGAAAAGATGTGATCACTTATCATCGTTCCTTGAGTTATTTCACAAACTGGACGGGTTTAAATGTTGTTACGACGGTTGAACCGAAACCCGGCATCCCTCCAAGCTCTTCACGAGTAGATGAAATCATTAAGATGCTTCCGAACTATAAAGTGAAAGCAATTTTAGTCGAAAGTTTTTATCCAAAGAAAATTCCTCAATATCTTTCGGAGAAAACAGGAATTCCCATGCTGGATCTCCCTACCGATACGGGAGAAAAAAATATTAAAACCTATTTTGATTTGATGGATTATCTTATTAGTGAGATAAAGAAGGTGATGTAATTTTTATTTTATGAATCTACTCACACTCCATGCATTAGAAATCGGTTATCAAAATCTAAAAGTGGCAGGGCCTCTTTCCTGGCAAATCCCACAAGGAATTCGCTTGGGTATTATTGGCGGCAATGGAAGCGGTAAATCAAGCCTTGTCAAAACTTTGCTAGGCATTATTCCTTCTCTTTCGGGTTCGTACCAGTGGGCCGAAAATACCCAATTTACTTACGTTCCACAAGAACATCAAATGGACCGCCTCTTTCCTCTCAATGTTGAAGATATTTTAAAAATGGGTTCTCTCAATCAACTTTCCCATTTTAAACTCACAAGCAAAAAATTTGAAATGAAAGCGGCAGAGCTCCTCGAAAAGATGGAACTTTTGCCCTTGCGAAAAAAACTCCTTCGCGAACTTTCAGGCGGACAACGTCAACGCGCTCTCATCGCACGTGCTCTCATGTGCGAACCTGAAGTGCTCATTATGGATGAACCTCACAATTCCCTGGATCATCAATTTCGGGAAAAGATTTGGAATGTATTGGAAAAACTTCGTCAAACTCGTTCCTTCTCATGGATGGTGATCGATCACGATCTCAATCGTATTCTCACTCAGATTGATCGGATCCGTTTAATGGGACAAGGAAAAGTCTTTTGCGGACCCATCCAAGAAATTTTAAATGAAAAAACTTTAACGGAGGCATACGGAGAACCCGTGCACGTCCATGAAGAAAACGGCCGTTTCCAGATTCATTTTTTATAGCCTCGTCAGTCTGCTTTTTTTGGCAGGCATGATTTGGAGCAAACCAGAAGCCACTCGACAATTTCTGGAAAGTTCCTTCTTATGGAAAGATCCCATTCTAGGCGGAAGTATGTGCGGTCTCGTTCTTTCCATTCTGGGTGTTTATATTTTACTCAATCGAATTGTGTTTGTGAGTCTTTCTATTTCCCAGGGAGCTTCTTTAGGAATATTTGTATGTTTTCTCATCGTCGATCTTCTGGGAATGCATGCCAATGAAAATTCTTCTCTTCCTTTGCTATCAGGTTTTATTCTGGCTTCCCTCACAGCGCTTCTTTTTTCAAAATTCAGAAAACGAAGTGAATATCCAGATGAAAGTTTGATGGGACTTATCTACATCGCCGCCTCCGGCCTCATTATTATGGTGGGAGATCGCATTGCGGAAGGTCGTCACAGCATTGATACCCTTTTGTTTGGAGATGCCGTCGCTGTAACTACGCAAGATGCCCACATGATTCTGATCTTGGCCATTCCTTTGTTGCTCATTCATTTTATTTTCAGACGAGAATTTGTTTTTGTCTCGGCGGATCCTGAATTTATGAAAGTGCGAGGTCTTTCCACCAAAAGCTGGATGGTCCTTCTTTATCTTACACTCACTTTGGCCATCACAGCTTCTTTGAAAATTTTGGGAAGTCTTCCTGTATTTGCTTTAATGGTCATTCCCCCTTTCATTGCATTAAAGAGAAGTGCCCATTTAAAGGATGCTTTTCTTGTTTCAGCGCTGATTGGCTTACTACTCCCCGCCTTTGGATATTTTTTCTCGTTTTTATTTTCATTTCCGACAGGAGCCAGCCTCATCACAGTGGCATTGGGATATGTGATATTAAGTTGGGGGGAAGGATTTATTTTGAAAAAATAATTACTTCATTTTTCTTTTAATGTGAATGCCGATGATGAATATCTGGATAATGTGGGTGAGTGTGTTTTAAAGCTTCGTGGCGATGCCAATGTGTGTGGGGTTCTCCGGGTGGATCCTTCGGAGAATGTGGATGTTGATGATGTTCATCATGCGTGTGTAAATGTTCATGTTCCATGGCTTCATGAAGATGCTCATGACTATGTTTTTCTGTTAAATGAAGCCAAACTCCAACTCCCATCAAAAGTCCTGCCAACAAAAGTTTTCCCGAAATGGGTTCACCCAGAAAAAGAATTGAAAGAATCATTCCTGCAAAGGGAGCCGTGGAAAAGAGAGCCCCCGTCCTTGAAGTACCAATATGACGGAGGGCAAGAATAAAACAAAGCAAACTAAAGCCATAAGAGAAAAAACCCACAAAAGATGCGACTCCAATGATAATAAGTTTTGGCAAAATAGCTCCCAGACTAAATGCCAGCAGCAAATTGCTTGCGCCTGCCACCAGACTTTTAATCATTGCAATCTGCAAAGGATCACTCGCGGAAATTTTCCGAGTAAAATTATTATCGATGGCCCAACCCAAGCAGGCTCCTGCAATCAAGAAGGGCCCTAATATATTTTCGAAAGTGGGGTGAGGGGTCCAAGAAAGCAGAACCCCTCCAGCGAGAATAAAACCCATGCCCCACATGATTCGCCGATCAAAATGTTCTTTGAAAACAAACCAGGCAGTGAGTGCTGTCAAAACTCCTTCTAAATTGAGAAGTAAGGAAGAAGAGGAAGCGGGCATTCTGAATAAACCTTGCATCAGAAGTACAGGCGCTAAAAATCCTCCAAAAAAAGTAGAACCCAAAAGCCAAGGAACATCTTTTTTACTCAGAGGTGATTCTTGTTTCGTTTTTTCTTGGATAAACGATCGAAGCAAAAAGCAAATAAGTAAACCCACTCCTGAACCAAAATAAAGAAGCCCCGCCAAAAGCCAAGGATCTGTTTTGCTCAATAAAACTTTAGAAGCAGGAGTACTAGCCCCAAAAAGAAAGGCTGCAATCAGAGCATAAAAGAAACCTGGGGATCGAAAGGAAATCTTTTTTAGCATCGAACATCTCTTTGATTACTTTTTTTCAACTGAATTAGCTCGAAACCATTCTGCCAACGCTTCTTTTTTAAGTTTCCTATTGGCAAGTTTCATCATCACTTCATAAATTTTCCCGGGAGGACAATTTATCTCATAGCCATTTAAATCCAAAAAAACAGCGGCTGTAGAAGCTGCGGTTCTTTTATTTCCATCAATGAAAGGTTGATTCTCAGAAATAAAAAAAGCATAGGCTGCGGCTTTATCGAAAATAGAAGGATACAGTTCATGACCACCAAAGGATTGTTCAGGTTGACGAACGGCCGACTCTAACAAACCTTGATCGCGTAAACCGAAGCTTCCTCCCAACTCTTCAATAAGAATGTCGTGAATAGCAATCACATGTTCCAATTCGAGATAATGGATTTTCATTTTGAATTAGGCGAGTTTTTTAAGATCACTTCGATATTTACCAATGAAACGCGCAGTCGCCTCTGCTACTTTTCTATCTTTCGAAGTAGTTTTATGATGAGATGTTAACAAAACTCCTTCTTTTTTGGGATGCAACTCACACTCTTCTCCAGGCTCCAAACCAGCAGATTGCATAACTTCAGCTGGCAAAAGAATCGCCCAACTGTTTCCTACTTTTGTAATCTTTTTTACTAGCATATATCGTTAGTATAACAATGTTATAACATCTGTCAAGGTCTTTAATTCTAAAGCTTCAATAGCTTAGCGGCATTCCCCCAGAAAATTTTCTCCTCATTTTCTTTTCCTATCCTCATGGCGAGAAGATTCTTTTTCTCACGACTCCATTCATAGGGAATATTCGGAAAATCAGTCCCAAAAATAAGACGATCGGCGTGTTGGGCAATCTTTTCTGGGTTTACTTTTCCAGGAAGAAAATTCGCAATAGCCATCGTGGTATCTAGGTAAAGATTCGGATAATCTTTTAAAAGACCAAAAAATTCATCCACCTCTTCGTAACCCAAATGGGGCACGATGAAAGTCATCTTAGAATATTTTCGAATGACTTTTTCAAACCTCTTCACTCCAGCTACCGTCGCCACATCATAACCATAAGGGCTTATGGGTCGATCTTTAAAACAAGGTCCTGTTCCACAATGAATAAGCATTATCTTTTGATAAGCCCCACACATTTCATACACGGGAATCATTCGCGCATCTTCGGGTGCAACTTTTTGGACATGGCAATGAATTTTAAGACCCTTCATCTGATAATCTTCAAAACATTTCTTTAAGAGAGCCTCTTTATTTTCATCATCAGGATGTACACTTCCAAAAGGAATAACAAAATCCGGATATTTCTGCTCCAACTCATGCGCCCACAAATTAAGCGATTCACTCATCCCTACTTTATGGGGATAATGAAGATGGACACATCGATCCGCCCCTTCGTTTTTGAGGATGGGAACAAGATCTTCCACATACTTTTTATATTCAATTGGCCAAGCATGAGTTTCAAACCAGTTCCAAAGAGCCTCCAGAAGTTTGTTGGGAAATAAATGAGTATGAAAGTCGATGAGTTTCATAATTGAGAAAGAAGGTGTTTCACCTTCTTCTCAATTTCATCGCGTACTTTTCGAAATTCGTCCAGTGACATATTTTTGGGGTCGGGTATCTGCCAATCTTCACGAATTTTTCCTCGCACAATAGGACATTCATCCCCGCAACCCATTGTCACCACAACATCATATTCAATTTGCGGAATTTCTTGGAGAGATTTTGAGGCATGTGGATTGAGATCGTAGCCAAGCGCTCTCATCGATTCGATCGCTTTTGGATTTACAATTCCAGAAGGATTTGAGCCAGAACTAAAAACATTTATTTTTTCAGCCCCATGAATTTTGGCAAAAGCTTCTGCCATTTGGGAACGACAAGAATTTTCGACGCAGACGAAAAGAATATTTTTTTTCACGAACAACATCCTTCACTCTGACTGCACTTACACGCAAACACTGCCAAGAAACTTCCCAAAAAAGGCGCTGTGAGATAAACCCATAAATATTCCAAATGACCGCTCACGAGCGCAGGACCTAAGGATCGAGCAGGATTCATCGAAGCACCAGAAATAGGCCCTCCAAACATCGCCTCTAAGGCCACGGTCACTCCAATGGCAAGCCCTGCCATAAGGCCTTTTTCTTTTGCCCCCGTGGAAACCGAAAGAATCACAAACATCAGAAAACAAGTCATCACGATTTCCAGCACAAAAGCTTGCATCAAAAAACCCAAAGCAGGAAAAGTGCCGCCCAGAGTTTCATGGTGAGGAAATAAAAATCGTAAAAGAAATGACGCCAAGACAGCGCCCAAAACCTGACTCAGCATATAAATGCCCATCTCCTTGGAAGACAAACGCCCAGCTCTCCAAAAACCAAAACTCACTGCAGGATTAAAATGAGCACCCGAGACATCCCCCACTGAATAAATCATCGCCATCACCATAAATCCGAAAGTCAAAGAAACACCCACATGAGTCACACTCCCCGGATTAATTTGATTGATGATAATCGCGCCACAACCCGCAAAGACAAGGGCGAAGGTTCCAATAAATTCTGAAAAATAGCGTTTCATGTCAGGCCTGAACTTGATGACGGACGTCTTCGCCTTGTATCATGAACAATACCATTTCGGCGACGTTGGTGGCATGATCTGCGATGCGCTCCAGATATTTGGTGACTGAAATAAGACGTACCCCTCTTGAAACATTTTGAGGATCTTCTTTCATGAGCTCTAAAAGTTCATTATGAATTTTTTTGGTTAAATCGTCGACAGCGTCATCTCTTGTCATCACATCTTTTGCAAGAAATGCATCTCGAGTCACAAAGGAATCTAAAGCATCCTTCACCATTTTCTGAGACATATTCGATAGAATGGGAAGATGAATATAGGGTTTCAAAGGAGCTTCATCCAACAATTCGAGGGTTCTCTCCGCAATATTCACCCCCAAATCTCCAATGCGCTCCAGATCTGTTACAATTTTAAGTCCTGTAATAATAAATCGCAAATCAGACGCGGTTGGCTGACGCCGAGCCAAAATGTTAAAACAAAGTTCGTCGATTTCTTTTTCGAGATCATTCATCTCCCGATCTGAAATAATTACATCTTGGGCAGTTCTTGAATCAGACTGAATCAGGGCTTTCATCGCGTTGGCAATCATTTCCTCGACCTTGCCACCGGCCAGTAGAATTTTATCGCGCAGATCCTTCAGTTCATGTTCATAATTTCGAGAAGTATGTTCCATAAATTTTCCTTTCCCCTCATCCGTCCGCCCAGGGCGGCCACCTTCTCCCTCAAGGGGAGAAGGATAATCGGAAAGGGTTTATCTTAGCCAAACCTTCCTGTAATATAATCTTCTGTTAATTGGGATGTGGGTTTCTTAAAAATTGAAGTGGTATCATTATATTCAATCAATTTTCCATTCAGCATAAAAGCGGTTTTGTCCGAAACTCGAGCCGCCTGCTGCATGTTATGTGTGACAATGACGATAGTATAATCTTTTTTAAGCTTATCAATCAACTCCTCTACACGGGCGGTGGAGATAGGATCTAAAGCCGAACAAGGTTCGTCCATGAGTAAAATTTCTGGATTGACTGCCAAGGCACGAGCAATACACAAACGCTGCTGCTGTCCTCCCGAAAGCGAAGCCCCTGAATGATGTAAATTGTCTTTCACTTCTTCCCACAAAGCCGACATTTTTAAGCATCGTTCCACTACTTCCTCAGATGTTTTACGATTTAATCCTTCCCCAAATTTTAATCCAGCGATCACATTGTCATGAATAGAAAGAGTGGGAAAAGGATTGGGCTTTTGAAACACCATTCCCACCTTCCTACGCACAAGCACAGGATCAATTTTAGAATCATAAATATTTTCCCCATCCAAGACGACTTCACCTGAAATTTTTGCATCCGGATTGACTTCGTGCATACGATTTAAGGAACGAACAAGAGTAGATTTGCCACAGCCTGAAGGGCCGATAATAGCGGTGGCTCTCCTCAACGGAAAATCAAGTGTCACATCAAAGAGCACCTGTTTTTTTCCAAACCAAGCGTTTAGGTTTTTTACTTTAAGGGCAATAGTGTGTTCCATCTTTTACCTGCTTTTTCTAAATCGAGAATGAAGAATCAAACGAGCAGAAATATTAATCACCAAACAAAATCCAACGAGCACCAAAGCTCCCGCCCACGCTTTGGCCTGCCAATCTTCAAAAGGACTGATGGCATAGGTGAAAATTTGAAGAGGCAGAGCAGCGACGGGTTCAAAAATATTGGTTTGCCAAAACTGGTTTCCAAAAGAAGTAAAAAGTAAAGGAGCTGTTTCGCCCGCAATGCGGGCAATCGATAAAATTACAGCTGTCACGATACCCGGTTTCGCCGTCGCTAAAACCACACTCAAAATCATGCGCCAACGCCTCACTCCCAAAGCAAGAGCCGCTTCCCTTAGAGAATGAGGTACCAGTTTCACCACTTCCTCAGTGGTTCTCACGATTACAGGAATCATCAAAACACTCAAAGCCACTCCTCCAGCAAGTCCCGAAAAACTTTTCATGGGAATCACAATCAAGGCATAAGCAAAGAGACCCATCACGATCGAAGGAAGTCCATTGAGCACATCAGTTAAAAAACGAAGCACTTGGGCATAACGATTATTTCCATATTCCGCCAAATAAAGACCGGTGAAAACCCCAATCGGCATTCCCAAAAACGAAGCAATACAAATGAGAATCAAACTGCCCACCAAAGAATTGGCAACGCCTCCTCCCGCTTCACCCACCGGTGTGGGCATATGGGTAAAAAAATCAAGATTGATAGCCCCAAAACCGCGAATCGTCACATAGCCCAATAGTAAAACCAACACCGCAACCGCTAAAACACAAGACAGGCCACACAGAAAAGAAAAGAAAACATTTTTCAGTTTCCGGCTTCGATAATTAAAATTGGGAATTTCTGAGAGCAACATTTAAATTTTCTTTCTAAAGATTCTCTGAAAAAGTCCTGAGGGTAAATTTTTTAAATCCTTCATGCGGTGAAATAATTCCCAAGTCGATCTGAATAAAAAAGGAGCGTCTGAAGGATTTAAAAAATTTACCCTCAGGACTTTTTCAGATCTCCCCTCACCAATAATCGTGCAAAACTATTGACGATCAATGTCACAAACATTAAAAGCAAACCCATTTTCGCAAGAGAAGAAAGATACAAGGGAGAAGTAGCCTCCGAAAATTCATTTGCAATCACCGAAGCCAAACTATAGGCCGGTGCAAAAATAGAAGTAGGAATTTCAGGGCGATTTCCAATCACCATGGTCACCGCCATCGTTTCTCCCAAAGCTCTTCCCAATCCCAACACACAGGCCCCCACCATTCCAGACCTCGAAACTTTCAAGACCACCCAGCGAATAGCTTCCCAGCGTGTTCCACCCAGAGCGAACACAGCTTCTTTATATTCTGGTGGCACGGTCGAAAATATTTCCTTGGAAATAGAGGTGATCGTGGGAAGAATCATGATGGACAAAACCAGCCCCCCTGCGAGCAAACTGGGTCCATAAGCAGGACCTTCGAACAGAGGAATAAAGCCCAAAAGTTTATAGATGGGTGGAAAAATTTCAGTCCTGATGAAAGGCACCAATATAAAAATCCCCCACAAACCATAAATCACACTCGGAATAGCGGCAAGCAACTCTACTAAAAAAGAAATTGGATTTTTGAGCCAAGCGGGGGCCCATTGAGTCACAAAAAGTGCGACCCCCATAGAAACGGGTACGGCAATGAACATGGCGATCAAAGAAGAAGCGAGGGTTCCAAAAACAAAAGGCAAGGCTCCATACTCTTCTTTGACAGGATCCCATACTTTCTCAAATAAAAACCTAAATCCAAAAGTTTTAAGCGAAAGCGCCGATGAACGAAATAATTCAAAAAAAATAGCAAGAATTACCAGCAAAACAAGCGATGAAAAAAAAAGAAGTAAAAAATGAAACCAGCGATCCATATTGATACCGGATCGCTGGTTTATCGGAGAATCTGCTTGCAGCATTCTTTGTTCTGAAATTTCTGCCATTTGCATAAAAATTACTGCGCTGTAATAGATGCAATTTTACCTTCATTCACTTTCACCAACTCCGGAGAAAGCGGAGAATAGAGCAGTGAAGCCGCTTGAGTTTGTCCCGTGCCCATCGCCCACTTTAAAAAATCGACGAAAGCTTTTCCTTTGGTGGCATCTGTAGGTTTTTTCAAAATCATCAAATAAGTAAGACCTGAGATAGGATAAGAATCTGGCCCGGGCGCATCCGTCACTGATGTTTTCACGTCTTTTACAAGTTCCTTGGCAAAGGCACCAAGGGCGGCCGTAGTAGCAGCTGGGGAAGGTTCCACAAATTTACCGGCTTTGTTACGGATCGCTGCATAAGAAATTTTATTATTCACCGCATAAGCATATTCCACATATCCCACTGCGCCTGGAATTTGCTTCACCTGTCCTGCAACGCCTTCATTTCCTTTTCCACCCAAGCCAGCAGGCCAGTTCACTGATTTACCCCGACCTACTTTGAAATAAAAATCCGCATGCGCTTTGGCGAGATAGTCTGTAAAAATATAAGTGGTTCCACTTCCATCAGAGCGATGCACCACCGCCACGGGAAGATTGGGAAGATTCACTCCAGGATTTTGGGAAGTAATTTTGGAATCATTCCATGTTTTTATTTTTCCTATGAAGAGATCACCCACCACATCCGAAGTCAGTTTCAAACCTTTGTCTACACCTGGAATATTATAAACAATCGCCACCGACCCAGCGATGGCAGGAATTTGAAGCACAGGTCCCGGCATTGCTTTTTCTTCATCACCATTCAAGGGCGCATCGGAAGCTCCAAAGTCGACAGTGCCGGCCTTCAACTGTTGAATTCCTCCACCACTTCCAATGGATTGATAATTGATCTGAATATTGGGATTGGCCTTATTGTAATCACTGAACCATTTGGAATAGAGAGGGTAAGGAAATGTTGCACCCGCTCCGTTAATTTTTATAACATCTGCATGGGCTTGAAAGGAAAATCCCGTTACTAAAACTAAAGCTATAATAATTTTGCTGAAGTTCTTTTTCATAATTTCTCCTGATTTTTTTAACTTTCTAGGTTTAATTTGTGACAACTCTGTGACAATCACGTGTCCTTTATGTAAAACCCCTTCCTTCTGCTCAGCTAAAACAAAAGGAAGGGGACTGGAGGAGAGAAAACTCATGTTTAGAACCATGCCTGAAGTTGGGCTCTAGCCCTAAAATCATTCGCTACACCTTTTGTAGTTTCATTTTTGAGGTAAGAAAAATCCGTCTGAATTTTCAGATCATGACCCAAGAAGTAGTAGTTGATACCTCCCATATATTCAGCTTTGTTATTATTGGCACCTGCAAGAAAAACTTGAGAAGCTCGAGCTGCAAGTTCTAAATGTCGTGGGAGGACGAAGTAGCCTGCTTGCACATAATAACCATAGTCCTTGGTTGTAGCGGCAGCTCCCTGAGAGTTTGTTTGCCTTGCATAAAATTCACCTTGTAGAGAAGCTCCCTTATATTTGAATCCAAGCTCAGCACCTTCCTGATAAAGAGCCGCATTGGTCACTTCCTGTTTTTTATAACCTCCACTTGCCCCAATAGTGAGAGAGGGATGTTCAGAATATTCGACGTCCGATTCAGAATAACCATAGTCTCCAAGGATATTTCCGACCAAACGACCCGTATATAAAAATCGGTTATTGGTATCTAAACGGTTAGGACCTGTTCCATTCATGATACCCGCATAATATTCCATTTTTCGATTGAAAGCAGTTCCCCAGAAAATCAAACCTGTATCAAAATGAAATTGACGAGGGGTATTTGTAGTAGTCGTAGTCGTAGTCGCTCCAGCACCGCAAGTAATCCCTGAACCGGTTACAGTGCCACCCCCGGGCAAGGTACAAACAGTATTCGTGGTAGAATCAACAGTTGAAAATCGAAATGCATCGGCAGCTAAAGAACGATCCACCAATTCCAATCGTCCTGAAGAGTTAAGTTCTTGACGGTTGTATTGAACTTTTTCCTGACCAAATTGAATACGGAAAGGGTCTATCACCTTATAATTCACATAGGCATCTTCCAAAACATCTTGCCAATTTGAAACAGCCGCATTTAATTGGAATTTATAATCCAAGTTTTTGGAAAACAAATTTCCTTCCCAAGACACTTTCGCTCTTCTAATTCTAAAAGTACTCTGGTCATCCTTTCCTTCTTTTATTTTGCTGGCACTTGTATAAGAATATTGAGGTTGAATACGAACCCTAAACTTGGTGGAATATTTTCCATCGGCTGTTTGAAAATAAAGGCCTTTCTTCCATCCCCCTTCAAACTTGTTGGACCAATTCCCTTTCTGTTTTTCAATATATTCACCCTGATCATCTACTTTCTTTTCCAAAGTTTTTTGATTTTGTTTCAAATCACTCACCTGCTGCTGGAGAGAGGTGTTTGAACCCGTCTGACTATAATGATGTTTTCTTTTATGAGTTGCTGCGAAACTCGAAGTGGCAATACTGAGCACAAGCGAGATCGCCCACAAACTAACGATGATTTTTTTCATAGAATCTCCTTTTGTTTCATTTGGATGATGTTTTTCATGGAGACGAAATAGAAAAGCTGTGTGACAGTTTTGTGAAGGCAAGGAGAAGAATGAGGAACAAAAAAATAACCTATCCGCACTTAAAGCTCTCCTAGGGCCATCCGGAGTCGACTCTCAGAAACTTGGAAGTCGGAAACCGTTTTTAAGTAGGCGATCTCGCTCTCCGACCAAGCCCGATAGGCCTGATCCCAGTCGGCCAGGATTCCCATTTTGTTGAAGTAACGCTCCTTGGCCAGCCTCAAAGCCTGATTCGCTGCCGTCCGACGTTTTTGATTGAGTTTGAGAAGGGTTTGGGTCTTTTGAAAATCCCGGTAGGCCTGTTTGACCTCCGAGGTGATCTGATTTTTGAGTTGCTCTGCCTCGTGATCGAGTTTTATTTGCTCCAATTTCGCCTTTTGGTATTCCGCGGGGGTTTTCAAACCATCAAAGAGAGGAATGCTCAAGCCCGCTCCCACCGAATAATGTTTCTCCTGCGTGAGGATTGTGTCTTGAAGATCGCCCGCACTGGCCACTCCCACAAGCTTAGGCAAAAAGTTGGACCGGATTGCGTTTTTCTCGAATTGGGCCCGTTCTTTGGAGGCCTTTAATGTGGCTAGTTCAGGGCGTTTGACCCATGCAATCTCCAAGAGCTGAGGAAGAGTTTGCTTGAGCTTAGACGAAACGACCGACTCTAAAGGCTTGCATCGGTATCTTTCTTCGGAGGAAGTTCCCAGATAAAAATTGAGGCGATCAATGGCCGAGGCCTCCTCCTGTTCGGCGATAACGCGATTCCCCTCGAATTCACGGAGCTTCACTTGAATGAGATAAAGATCGACGGGGGAACGTTGCCCCGTGTTAGAGTAATTCTGAA
>OBEQ012104086.1_pt1 | contig 13869 bp, 16 predicted proteins | sample 1670901 | NCBI WGS metagenome assembly OBEQ01 (sample SAMEA104232315, study PRJEB22302) | groundwater metagenome | biome: forest; feature: aquifer; material: groundwater | place: USA | collected 2011-08-07 | depth 5.4 m
CGCGTAGTACTGATCAACCTGGCTGGTGCACGAGGCGGGAACGATGCACGAGGTCGGCCAGCCGAGCCACCACGACATGCAGGATGACACCGTCGTCTTGGGACCAATGTTCATCCTGCACGCATTGATCGAGTTGATCATTCGATCGAGGTCGGGTAGCGCTGCGCACTGCGCAGCAGTCGGGCTGAAACGGGAGGACGTCTGCGCATAGACCACGACCGATGCGGCGGCGACCGCGAGCACTACGCAAGCCGTTCGGCGAAGACGCTTCATGCGGTCCCCACGGATTCGGTCTCCCACAACCCGGCGGTCAACTTCACGCGCTCGCTGTACCCCTTCTGATTAACCTCGCCCCAGAACGACGGCCGTTCGCCCGTGCGTTCAAGCTGTCCGACGACATGCCCATCCGACGCCTTCTCCCTGAAGCGGAACTGATAAATGCTCCTGACGACGTACCGCCCGGCGTCGTCGAGGCCGCGCACTTCGGCAATGTCTACGATCCTCCTCGATCCGTCGTGAAAGCGCGTGAGCTGCACGACGATGTCGATCGCCGAGGCCACCTGGCTACGCAGCGCGACCAACGGTATCTCGATCCCCGACATCAGCGCCATCGTCTCGAGACGATTGAGCGCATCGGCCGGCGCGTTCGCGTGCAGCGTCGTCATGGAGCCGCCGTGGCCCGACGTCATCGCCTGGATCAGATCTATGGCTTCCCCGCCGCGGCATTCGCCGACGACGACGCGATCCGGCCGCATACGAAGCGAGGAATGAAACAGGTCGCGAATGGTGACCGCGCCGCGGCCCTGGCGATCCGGCGGTTTCGTCTCGAAGTACAGCACGTGATCCTGGCGCAGCGCGAGCTCGCTCGTGTCTTCGAGGACGAGGATCCGGTGCTCCGGCTGGATCAGCCCGGACAGCACGTTCAGCAGGCTCGTCTTGCCCGTGCCGGTGCCGCCGCAGACGACCAGGTTCTTCTCGACGAGCACGCACAGCTCGATGAACTCCCGCGTCTCCTCCGTCAGCGACCCGTACTTGACGAGCGCGTCGAACGTCATCCGCGACTGCTGGAATTTGCGAATCGCGACGCACACGCCCTGGCGGGTCGCGGGCGGCAGCACGACGTGGACGCGCGACCCGTCGGGAAGACGAGCGTCGAACCGCGACGTATCAGGGCCGATGCGCTTGCCGACGAACTGCGCGATGTTCCGCACGGCCGCGAGCAGCTGTTCTTCGGAGGAGAACGTGATGTCGGTCTTGCTGATGCGTCCGCCGCGCTCGACGCGGATGTCGCGCGACCCGTTGATCATGATTTCGGAGACCGACTGATCGTCGAGCAGCGGCACGATCGGCGCGAGCAGGAAGCGGATGCTCGCGGCCCTGAGATCAACGGTCGGCGCGTCACCGGCGCCCGCGCGCGGTGCTGTCTCGCTCATCTGGCCGGCCCTATGGCGCCAACGCGGGCTGCGGCATAGCGATACGCGGGATCGTCGGGGTCCACAGCCTTCCGCGCACCAAGCACCTCTCGATACGCTTCATACGCGGAGCGCGCATCGCCCCGCCGTTCCTGCACCGTGGCGGTCTGCAGGAGGTTGACGACGCGCGTCGTCTCGTCCTGCGAAAACTTGTGGTCGTTGGCGTACTGCGTTTCGTTCGCCACGATCGTGTCAATGCCGGGCGGCGCATCGCTCTGCAACGACCTGAATGCGAAAAAGGCAAACACCACGACCATCAACCCGAGGTACGCCATCAACCACACCGGCAGCCGCAGCCCTGTGGTCACGGCGGTGGCGGGTGCCGGGGCGGCTGCGGCGGCCGGCGACGCGCTCGCGGCGCTCTTCGGCGCGGACGCACCAGCGACGGCAGGCCGTCCGGCCTGCGGACGCGCGGCGGAGGGCGGCGGCGGGGGCGCCGACGGACGTGGAACCGATTTCACCGTCAGCAGATGCGAAAGCCCGATCGACAGCCGATCGCCCGCGGCAAGCCGCGCTTCCGGCACCGGGCGCCCGTTGACCAGCGTGCCGTTGCTGCTGACGTTGCGGAGGATCGCTTCCCCCTTTTCGATGGTGATGGTGACGTGGGGACTCGACACGAACTCGTCACCCGTCAACGCCAGCGTCGAGCTCGCATCCGCTCCAATAGTCGCCTTCCCTGACGTCAAGGTGAGGCGCGTCCCTGCCGAGGGACCCTTTTCGACGACGATCTCCAGGCCTGATTCGGTCACATGTTCCCCTAGATGCCCCCGAGCGACAGCTTGGGGAGGAACGGCGCAAGGATCAACAAGACGTTCGCGACCATGATCATCGTGTTGGGCACGGCCATCTTCGGGCCTGCTTCGCGCGCCATGCGTTCCGCGCGCTGCAGCCGGCTGATGCGAATCGACTCGGCCTGCTTCTTCAACGTGTCCGCGAGCGGCGTGCCGAGATTCTCCGCGATGTCGAGCGCCATCACCAGCGCGGTCATGTCCTCCGTACCGACGCGCTCGCGCATCGCCTGCAGCGCCTCCTGCCGCGTCAGTCCGAGCGCCTGGTCACGCAGCACCTGGTCGAATTCCTCGTGGAGCGGATTCTTCGGATCCTCGCGCACGAGGACCTCGAGCGCCTCGTCGAATCCGGCGCCCGACTCGGTCGCCAGCACGACGACCTCGAGCGAATACGGCAGCCGCCGCGTGATGAGCAAAATGCGCCTGTCCGCCTTGCCGCGAAGGCTCCATCCGGGCAGCCTGAAGACGATCGCACCGGCCACGAGCGCCGGAATGATGTTATAGGGGACGCCGCCCACGAAAATGGTGACGAGCCATGCGGCGATGCCCGCCAGAATCGCATCCAGCATCGACTTGCCAACCAGGTCGTCCGCGTTCAGGCTGACGAGACGCGCGCGAACGAGGTCGCGCGCAACGTGTTCCCGAAGCGGACCAAACCACCCATGCTCCGCGGCGATGACGCCAAGCCGATGCGCCGCTTCCGAATACATCGATCGCCCCTCGCGCGCCTCGATGGGCCAGAGACCGAACAACGCGAGCTGTCGCATCAGGCCGTAGCTGCCGATCGAGACCGACGCGAACGCCAGCAGCAATCCGCCGAAGTGAATAAGAAGGTCCACGTCAGATCTCCGGGTTCGCCAGCTTCTGAATCATGCGGTAGCCGGTCGTCGCAAGGGCGGCAACCGCGACCAGTACCACCGCACCGAGCGGCGTGCTGAACAGCATGGCCACCGACGTTGGATCGATCAGGAACAACGCGAGCGCGAAAACAGGGATCGTGCCGACCATGATCTTCGCGGACATGCGGACCGCGGAGGTCTCGATGTCGATGCGCTCCTCCACCGCGGTCAATTCGCGAATCGACTCCGCGAGGCGCACGAGCAGCTGGCCGATGTCACCGCCCCGATCGCGGTTGATAATCAACGCAATGGTCATCAGATCGAAGTTCGGCAGCTTCAGCCGCGCCCCGACCCGCTTCATCGCGTCGTCGATCGAGTCGCCAAGGTCCATCGCGTGCACGACAAGGCTGAACTCCTCGGCCACCGGTTTGGTGCCGTTGGTCGCCACCATGCGCAGCATCTGCGGCAGGCTGAGGCCCGCCTTCGCGGCATCCGCCATCACGCGCAGCGCATCGGGCAGCTGGAGGTTAATCTTGTCCAGCCGCTGCTCGCGGAGGCGCGTGAAGATGAAGCCCGGCAACAGAAAGCAGACGATTGGAATGGCAATCGCGAACACCGGGTTGCGGGTAATCAGGTAGATGATCAGCACCAGCGCGAGCGATCCGATGTACTGCCCCTTCGCGATCATCGCCGCGTTGCCCATCGGCCTGAACAGGTCCTTCAGCTTGTCGGCGTATTGATGCTCGGCGCGCTCCATGCGGTCGCGGAACGGCGGCCACAGCATCGCGAGGCTCGCGCGCGCGAAGAGCACCGCGGCGCCGATGAAACAGACGAGGGCTCCGTTGCGCAGCATCAGGCCTCCCAGAACACTTCGGCCGGGTTCAGGTCTCCGCTCGCGACAAGCGCGTCGGCAAACGTCGGCATGTACCCCGTGAAGGCCATGGCGTCCGCACGCCACGCGAAGATGTCCTCGATGATGACGTCTCCCGTGATGTCGTCCAGGCCGACGACCTCGGTGACGCTCGTCACCCGCCGTCGTCCATCCCGCAGGCGAGTTTGCTGAATCACGAGGTCAACGCCCGAGACGATCTGACGCCGCACCGCTGTGAGCGGGAGTGCGCCCGCGGCCTGAAGCACCATCACCTCGAACCGCTGCAGCATATCGAACGGCGAATTCGAATGGCCCGTTGTCATCGATCCCTCGTGGCCGGTGTTCATCGCCTGCAGCATGTCCAGCGCCTCCTGGCCCCGACACTCGCCGACGATGATGCGATCAGGACGCATGCGGAGTGCGTTCTTCACGAGGTCGCGGATCGTCACTTCGCCACGCTGCTCGGCGTTCGGCGGCCGCGCCTCGAGCGTCACGACATGGCGCTGCTGCAGGCGGAGCTCGGCGGTGTCTTCGATCGTCACGATACGTTCGTTCGACGGAATCCATCCCGACAATGCGTTGAGCAACGTCGTCTTGCCGGAACCGGTGCCGCCGGAGATGACGATGTTTTTCTTGCCCTTGACGCAGGCGCGCAGGAACCTCGCGGCCTGCTGGGTGAGCGCACCGCGGCCAATCAGGTCGTCGATTGTCAGCGGATCCTGCGAGAAGCGGCGGACGGTGATGCAGGGCCCCTTCAGCGCCAGCGGCGGGATGATCGCGTTGACGCGCGAGCCATCGGACAGCCGCGCATCGACCATCGGCGACGCCCGGTCCACGCGGCGATTGACGGGCCCGAGGATGCGCTGGAGGATTTGTTCGCTGACGCGGTCGCTCAGGAACGTCTTCCCGGTTTCCTCCAGCGTGCCGCCCTGCTCGATGTAGATCTGGTCCTTCGAGACCACCATGATCTCGGTCACGTCCGGCATGCGCAGCAGATCCGTCAGCGGACCCAGGCCGAAGATGAGATCCATGATCTCTTTGCGAACGAGCCAGAGCGTCAGGTGCCGTGAAAGTTCCGGGGAGAGTTGTGCCCGCCAGGCGCGGAAGGCGCTCTCGAACCCTTCCCGCAAACGCGCGAGACCCTCCTTGCCGTCCGTGCCGTCGAGCCGCAGCGTGAGCGTCTGCGCCATTTTCGACACGAGCCAGAGGCGCCCCTGCTCGAGCTCGGTGTAGTCGTCCAGCGATCCGAACGGCTCGTCTGCGCCTTCGGACGGTTGGCCGAGAAGTAACAGGAGCAGGGTCGCGCGCAGTGCTTCGCGCGACGCGTATGTCAGCATCGCCGGATTGCCGTCGAGCGCCGCCCGCTCCAGCTCCTGTCGCAGGATGCGCGTGGCCTCGGCTCGCCCTTCATCCGACCGGACGCTGTCCATCCGGAACACGCGCGGGTCGAGACCGTTGATGACGGCTTCATGGATCGTCGTCATCAGCGTCATGAACGCGGTCCGTGCCTCTCCCTCCGTCGCGACGGGCGCGGCATTCGCCGCCTGCAGCTTCAGGAAGAAGCCCTGGATGACGATGGCGTCGCCGGGCCGGCATTCCACCGACTCGCCGGGCTTCACCTCCCGGTCGTTGACGATGGTGGGGTTGAGGCCTTCCGATCGCAGCCACACGTGGCCGTCCTTCGTCGTGACGGACGCATGCACCCGCGAGACGAACGGGCTCGGCAGGATGATGTCGTTCGACGCGTCGCGGCCGATGTGCGTATCTCCCGCGTCGAGCGGAAAGACGGCTTCCCCGCCGTCGCTGCCGGCGCCCTGCACCACGATGTGGAATCGAGCCTTCGCCACAAGGTCTACTTCAACGCGCTGATCGGATAACCTGGCGTCTGCACTGGTTGGAGGTCGCCGGGCGGCCGCAACGCCAGCGAGAAGCCTGTGCGGGCCACTGTTCGATACGCTTCGAGTCGCTCCGCCTCCGCGGGTGTCACCTCAAGCGTCACCGTCGAGTACGTGCGGTTCTGCAGAAACGCTGAGTCCTCGAGCCGGTATTGCTGGCCGACCGCGAGCACCCGCTTCGCCTGGAGCAGATGACGCGTGACCAGCATCTTCTCGTCCGGAACGCTGCCGAGCACATCGACATAATCGCCGGGCCGAACGAGGTACGCGACCGCCTGGGCACCTTGAACGTCGATCCCGACGGCCCGCATGCCCGGCGCAATCTTCAGGCCGGGCTCCGCGGACTTCTGCAGCGCGTCGAAGGTAATCGTTTCACCGATGTGGACCGGCCGCACGACCGGTGTGTTGCCCACCCATGATTGCAGATCGACGGTCGGCACCTGCGTTCGCATCGCCTCGTATGTGTTCGCCGGCATGCCGACCACGTCGAACGCGCCGCGCAGCGTCGACGGCGGATCGACGTTCTTCGTGGCCTTGAATACGTAAACGGTTCCACCGCGCGTGCGCCAGGCCTCGACCTGGAGCAGCGTGACCGCGATAAGACCGAGGACAACCGCCGAGATCATCAAGTTGCGTGGTTTCATGGCTGCGTATCCGATGCCGTGAGCCGTCGGTACACGACGATGACGGCTCCGTTGTGGTCATTGCCTGCCCCGCCGACGAAGCTTTCGCGCCGCCCGTCGGAATAATGCAGCACCGCCGCCGACGCGGTCAGTGGATTCGACGTCCATCCCGCGCGGTTGAACGCCTGGCGGAAGTCATCGACCGCCACGCGGCTATCGCGCGCGCGGTAAATCATCGTGCGGCTCCAGCTCAATCCCTCGCCGTGCTCAATCGTCAGCATCCGCTGCAGTCCGTCCGGCCGCTGCACGGCGGGCAGATCCTCGCCTGGCGCGTCCTCGCCCGCCGCCGGCAGGAGCTTGTCGATGCGCGCCTCGTCGCCGGGCGTGAAGTCGATGAAGACCGTCCCCTCCTGCTGGTAGGCGGAGACTAGGTGAAAGCGTCCGAAGTCGTTGGCCCGTTTGGTCACGGCGAACCGGCGCAGGCGATCGAAGAACTCCGAGGGCTGCGACAGCGGCGCGAATGCCATCCCCGCGACTACCCCGGCTCCTAGACCTTCTACGCGCGTTGCGGTCGACACCGGTGCCCTCGATCCCGGCATCTGCACCTCGAGCTGCTGCTCGTAATGCGTCAACACATCGTCCAACCGCATGCGCGAGTGGCCGATGCTGTATTGAAACGGCTGGCCGTTCACCAACGCATTCCCGATACGCAGCTTCCCGCTGCCTGGCGGCGGCACGAGCAAGCCGGCCGCGTCAGCGAGCGGAGAATAAATGTCGGCGTACGCCGGCGTCGGGCGCGGGCCGAAGAAGAACAGAAACGCCACGGCCCCGGCAACAATCGCGCCGCTCGCCACGATCTTCGCGGAGGTCCGTGCCGTCTTCGATCCGGCGGTCTTCAGAACATCCTCCCCAGCATGCCGCCGACGCCCGATACGAGATTGCTGAACATGCCGCTGAGACCACCCGTTTCCCCATAGGTCCACGTCCGGCTGTCCAGCACGTAGCACGCCGAATAGGGGCGCGGCGCAAGCAGACGGCCGGTGAGACGCGCACCATTGCCCGTGCCCTGGTAGACCTGGGTCCGCGACATCGTCCCCAGAAAACCGCCGATCGTCGAACCGACGCCGCCGCCGCCCGAACTGAACGCGCCGTTCACGCCCGACGTGTCGGCCGCCTGCGGGTTTGCAGGACAACTGCCTTCACGCGGCGCCGCGAAGTTGGCCGACATCCGCCGGTAGCGGAGCGTATCGCCCGAGAGCTGGTTGGCCACGGCAGCGGTCCCACCGCCGCCACTCGCGGCCAGGCCGCCGTCGCGCATCCCCATCTCGCGAATGGCGACGTCCATCCGCTGGCGCTCGAGGTACGCCTGCCCGAAATCGAAGATCAACACGAGGATGATGAAGATGAACGGCAGCATCATCACGAACTCAAGCATGGCGACGCCGCGTTCGGCGAGTCGTCTGTCGATGCGGTGCGATCGTTGGCGTGTTCGCATCGTCAGTGATTGTTGAACAGGCGGATGAAGTTCGAGGGCGAGAACAAGCCGGCCGCGCTGTTGAACCCGCCCGCGTCGCTCGCGAATCGCGGGAGGCTCGAGTTGCCGAGCCCGCCCATCAGGCTTCCGTCTTCGACCATCGCGGCAGGCTCGAGCGCCACGCGCCAGTCCTGCGTGAACAGGTCATACGCCGTCGGGTTGTAGACGCGCGACTGCGCGTACGCCAGCCGATGCTCGCCGAGCGCGGGGATGAAGTACTTCGGCGCGGCGGGAACCGTCGACGATCGATAGAGCACGGCCAGGTAGTGCAGGTTGCGACGCGCGCCGTCGGCGGTCGGGTTGCCGCTCGGGCCCAGCATGTAGGGAATCGGCTGATCGCTTGGCCCGGGGACTTCGCCGCCCCCACCCGCGTCTTCGCCTTCGGTGTGCGAGACCGATCCGCCAAGGAAGGAATACTCGTACACGGAGTGCTGGTAGTAGTAGATGTTCTGCCCGTTGGCGTCCTGTCCCATCACCACAGGGCTGTCCTCGACCAGCCGGTATTTGTCGTTGCCTATCAATTTCCCTGGCGGCATCCACGAGCAATCGCGTTGCTGCTGCGTGCCGTCCGGCTTTCCGTCAAGACGCGGATCCGACTCGCTGGACACTGCGAAGTTCGGGTCCTCGTTCGGCAGCGGCTTGCTGCGGTAGTAGATCAGGTACCACTGTCCCGTGCCGCCGCGCGCCTTGCAGTCCTGGTACGACTTGACCGGTTCGTTGATGACCAGCGGGCCGCCGGTCGATCCGCACAGCTTCCGGTATTCCGCTTCACGATACCCGTCGAAGAATTGCGTGATGAGCGAGTTGTAGATCAGATAGAACACCGGCTTGATCTTGTCGGCCTGGACTTCGAGCGGACCCTGACCCTGCGGATACCCGAGAAACGGGCTGTACTCGCGGTTGCCCGGACCGCGGCTGCCGTAGTGCGTCGGGTCGCACAGATCAGGACTCATCGTGCCCGCGTGCACGGGGAGCGAGAACGACAGGCCCGCCGGAATCAACAATCCGCCTTGCGCGCCGTTCTCTCTCGCGATGCGGATCGACTCGGCCTCGGCGACCGCCGGGAACGAGACCGTCACCGCGTGGCTGACCGCGCTCAGCGCAAGCATCGCATTCCACAGCGCCCCACTGCTGTTCTGCTGGTCGATGCCGGTCGCCCTGATCGAGGAGACCAGCTCGCGAAACACGTCGAGGTACGGCTGCTGGACATCGGAAATGAAGAGGCATAATGCGGCGCCGACGCCTGTCCACGACAAGGCGCACGCGACGACCTGTTCACCGGTAAGAACGATCTTCGCGGAATCGCCCGCGCGGTCGAGCGCCGGCAGGATCAGAATCACCGCCAGCAGCTGCGACTCGGTGACGTTGTCCATCGAGATGACGTTGAGTCCGCGCGCGACCCAGTTGGCGCCGGACATTGTCGAGGCGTCGGCCGCGTTCTGCAGCTGGATCTTGCTGCTGGTCGCGGCGCCCGTGTTGATCACCAGCATCAGCACGCACGCGAAGGCAGCCGCCGCGAGGACGCCCAGCGCGGAAATCTGTCCGCCCTCGTCAGCATGCAGGCGCGCCATCGATCCTGTTCTCATCCCTGCGTCATCATCAGCGTGTACGACGCGGTCACCGGCACGTAGTAAGGGCCGAGCACACCGAGGAACCGGCGGCCGAGCGCGGCGCCGAGCGCCGATCCGCCGAACGGCACGTTCATATAGAAGCGATAGGTGACCCGCGCCGTCACCGGGCTGCCCGCCGCAAACTGCGTTCGCGCGTTGCCGTCCGCGCCGAGCAGCGCGACGTCCGTGTACAACGACGCATAGGGCCACTTGTCGATCACGTCGAGGCTGAGGCGCGCGTAATTCACGCCGTTGTCCGATCCTCCGCCGGCCTGGGCGACGTCGCCGATGCCGCCCGCGTCGATGGCGCCCGCGCCAATCGGCAGCCTGAAGCCGAGGAAGCTCGAGGCCCGCGGCGAAATCGGCACGCAGGCGAGCGTCGCGGCGCGGCGGATGCGCGTCCATTTCTCGGAGCTGTTCTGCTCGGGGTTCGCCACCGTATTCGCACTCTCGCCCGGCGTGTCCTGCGGAATCCAGACGATGGCGCTGCGCGCGGCGCAGAACGCTGCGTAATCGACGATGAGCGTGCCGTTGATCAGCAGCGCCATCTGGATCGTCGTCAGCACCATCATGAGAAAGAACGGAAACGCGAGCGTGAACTCCATCTCGCTGGTACCGAGCTGATCGAGCCGCCGGAGCAACGCCACGCCCGGAAGGCGGCGCATCATCCACTGTCCGGCGAAGAGCGTAACGGCTGTACAGGCCAGAAAGCCCGCCAGCAGCGGCGCGACTTCGGACAGGAGCTCGGGGCGCAGCAGCGAGTAGGCCACGGTTATCGAAACCACTCCAGCGCAAGCGCGCAGCCGGTCCCGATGCTGATGGCGACGCCGAAGGGAAACGCACCGCCGCGCGCGGGAATCGGTTCTGCCGGAAGGCCCGGATGCGCGATCCGCCTGCCGAGGACGGCGACGTCGCGCAGCACCGCGCGCCCATGACCGCGCCAGATCAGCGCCAGCGCGGCGCAGACGCCGCCGACGAAGATCGAATAGAACATCGCGTACAACACGAAGGGATAACCCTTCAGCGCGCCAACGGCGGCCATCAGCTTGACGTCGCCGCCCCCCAGCCATCCCACCGCAAACATCACATAGAGCGAGAGCCCGCCCACGGCGCAGCCGGCCAGCGCCGAGGCGAGAGGCGGACCCAAACCCGCCACTGCGCAGATCAGACCGGCGACGATGGCCGGATACGTGACCAGGTTGAAGATGCGGCCCGTGCGCAGATCGGTCACCGCCGAAATCGCCAGGACAATGAGCAGCGCCACGTCAACCGTGCGCATCGCGCTGATCATGGCCGGCGCCCCGGGTGGTCTAACGGGTGGTTGGAACGGCGTTGCCCTGGCCGGCAATATCCGAGAATTGTTGCGTCGCGAATTCCACGATCTGCTTGCCAAAGAAGATCAGGAGCGCCAGTAGCGGCAGCGCCACCATTGCGAAGATCAACAGCTTGTTCATGCCTTCTTCAGCGCCCGTCTCGTCGGCGTGAAGCGCGCGAAGTGTTCGTACGAGCATGTTCGCCTCCGACCGTCAGGTCTAAAAGAATGGAAGGTCGATTACGAGCGATTCGGATGTGAAGTAGTACAACAGCACCGCCCACATCAGGCGCACGGCATAGACCAGCGGGAGCACCACCGCCGCAAAAATCAGCAGGTACTCCATCTGTTCGGCGCCCCGCTCGCAGCGCGCAAGACGCAGCAGCGACGTCCAACGGCCGCACGCCTGCCGCACGCGTACGCAGAAAGTCCGCGAAACTGTCATGTAGAGGCGTTTACCTTACACGCGCCGCCAGGCGCGGTCAAGTGCACCGGCGCCATTCACGGCGGCCCCAGACGTGTAGAACCGACACCGATGTGGTTGCGGACCCGGGGTGATTCTGATATTGATAGCACCTCTCCAGGAGGCTAGATGCTTAAGCGAGTCATCGTCACGTGTGGATTCCTGTTCGCGGTCGTGGGCGCTCCCAAGCCGGCCATGGCAGACTGGCTGCTCACGGGGTTCATTGGTCCCATCACCAATGTCAAAACCGACGCCTCGACCGGCTCAACTCGCACCTTTCCCGCTGAGAAGTTCGATAGCAGCAGGGGGTTCGGCGTGAATCTCGCGAGCGCGTTCCCGACCAAGGGAAACGTCGGATTCGAGCTTGACTGGGGCGTGTACAACAAGGGAATGGAGCGGAGCGACATCGCCGGGACACAGTTCGCGTCCAAGTTGATGAGCGTGTCGACGAATTTCTTCTACAGCCCCTCGATTCCCCGCGTGCGCCCGTATTTCTCCGCCGGTCCGAATTTCGTTAACCGCAGTGACATCACGGGCACGGTGCGCTTCGCCGCCCCTTCGTCCTGGGCGGTCGGCATGGACGCCGGCGGCGGCGTGATGGCATTTGTGAACGAGCACATCGCGGGTCGGCTCGACCTTCGCTACTATCGAAATTTTGGGGATTTCGTAGATCTGAAGAATGTCAGCGCCGGCGGGCAGAGCTGGAACAATTTGCAGTTCTTCCGGGTGTTCGTCGGGGCGACGGCCGTCCTGCGCTGATTGACCGCTTCGCGCCGCGCTTGAAACAACCACGGGCCCGGGAGAGGCGGTCTCGTCTGTTCCCGGGGCGGCGTCGGTATTCGAGCACACCCGCTCGATCGGATCCGGACGAAATCACTAACCCGCGGGACGGGTCACCGTCAGATTGGCGGTGCGCGCCACGTCGAGATACCGCGCCGTGATCGTCACTGTCGTCGTCGCCACGACTGTGGAAGTGTCGATACGAAAACTGGCCGAAGTGACGCCTGCCGGCACTGTCACCGTGGCCGGAACCCTGGCGACCTCCGCGTTGCTGCTGTCCAGCCTCACCACCACACCAGTTCCGGTCGCCGCGGTCGTCAGCAGCACCGTTCCCGTCGGCTGGCCCTGCTGCTGAATCGTTGATGGACTGATCGTCACTGACGCAAGCGACGGCGCCGCGGGCGGAGGGGGAGGCTGCGGAACTGGCGCCGGCGCCGGCGCTGGCGCTGGCGCTGGAGAAGGGGCCACAGGAGAAGCGCCGGGCCGGGATGAGCTGCAACCCGCCGCCATCGTACATGCGAGAAGACACGTTAAGGCCAGAGTCAAACGGTGTCGACATACAGCCATGGTCTTGTCAATCCTCGCCGGACCCCAATAAATACACCAGGAAACGGGGAGGGGCAAGCGTTGACGTTCCCGCTCCGAGCTGCTTCAAACCGACGAACGCCGCCGTCGCGCAGCACACGTTGACCGGGCTTCACATCAATGCCGTGGGTGATTTCGAATCGCTGAAGGACGTCGTCAAAAACGACTAAATTTAACTCTTCAGGGAATCGAGCTCTTTTCTGGCGTCCGCCACGTACGGCGAATCCGGGTGGTCGTCGACGATCTGGGTGAACGTCTTCCTCGCCTCCGCGATATTCCCCTTCGCCTGGTACGCGCGCGCCAGCCCCATCAGGATCGCGTCCTCCGGCAGGTTCGCGGCCTTCTTCGCGGCAAGTTCTTTCCACGCGGCGATCGCCGCGTCAACTTCACCCGCCTGCGCCTGCGCGTCCGCCTTTCCGAGCTGCGCCATCTGTCCGTAGAGGCTGTCGGGCCCGGCGCGCTTCGCAACCTCGTCGAACTGCGCGATCGCGTCCTTCGGCTTGCCGAGCGACGCCAGCGTCGACGCCAGGTGATAGCGCGCCGTGATGCCCGCCTGCGTGTCCGGATAGGCGTCCGCGGCGGCCCGCAGCTTCGGCAACGCCGCATTCAGCTTCTGGGCCTCGGTCGTGAACGTCCCCGTCGCGCCAATCGACGCCGCGGCCGGCGCCTGGCCGGGCGTGGTCGTGTTGGTCACCGGCACGACCGCCGTGTTCATCACGACCATCGCCGCGGCAAGCAGATCCTGCCCGCGCGACTGCTGCTGGTTCCGCCACGTCACGAGCCCGAACACGGCTCCGGCGACGATGAGGAGGGCGAGGCTCGCGGCGGTGAGGTGCTGGCTGTGCGACGCGATCCACTCGCGGGTTGCGCCAACAATCCGCGCCAGGTCGTTCTCTTTCAGATCGTGACGATGCTTTGTCTTCATATGAACCTAAGAACCTTGTGGACCGCCCACTGCTGACTGCTGACTATTTTATCCCTAGGTACGCCTTCGATGCCGCCTCGTCCCTGAGCGGCGTCGCCTTGTCCGGGTCGATGCGAACCATCAGATACGTGATGTGGTCGTCGATCTTCGTGAACTGGTGGCCGGTGCCCGC
>OBEQ012852858.1_pt1 | contig 13869 bp, 7 predicted proteins | sample 1670901 | NCBI WGS metagenome assembly OBEQ01 (sample SAMEA104232315, study PRJEB22302) | groundwater metagenome | biome: forest; feature: aquifer; material: groundwater | place: USA | collected 2011-08-07 | depth 5.4 m
CTCCTGCCACGGCCTCAACCAGCCGCTCCTGCGCCACTGGCGCGACCTGGGCGACACCGCCATCACCACCTGCCTGCTCGATCTGTCGGTGGCCACGCCGGCGTCGGCGCGCGCCATGCTCGACTGCCTGCGCAGCAAGCCCAGCGACCCCAGCTCGGCCTTCGTCACCGCCAAGCTGGGGCCGTTCAGCGCCGCGGCGCACCTGCCCTGGTTCGCGTTCGTGTTCCAGCGCGCCTTCGGCGACGCCGCCGCGGCCAAGTACGACGCCTTCAAGACCCACGTGGGCATGCCGCAGGGCGCCAGCCACACCGCGCTCACCCAGGGCCAGTTCGACATCGTGGCCGAGTGGTTCGCGCGCAACCTGCCGCTCCTCGACGTGCTCGTCCCCGCCGATCCGCCGCCCACCGGCTGCATCGACTCGATCAAGCCCGAGGTCGCGACCCACGCCGCGGCCATGAAGCAGGCAGGCTGGGGCGCGCTCAACGCCGAGCACCACGTCCTCATGTTCGGCTGCGGCGGCGCCACCGACCCGCGCGCCTGCCTGTCGACCTTGCCGCGCGCCGGTGACAAGCCGTACGGCGCGGGCTGGGAGTCCCTGCCCGGGGCCAAGCTGCGCGTGCTGCGCGAGAACGACTACGATTCGTCCTTCTGGACGCGCAGCTCGGCCGACGGCCGCTTCGTCGCCCACGGCGGTGGACCCGGTAACAACGAGTTCGGCTCCTCGATCATCGATCTGCAGCAGAACCGGGTCATTCCCGCCAACGCGTCGTACGACCCCGGCTTCTTCCCCGACAACTCCGGCTTCGTCTTCCAGGGCGGGGCGGCGAACTTCTGCTCGCAGAGCGTGCTGACCGCGTCGCCGGCGAGCATCCGCTTCGACGAGCCGGGCTGCGACGGCACCGCCAGCATCGGTCTCTACCAGCATGTGGGTGTGGCGCTCAACGGGGGCGATTACTGGGTGGTCGACTCCAGCTTCGCCAGCGACGACGGCGGCCATGCTCCGACCTTCGATGATCCGGGCGCGTTCTTCGGCACGGATGCCACCGTGCGGCTCACGCCCATGGTGCACACGGGTAACGCCTACCAGCCGGGCGCGACCATCACGGTGGCCACGCCCTACGAGGGCGACACGGTCATCTCGCCCTCGTCGACCCTGCTGGTCAGCCGGCTGGCCTCCGACACCCAGGCACAGCGCGGCTATTCGCTGCGCAAGCTGGTCGCGACGCACACGCCCACGGGTGGCTACACCATCGAGACGACCGAGATCGGGCGCTACTGCGTGCAAGGCGCGAAGCCCAACTTCTCCTTCGACGAGCGCTACATGGTCACCCACCATTACGTCACGCCCGCCGACGCCGTCGAGCTCGGCTTCAGCGGACCCAACGATCCCGCCTTCGCGGCCTACAAGACGGAGGGCGCGTCCAACCTGTACCTCATCGACCTGGTCACCGGTCACCGCACGCGCATCACCAAGATGAAGCCGGGGCAGTACGCGCTGTTTCCGCACTTCCGTTCGGACGGCTGGATCTACTTCCTCGCGCGCCTGCCCGGCTCGACCGGGCCGAACCGCGAGGTGGTCATGGCCAGCGACGCCGCGCTCGTGCTGAGCGCGGCGCCGTAGCGCGCCCGGCTCAGCGTGGGTTCGCCCCGCCGCCGAACACGCGCAGGCGGACGCCCACGGGCCGGTGGTCGGTGCGCACGGCCGGCATGCCTTCCTGGTCGAAGCCGGGGCACATGGCGCGGTGCGGGCGGTAGTTGCCATTGCCGTCGGGCACCGCGTGGCCGGGCCTGGGAATGGCGAAGCCGCCGGTCGTGCAACCATCGTGGAACATCTCCACGCCCAGGCAGTGCGCGCCGTCGCTGACCGCGAACGGGCTGCAGCTGCCGTCGGGCGTGGTGCGCACGTGGTCCTGCATGACCGCGTAGGAAGCCACCGGATCGTCGTTCGCCCAGCCCTTGCCGACCAGGATGACCAGATCGTGGCGGTCGCCCCAGCCCTTGTCGCCCAGGGTGCGGCTGCGGAAGGTGCGCGCCCACCACGGGAAGGTTTCGAGCGCGCCGGGCGCGGGATCGGGATCCCAGGTCCACTGGTTGGCCTCGCTGACCGGCGCGCCGGTGAGGTCGACACCGTCGACCCACTGCCCGATGCGCTGGAACAGCGCGGGCACGAAGCCGTACGGCGCCACCGACACGGTGCTGGCGCCATAGTTGTGCATGCCGTACGAGCTGGACGCCGACTCCTCGTCGGCCATGCCCACGTCGACGGCGTAGCCGAACTCGGCGCGCAGGCGGCGCAGGAACCAGTAGTTCTCGCCGCACTCGTGCGTGTACATGTTGGTGTCGCCGACGATGATGATGCGCGTGGCCTCGCTGGCACTGCCCAGCCCGGCGGCGTAGAAGCTCGAGGGGTTGAGATCGCGGAAGGCCTTCATCTTCTCGATGAGCGCGTTGACCTCGTAGTAGCGCTCGTCCTCACCGTCGGCGTCGCCGGTGTTGAGATGGACCGAGAACACCGCCACCGGGCGATCGACGCCGGCGGGCTTGTTGACCTGCGCCTTGGCGGGGATGGTGTAGTTGGCGGTGTGCGAGTAGCCGCTCGCGGTGGGCAGGGGACCGGGCAGGTCGTACTCCCAGCGGTGGCCGTTGTGGCCGGGCAGGTGGCAACGGATCCACTGGTCGCCCACCCAGTCGCCCTCGCCGGGCGCGCCCGTGCAGCCCGACGGCCGCAGCGCGCCCTGCTTGAACCAGATGCTGGTCTTGTCGGCGGGCGTGGGCCAGAGCGACTCGGCGACCATGGTGGCCACGCGCGTGGCGAAGGGGCTGAAGGCGCTGGTCGCGTTCTCGGCCATGCCCAGGCTGAACTCCCACGGCTGCGAGTTGGCCATGGCCTCGTCGCGGAAGGCCTTGACGTCGTTCTCGCGCACGGTCTCCTGCAGCGAGACCACATCGGCGTCCCACTCGAAGCGTCCCTGATCGGCGTCCTCGATGACGCGCCGGTTGGCCACGTCGATGATGCCGCGCGAGGCCAGCAGGTTGGCCGCGTTCTGGTACTTGGTGGTGCTCCAGCTGTCCTCGTAGTCGCGGTAGAGCATGTTCCAGCTGGCGACCTTGAAGTCGCTGACGTCGGGGTTGCGCACCCGGCCCTGCCTGGGCGCGAATTCGACCGCGGCCATGGCGCCGGGGAACTTGTCGGCGGTGAGCCAGTAGAACGCGGGCGCGCTGACCTCGAACTGCAGGTAGAAGCGGCTCCAGTCGTTGTCGGCGCCGAGCGCGCCCAGCGGCACCTTGCGGGTGCGCAGCGGCGTGGGCGTGCCGATGGCCTGCCCGGTGGCGCTGGCGGACTGGCGCCACAGCGTCATGGTGAACAGGTTCTCGTTGAGCTCACCGCGCGCGAAGGTCTCCGGGCCACCGTCGTCGTTCAGCTGCTCGGTGCCCCGGCACAGACCGAACGAGCCGGGCAAGGCGTTGCGGGGCAGGGCGCCGGGCAGGGCGTAGGAGGGGTTCTGCACCACCTGGGTGTCGCCCGCGGGCGTGGGCGTGCGCGCATTCAGCCACATGGCGTAGCGACCGGGCGCGAGCAGGCTGTGCTGGGTGACGTTCTCGTCCAGGTCGTCGTCGAGCGGGCCGTGCACCAGCTGCACGCGTGTCTCGACGCCGCCCGGGCCGTCGCTGCTCGAGGTCGCCTTCTTGCCTACGAGCGCGAAGTTGCGCGTGCTCTCCCAGCCGCTGCCGACGACGATGCCGGGATCCAGGTCGCCCGGGCGGCTGCCCGAGTCCAGCGACTGGCTGGCCGTGCACAGCTGACCGTTCGAGCCGGTGCAGGCGGGGTCGAGCGCGAAGGCCAGGAGGCGCGTCGCGCGGGTCACGCCCGCGTTGGGCTCGTGGGCGTTGTCGGGAGCGGGACCGAAGCTGAAGACCTCGAGCGAGTCGCCCGACTGCATGGGCCCGATCTCGACCAGCGTGGCGCCGGTCTCCAGCCAGGGACCGACGGTGAACAGGCCGGTCGGCTGGGTGCGGTAGGCGATCATGCACTTCGCGGTCGCGCGCCGCTGGCTGAATGCGTACAGCGAGTAGGTCGCGTCGATGCTCATGGGCGGCAGGAAGACGTCGGCGCCCTTGTCGCTGGAGCTACGGTCGGCGTTGAACCATGTGCCCAGCCAGGCGCTGGTCGAGGTCCGCCTGGCCACCACGATGAGCGCGGCGTCGTCACCGTTCTCACAGCTCACGCGCGCCTGCAGCGAGTGCATGCCGGTCGCCGAGACCGAGACCAGCTGCTCGAAGCTGACCGGCAGCTTGGTGAGCCGACCTCCGCTCATGGACACCTCGGCGGGCGCATAGGGCGCCGGCTCGTCGAGGACGCTGCGGTAGTTGGCGTGTGCGGGTGCGGCACCGTGGAGGAGGCCAGCGGCGATCCAGGCGGCGGCCAGGGGACCTCGGAGCAAACCAGACGGCAAGCGGGGCATACGAATCCTTTCGTCGAATCTCACCGCCCGCGCTCAAGCAACGGCGGTGCCACGATCCGAACCCGGGACCAACCCCGCGAGTTGAATGACGTCCTGACCCTGGACGTGCGCTCGCGCACGCGCGGCCTGCGCTGTCGCCGACTGTGCTCGCGCGCGTCCTCGCGTGCATGCGTGTGCCGCCGTGTCGCGGTGGCAGAGGATTCGAGGGCGGGAGGTGCCGGCGGACGCGGCCGTGGTGCGTCTACTGCGCGACGATCAGCAGGCGCAGCAGCGGGCCGCCCGGGATGTCGAACGCCGCGTCGTACTCGCCGGCGGGCACGCGGAAGGTCAGCTCGCCATGGTCGAGCTTGCTGCCCGGGGCCAGACCCGCGAGCAGTTTCTTGTCCACGTCGACGTGGTAGGCGACGTTGCCGGTGAGACGCACGTTGCCACTGAAGGGCGCGGGCCGCAGGTCGATGCTCTCGCCCGCCTTGACCGTCCACACCTCGTCGAAGCCGGCGCGCGCGCTCGGGCCGACCGCGTTGCCGGAGCGGTGCTCGATGTGGATCGCGCTGGCCGCGCGCGCCGCGATGCTGGTGTAGTCGACCTCGTGACCGGCGGGGTCGATGGCGATGAGCCGGGCCGGGCCCGCACTCAGGGCGGTGACGCGCCACTCGGAGGTCAGGGCGGTGCGCTTGACCGCCTCGACGCGCAGCACGCCGGCGGCGTTGGTGATGAGGGTCAGGTTGGCCAGGTCGACCTGCCGCCCGGCTCCGTCGAGGGACACCAGCATCGACGCGCCCACGGCCAGGTCGTCGCGCAGGCTGCAGCCGACCTCGCCGCACTCGTCAGGGGTGAAGGTGAGCACGCCGGTCTTGCCGCTCGTCACCTCGTTGCAGGCGCCCGTGGCCAGCGCCACCGTGATCAATCCAAGAATCAAACCAGAACGCATCGTGAGACCTTTCTTCCAGGGGATGGCCATCTAGAACCACTGCAGGCCGAGCAGCACGTTGCCGCCCACGGCCTTCTTCTCCTCGAACGAGGCGCCGAAGCCCCGCACTTCCAGGCTGAGCGCGAAGCCCGACGTCTGGATGAGCTCGATGCCGGCGCCTACCAGCAGCGCCATCGAGTCGGCCTTCTGCACGTCGGAGACCTTGCCCTTGTTCTCGACCAGCAGCTTCGCGTAGCCGAGGCCGGTGCTGATGAAGAGGCGCGGCAGCACGTAGATGGTGGCCGAGGCGCCGACGACGCGCAGCTCGAGCGCGCCATTGGACACGCCGTTGGGGTTGTTGTCGGCGCGTGTGGCGTCGAACGTGGCCTGCAGCAGGAAGGTCTGCGACAGGGCGAAGCCGGCGCGCAGGCTCAGGCCCGCGTTGGTCTCGGCCTTGATGGTCTTGTCGTCGATCTCCAGCTGTCCGCCGCCGAGGGCGAGGCCGAAGGTGAACCCATCGCGCTCGGGCGAGGGCCGCTCGACCTGCGCCACGGGCGCCGGGGGCGGCGGGTACGCCGGAGCAGGCGCGTAGCCGTAGGGTGCTGCCAGGGCATCCAGCGGGAAGAGCGCGATCGCGGCAAGGGAGAGGACAGCGAGATTCTTCTTGTTGAACATGGGAGATCGCCTAAGCACGCGGCGTGCCGGCCGCTGAGCCGCGATTTGATTGGCGATCTGGCGCGCGGGCCGGAGCGACCGTGAACGCGAGGATTGATGCGCTCCGGCCTCTCCTGCGATCAGCCGGCATCGCTCGCGCCGTCGGTGCGGGGGCGATCCTGCATCGATGCTGGGTGCCACCCGCACTACATAAGCGGCGTGGATACAAGTAATTCACGCCGTGAATGACGCGGTCACCTTTCACGCTTGAGCTGGGATCCAGCGCGCGCTATGCGCAGTGCACGGAGCCCCCGACCATGAAACGGATGCTGGGATTCACCTCGCTCCTGACGTGCCTGAGCTGTGCGGGCGCGCAGGTCTCGTCGCATCCACCCGCGGGCGCGGGCCCGACGTCTGCCGACCCGGCCGACATCGACCTCACCCGCCACGTGAACCCGCTCATCGGCACCGGGCCCAGCGATTCACCCAACCCGGTCGGCGGCGGTTCGGGCGGCAGCACCTTCCCCGGCCCGGCGGTGCCCTTCGGCATGGTGCAGTGGAGCCCCGACACGCCCAAGGGCGAGCCGTCGGGCTACGCCTACAAGGACAGCACCATCACCGGCTTCAGCGTGACCCACTTCAGCGGCGCCGGTTGCGGCAACGCCGGTGAGCTGCCCATCCTGCCCACGCTCGATCCGGTCGCGCCGGTGGGCGAGTTCAGCCACGAAAAGGAGCACGCCGAGGCCGGCTACTACGACGTCACGCTGGCGAGCGGCATCCGCGTCGAGCTGACCGCCACCCAGCGCACCGGCGTGGGCCGCTTCAGCTATCCCGCGGGTGCGGCCACGCGCGCCCTGGTGGTCGACGCCAGTCGCACCAACACCATCCGGCAGACCGCGTCGGACCTGCACGTCGACGGCAAGAGCGGCCTGTCCGGCTTCACCACCGGCGGCCGCTTCTGCGGCGCGGCCAACACCTACCGCCTCTACTTCGCGCTCGAGGCCGACCAGCCCTTCGCCAGCATCACCGTCAAGGATGGCAAGGCCATCGCGACCTTCGCGCCCGCGCCCGTCGCCGGCACGGTCAACGTCAAGCTGGGCATCTCCTACGTGAGCGTCGAGAATGCGCGCCAGAACCTGACCGCGGAGAGCCCGGGCTGGGATTTCGACGGCACGCGCGCCCGTCTACGCCAGGCGTGGAACCGGCGCCTGAATGCCATCCGCGTCGAGGCGGGCAGCCCCGCCGACCTGACCAAGCTGTACACCGCGCTCTACCACTCGCTCGTCTTCCCCAGCGTGTTCAGCGACGTGAACGGGCAGTACGTCGGCTTCGACAAGCAGGTGCACACCCTGCCCGCGGGCAAGGTCAAGTACGCCAACTTCTCCGGCTGGGACATCTACCGCTCGCAGGTGCAGCTGCTCGCGCTGCTTTACCCGCGCGAGACCGGCGACATCCTCGAGTCGCTGGTGCTGGACGCCGAGCAGTGCGGCGCGCTGCCCAAGTGGTCGCAGAACAACGACGAGACCGACGTCATGGTCGGCGATCCGGGCGCGCTCATCGTCGCCAACGCCTTCGTCTTCGGCGCCACCGGCTTCGACCAGAAGGCCGCGCTCGCCTCCATGCTGCGCACCGGCGCGGGCGCCGGCTCGGGCTGCAACGGCCACCTGTCCATGCCCGGCCTGCGCAGCTACCTCATGAATGGCTACATCGCCGAGGACGGCGGCGACTACGGCGTCGGCTCGACCACGCTCGAGTACACCAACCGCGACTTCGCCGTGGCCCAGTACGCGCGCGCCGTCGGCGACGAGACCAGCTACCGCGTGCTCATGGGCCGCGCCGCCACCTGGCAGGGCCTCTTGCACGCGAGCGGCAGCATCCAGGTGCGCCTGAAGGACGGCAGCTGGAAGCTGCCGCTCAACGGCCCGGGCGAGGGCAACAACAAGGCCTACGTCGAGGGCAACACCGAGCAGTACGTGTGGATGGTGCCCTACGACCCGCGCACGCTCATCGACGGCCTGGGCGGCAACCAGGCGGTGGTGCCGCGCCTGGATCGCTTCTTCTCGCGCCTGAACGCCGGGCTGTCGGATCCGTACTTCTACATGGGCAACGAGCCCAACTTCGCCACACCCTGGCTGTACGACTGGGCGGGCGCGCCCTGGCGCACCCAGGACGTGGTCAGGCGCATCGTCGACGAGTCCTTCCAGGCCTCGCCGGGCGGCCTGCCCGGCAACGACGACCTGGGCGCGACCTCGTCGTGGCTGGTGTTCTCGGCCATCGGTCTCTACCCGTCGGTGCCGGGTGTGGCCGGCTTCGCCGTGGGCAGCCCGCTGTTCGCCCACACGACGCTCCAGCTGGGCGACGGTGCGCGCGTGGTGAGCGTGCGCGCCGAGGGTGCACCCGCGCGCTACGTGCAGAGCATGAGCGTGAACGGCAAGCCGCACGCGAGCGCGTGGCTGCCCTACGCGGCCATCCAGAGCGGCGGCGAGATCGGCTTCGTGCTGGGCAGCGCGCCGTCGAAGTGGGGCAGCGCGCCCGCGGACGCGCCGCCCTCGTTCGGCCCGGGCAGCTTCGCCAGCCTCGCTGACGCCCGCAACGAGGCCGGCATCGCCAGCGACGCCGACGCCGGTGCGACCAGCTTCGACGGTGGCGGCGCCAGTTACTCGCGCGAGGCGCTCGCCGCCGCGGGTGCGCTGCCCGGCAAGCCGTTCGTCTTCGCCGGCAGCAGCTTCCCCTGGCCGGGCGAGGGCGCGCTCGACAACGTCATCGCCGTGGGCCAGACGGTGCGCCTGGCGCCCGGGCAGCACGGCGCCAAGCTGGCCTTCCTGGGCGCGGCCAGCGCGGGCCCCGGCCAGGGCCAGGGCCTGGTCACCTACGCCGATGGCACGAGCGCGCCCTTCACGCTCGGCTTCTCCGACTGGACGCTGGGCGGCGGCAAGGACAAGCCCACGTACGACAACCAGATCGCGCTGCGGCTGCCCTACCGCAACACACGCGTCGGGCGCGACCGCAGTGAATGCTACGTGTTCCAGGTCACCGTGCCGCTCGACCGCACGCGTGAGATCGCATCGATCCGTCTGCCCGCGCAGGTCTCGCACGGAAAGCTGCACGTCTTCGCGGTGGCCGTGGTTCCGTAAGCCCGCCCGATGCAGCCAGAACAACGAACCGTACCCGTCGCCGCTGCCGCCCTCGTCGCCCCGCCCAGGCGAGTCGGGCGTTACGTCCTGCTCCATCCGCTCGTCGGCAGCGGCGCGAGCGCCATGTACGCGGCGCGCGATCCCGAGCTCAGCCGCAACGTGGCGCTCGAGATCCTGGGCGCCGGCGACGACGCGGCACCGCTGCGCCGGCTGGCGCAGGTGAAGCACCCCAACGTCATCGCCGTGCACGACGTCGGCAGCGACGGCGAGCGCGTCTTCGTCGCCATGGAGCTGGTCGACGGGCAGACGCTGGATGAATGGCTGGCGGCAGCGCCGCGGCGGCGGCTCGACGTGGTCAGCAAGTTCGTCGCCGCCGGGCAGGGCCTGGCGGCCGCGCACGCCGCGGGCGTGGTCCACGGCGATTTTCAGGCCGCCCACGTGCTGGTCGGCAAGGATGGGCGCGTGCGCGTGGGTGGCTTCGGCCACGCGCGTGGCCAGGCCGCCGACGCGCGCGCCGATCAGCTCGGCTTCTGCGTGGCCTTCTACCAGGCCATGTGCCGCGCGCATCCATTCGCCGACGACCAGGGGACGCTGCGTGCGCCGCCGCGCCCGGATCCATTGCCGCGCGCGCTGCGCCGCCTGCTGGTGCGTGGTCTGGCGCGCGCGCCCGAGCAGCGCTTCGCGTCGATGGACGAGCTGCTCGCGGCGCTGGCGCGGGCGCGCTCGCAGCGGCGCACGCGCGTGGCGGTGGCGGGCCTGCTCGGGCTCGCGCTCGTGGGCCTGGCCCTGGGCGTGGTGCTGGGCCGTCAGGCCGGCTCGCCCGCCCCGTGCCAGGGCGCCGAGCAGAAGTGGACCGACGTCTGGGACGCGCGCCGCGCCGGCCTCACCGAGCGTCGCTTCGCCGCCACCGGTGAGCCGTACGCGGCCAATGCCTTCGCCGAGGTCAACCGCGCCGTGAGCGCCTACCGGCACGACTGGCTGGCCATGCACACCGAGGCGTGCGAGGCCACGCGCGTGCGTCACCGGCAGAGCGAGGAGCTGCTCGAGAAGCGCATGATGTGCCTCGACGCGCTGCGCCACGACGCGCGCGCGCTCACCGATCGCTTCGTCGCCGCCGACGCGCACCTGGTCGAGAACGCGGCGCGCGTGGTGACCAGGCTGGGCGACCTGAGTGGCTGCGCCGACCTGAAGCAGCTGTCGGGGCAGGTGGCCGCGCCCGCCCAGGCGAGCGCGCGTGCGCATGTGGCCGAGCTGCGCGGCCAGCTCGCCGAGGTCAAGGCGGCGCGCCTCGCCGGCGGCAACGATGGCCATGGCGCCGAGCAGGCGCGCGCGCTGGTCAGCGCGGCGCGCGCCACCCAGTACCGGGCGCTCGAGGCCGAGGCGCTGTTCGAGCTGGGCTGGGTCGAGGACGGCGCCGGCGACTACGCGGCCGCGGCCAGGACCTTCGAGCAGGCGGTGTGGGCGGCCGAGGCCAGCCGGCACGACGATCTGGCCGTGCGCTCCTGGGGCAGCCTCATGATGGAGGTGGGCGAGCGCCTGCAGCGCCCGGCCGAGGCGCTGGCCATGCGCCCACGCATCACCGCGCTGATCGAGCGCCTGGGCGGCAGCGAGGAGATGGAAGGCAACCTGCGCGTCACCGTCGCGCAGGCGCTCTACGACAGCGATCGCTTCGCCGAGGCCAAGCTGGAGGCGGACAAGGCGCTCGCGCTGTTCGAGCATCGCTTCGGCCCTGACGACCTGCACGTCTCCGACGTGGTGGTGCTGCTGGGCGACCTGGCCCGCCGCGACGACGCCGACGAGGCGCGCCGCTACTACCAGCGCTCGCTCGACATCCGGCAGAAGATCTTCGGCCCCGATCACCCGCAGACGGCGACCTCGCTCGATCGCGTGGCCAGCGCCCTGTGGACCGCGGGCAAGCCCAAGGAGGCCATCACCGCCATGGAGAAGGCCATCGCGATCTACGAGCGCGTGCTCGACCCCGAGCATCCGCATCTGGCCAAGGCCCTCAACAACCTGGGCATGATCTACGAGAGCCTGGGCGAGCTCGACAAGGCGCTCGGCCTGCACCAGCGGGCGGTCGAGATCGGCGCCAAGGTGCTGGGCACCGACCATCCCGACTACGCCGACTTCCTCAACACCGAGGGCGACACGCTCGAGGAGCTGGGCCGCCACGACGAGGCGCTGGTGGTGCAGAGGCAGGCCCTGGCCGTGCTCGAGCGCAGCCTGGGCGCCGAGCACACTCAGGTGGCCGAGTGCCTGATGTCGATCGTGCGCATCCTCTACTTCACCCACCGCTACAGCGAGGCGCGGCCGCTGGCAGCGCGCGCCCTGGCCATCCGCGCCAAGCAGTTCGGCCCCGACGCGACCGAGCAGCGCGAGCCGCTCTTGTTCATGGGCTGGTGCGACCTCGAGCTGGGTGCGCCCGCGCAGGCGCTGGCCGAGCTGGAGCGCGCCTACACCATGCGTGACGACGCCACGCCGCAATTCTTCGCCAGCATCGAGTTCGCCCTGGCGCGTGCGCTGATCGCCAACCACGGTGACCGTCGGCGCGCCGTGACCCTGGCCCGCGCGGCGCGCATCGACATGGGCGAGGATGCCCTCATGGCCGAGGAGCGCAAGGACGTCGATCGCTGGCTGGCGCAGCACGCACGATGAGCGACCCGGCCTCGACGGCGCCGCCCGTGCCCCGGCTGGAGACGGCCCGGCTGGTGCTGCGCGAGATCACGCCCGCCGATGCGCCCGCGCTGCACGCCGTGTTCGGCGATGCCCAGGTCACCGAGCACTACGACCTGGAGACCTTCACCTCGCAGGCGCAGGCGCTGGCCCTGATCGAGCAGTTCGCCAGCGTGCAGCGTGCCGGCAAGGGTGTGCGCTGGGCCATCGAGCGCAAGCACGAGCCCGGCTTGATCGGTACGTGCGGGTTCAACGAGTGGGCGCGCGTGTCGCGCCGCGGCGGCCTGGGCTACGACCTCGCCCGGGCGCACTGGGGCCAGGGTCTGGTCGGCGAGGCGGTCGGCGCCGTGCTGGCGCACGGCTTCGGCGCCATGGCGTTGCACCGCATCGAGGCCTTCGTGATGCGCGGCAACCAGCGCTCGGTGCGCTTGCTGCGCCGGCACGGGTTCAGCGAGGAAGGCGTGCTGCGCGAGCGCGGCGCGTGGAAGGGCCAGTTCCACGATCTGCGCCTGTTCTCCCTGCTCGCGCACGAGTACGCCCCGCACAGCCAGACCCAGGGCTGAGCGGATGCGCAGGTGGGTCGCGCGATTGTGCGACAATTGCTGAGCCGCCGCGGTCCGCTCGCGGCTCCATCCAGCAGCGCATGCGAACTCCGGCTCCACTTCTCCGACCGGTCCGAGGCGAGATCCTGGTCTTGCCCACGCGCAGCGACGCGGCCCGGCCGAGCGACGAGCAGCTGGTGGCGCGCGCTCTCGACGGCGAGAGCTGGGCCTTCGAGGCCATCTACCGCCGCTACGTCGGCATCGTGGCCGGCACGGTCAGGCGCATGCTGCGCCACACCGCCGAGACCGAGGACGTGGTGCAGGAGACCTTCATGCTGGCCTTCGAGCAGCTGGGCCAGCTCGAGGAGGTCGAGGCGCTGCGTGTGTGGCTGGTGCGCATCGGCGTGTCGCGCGCGCACCGGATCTTCAGGCGACGGCGCATCATCGCCTGGCTGACCGGCGCGGAGGCCGCGACCAGCCTGGCCGAGCAGGCCGCGCCCGGGCTGGGCCAGGAGGAGCTGGCCGAGCTGGCCCTGCTCGATCGCGCGCTGGGCAAGATCGCGGCGCCCAAGCGCACGCCGTGGATCCTGCGCCACGTCGTGGGCTACCCTGTCGAGGAGATCGCGAGCATCTGTGAATGCTCGCCGGCCACGGTCAAGCGACGCATCGCCGAGGTCGACGAGCGAGTCCGCCAGCACCTGCACACGAAAGGAGTCGTCGCGTGAGCGCGCCCGAATCACCCCTGGGCGATCGGCTGAGCCCCGGCCTCGACGAGGAGCAAGTGGCCACGGTGTGGCAACGGCTGGCCGCAGCCCGGCGTGGCCAGCCGCAGCGGGCGCGCCGGCGCTGGACCAGGGCGGCGGTGGGCATGGCCGCGTGCGTCGCGGTCGTGGCCGCGTTGCTGGTGCTGCGCGCTCCGGCGCAGGTCGCGCCGCTGCGTCTGGGCGGCGCGGTGCTGGCCGCGGGCGCCAGCCCGGCCGAGCGTCGCTGGCAGCTCGACGACGGCTCGTCGGTGAGCCTGGGCGAGCAGACCGAGCTCGAGGTGCTCAGCAACGACGACGGCCACTTCGTGACCAAGCTGGCGCGCGGGCGCGCCAGCTTCGACGTCAAGCCGGGCGGCCCACGCCGCTGGGCCATCGAGACCTCGCTCGCCACCGTCGAGGTCGTGGGCACGGCGTTCGAGGTCGACGACCAGGCGGGGCGGGTGACCGTGCGGGTGCAGCGTGGTGTCGTGATGGTGCGCGGCGAGCGCGTGCCCGGGCGGATCGTGCGGCTGACGGCCGGGCAGGAGCTGATCGTGCAGGCGGAGGCGGGAGCGCGCGCTGAGGGGGCGGCGGGGGTGGCCGGAACCGGAGCCGGAACCGGAGTCGGAACCGGAGCCGCAACCGGAACCGGAGCCGCAACCGGAACCGGAAGCGGAACCGGAAGCGGAACCGGAACCGGAACCGGAACCGGAACCGGGGCCGGAAGCGGAAGCGGAAGCGGAAGCGGAA
>OBEQ010660051.1_pt1 | contig 13868 bp, 16 predicted proteins | sample 1670901 | NCBI WGS metagenome assembly OBEQ01 (sample SAMEA104232315, study PRJEB22302) | groundwater metagenome | biome: forest; feature: aquifer; material: groundwater | place: USA | collected 2011-08-07 | depth 5.4 m
AGGAGGCGTGGCCGTGACGAGCGGCGACGAGCCCAACAAGCCTCAGCCGACGCGAGTTGCAGCGGCGGCGCCACATGCGACTGAAATCGCGAGGACCGAAGTTCTGGCGTCGATGCCAGCCGGGTCTCCGGAGAGCGCGACGGCGACGTTGCAGACCGGAAAGGTCGGGAACACGGGCAAGGGCCGTGGTCCGGTGGCCAGCGGAGCGAGGTTGGCGAAAGTGACGAACGGAGGAACCGACGCTGCGACGTCCAAGGCCCCTCCCCCGCCGCCCAAGCCGAAGGCGGCGGCCGATCCGTGCGGCTGCAAGGGCAACCTGCAGTGCGCGATCAAGTGCTTCAAGTAGGTTAGAAACGCCCGACCAGACGCGCTCCACCCGGCGTGGGGGCAAGGCCAACTCGCGCCTCTCCGCCTCCGGCAGGCCAAATCGCGAGCGTCGCGCCACCGACGAACAGCACGCTTCCCGCGATGAGCGACACGTTCGTCCACGTTTGCAGTGTTTGCTCGTGATCGTAGAGCGGGCGCGAGGGGCTGGCGTTGAACGCGTTGCGCGCGTCGATGGTCTCCAGGCCCAAGATGAGCGCTGCGCCAAGGGACGCGGCGCCGAGGCCCATCAAGCCAAAGCCGATCACTCGCCGCGTGTGCGGCCCCTGCGGAGCCTCCACCGAGACGACTCGCATAGGAGCCTGCGGCGCGGGCGTGTCCGTTTTTTTCGCATCTCCCGAGCTCGGAGACGGCTCGTCTTTGAGAGCCAGGGCGAGGACCTTGCCCGTCTCCAAGCGCACGTCGCGACGCAAGACCGACTTGTCGGGCACGGCGACCGCGAGCTGGTGAATTCCGGCCGTGCCGTGCAGGCGTGCAGGCACCGCCGCTTCGGTGCCTGCATCGAGCTGGCCAGTCCAGCCCGGGGGCGCTTTCACGTCGAGCGTACCGAGCATTTTCTCCAGCGTGTCGAGGCGTTCTTTTGCCTGCGAAGCCTCGGGAGCACTCAACCCTTCGACGGCAACCGCGCGCGCATACGCATCTGCAGCGCGTTCGGGACGCTCGGCTTGCTCCCACGCCAGCGCCGCAGAAAAGTGCCCGCTCGGGTGACGCCCCAACGCGGCGGACGCCTCGTATAGAAGCGCCGCCTGAACGTAGCGCTTGGCCTTAACCGCTTGGCGACCGAGCTCCGTCTGGCGCGCCGCTTCCGCAACGGCTTCCGGAGTCGGCGCCGCGGCCTGCGGAGGTGGAGGCGGAGGCGCGTCCGCCCGTGCAACGAGCGGATGGGCACACACGAGAAGCGCGAGAGAGAAGAGCAGACGCGTTCTCATTGGCAGCTCGCGGAGAAGATGTGAACGGTCATGGATTGCGCAGTATCGGGAGTTACGACGTAGCCGAAGCGATCGGTGCCGGCGACCGCCACCTGGTCCACGCGCGCGGGCACGAGAAAACGCTTGCCCGGCGCGAGCTGAATGTTGGCGCCGTTCTTCTGCACGAGCTGCACGCTCGTCTGCGCCACGTTCTCGCGCGCCGCCGCCAGCGCGATCGCCGCGCCGGTGCCCATCGAAGCGATGGGACCCACGAATGGATTCGGTGCCGTCGGCCCACCCGGATTTTCAATCAGTCCGGGCTCGTACACTTCGAGATCCGTCCGCGCCTGAGCGCTGAAGGTCGAACTGCTGCCATCAGTGAGCGCAAGCGCGAGGCGAACGCCGCCGATCTGCTGCGCCTGGTTTGGCACGATGGGCTTTCGGAGGGCGGCCGACCAGTACACGCCGCCATCGGGCGCCACCGCGAAGGTGGACGCGCCGGGCGTGCCCATGTCCGGCAGCTGCTGATCGCCGGTGTTTTGCGCGTCGTTCGTTCCCGGCTTCACGTCGAAGCTGAGCGCACCGATGCCGCCGAGCGCGTCAAAGACGACGAGGCGCCCATTCGACACCGCGACCGTGCGTCCAGTCGCGGGGTATCCCTTGGCGAGAAAAAAGTTCAAACCTCCAGGATCCGGGTTCGTCGTCACGCGCATCAAGAGCTCGTAATCGCGCATCACCGACTGGTTGTTCTCGTAGGTCTGGACGCGACGGAAGGAGAAGAGTTGATCGTCCGCACCCGCCAGTACGCCGTCGAGCCGGAGATCCGGTGAGGGGTGCGGGAAGGTCGAGACGCGCGCCTCGAGCGATTTCACTCCCGGGTCCGCTGGAACGTCGAGCCAGGCAACCTGCAGCTGGTACGGCGAGGTGTTCGCGCCGTTCGGCGCGCCCACGAAGTACACTCGCCGTCCGCTCGTTAGCATCGCCCGCGGCGCGAAGGGGAGGCGCGCGAAGTGCGGTTGGGGCGGTGAGCCATTGCTCGGATCGGAGACACGAAACGCGAGCACGTCGAGCTGTGTGGCGACGAAGAAGAACGGGAAGACGGCGGCCGCGCAGGTGGCGCAGCCGAGCCCCTGTGGCACGCGGAACGACCCCGCGTGATAGCCGAAGGTGGTCGTGACCCCGCATTTGCCAAGGGTGGTGCACGACGCAGCCCCGCATTGATCGCCCGTCGGGCACACTTCGAAGACACACTGCGCGGCCCCTTCGTCGCAGCGCGCGGTGACGCACGGGTCCACCGACTTGCATTCCGCCTGAGCGTGGCACCCCACGACCGAGGATGCGAACCCATCTGCGCCCGCGTCGTCGAGAACCGACGCATCGATCTTTACGTTGCACGCGCCCGCCGCCGCCGTCGCCGCCACGCCGAACACGGCGGAAAGGAGCACGAGCTTTTTTCCGGCAGCTCTCATCGATGAGCCTCGTCACGCGTCGAAACGAATTCCCATTCCACCTTCGGGATCAGACCACGCGACGTGTCCTCGTGTCGAGATCGCGCCGATTTCGGTCAAGAGGTGCATCTCGATTTTTGCCCCCACCGGCGCCGGAACGCTGGTTTTTACGAGGGCCCCGCCGGCGCTGACGTTGGCGAGGTTCGAGACGATGTGCGTAGCGTTGCCGCACACACACCAGTCAACGCGCGTACTGGCGCGAACGCGCGGAAAAAGCCGGGCATGAAAGGTGTTCATGCCCACAGAAGCGCACAAGGGACCTGCCTTGGCCAACTTTGTGTCTACACTCGCATCATGAGCGAGAGCACCCAAGGCGGAGCCTACAGAGTCGGCGCCGAGCGAACCGAACGCATCATCGTCACGACCAGCAACGACGTCGCGGGCTTTCGCGTCCGCGCGTACCTCGGCATCGTCCGCGGCGTCGTCGTGAGGGCGACGAGCATCGGGGCCGGCATCGTGGGTGCGTTCAAGCAACTCGGCGGGGGCAACATCAAGGAGTACGTCGACGTGTGCGAAGCGGCACGCCATGACGCCTACTTGGAGATGCTCCAGCACGCCGAACAGCTCGGCGCGCACGCGATTATCGCCATGCGCTACGACGCCACGGAGTTCGGCCAGGGGACGACCGAAGTCCTCGCCTATGGCACCGCCGTGCACCTCGAACGCGTTTGAGGCGCATCAGCCGAAGGTTGCCACGAGCGCGCGAGCTTCGACGATGTTGTCTTCGATCGAGCAGTAGGTCCATCCGCCGTAGCGACCGATCGAGAAAACGCCACGCTCGCGCAAGAGCGACGCCAGGCGCTTGTGTGCCTCGAGCGATCCGCGCGTGATGTGCACATAGGCGGGATCCATCACGACCGAATGGTGTGCAACCAGCTGGTGTTCTTTGCCGACCACACCCTCGCGCGCGAGATCGGCAAGGACGCGCGGGAGCATGGCCGCTGCATCCACTTCCGCATCTTTTGGGTAGCCGAGCTCGACGTACGCACTCAGGCGATCGGTGTCGAAAATATTGTCGTAAAATCCGACGCGGTAAAAGGACGTGGCTCGGTCCGGGTAGTAGACCCAATGCGCATCTTTGGGGCCCTTTCTGTCGAAGCCCAAGTTGTAGACGAGCACCTTGTTCCACGAAAAAACGCTTTTGTCGTGTTCGAGCTTGGCGATGTCGAGCAGCCGGTAGAACGGCGCGGACGAGACGACCCGCTCGTAGCGGACCTCGCGCTTGGTGGTTTTTGCCACTTTGCGAGTCAAATCGAGCTCGACGAGCGCTTCTTTGGTGGAAATGGCCCCTGGCCGAACTGCGCTCGCCAGCGCGTTGATGTACTCGATCGCGCCGCCCTCCGGATACGTGAAGGTGGAATTGTAGCTCGTGTTGTCCGGCGCCCGCATGTTGCGAAGGATGTCGGTCAGGTCCGCGTGCGGGAAAAATCGGCCCATCGCATCTTTGTCGAGGGCGCCCAGATCCGTGGCGTAGAGCTTCTCGTTGTACGGCACGAGAAACTTTTCGGCGATGGAACGCCCGAAGCGCGCGTACAGCATCTCCTTGAAGCTCGCCTCCGGGGTGTCGCTCTTCTTGGCGAAATACAAATCGTGCAGGCAGTCGATGAACTCGTCTTGCGGCAGCTGATGAATGTTCTTCTGAAAAGGAAAATCGATGAGCTTTTTTCCGTAGGCGACGAACGAACGTTTCACGATCGTCCGAATCGTCTGCCCCGCCATCCGGGCGCGCAGCCACGCTTCGATCTCGGGATGCTTGAAGTGAAAGAAGTGGCCCGAATAGTCCCAAACGAAGCCGCTCTTCTTGATGGTCTTGCAGTAGCCGCCGATCTCCGAATCCGCTTCGAGCACCAGATAGTCCGCGTCACCGAGCGCAGCCGCTGTCGCGAGCCCACTGATGCCGGCGCCGATGATGAGTGTCCCGACCGAATCCATGCGCGCACCTTAGCGCAGCCATTGCCCTCGCGCACACACCTCGCGCATCACGTCGGCGAGCATCGTCGGCCCGACGTTCTGTCCCGTCGACGCCGCAAACGTGTAGAGGTCGCGCGACATTTCGGCAGTTGTCTGGTAGCGGGCGGCGAGATCTCGCGCGAGCCCGCGCTTCAAAATGGTCCATAGCGAATCGGGATAGTCAGCGACCAGCGCGCGCGGATCGGGGACCTCGCACTGGCTCAGCTTGAGCACGGTCTTCACGTCGGTGTCCTCTTTGAAAAGACGCCGATCCACGGACAGCTCCCAGAGCGTCGTCCCCCTCCTCGATTTCGGCTCTCGCCGCGGGCGCCCTTCTGCTCGTGATTGGGGCCGAAGGCTGTAGTGGAGGGACGGACACGCAGCTCTTTACGCGGGCGCTGAAAGCGGGCGCGGCCGGAGGGTCCGTGGAGGCCGATGGCGGCGAGGAGGTCCGCATCGACGCGACTGACCCGGCCGAGGGAGGCGCGTGCGACCCCCACGCAGAAGGTTTGCAACGGCGCATGCGTTCCCAAGGACGATCCGCGGTACGGCTGCGCGGGCACGGGCTGCTCTCCGTGCGCGAGCGCGGCCGTGTGCCTCGGCGGCGCCTGCGCGGTCGGGGGCTGTGACGCCGATCATGGCAGCGTACGTCACGCAGCCTTCGACGGATGCGGAGCGCCGATCGTGCATCGCCGGCGGAGTCAAAGACACGTGCACCGAGAAGCTCGACGCCACGGAGTGTCTCGGCGAGGGGGCGGGTCTGACCAAGTTGGACACGGCCTCCGTCACCATCCCGCCTTCCAGCAGCGTCGTCGTGTACGTAGCGGCCTATTTTTCGACCTCGTCCAGCCTCCCCCATTCGGGCGACTACGCTCTCAGCGCACGAACCGACGCGCTCAATTGAAACTGGCGTACGCTGTCGACACGGTCGGCGGAGGCTCGTATTGGCGCGAAATGTGAAGGGCGTGTTGTTTTTGGACTATGTCCGAATGATCCGTTCCGTCAAAGGGGTGGACTGGTCGAAGACGCTCGCGCAAGAAGATCTCACGTATTTGGTGCAGAAGATCGCGCACGACGAGTGGTATCCGATGGCGACTTTCGAGCGCCTGGGCAACGCAATTCTTCGAGAGGTTGCCGGAGATGATCTGACGGCGGTGCGCATGTGGGGGCGCTCCTCGGTCGCTGCTCTGTGCGCTGCGAATCCGTTGCTCGTCGCCAAGGGAAATCCCGTCGAGAGCTTGATGCGTTTTCGTGTGCTACGAAGCACCTACTTCGACTTCGAGGCGCTCGATATTCCGATGCTGATCGAGGATCACGCGCACGTGGTGATTCGCTACCACATGGGGACCACGGCCGAGGAGGCCGCGTCCTATCAAACGATGGGATTTTTCGAGGGGCTGCTGGATGCGGCGGGGGCCGGAGATGTTCGGGCGCGGTTCGAAGAACGATGTTGGGCCGGGGACGCGCGGACGCTGCTAGAGCTCCTGTGGAGTGGCGGGGGCTAGGCCGCCGCGCGTCCCCGGTGTCGCGAGTAGCCGGGAGTTCAGTGGGCGCAGCAGGGATTGAACCTGCGACTTCGTCCGTGTGAAGGACGCACTCTACCGCTGAGTTATGCGCCCCAGCTGCCTTTCGTGTACCCCAGCCCCGTCGCGCTTTCAAGCTGTTGAGTCACCCTCTACAAAGCCGCCCGAATCTGAGCCCAGAGCTGCTCGCGACCATCCCCCGTCACGGCTGAAAAACCGAGCACGGGGATCTTCGCCGCCTTTTTCAGGGCCATCACGGCGGGCTTCTGCTTGGCGAGCGCGAGCTTGTCCATCTTCGTGGCGACCACGATGGGCTGGACCTTCTTGTTCTCCTGCGCAGTACGAGCGGCGCGTAAAAACTCGACGAGCGCGCGATCGTCTTCTTGTACGCCGCGCCGGATGTCGACCAGGATCACCACCGCGCGGAGGGTCGGGCGCGACGAAAGATAGCCCTCCAGCATCGGCCCCCACGCCCGCTTGTCGGTCTTGCTCACTTTTGCGTAGCCGTAGCCGGGAAGGTCCACGAGGTTGATTTCGAGCCCATCGAGCGTTCGCGCGGAAAATAGGTTGATCTCGCGCGTTCGTCCGGGCGTGTTGCTTGTGCGAACCAGGTTTTTGCGCTGCATCAGCGCGTTCATCAGGCTCGATTTTCCGACGTTGGACTTTCCTGCAAACGCAACTTCGGCGAGGGCGGGGGCCGGCAGCTGGTCCACCTTTGTCGCCCCGGCCACGAATTCTGCCTGCACCACGCGTGTTTCCGTCAACGTAGAATCCTCCGCTTGAGCGCCGCCGCCAAAACATCCATCTCTTTCCCCCCTGCTCCGTACGACGCGAGCGTGAAGAGCGCAACGAACACCACGCCGCCGGCAAGTCCAGGAAGTGCGCGCGCCATGGCACCGGCTCCCGCTGGCGCTTCCAGAAGACGCGCGGTCGCCCATCCGCCGATGCCACCCACGAGCGACGCACCCGTCGTCCGCGCGAAGGAAGCGAAGAGCTCGCGTCCGCCAATCGCGCCGATGCGACTTCTCAGGAGCAGGACGAGCAGAATCATCTGAATGGCGCTGGATCCGGCGACGGCGACGCTGACGCCGACGTGACCGAGCGGCCCACGAAGCCACACCGCCAGGCCGATGAAGGCCAGGAGATCGATCGCGCTCACGATTACCGGCGTACAGGTATCACCCAGCGCGTAAAATACGGGAACAGTCTGGCGCACCGCGGCGACCGTCCAGATGGCTCCACCTTGCCAGGCGAGGGCGCGTGCGGTTTCGCTCGCAGCTTTCGCGTCGAACTCGCCGCGCTCGAAGATCGTGGACACGATCGGCTCACCGAGCATGATCAGGGCCACGCTGGCAGGGATCGCGACGAAGAGCGCGAGACGCATTCCGTGAGCGAAGGTCTTGGCGACTTCGTCTTTCTCCCCTCTTGCGGCGAGCACCGAGAGAGAGGGCAGCGCTGCCGTAGACAACGCCATGACGAAAATGCCTTGCGGAAAATCGCAGAGGCGCATGGCCCACGTGAAGTAGCTCTGCGCGCCGACCCCGAGCTCGCTCAGAAAGCGGCGCGAGATGGCCAGATCGACGTAGTAGATGCCGATGCCGATCATGATGGGGCCCAGCCTGCGCAGCGCATCTCGCACGCCCGAGTCTTTGAAATCCAAAATTGGTCGCAAAAAGTAGCCGATTTGCCGAAGCGCCGGCCACTGCACGACGACTTGAAGCAAGCCGCCCACGAGCGCCCCGATCGCGAGCGCCTGCACGCGGTCGATGCCGCGCGCAACGAGCACTGCGGGGAGCGCGAAGGTCGCTACGATGAGCGCCACGTTGAGAAGACCCGGTGCGAAAGCCGCCACCGCGAACTTCTTCTTCGCATTGAGCGCAGCCATGCCGAGCGCCGCGCTCCCCATGAAGAAAATGTAAGGAAAGACGACGCGTGTAAGTTGCACGGTTCGCTCGAACTCGCCCGGACGCGCGTGGTAACCGGAGGCAAAGAGCTCGCAGAGCGGACGCGCGAAGATCATTCCGAGCGCCGTCGCGATGGCGAGAGCGAGGAGCGAGAGCCCCCGAATGCGCGCGAAGAACGCGCGTCCGGCTTCGTCCCCCTCTCTTTCCAGCTTCGCCGAGAGTACGGGCAAGACCGCGCTCGACACCGCCCCCTCCCCCAAAATTTGCCGCAGCATGTTGGGGAGCGTGAAGGCCACGAAGAACGCGTCGGTCTCGTCGCGCGTGAACACCGCGGCGAGCGAGACATCGCGTCCGAGGCCGAGCACGCGCGACGCGAGCGTTCCGAGCCCCACGATACCCGCGCGACCCGCCAGCTTTGCGCGCTCCCCGGCGCCGGAGGTTCGTTCGACGTTCGCCTCGGCCACCATCACATCCGCGGGAGCTCGCCACGATCGTCCTTGGCTACGCCCGGTCGGCACTCGTCGCAATGGCAGAGCGCGCGTAGGTACCGATACGAGTAGAGACCGCTTCCGTGACCGTCGAACCACTCGAAGCGGAGCGCATAGTTGCCGACCGGCTCAATCACATCGAGCTCGAGCTGGGTCGAGGTCGGCGCGATGAACCTGATGGTTCCCTCGTGCCCCTGGCAGCCCGCGCACGGGCAATAGCCGCGCAGGATGTCGTGCGGGTAGACGCCCTTGTGGCCGTCACCCCACTCGATCTCGGTCACTCGGCCCCCGCGCGGCGAGCGGACGGCGATGCAGCGGGTTTTTGGGTCCTGCGCCACGTGATCCTCCGAGCCCCCAGCTTATGTCCGATTCGAAGCGCCCGCGCCAAAACCTCGGGCGTATTCCACGTATCCACCGCTCCCGCGATGACCGACAGCATGCCTGCCATGAACGCGTCGCCGGCACCGGTCGATTCCCCGCCGCGCATCGGTCGAGCGGGCACGTCGATTCGTTTGCGTCCGATGAATGCCGATGCGGGCCCGTCGGCGCGAGTCACCACCAAGACGGCACGCGGCGCATGACGTGCCAGCCAGGCGAGCCCGGCGCGCTCGGTGCCCGCCGCGACGAGGAGATCCTCGCGCGATGCCTTCACGAGCGCCGCGCGCGTGAAGGAAAAGCTCATTTTTGCGTGCGAACGCGCGTTCATGTCGAAAAACTCTCGCCCGGCGATCACCGCGCGCGTGGTCCCACGCACCGGACCGCTACGGTACGGAAAAAACCTGCCATCTCGAACGAACACGATCCCGGTCCGCTGCGGCCGCCGTACGAGCCGAGCCTCGACCCCCTCGTGTTCGATCGCTCGCACCAGCTCGTCGCCGAAGGCATCGGCACCCGTCTCCCCTTCGAGCACGACCTTCTCCCCCAAGCGTGCGAGCGCCACCGCCGTGTTCGCCGCGGAGCCTCCAATGTGGCGCACGAAAACACCGGGTTTTACCTCGAAAAAGTCCCAGAGCACTTCGCCCGAGACCACGACCGGTGGCTTCACGCTTCGATCCCGGCGTGCGCGCCCATCGCTTCCTCGACGAGAGCCAAAATCTCCGCCGCGTGCGCTTCGGTGACACCCGATGCATCCCCGGCCTGTGCGGCGCGCGCGACGTCCAGAAGCTCGGCATCGAGCAAACGTGGAGCCCCCCCGCACTGCGTGCACACGATTCCGCCGCGTGACGCGTTCACGTAAGCGGGCCTCCCGGCGGGGCGCGGTTTTCCGCACCCCACGCAGCGCTCGAAGTCCAGCGCGTATCCCACGTCGGCGAGCAGCCGCAACGCCGCAGCCGCGAGCTCGACCTTCGGATGGGCCGCGCCGATATCGAGCTCGTCGAGAAGGTGATTCAGAGTCACCCACGCCCCCGGCTCCGGCGTACGAGGCGGGCATAGCTGCCGTGCCCAACGCAACGCCGTACCGGCAGCATCCAAGGCGTCCAGATTCGCCGCGATCTTCGCGCGCACCTTCGAAAGACGCGCCTCCTTGAGTGTAGAAAGCTCGCGCCCTCTGTCGTCGAGCTCGACCCGAAGGGTGTGAAACGGCTCCAGCGCCCCTCCCACACGTCTCTTCGACTTGCGCCCGCCGCGCACCATGGCGCTCAAGCGGCCGTCCGTCTCGGTCAAAAGTTGCACGATGAGATCGGTCTCGCCGAACGGGACGCTGCGGACGAGGAGCGCTTCAGACGCGATACGTTTCAACGGCGTTTGGAGCGGCCTCGCGCATCGAGAGCTCCGGCGGCATGTCGTGACCGCGCGGCTTCAGGACAATCGAAATGGCGAGCGTGAACAAGATGAGGAGCAGCACGAAGGCGATCGCGACGCCGAACCTTCCGCGGCTGCCTTCTTTTCGCGCCGCTTGCACGGGCGAGGCCACGGGCAGCGGGGTAACGAACGCGACGCGCCGGCTCGCGGTGTAACGGGCGAGCGCCTCTTGCGGAACAAGGCCCACGGCCTGCGCATAGGACTTGAGAAACCCGCGCACGAAGACCTCGCCAGGCAAGTCGTCGAAGCGGTCGGACTCAATCGACTCGAGGGTCAGCACGGGAATACGCGTGACCCGGGAGACTTCCGCCATGCTCATGCTCCGAGCTTCCCGCTGGCGCTTCAGCATACTGCCGACGGTCGCTTGGGTTCGGGCTTCCTGTGTTCGAGTTGCGGTCACGTTTCCTCCGGTCGTTCCTCAATGCGGCGACGGCGCACTCGACGGGATACCCGCGAGCATCTTCACGCACGTCTTTCCAGTCTTCGACCCTTCGCCAATGCCGCGACACTTGTCGAGATCGGCGCGCGCGTCTTGCGGCTTTCCGAGCGCGAGCAGCACACGAGCACGTGCTGCGAAGGCGTCCTGGAGCCTCTGGCAGCCCTCGTTTCCGAGCGCCGTCGTGTAGGCCGAAAGTGCCGCCGCGCTGTCCCCTTTTTTCTCGTACGCGACGCCGAGCCGGTAATAACCCACGCAAAAGCGTGGCTCGGTCGTCGAGTTTTTCAGCGAGCGAATCCCTTCGTCGAGCTGGCCGGCTTGCACCTGCGCCCAGCCCAGATTTCCCCAGGCGAGGTACATCGTCTCGTAGGTCGGGTCTTTGACGATTTCCGAGTAGATGTCGATCGCCTCTTTGTACTTCTTCTTCAAGATAAAGACGCTCGCGAGCGTGTTCTTCGCGTCGTTGAACTTCGAGTCGGCCTTCACTGCAGCGCGCGCGTACTTCTCCGCCAAGTCGATGTGGCAGTCGGGGCCGGTAAGGTCCTCCCCCTTGTCGCAGAAGAGAACGTAAAGCTCGGCCGCGAACTTATTTGCCTTCGCGTTCTCGTCGTTCAGCTCCACGGCCTTGAGAACGTGGTCGAGCGACTGGCGGTATTCCCCCTTGTGGTAGGTGTCGACGGCGAGATCGTATTCGCTCTCGCTCTGCCGCTCGGGGCTGTGAATCCCGCCCCCCGGTGTCTTGCCCGCGCACCCCATGCCCATTCCCATGGCGGGCGCAGCGAACGCGGCCGCAGTCGAGAAGGTGCAGAAGCTGTGGAGAAAGCGGGGAGTCATTTTGGCTTGGCGGATGACATCTTCAAAGGTGCGACGAAGTCTGTCGGCGACCGCCCAAACGCCACGGCCGAAAGGCTAAATAAGCTTCTGGGTACGGCTCACCTCGCCCCCTTATGGGGGGACTCCGGATTAGCCCACACCTGGTACGACGTCAACGCTGAACGCCCGTGGCGGGACCCATGGCAAGACCTTGATGCGCCAAAGGAATTCGCTCGCGATAGGCAACGGTCGAGGCTCCTGCGCTACCTAGAATTTGCTTCAGCGAAGAAGCCGCATCCGCGCGAAACACGAGAAGGACTTTCTCGATCTAACGAATAACGCCGTCTCCGCGCAGCTCTTCCTTCGTTCCGAGAAGAAGGTAGAGGCGGCGAAGCGCATCGACATCGGGGATTTCGACCCGCTCACCCACGATGCGGACGTATTGCTGCTCGCGCAGGCGTAAGACCTGGCGCTTCACCGTGTCGACGTCGAGACCGACGCGCGTGGACAGCTCCACCGGAGAAACCGAGAGCTCCGCCGCACCCTCGAGCTGATTGGCGAGCTTGAGAAGCGCACCGACGATCTTCGACTGGGTGTCGCGAAGAAGCATGATTTCGATTTGGTCTTCCGCGTCGCGCACGCGCCGGATTAGCTGCTCGAGAACGCGCGTCGCGATGGACGGATGGCTGGTGAGGAGCGGTCGGAAGGTGTTGCGGTCGAGCGCGAGCGCGACCCCGTCGGTGAGAGCGACCGCGGTCGAGCTTCGCGCGGCTTGGTCGAGGAGCGCCGATTCGCCGAAGAGGTCTCCCGGGCGCAGCACCATCAGACTTCGCTCGACCATGCGCACGCGTTTGATGAGGCGCACGCGCCCTTCTTGGAGCAGGAAGGCCTCGCGCGCGGGCTCCCCCTCCCGGAAGAGCGCATCGCCCGCCGCGAAGTGGCGCCCGAAGCGCTGAATGAGGCGCCCCCGCTCGTCGGGGGCGAGCCCGTCATCCTCGTGGGGGCCCGCTTGCGAGAGATCGCCGGGAGCCGCTTCGTCGTGTCTGGTCACGTTAGGTCCACAGATTACCCGTTTTTGCCAGCTTCGGGTCTCGCATGCTACGCGTGAGGCCATGGGCCGAGCCTCCCAAGTGGCGCGGAAGACGAAAGAAACGGACATCGAGATCTCGCTCGAGCTCGATGGAAGCGGAAGCGCCAGCGTAGAGACGCCCCTCCCGTTTCTGTCGCACATGGTCGAACAGATCGCCAAACATGGCTTGTTCGATCTCCTCGTGCGCGCCAAAGGGGACGTGGAAATCGACGGTCACCACACGACCGAAGGCCTTGCGTTCGTCCTGGGCCAGGCTTTTGCGCGCGCGCTCGGCGACAAGGCGCAAGTGACGCGCTTTGGTTCGGCGACCCTCCCCATGGACGAGGCGCGCGCGACGTGCGCAGTCGATTTGAGCGGGCGCCCTTACTTCGTGTGGGAGGTCCCGATGCCCAAAGGCAAGCTGGGCAACTGGGACACCGAGCTCGCCGAAGTGTTCTTCGAGGCATTCGCCCGCGGGTGCGCGTGCAATCTGCACATCACCCTGCACGCCGGCCAGAACCTTCACCACATGACGGAGATTTGCTTCAAGGCGCTCGCCAAGGCTCTTCTTCAGGCAACACGCATCGAGCCGCGCGCTAAGGGCATTCCGTCCACGAAGGGGACGCTCCAAGAGTAGAGGTCGCGATCCCGTCGACGACATCCCACCACGCAGCAGAGGTAATCATCTCCTCGTACATTGGTAACGATTGCATGGTTTGGAAGGGACCGGCCCGCCGGTCGCCCCAGAGCTCCACGGCGGCGTACCACTCCTCACGAAAGCGGCGCGCCTCGCGGCGCAGTGACGAAAGGAGGAAGGACGAGACGGGCATGAGCTCAGATTATTGGCTAGATTTCGGATAGGGCTCCGCAATGTCGAAACCGCGTCTTTTCGCAGCCGAGTGGCCACTCGTTCTCGTGGAGTGGCCGGCCGAGGTCGACGTGCAAGACGTGCGCGACCATTTCGAAGAAATGGCGCTTCTGCTCGATGCTCGCCGGGGCAAACTCGCCATCATCGTCGATGGCACGGAGGCGCGCGTGGTTCAGTCGACCCTGCGCGCCCGCGCCGCCGAGGGAATCACGGC
>OBEQ011017455.1_pt1 | contig 13868 bp, 4 predicted proteins | sample 1670901 | NCBI WGS metagenome assembly OBEQ01 (sample SAMEA104232315, study PRJEB22302) | groundwater metagenome | biome: forest; feature: aquifer; material: groundwater | place: USA | collected 2011-08-07 | depth 5.4 m
ACAAGTAATTTAGAATTCTTGTTTGAAAACAGAGATGGAAGTTACGGAAATAATTACCCTACTTTTGAGTACACGACAGGAATGGCAACTTCTCGAGTGAAAAGAGATTATTCTGATGGTTCTTTTCCTAGTTCATGTATAACGTGTAGTAAAGCATCAAATGTCCTAAATGTAAAGATTAAATTTTTAGCTCCTAAAAACATCACAGGAAAACTTTCAGCTGTTAAAACAGAAATTTGTACAGGAGCTACAGCTACGTTGACTATTAAAGATCAAATTGCAGGTTCAACTCTTCAATGGCAATCTTCTACTGACAATACAACATTTATTGACATTCCTACAGAAACGAATTCAACTTATACTACACCTAATTTAACTCAGACAACTTATTACAGAGTACTTGTTTCAAAACAAGGAAGTACAGCTATAGGTAATGTGGTTACAATAATGGTAAGTTCTGTTAATGCAGGAGTGATTTCAAGTACTAATACTGAATTTTGTGTTGGATCACCCGCAATTGTTACATTCACTTTAGCCAACCAAACTCCTCAATCGGCTATTCAATGGAAGTCGTCAATTGATAATGTGTCTTTTACAAATATTAACAATGAATTTTCAACAGTATATACAACACCCAATCTAACTACGACAACTTATTACAAAGCAGTTGTTTTAAAAAATGGTTGTGAAGTAGAAACAAATACCATTGCTGTACATATTTTAAATTCATCTAGTTCATCTATTTTGTATAATGAAACAACTGAAACAGGATCAATTTATGTCAGCATTGCATGTCTAGGTAATAAAGTAGCACCGTTTAATTATCAAATTTCAGAATCTCCAATTAAAGATTTGACAGATACCTATAATGAATTAAGAGATACAACTTGGACACCTGATGATAGTTTACAATTTTTCATGGGAACTGTCAATGAAACAAATTATACATTTTCTGATTTGACAATGGGTTTATACTACGTTTCTGTTTTTGACAATAGAGGTACTCGTATAATGAATGAGCAAATTCAATTTGGTTCTCCTTTACAAATTTCAGAATCTCAAGGAATGTCAATTGTAAATGGTTCAATTGAATCTTCTACAATAAATGCAAAAGGAACATTAGATGTTTTTATGAACGATGCTACTACAGGCGCAGTTGTTTTTCAATTAACAGATAATATCAAATCTCAATACTTAGGATTAATTACTTCAACAGAACCCCTCATTGATAAAACAAGTTTAGCCTATGGATTCACTGTTAAAAATGGATTTGTATATCCGATTGAAAGCGGAGTTCAATCTCAAACAGCTTTTGCTGTAACTCCAAGTTCAGAATTAAGATTGTTTCAAGAAAAAGGTGTACTTCGTTATTTAGTAAATGGAATGCTTGTAAAATCAATTACGTTACCTGAAACATTCACTTTAAAAATAGGTTTAGGTTTGAGTGAAATAGGTATTCGAGTAAAAGCAATTCCGATTCGTTTAACAAAATCTAAATTTTACTTTTCATTTAGTAACATTCATAAATTTGATTGTAACAATGGGAAAGGTGGATTTACATTCAATGCTCAAAATACCTTGAATGTATCTGCTCCTTATACTTGGAAAGTATACAAAGACGGTATTTTACTAGAAACATCAGCTGTTCCAAGATATACAGCCGTTACAACTTACGATGTTCTTACAACGGGAGCAGGTTATTACACAATTACAGGTCAAACCACTTATGGATCAGGATATAATTTTTCCAATAAAATATTAATAGGATATTAGAAAAAAGATTATTCGAATCATTGACAAAAAAAAATAGATTTAAAAAAATACACGCTTAGCATTATGAAATACAATTTCAAAAAAACTAGATTTCAATTTACCATTTTACTGACACTTTTATTCAGTTTTCAATTCGTTGGATATTCACAAATAGTGGGTGGTAGAAGTAATAGTGAATCTTCTCCTAAAAAGGTTGAAGCCTCAAAATTAAGCGGAGGTGATTTTGTGGGGGATGTAAATTTATTAAACGGCTCTTACAATGCTACCGTTCCTTTAGGAACAGTAGCTACTCCCGGAGGTGTAAGTTTTTCACTTGCATTGGAGTATTCTAGTGCTTTTAGTATCGGTGGAACAAAACCTGTATGTTCGGGTATTCCCTATGGAGAAGGATGGGATTTGAATTTACCGACTATCTCTATTGAAAGTGATGTTTTTCATAAATTTTTAGTTGGACAAGAATGTAGTGAAAATGAAGGATTTCCAAACGTTAGTAAAATTAATTATAGTCAAGGTGAGTATTCAGCAAGTGATGAAGGAGATTTGTATTGGTTTTCTCCAACCATTAACATTCCGGGTGTTGCAAGTGGAAAAGCTATTTTTAAATACGTTGATGTTGCTGATGCAAACGCAGTAGTATTTGTTTTAAATAAATTTGAATCTCCTGTTGAAATAAGATATTATGGCGATGCTTGGAAAATTCTTTTATCTGATGGAACTCAATACATTTTTGATCAGCATTTATCTAATTACCGTGCTCCTTCCAATAAAAGAATTCTATACTATGACCAACAAGTTGATGGTGCAAATATTGCTGATTATCCAGCTTTTCAAACGTTTGAAAATGATGAATATGCCAATAAAGAAGCTATCAGAAATGTAATTGAGGCAAAGGAATCTTATAGTGTTTGGTATTGTTCAAATATTCGTAATACAAACACTCCTCTTCAAGGCGTAAATTTCAATTATCAAGGATTTGGTAATTTTAATTATTTTCAAGAGTTTCAACAAGAAGAATATGGTAATGTGTCCCAAAATATAATAGGCACAACTTCTTTGCCTAAGAAACCAAATTTTGAAACTTATGCAGAAATATTGCTTTTAAATGTTACATCTTATGTAATGGAAAGCCCTGTCGATATTTTGGAATTGGATTATAAAACATTAAATGAAGCTCTTGAATACAGTGTTTCACACAATGGTAGCCTTATAGATATAAGAAGTGTTGCTAGCAATAGTTCAATAGGTATTTTCGATGAACTATACTCCTATCAAAATATTTATTCATCTGAGGGAACTCAAAAATTTGATAATTGGGTCGGTTACCAACATCATAAGTTTACTCCTTCATTTGAGGATACTTATAATTCAAATCCTTATTTGAGTTCATCAGGTTATCATAGAAATTCATATGGAACGGGACTAGATCAAATTGCATTTAATCATAGTTTTTTGGAAAGTCCTAGAATAACTCCAGATATGATATTTCCCGGAGATATTTACCAAGTCAAAACAAAAATTAATCGCTCAACTGCTCAGAGTTTAGTAAGAGGAAACGGAACGGTTGATATATCTATTGTGACAGGAAAATGTGATAACAATGCCTTATTGCATTCTAATAATTTCTCACAATTTAATACTCAAATAGGTACAACTTTTCCATCAAGTTCTTATCAAAAAAGTAGAGGAATTGAAATTTTCTCAACTTTCAATATGGCTTTAAAGTGGCAGATGGGCTATAACAGAGCTAACTTAGAAACTTCTAACTTTTTTGTTATGCCAAACATACCTACCTCATATGGTGGATTTAACATTCAAGTTGGCCCGGGAAATTCAGATTTAGATTATAGTAGAGATGCTCAAAATAATAATATAGAAGGTGGATTAATTATTGAACAAATTCCGGGAACTCCTTCTTCTAGGATCATTGAAGCAAATCGTGCTTATCCATTTTATAAGGCACAAGGAGCTGGAGTAAGAAAAATAAAATCGGGTGCTGAAATTGAACATAATTTTGGTGTAGGTTTACCTTGGTCTATGATGAGTCCAATTTATAATAGTATGGCATTAGGATACGGATCATTATTTGGAGATCCTACAAATGTAAAAGACTTATATAAAATGTGGTGGTATAATGAAAGTGTAGGTACAAATTCATTTGAAAACATACCTACAAAATTTGGCCCTGAAACTTCACTTCAAGAAGTTAATTTAGTACGTTATACAAAAAATCCATATATGCTTCAAGCTGTTCGATTATACCATGTTAATGGAGAAATGAACGGATTAATTCAAACAGGAAAAAAAATAATTTCACAAAAAAGATTAGAATATTCTTTTGAAGTTGAACAAATAATTGAAAACTATGATTATCAGAATGGGCAACCACTTGTACTTGACATTACTGGTAAAAAGAGAATAATAATATTACTTGATAAAATAACAGAAGTACCTTTAAATGGAGATGTGTATGCAGTTAATTATGGTGTAGATCCAACTACAGTATTAACAACTCAATTAAAATACTCTGCTTTTTATGAAGACATTACCTCCGTAGTATATGACCAAACAAGACCATTTAAAGGACACACTCATTTTATTTTAACTCAATTTATAGATCATTTAGGTGGAATTACAAGAGTTACTTATTATGACGCTTCAAATCCTTTAACTAAAGCTTGGGATCGATTTAATCAACCCAATTATTGTGACGGACTTGTTCCAACTCCTTCTTACGGAAAAGAATTAGTTGTTTCTATTCATCCATCCGTACAATACATTGACAAAAATGATGAAAATAATTATTTGATTCCTTCTGCATATCCAAATCCAGCTGATCCAAATCCTAGTATTGCTAATCCAAGTTTATTAAAAAGATGGGAATATCAATACGAAGGAACTATTTTTGGAAGGAAAGATTATTTATTGCCTTTTGATCATTTTAGAACAAACAATGTTATAAATAATGATTTTGTAGGTTATAAAACAGTTACTGTTTTAAATCCTATTCTTGAAACAGGTGAGCAAAATAGAACGGAATATGTCTACAATGGAACAACCACTTATTTAACTTCTACTATTGAAGATTATTTGTTTTCAGGTAAAATGGCAAGTGTGAAAACATATTCAAATACGAATGTTTTACACGATGAAAAAATTATTAATTACGAATATACCTTGGCTTTTAAAAATGGGTACGAAAGACCAAATTTCATGCGTGAACGTCTTGTATTAGATGGTTTTCTTTTAGATAGAAGTTATGAATACGAGGATATTTACAAAAACAAAGTAGTGAGTGTAACTACTCCAGATGGAGTTGTTAGTGGAACAGATGCTTATTCATACATTGCCCCTAATACAATCAATGGTTTAGGCTCTCTTTTTGAGCGACCAAAAATGCTAGAATTCTTTTTTTATGAAGATTTAAAAGCAAAAGTAGATCCATTCGACCCTTCAAAATTTGCAAATCCTGAATATATGTTTCACTCCTATTTTATTAAAAAAGGAAGTGAAATAAACCGTGTCTATGAAAATTCTTTATCAAAGGCTGGAATTACAAAACCCGTTTTACCTCCGTTGGATGCTGTTGTAAGTAAAAATCCTTTTGGTGGTGGCTTTGTTAATCCAAATCCAGATGTTCCAAATACTGATAATGTTTTAAAAGAAACGATTGCAAAAGGAGGAAATGGTCTTTTTGAAAAAATAATAAACATGCAATTGTCAGACAATGTTTTATTATACTTCATGTCAAGAGCCAATTATACCCCAACTCAAAAACACGATTTGTTAGCCAAACAAAAAGGATTATCAAACAATGTTTGGATACAAGTTGTAAATACCCAAAATCAATTTACTCCTGACCAAATAAAACATTTGATTAATATTCAATCGTATTTTTCAGATGAAATTCTGCAACAAGTTATTAATGTTTCAACGGCAGAAACCGACCCTAAAATGTACGAAGCATTTCTTTTGAAAAACGACTATTTATCAGACCCTATTCGTAAAGAGTTAACAAAACCAACGCATATTGTACCCGGAGAATCATTCGTTACTATTTTTGAAAACCAACAGAATTTAAGTGCAGATGTTCTTCAAAGTTTGGTTAATTCTGCTCGATTAACAGATGCCAACTTGGTTCGAGTTTTAAAGAATCAATTACTTTCAGAGGATCAGTTTTTAAAAATTGTAAGAGATCAACGATTTACAGAGCGTTCAGTTCCTGAATTGTTTATGGAAACGGTAGCATATCCAACAGACAAAGTATTGCTAGAAGTCTTAAACAAAGGTTCTCAATATTCAGACCTATCGTATCAACATATTTTTGAATCATCTCCAAGAGAATTAGGGAGTGATGTGCAAAGAAAACTAGACATGCTATTTTCTTGCGAAATGATAACTCTTTTAAAACCAAAATTGGATGTGAATCCATTAGCTAAATATTGTGGGAATCCTGTTATTGAAGGCAGGAAATACATAGAAACTCAAACAAGTTATGAGTATTATGAAGCAGATTATACAGGAAAGGCAGTTGGTAGAGCTTACAATGTTTTATTATCAATCGATCAAGTACCACGAACTGTAAATACGGGTAATGCAATTGCGGGTTCTGTTCCAGCTGGTACAACTATATATCCATCCATTGTTAGTGATGCAAGCGGTAATATTCCTGCGACAATTACAATTGATAAACTATATTTAAAACACGAACCATCTTGGCAACTTTTTTCTACAAAAACATCTTCACCTCATTTACCGGGTGGTTTTTCACAAGATGAATATTTTTATTTGTTTGATCTTCAAAATAGATACGATCGTTATTGGTTTAATTATGATTATACAGACCCTTTAAATCATTTTGAAGCACAATATGTTACATATCCATCAATTGGGGTTAGCGACATTTTAGTTAATAATCAACTTTTCCCTTCTGAATATTTAGGTGATTCAGAAACATCTCCTGCACTTCCTCCTTTAGATGGAATGGTAAAATCTCGTGCTGGTGGTATGAGAAGCCTTGCTTTTCAAAAAACGAATTTTACTAAAAATCAGCACGATGTAAAACCAATGTCTCGATCAGAATATTACATGTATGATTCTCGTTGGACTTTTGATGATTTTACTCAAAGCGAAACGAGAATAGATAATACAATTCCATGTGTTCCACTTGTTAGCTCGACAACTCCTTGTTCAAATGGTGATCTTGAAGATTGTACAGATTGTTATTGGCTAAAAAATCCTTTTGGAAACGATTGGCAATGGATGATCAGTCAGTTACCTGTAGGATATTGTATTTGGTCTACAAATAGTGCGGTAAATGGAGGGAATTACTATTACTGCCCAAGTGGAACAGACGCTCATTTAACTGACCCTACAGCTGTTTTGGTGTATTGTAGTGGCTTTGAGATATCAAACGATGTGAATGGAATTATTCCTGCTCCACATCCTGAAATAATGTACTATAATTTACCACAAACAAGACAAGCCTTAATTGGAAATGTATTAGGTAGAACTTTACAACTTCGTTCGGTTACTATTCAAGTAGATGAAATTCCTGTTTCAAGTGCAACAGATCCATTCATTACACATAGAATGTCACCTAAAAACACCTATGTTGCTGAATTTGTAATTGGTTCACCAACTGCTATTGATGCTGATGGTTTTGCAAGCCCTTATAGTATGGTTTTTCCATATAAAACACTAACAGTTAGAACAATTTTGAAGAGAAATCGTTACATGCAACCAAGATTGGAAGAAAATCAAGTTGGATTAAGAACACGATATGATTACAGCTTAGCTCACATGTATTGGAATATCAATACAGGGTGTCCAGCTGGTACAATTTCAAGTAGTTATTCAAGTGTTGTGAATGAAAATATTGGGTTGCCTACTAAAATAACTATCGGAGATGGGAGGTCTGATGCTTTGGTTTCTATATATGAATACACTATTTTGGGTTTAGTGAAAAAGATTATAGAACCGTCAGGTAAATTCACAGAATATTCATTTGATAATATGAATAGACTTGAAAGTATAAAGGAAAATGGACTTTTACTTTCTACAATAGATTATAAATATTGGAATCACGATAATAATTTACATTTTAATGAAAGGACAACCCAAAATTATATTAATAATACAATGTATAATAGTAATACTATAGAAGATGAAGAGATTTTAAAAAGTTTTTTTGATCCTTTAGGACGAAATCAAAGTAATGTTAGATGCTATAAAGATCAATTAGGTGCATTTAATCAAATACATTCTGCAAACGTTGAATATGATAATTGGGGAAGAATTTCTAAAACCTATAAAAATTATATTGAAATGGGAAATGTAATAAATTTTTCATCGTTAATAACACTTGATTATATATCGAATAAATATGAAAACAATCCTAAAAGCAGAGCTATTCGTTCCACTGATTATGGAGTTACAGATGTAATGATAAACCAAGCTTTAAAATCAAATTACAATATTACTAATAATGTTTTTACTTCTTGTGAGCTAGGTTTAACAAAAAGTGAATTAGAATTGATTATGGGTACAGGAAGTACAATAAATTATCAATTCCACCGTACTGAATTAATCGATCAAGATGGAAAAAATCACATAGAATATAAAAATGCTTTTAGTCAAAAAGTTGCTACATTGCAAACGAATGATAATGGTGAAAAAATTGTTACTTTATTTGGTTATGATAGTTACGGAAATTTAATCACAGTTATCAATCCAAAAAAGCAGATTACAACTTTTGAATACAATATGCTAGGTCAATTGGTTAAAGAAAAAACAATTGATGCTGGCACAAAAAGATATATGTATAATAAACAAGGATTTATTTCTATAATGCAAGATGAAGTCGGACGTAAAAATCTTGGTTTAGACAATACATTACGACCATTTTATAAAATATATAAATACGATGATTATGGAAATTTATTACAGGAAGGAAGAACAGATGTAACAATACCTTATCTATATTCAGAGATAACACCTTATAATCAAATATATGATGCTTTATTTTATGAAACAAAATTCATAGGTGAATCTATAGGAGTTCCACTTGAAATAGGTTCTGCTGGCGATCATCATATTTATTTTGATTATATCTATTCAACTTCTTCCACACAGGATTGGTTGTGTAATTATAAATTTGGAATTACAGCAGGCTTTGATGGAAATGGTAATGAAATAATAAATATTTTAACCCATACACCTCTACAAAGTTATTTTAATATTGTTAGTTTTGAAAAAGAATATATATATGATATTAATCCAACTTTAAATAGTATTGGTAAATTAATTTCTACTTTTAGTTACAATATTAATGGAAAGAAAATTCAAAAAGTAGAGTACTTATATAATTCATTGGGACATATTTCACAACAAACTACAAGTTTTAATGCTACAGAATTGATTGAAAGTAATCCTATTAATAATATTATTTCAAAAATCTATTATCCATCTTACAATTATAGAGGTTCAGTGTTAGAAGAAAAAGCTGATATAAACGGTGATGGAATTATTGATATTCATTATCTGAACAAATATGATAAATTAAATCGTTTAATTTCTGTTAGTGTTTCAATTGGAGAAATAAGTGTTCCAACAGACGCAACTTTAATTGTGTCTTATAAGTATGACGATGCTACAGGTCATAAATTATCTACAAAACATTTTATTGATGGTAGCCTTTCAGGAGCTCCTTTGTTAAATTATTTAGCAAATGAAATTACAAATACGTTTGATGAACGAGAGAGGATTACCAATATTAGTTCTCAAATGGGTTCAAAAAAGGTGATGAATTATAATTTATATTATAATTTGAACGACCCTAACCAATTAGGAACAACTTCCAACTTTACTCAAAATTTCAATGGGAATATTAATGGAACATCAATGAAATATGATTTTTCAGGTACTGAAACTTCTGGTTCAGCGATGCCTACAGGATTTGATAAACACTTGATTTACGGATATTCGTATGATAAACTAAATCGTTTAATAAATGCTGATGCAACAGTTGTTGACTTTGTACTTGAAAATTCAAGTTCTGCTGTGTCGTATCAAATCGGTGATGAATCGTATTCATATGATAAAATTGCGAACATTACTTCATTACTTCGTGTATTGAAAAATGATGATCCAACATCAGGTTCTCCATTTACAAAAACAGATCATTTTAACTATCAATATACTAGTGGTAATAATCGTTTACAACAAGTAAATGGATTAGATGGAACAGTGAGTAGGCATTATTCGTATGATGGAAATGGAAATATGTTAACTGATGATTTTAAAAAGATTAATAAGACTGTCTATGGACGATCATCTTATACATACGAAATTCTAAAATCTGATTTTACAACGGGTGCAGAAAGAATAGAAAAAATAAACTACTTATATGATGTAAACGATAGTAGAATCTATAAAAAGGTTCAAATTTTAGAAGAGCCAATAGAAAAAGAAGAATATTATCTAAATGATGCTATGGGTAGATCAATTGCTATTTTTGACATAAAAGATAATAATTGGAGTTATTTTGTTTTTGGAACTCTTAGAGAAGCTAGAATTGTACCAAGTGCAAATCAAAAACCAAATTTAAACGCTACAAACACTGATAAACGTGTTCTCTTATCGCATGCTACATTTTTCGTCTATGACCATTTGGAGAATACAAGAATCACTTACACACCTGTTGATCTTAAATTCATTGATGTAAATACTACGCATGTTGTCAGCAGAATAGACAATGTAGTAGATTATTTTCCATACGGTAAAATATTAAGAGAATATGTAAATATTGCAGGAAGAGAACGATATCTTACTACTCAACATGAAAGAGATGGTGAAACTGGGATGGATTACAGAGGTGCTAGATATTATGATTCGGATATAGGCCGTTTTTTAAGTATTGATCCTTTGGCAGTAAAATATCCTGCTCTTTCGTCTTATAATTATGTGGCTTGTAATCCAATAATAAAAATTGATCCTAATGGAAAAGAAATAATAATTCAATCTCAATGGATAGATGAAAAAGGGGGGTATCATGTTGTTGCAATGATTTATAGAAATGGTCAGCTTTATGATAATAGTGGAGCATTGTATATTCCAATAGTTGGAGGATATATGGAAAAAGTTAGAGACGATTTAAATTTATTACAAACGGCAGCTGGAGAAAGAGCAAAAAATGTAGTTGATGTTCTCCAAAATAGTAAAAAAACTCATACTATTCAAAATGATATTCGTGGTAGAGACGATGTATGGGATAGAAATATTATTGATGGAAATGGAACAGGTAGTTTTACCCATTATACTCCATTTGTCGACCAACCTTTAGATTTAAAAGAAAATATTCCTTATAAACAGGCCATAAATAAAGCAATCGATTTAATACATGAATTGACGCATGCTTATGATATAGATCAATTTGACCCAATAAATGATGATCCCCACAAAAATGAAGTAAAAGTCAATGGTATTGAACAAGGTGAAATACATGCTTGTAGTGTAGAAAATTCAGTAAGATTAGTATTAAAAGAAGCTAAAAGATTAACATATGGAAAATTTAAATTACCCGCATAAACTAATTATTAATAGATTACTAATAGTAAGTTTAATAATATTTTTAACTAATTCTTGTAAAAATGATACAAAGAAGAAGAAAAATGTAGAACATAAAAGTAATGGTATTGAAATAAAAACAATACCCATACAGAATACATATTTAGATTACGTTTTAAATGATTTAGGAACAACTTTTATCTGTATCAATGTAAGTAATAAAAACATTGTTAAAAAGTTGATTATAGAAAATCAAAAATTATATACCATTTATACTAGTAGAAGAGTAAAATTAAAAGATTATGTTTTAAAATTAAAACCAATAATTCAATCTAATAAAGAATTAGAATTGTCAGATGAAGATTGGATTTTTTTTAAAAGTGAAATGCTTGATACTAATGACTGTTTTTTAGATGAAGAATATAAAAAAAATATTAATAAATATTTTAAAAACAATCAACAAGTTGAGATAATACCACAGATTATTTTTTTAAAATTAGTACTATATGCTTACGAACATGAAGATATATTTTATAGGGATTGTTTATCTGGATTGTATTTTATTAAATCTTTTAAAAAAATTAGATCTAATATTAAATAATAAATTAACTTTGTCATTTTCAATATATTATAAAATTAATCCGAATTTTCGTTTTTTTTCAGTTTGATAATCGGTGTATCAGAAGACTTATGACCTGTTAATGTTCTAATAAAGTATGAAAGCATATTATTACTTCTTATTTAGAATTTATAAATTTTCTACAGATAAGATGAAGGAAAAAGATATTCCTCTAATTTATACTTCAGCAGTGTAACATCTCAGAAAAATCATCCGAATTTTCGTTTTTTTTAGTTTGAGAAATACACTTAATCTCAGAAAAAGTAACTGGACTTTCGGAATTGTCTAACAAATCTGCTTCAAAATTTATAATGAAACATTACAATAAACTTAAATTTTTACCATTTATTATTATAATTTTCATAATAATAATTATAAATACACCATTTATAAAAAACTATGAAAATTGTAAAGAAATAGAAAATTATCAAGTAATGAACTTTAATAAAATTGTTGAAAAAGCTTTTAATGATCCATCGGATCATTCTCAACCAACGATTATTTTTAAAGATAAAAGTAAATTAAGTTTAAGTATAAAATTGTACAATAGAAATAATATAATTCAAGAAATACAGTACAATGATAGTATAATTAAAAAATCGGAAAGTTTATTTATTTCAATATATAGAAATGGAACTTTATATAAAAAAGTTTCATTTGTTTTTGGTAAATGTGAGTAATTATTTGAAATGAGATAGACATTAGAAATAAACAATGAATTTATTAAATATTTATTAGCTCCAAGTAGGTATTTATACTCTATTTATATCCAATTATTGTACCTAGGTTTACCGAATGAAAAATCTACAAAAATTATTTTTTGCATTATCACTTTTTTTAATTACATCATTTACAAGTGATACAAATGTTTATGTCTGTGAGAGTTCAACTTCTATTGCTTATCACGCTTCGTAAACGAGTAGTGGTTTAAATCGGTGTACTCATTAGATTATATCAGTTACAAAAACGAAAGCTGTAGATATTTATGGGAAGCGTGCTTGTAAGATTTGTTATTAAATAAATATGTAGAAAGTGTAAGATTTTTTCTTTTTTACAGAATTCACAATTAAATTTAAACACGAAATGGCTAAAGAAAGTGTATTGACCGAAGCAATTAAAGATTCAATAAAGATTGAAAAATTTATATTTCACATTATTGTCAAGGATGAGTTAAACCCAATATTTTTGGATGAAGTAGTGTTAACACCAATTCAATTAAATTTTTTTAGAAAACAATTTATTAGTGCAGCTGATGGAACTCAATTTAATTTTAATGATCGCGACACATCTGAGGTATATAAAAATTGCAAAAATATTATTGAAGATTCAGAGAATACATTTTTCGAGATGTCAAGATTTTTAACAGCTTCGTTCAAATCTCATCATAAAAAATCAATGAGTAATGGAGTTTTTATAACTTCTCTAGTGTCTTTTAGTGAGGATAGAAAGATTGTTTTCCTTCTAAAATTGGATAATAAAATAGTATATGAATATAAACAAATCGATCAAAAGGCAACAATAGAAGAAATTAAAAATACTTTTAGTGAAGATAAAAAAACAATTCAAAAAATTGCTATTGTTGACATTGGAGATAATTTTTTATGGGATGTATTAGCTTATGATCGAAGTGCTGGTTCGGGTAAGGCTTTAGCGGATTTTTTTGCAGATTATCTCGCTGTGCATATACGAGAAACACCTGCAATATTAACTAGTAGAACTATTAGTGAAATTAGAAATTGGGCTGTACTTAACAAAATACATTTAGATCCTGATCAAGAACCATCTGAATATAAAAATAGATGTTTATCTTTTTTGAAAAGTAAATCGTCTAAATTCAAGTTTAAAGAATTAGTTGATTCGGTTGTTTTTGATCTTGATACGACACGAAAAGAAAACTTAGAAAAGTCTCTTA
>OBEQ011353621.1_pt1 | contig 13866 bp, 14 predicted proteins | sample 1670901 | NCBI WGS metagenome assembly OBEQ01 (sample SAMEA104232315, study PRJEB22302) | groundwater metagenome | biome: forest; feature: aquifer; material: groundwater | place: USA | collected 2011-08-07 | depth 5.4 m
GACACCATCTGCACGGCGTCGGCGCCCGCCAGCATCGCCTTGATGCCGTCATGCGGTGTGGCCACGCCTCCGGTGACGGCGAGCGACGCGCGCACCCGGCCGCACAGAATCGCGATCCACCGCAATCGAAGCGGGAGCTCCGCGCTCGTCGACAGCTCGATGCGCGGGACGACCTTCATCGTCCGGATGTCGATGTCCGGCTGGTAGAACCGGTTGAAGAGCACGAGCCCGTCCGCGCCGGCTTCGTCGACCTGGTGCGCGACATTCGCGAACGCCGTGAAAAAGGGCGACAACTTGACCGCCAGGGGAATCTTCAGCACGCGCTTGGTGTCGCGAATCATGTCCGTCAGCTCGTCCTCGATCGCGGCGCCCGATGTGCGCGCGTCCGTGTTCACCTGATACCAGTTCACTTCCAGCGCGGCCGCGCCGGCCTGCTCGATGATCTGTGCGAACTTGAGCCACGACTCGCGGGTCCGCCCGTTCAAAGAGCCGATGACCGGAATCTTGACCGCCTGGGTGACGCGGTACAGGTGATCGGCGTACTCGTATGGACCGTACCGATAGTCCGTGGACGCCGGGAAGTAGCCGATCATCTCGGCGAACCGCTCGTCGTCGGGATTCATGTGGGCGATACGGCCCTCCTCCGCCATGCCCACCTGCTCTTCGAACAGCGAGTGCAGCACCACGGCTGCACATCCAGCGTCCTCGAGCCGCTTGACGGTATCGACGTGATACCCGAACGGCGAGGCGCCGGCGATGAACGGATGCGGGAGGCGCATCCCGAGATACGAGGTGTCGGTATTCACGTCGCCTCCTGATCCGCCGTTACGTCCGGACCGCCGTTCCGTCGAGCTCGCGAAGCCGTTCGCCGGTCTTGCGAAGCTCCGTGTACTGCGACTCGACAACATCGCGGACCGTCGGCGGCAGCATGCCGTCGAGTGCGTCCTTGTAGACGCCGAGCGAGAAATGCTCTCCGCGCTCGGCCTCCTGGACGACGGCGACCTGATCGTCCCTCGTGAGGGCACTGCGCAGATCGATCCACGTGCGGTGCAGCGCTGCGGCAGCCGTGCCGTCCGCCTCACGTGCGCCGCCGAGGCGCTGCGCGTGCGGCAGCAGTTCGGTCGCAAACCGGCCGCGCTGCGACGCGATGTCGAGGAACAGCGACTTCACCGCGGGGTCCGTCGCATGCTCCGCGACGTGCCGGAAGCCCCGCTCGGCATCCTTGCAGGTCTCGATCAGATGGTTCAGAACGGCACGTTCACTTCGATCAGTCATGGCGTGTCCTCTCGCTATTCCTCGGTGTAGACGGGCGCCGTAAAAGCGTTCGGCACGAAGTCGACGACGATGCCGGCATAGATGTCCCACAACAGCAGGTCATGCGCGGCAATCCGGTAGTCCACTTCCGCCGGCAGCGGCGGAAGGCCAAGGCGCACGTCGGGCGGCAGCCGGTAGACCTCGGTCATCGAATACGGCTCGTTGACCGTCGGATGCATCCCGCGCAGCACGATCTCGCCGCTCAACTCGGCAAGGAACGTCTCGCCATCGCGCTCGCCGATCGAATCGGCGAGGAGATGGCGAAATACCGTCGCCACGTCCGGCGTGAAGATGTCGCCCTGTTGCGCAGCCCGGCGGGACGCGCGGATCGCAGAGGCGATGTACTGGCTGGTCAACAGCCGCGACAGCGGATCGGTGCTGTGTGCCGCAGCCGGCGGCGGCGCCAGGCGGCGGTGGAGCGCGGCATACGAGTCGACGCGCTCGTGGAAGACACGCAGCGCGGCATCCGGATCGAAGATGCCTGATTGTGCGCGGACGTCAGTGGCACCGGTGGTCGCGAGCGCGGCGGCAGCCACCACGCCGGCCGCGATGATCGTGAAGAACCGTGATCGACGTGTCATGACATTTCTCCCTTCACATCGGACGTCGTCTACGACGGCCGCTTGGGCTTGTCGTCGAAGTGGAACCACAGGCTTACCGTCAACTCGAACGCCGCCGGCGTTCCGTTCAATCGCAACGGCTCCTACACCCCCTGCTCGACGGCCTCTTTGGCCGCCTTGGCGAGCAACGGATGGCCGCGGAGCACCTTCAGGCTCGTGACACGGCCGTGTTCATCGACGATGGCGTCGAGAATGACGATGCCGTCGATGCTTGCGTGCTGCGCGATCATCGGGTAGATCGGCTCGACCCGCTTCACCAGCGCGGGGGCCTGCACCTGACCGCCGATGCGGACCGGCTCATGAGAGACCGGTGGCGGCGGCGGACTTTCCAGGATGCCGGCAATACTTCCAACGATGCCGCCGACGATGCCGCCGGCGATCCCGCCTTCGACGCCGCCAGGAACGCCCACGTCGATGCTCGCGGCCGACGGCGCTTCAGGCGCGATCTGGGCCGGTGCTTCGATCGGCGCGGCCATCGGCGACACGGGCGCGGCCGCCGGCGAGGCCACGCGTGGCTGCGACGGGGCGGGCGCCGGCGGCGGTGGAGGGGGCGGGGCTATGGCCGGCACCTCTGCGACAAACGCCATCACGTCCGGCACGTTCGGCAGCTCGCGCGTCGCGACAAGGAGCGACGCGAGCACGGCGGCGGCAAGCGCGGTTCCCTGCACGCTGGTCGAGATCAGGATCGAGATCGCCGGTGTGCTCGGGACGTGCTGAACCTTGCCCGTGAACAAGTCGAACATGACGCCCTCCAGGGCCTGCCGTCATGCAGGGCAACGCCTGTGCCGTCGCAGGACGTGCTGTGCGTGTGGGATTTGCCGCCCATTGCAACGTGGAACGCGCGGCTGGCCGTGGAAAAACTCGCAGCGGCGGGAACAATTCGACGGCGTGCCGGGGCGATCAGTGGGGGGCCTGGTCAGAGCCGTGCGGCTGCGCCGCCGATCCGTCAGGGGACGCAGACATCATGTGCTGCATCATCTGATGCATCGACATCATCTGCTCCATCATCTTGCCCTGCATGTCCATCTGCGTCCGCATCATGGAGCGCTGCTCGATGAGGACGTTCAGCAGCTTGGTGACCGCGGTCAATTTCGCATCGGTCGTCTTCGCGGCATTCATCTCAGCGCCAAGCGCCTTGGTCCGATCGTCGAGCGCGGACATTCGCGACATCATGTCCTGCTGCATCTTTGACATCTGCTGCCCGTCGGGCGGCACCGGCGTTTGAGGCGCAGCCGACGTCGCAGGCGCGCCTGCGCCCTGCGTATGGTCGTGTTCCGTGGCCTGCCCTGCCCAGACCAGGGCGGCAGGCTGAACACCAATGACCCCGATCCCCAACAAGACGACCGTCAGTCCAAGCACAAACCGCATCAACGATTTCATGACCAATCTCCCTGAAGAGTGAATCAGGCAGCGGCCGCAACTCGACCGGCCGCCCAGTTGACCGCGTCGGTCACCAGGAGGGGCAACCAATGTGCCGCCGCAGGGGGCGTTCCCCGTGAAGGATTCGCAGGAGAGTGCGATGTGAGGCACTCGCGACATGCGGAAAAACACGCGGCGGCGGGGAAGTATTCGACGAGCATTGCCGCCCGGGACGCCCCGAAAGGCGCCATGCCTCGCCCGGTGATCTGGGACAAGGATTGCAGCGGTACGGGTTGCGAGGAGGGCGTCATGGCTGCTGATCGCAAGACCGCAAGCGCGCACGTACAGCTCGTCGACGGTTACCGGTTCGAGACGACGTTTCCGGACGTACCCGGGGCTGCGCCGATCATGCTCGACGAGGCGCCGCCGCTCGGCACCGGCGCGGGACCGACCCCTGCGGGCGTCCTTGCGGCTGCGATCGGCGGCTGTCTGTCCACAAGCCTGACCCTGTGCCTCAACAAGGCGCACCTGGAACCCGACGCCGTGAACGCGTACGTGACGACGCGCATCGCGCGGAATGAGGCGGGACGCTTTCGTATCGAGGGGATCGACGTGGACTTGACGCCGTGTTTCGCCGGCGCCGATCAGGGCCGATTCGATCGCTGCAAGGCGCTGTACGAAGACTTCTGCATCGTGACCGAGAGCGTGCGCCACGGCATCCCGGTCAACGTCAACGTTGTCCGCTGCGGCGAAGAGCTGAAGCGCTCCGCGTAGACGGGTGCCCGGCGATGGACTTCCAGGACGTGTATGAAGCGTTTCAGCCGGGGATCCGCCGCTTCCCTTTACGCCGTCCTTCGAAGAGCGAAGAGCACCAGCAGCCGTCCGGGAGAGTGAGGCGCAGGCGGGCCGAGGCTCATTTCGCGGGCACCGGCGCAGCCGTGCCGCGATGCATCATCCGCCGGTCGCGGGGATAAATCCGTGGAGACCGCGATTTTTCCCAGGCCCGCGAGCGCGCACCCTCCACACGCCGCCATTTCGAACGGCACTGATTTCGCATCGCGGCGCAGCAGACATCAACGGAGGTACTCGATCATGCGACGCCTTGGACGATTGGCCACTGTGGCGCTCTCAGCACTTGCTCTCACAGGTTGCGCGACGATGACCGTGAGCTCGCACGTCGAACGCGGCGTCGATTTCGCGCAGTATCGAACGTGGGATTGGGGTCCGGCCGACGCGTTGCCCACCGGTGATCCGCGGCTGGACAACAATCCGTTCTTCAAGGATTACTTCGAGGGTGCGGTAGAAAAGCAGCTCGCCGCCAGGCACTTCGAGAAGTCGGCGTCAGGAGCGCCCGATCTGCTGATCCACTATCACGCGAACATCAGCCAGCGATTCGACGTCAATGGCGTCGACAGCGCACGTGGTTACTGCTACGACAACTGTGAGCCCCGGGTGTTCGAATACGAGGAAGGCACGCTCGTGCTCGACATCGTCGATACCCACACCAACCGAGTGGTCTGGCGCGGCTGGGCCCAGGACAGCGTGGACGGTGTCATCGACAACCAGGATCGGCTCGCACGACAGATCAACACGGCGGTCACGCGGATGATGGAACGGCTTCCGCGGCATCTCTAATCGAAGAAAAGAGGAGCAAGCCATGAAACGCATACTTGGCATGGTCTTCACCGGCCTCCTGCTGACGACGCCAGGCTGGGCTCAGACAGGCACGGCGGAACAGGAGCTCATGAACCTGGAACGGCAATGGAAGGACTCGGTCGTCAAGCGCGACGTCGGCGCGTTGCAGCGTCTCTACGCCGACGACTACATCAGCGTGGATTCGGAAGGCGCTGTCTGGAACAAAGCCGAAGATATCGAGATCGACACGAGCGGGCAATTCCGCCTGGAGTCCTACCGGCTCGAGGACATGAAGGTTCGGCTCTACGGTGACACCGCCGTCGTCACCGGGCGCGGTGCCTTCACGGGATTGATCGATGCGCACAACAAGTCGAGCAGCCAGTTCCGTTTTTCGGACGTGTTCGTGAAGCGAAACGGCCAATGGCGATGCGTGTCGAACCAGTTCACGGCGCTCGGCGGAAGACCGTAGTCGCGCGGACGCGGACCGTCGTCAGGCGGGCGGGCGATCACTCGATGACCGCCCCTGGGATCCGGGATCCGGGATCCGGGATCCCGGTCCGGCGACCGCCGGCGGGCTCCGCTCGGTGACGCGTCGAGGTTGCGTCGATCGAAGGATCCCGGTAGTGTGAGCAGCGCTGCCATGGCGCGCCCCGCACGCGAACATGTAAAGGCCACCGGCTGGGGACTGCTGGCCGCCGCCCTGCTCGCGATGCTCATCGTCGTGGGCTCGCGCAACCTGGATCACTTCGACGCGGCGCTGGTTGGATACACCTTCGCCACGCTCTTTGCGACGTTCGGCATCGCGTACCGGTACGCGATGTGGCTGCAGAGGCCCCCCACCCGGATGTACTGGCGGCGAGGCTGGCAGGTGTTCTCGACGCCGCGCTTTCTCGGCGGCAACCTGCTCCAGTTCCTGCGCCGCTTCTTCCTCGAGTTCGCGGCAAACCGTTTCATCTTCCGGCGAGGGCGGCTGCGCGGCCTCGCGCACTGGCTGATCATGTGGGGCTGCATCGCGGCGGCGCTGATCACGTTCCCGCTGGTCTGGGGGTGGATCCACTTCGCGACCGTGCCGGGCCGGCTGGATCTGTACCGGACGTTCCTCTTCGGGTTCCCGGTGCACGACTTCCCGGTCGAATCGGTGACGGCATTCCTGATTTTTCACGGCCTCGTCTGGGCGGCGTTCCTCGTGATGGCCGGCGTCATGCTGGCGTTTCGCCGGCGGATGATCGATCACGCCGCGGTGACGCTCCAGCAGTTCACCCAGGACCTCCTGCCGCTGGTGCTCCTCTTCGCGATCAGCGTCACCGGCCTGGCGCTCACGGCGAGCTATACGTGGATGAAGGGCTACGCGTACGACTTCCTCGCGATCCTGCACGCAGCGACCGTGATCTTCACGTTGTTGTACCTGCCGTTCGGAAAGCTGTTCCACATCTTTCAGCGCCCGGCGCAGCTGGGTGTGAGTTTCTACAAGGAGGCGGGCGCCCGCGGGGAGCAGGCGCGATGCGGACGGTGTCACCGACCCTATGCGTCCGTCTCGATGATTCGCGACCTCATCGTCGTCGAACGCGAGCTCGGTTTCTCCTACGGCGTCGACGCCGGCGAAGGCGTCGAGCACTACCAGCAGATCTGTCCGCGGTGCCGTCGGGCGCTGTTTGGACTTGCCCAGGGCGCGATGTGGAGAGAGGACGGATAAGCGCACGTGGCGACGATCCCTGTCGACGACTTGAAGATCACGGAACGATTCGGGCCGCACGTATCGGCGATGACCGGCGTGCGCCTGTCGACGAGCGTCGAGCCCGAGCGGCTCGTCAAGACGCACTGCTGCTTCTGCGGCCAGCAGTGCGGCCTTCAGCTGAAGGTCAGGGACAACGAGGTGATCGGCTTCGAGCCGTGGGAAGAGTTCCCGTTCAACCGCGGGATGCTGTGTCCGAAGGGTGTGAAGCGCTACCTCCAGGGATCACATCCCGATCGCCTCATCACGGCGTTGTGCCGCGACACCGCGTCCGCACACGGCTTCAGCGCCATGCCGTACGGTGACGCGATTGCCCGGACCGCCGCCGAGATTGATCGGATCCAGCGCCACTACGGACCGCAGGCCGTCGCCATGCTCGGTGGCGCCAGCCTGACGACGGAGAAGACGTACCTGCTGGGCAAGTTCGCGCGGGTCTGCCTGAAGACGCCGCACATCGACTACAACGGCCGGCTCTGCATGGTCAGCGCGGGCGCGGCGAACAAGAAGGCGTTCGGCATCGATCGCACCACGAACCCGTGGTCCGACATGGTCGGCACGGAGGTCATCTGGGTGGCGGGATCGAACGTGGCGGAATGCTCGCCGATCACCACGAACTACCTGTGGCAGGCACGCGAGCAGGGCGCGAGGATCATCGTCCAGGATCCACGGATCACGCCGGTCGCCCGGACGTGCGATCTCTTCCTGCCGGTCAAGCCGGGGCGCGACGCCGCCTTGTTCGCCGGGGTCCTGCACCTCATGATCGAACACGACTGGCTCGATCGTGAGTTCATTGAGACGCTCACCGTCGGATTCGATGAAGTCGAGCGGTATTGCCGCGAGTGGACGCCCGCGAAAACGGCGGACGTCACGGGCGTTCCCGAGCGATCGATCCGCCAGGCGGCGGAATGGTGGGGTACTGCCAGGAGCAGCTTCCTGTTTCATGCGCGCGGCATCGAGCACCATTCCAACGGCGTCCAGAACGCGCTCGGCACCATCAACCTCGTGCTCGCGACCGGCCGGATCGGCAAGCCGAAGAGCGGCTACGGCACCATTGTCGGGCAGGCCAACGGACAGGGCGGACGGGAACACGGGCAGAAGTGCGATCAACTGCCCGGATGGCGCGACATCAGCAACCCCGAGCATCGCCAGTACATCGCCGGCGTCTGGGGCATCGACGAGAAGGATCTGCCGGGTCCGGGCGTCGATGCGTACGAGCTGTTCAGGAAGATCGACGCCGGCGAGATCAAGGCGCTGCTGACGATTTGCTTCAACCCGAAGGTGTCGCTGCCCGACAGCACGTTCATCACGCACTGTCTGGAGAAGCTGGAGTTCTACGCGGCGATCGACTTCTTTCTCAACGACACCGCGCGGCACGCCGACATCGTGCTGCCCGGCAGCCTGCAGGAAGAGGACGAAGGCACGGTGACCCAGGTCGAGTGCCGCGTCATCAAGATCAACAAGGCCGTCGACTGTCCCGGCGAAGCGCGCCAGGACTGGCGGATCATCCAGGACCTCGCGCAGGCCCTTGGACGGCCACGAGGGTTCACCTTCGCGAGCCCGCGCGAGATCTTCGACGAGCTGCGCATCGCCAGCAAAGGCGGCGTGGCTGACTACTCGGGCATCACCTACGAAAAGATCGAGCAGCAGATGGGCGTGTTCTGGCCCTGCTACAGCGAGGATCCGGAGACCGGCCAGCCAATCGATCATCCAGGCACGCCGCGGCTCTTCGAGCGTGGAAGCTACAACCCGATCGCGAAGGGCAACGGCCCCTTCTACTTCCCCGACGGCAAGGCCCGCTTCAACGTCGCGGAGTACCGGGCCCCGGTCGACGACGCCAGCGAAGACTACCCACTGTTTCTCACGACCGGTCGCGTGGTGAGCCAGTTCCTGTCGGGCACGCAGACGCGCAGAATCGGTCCGCTGGTCAATCAATATCCCGAGCCGCGCATCGAGATGCACCCGCGGCTCGCGGCAAAGCTCGGCATCGACAATGACGAGTGGGCGACGGCCGAAACACGCCGCGGCGTGATTACCCTCCGGGCGATGGTCGTGACGACGATACGGCCGGACACGATCTTCATCCCGTACCACTGGCCGGGAGACAAGAGCCCGAATCGGCTCACCGTGGCGGCGCAGGATCCGATCAGCAAGATGCCTCAGTACAAGGTCTGCGGCTGTCGCCTCCGCAAGGCTGACGGACCGCCCGCGTATGCGGCCGTGCTAGAGCCGCAGCAGTAGACGTCCGATGCCGAAGCCCGATTACCTGCATTTCTTCATCGACCCGAACCGCTGCATCGGCTGTCAGGCGTGCGTGCAGGCGTGCACCGAGTGCGACACGCATCGCGGCGAATCGATGATTCACCTGGAGTTCATCGAGCGCTCCCGCAGCACGCAGACGGTTCCCGTCGTCTGCATGCACTGCGAGCAGCCCACGTGCGCGGAGGTCTGTCCGGCCGACGCGATCAAACGCACCGGTGACGGCATCGTCCAGTCGGCGCGGAAGCCTCGCTGCATCGCCTGCGGGAATTGCGTCGTCGCGTGTCCGTTCGGCGTGCCGGAGGTGTACGAGGATCGGCAGATCATGATGAAGTGCGACATGTGCTACGACCGATCCAGCGTCGGCAAGAAGCCGATGTGCGCCACCGTCTGTCCCAGCCAGGCCTTGTTCTTCGGAACTCGTGAGCAGATCGCGCAGCTGCGTCCGATGTCCACGCCCATCAACCGGTTCCAGTTCGGGGCACAAGTCGTCTCGACGCAGGTCTTCGTGATGATTCCGCGCGAGCTCGCGTCGCGCCCATCGCTCGTGGATGTGACGGCCGCCATGCACGAGCAGCCGCATCAACGATCGATCGTGCTGAGGGTCGTACCGGCGGAATCGGCGCCGCCGCAACCGATGTCCGCGGCTGCCGATCCGTTCGCCGATGTGGCCGTGTAGAGGACACCATGGCTGAAGACACTTCACGGCAGAACGAAGCCGCCGGCGATCCCCGCGCGGCGATCGACGCGCGCATCGACACGCCGGGGCGCGAGGGGTTGACAGGCACGGCGCCGGCCAGCCTCTACCGGCGGCTCGACGACGCGGAGGCGATCACGATCGCGCCGGACGGGCGGCCCATGGCGCAGCAGCCGGCGTGGCGCACCGACTTCCCCATCGACTTGCCGCAGGACCACTACGTCGAGCGCCGCGATTTCGTGAAGTTCATGGTGCTCACGAGCCTCTCGCTCACCGTGGGCCAGTTCTGGATTGCCGCGCAGAACGTGTGGCGCAGGCGTCAGGGCCAGCCACCGATCGCGAGGGTCGCGACCGTGGACGACCTGCAGATCGGCGGTGCGATGACATTCACCTACCCGGGGCCGACGGATGACTGTCTGCTGGTTCGGACGGCCGCGAGTGAGTTCGTCGCCTACGGCCAGAAGTGCACGCACTTGTCGTGCGCGGTGCGGCCTCGCGTGGATGAGGGGCTGATCGTCTGCCCGTGTCACGACGGTTACTTCGATCTGCTGTCGGGACGTCCCCTCGCCGGACCGCCGCGGCGGCCACTGGCCCGGATCCACATCGACGTGCGGGGGAATCAGATCTACGCCACGGGCGTCGAAGAGAGGACGGCCTGACCGTGGCCGCCAATCGTCCGTTCACGCGACAGCAGCGCATGACGGTGATCTCCGGCATGCTCGCGTTCGTGTTGATGCTGGTCGTCCTGCAGCTGTGGCTGCTCACGGCGACGATGAACGCGCACCTCGGAGGCGACGAGCGGGTGATCTGGCCCGCCGCCGGTGCGAGCCTCGCCTGCTTCGTGCTCAACGCAGGCCTGCTCCGCTACCTGTTCCACATCGACCGCGCCCGGCGATGACCACGCCGAACCCTGGCCGACTGGCGACGATGCACCCGGCGTCGTTCGCAATTGTCATGGCGACCGGCATCGTGTCGATTGCCTGTCAGCTCCTCGACCTGCCCCGCGTCGCCACCGCGTTGCTCTGGATCAACGCGGTTTTCTTCCTCGCGCTGTGGATCCTGACGGCCGCGCGGATCGTCCGATTTCGCGATCTCGTTCTGGCGGATGTCTCTCATCATGGTCGTGCGGTCGGGTTCTTCACCACGGTCGCGGCGACCTGCGTGCTCGGCAGCCAGGTACTCCTGATTGGCGGCGCGTGGCGCCTGGCGGTTGCGCTCTGGTATGCCGGCATCGTGTTGTGGGCCGTAGTGACCTATACGGTGTTCACCGCGCTTACGGTGAAGACGGAGAAGCCGCCGCTTCAGGAAGGTCTCAACGGAGGCTGGCTCCTGGCGGTGGTCGCCGCACAGTCGGTCTCTGTTCTCGGGGCTCAGCTTGCCGACGGCTTCGGAGCGTACACGCCGCACATCCTGCTCTTCTGCCTCGCCATGTGGCTCGGGGGCGGGATGCTGTACATCTGGATCATCTCGCTCATCTTCTACCGCTACACGTTTTTCGTGATGAGCCCGTCCGAGCTGGCGCCGCCGTATTGGATCAACATGGGCGCGGTCGCAATTTCGACGCTCGGGGGCACGACGCTGGTGGCTGCCGCGCCGCACTCGCCGCTCCTTCAGGACCTGCTGCCGTTTCTGAAAGGCTTCACCCTGCTGTTCTGGGCGACCGCGACCTGGTGGATCCCGATGCTGCTCATCCTCGGCGTGTGGAGGCACATCTACCGCCGCTTTCCGCTGCGGTACGATCCGCTCTATTGGGGCGCGGTCTTCCCTCTGGGAATGTACGCCGTGTGCACGTTCCGGCTGGCGAGCATCATTGGCGCACCGTTCCTCCTGATCATTCCGCGCGTCTTCCTCTACGTCGCGCTCATCGCATGGACGCTCGTGATGGCCGGGCTCGTGCGAACCCTCATCTCCCCCGCGTCCAGACGAGGCGCGATGGCGTGAGGAGCTGCGGAAAAATTCCGGCGATTGCGGAATCTTTCGGGTTCCAAGACGCCGCGGAGGCGCGATCGAATGGCACGCGCGGCAAGCCCTGAGCGACATCACGACGGCCCGCATCGTGCACAATCCCCCGCGACATGCGCATTCGTCAACTCGTTGGCCTCATCGTGCTTGTCTCCATGGGCAGCGGCTGTACGTCGTCGCCGGGTGCGGCCGAGGCGGCCGTCGGCGGTCCATTGATCGCGCCGGGTTTGCCGCGCATGGCCGGCCAGTCAGCGACGTGCACCGGGCCGCGCGAGAAAGCGTTTACGCTGGAGGCGCGCGAAGTGACGGTCGATCTGGGCCTGGGCTTCCGGTTCGACGCGTGGACCTACAACGGCGAGCTGCCGGGGCCCGTGCTCGAGGCGTGCGAGGGCGATCGTGTGTCGATCACCATGACGAACCACGCGGAGGCCTCCCACGGCCTGGATTCGCACGCGATGCGCACGGACATGATGCATTTCGGCCCCGTGGCGCCGGATATGTCGATGACGATCGAGAAGACCGTCGACACGCCAGGCGTGTTCATGTATCACTGCGCCGCGGGTCCGGTCACCGACCTGCACATCAAGAGCGGCCTGCACGGCGCGATGATCGTGTATCCGCGCAACGAGCCGTTGAGGCCCGCGCGCGAGCTGGTTGTCGTGGAGAGCGGCGTGTTCGGCGAGCGCGACGCCTCAGGGGAAATCCCAGGGACCGACCCCGAGCGGGCGCTGAAGAACGACCCATCGTTGATGATGTTCAACGGGCGTCTCACCCACGCGCCGATTGCGGTCTCGCCGAACGATCTCATCCGCGCGTACGTCGTCAACGTCGGCCCCGGCGTCTCCGCGATCCACGTGATGGGAACGATTCTCGATACCGTCTACGACGGGGCGTCCCAGGTCCGAAACGTCCAGACGTACGGCGTGCCCGCCGGCAGCGGCGCGATCGTCGAGTTTCGCATCCCGGAGCCCGGCATGTATGGCCTGGTCGATCACGATCGGCTGTCATACCTGCAGTACGGCATGGTGCTGTCGTTTGATGCCACTGCCCGACCCGCCCTCGACACCCGGTAGCTCAATCGCTTCGGCGAGTCGGGCTTCCACAATGCGGCAATTCGGACCACTCACGCCTCGCATGGTCGGCTTCCAAGTTAGGCTCGATGGCGTGAGCCCCTCCGTTACGGGCGTCTGGCGACGCAGGACCAGCATCATTGCCGCCTTTTCCGCAGCGGCCATCGCGGCGCATCTCGTCCTCCGATTCGGCGTCCACGCGGCGCCGGCGACCGCCAGGCTGCCGCTGGTGCTCACGCTCGCCGCCGGCGGCGTGCCTCTCGTCGTTGAACTGCTCACGAAACTTCTGAGACGCGAGTTCGGATCCGATTTACTCGCCGGCATGTCCATCGTGACGTCCGTGCTGCTGGGTGAATACCTGGCGGGCTCCATCGTCGTCTTGATGCTTGCGGGAGGCGAGGCGCTGGAGAGCTACGCGCTAGGAAGCGCCTCGTCAGTGCTTGCCGCGCTCGCCTCGCGGATGCCGTCCCTTGCCCACCGCAAACGGGACGCTGACATCCTGGATGTGGCGCTCGACGATGTTGCGGTGGGCGATACGCTCGTCATCTATCCCCACGAGATCTGTCCCGCGGACGGCATCGTGATCGAGGGACACGGCGTGATGGACGAGTCGTACCTCACGGGCGAGCCGTTCCGGATGACCAAGACGTCGGGATCCGCGGTCATCTCCGGCGCGATCAACGGCGACTCGGCGCTGACGATCCGGGCGGCGCAGCGGCCCGCCGACTCGCGCTACGCGAAGATCATGGAAGTCATGCGCGAGTCCGAGGAGACGCGACCGCAGCTCCGGCGTCTGGGCGATCGCCTCGGTGCGATCTATACGCCGGTCGCGCTCGTGCTCGCGCTCCTCGCGTGGGCGGCGAGCGGCGACGCCGTCCGCTTCCTGGCGGTGCTGGTGATTGCCACGCCCTGTCCGTTGCTCATCGCGATACCGGTCGCCATCATCGGCTCGATTTCCCTCTCCGCCCGGCGCGCCATCATCGTCAGGAACCCGGTCGTGCTCGAACAAATTGCCGGGTGCCGCACCGCGATTTTCGACAAGACCGGAACGCTCACCTACGGCGCCCCGACGCTGACCGAACAGCTCGTGGCCCCCGGGTTCCAGCCAAGAGAGGTGCTCAGGCTCGTGGCCAGCCTGGAACGCTATTCGAAACATCCGCTGGCGCGCGCCATTCTCGCCGCCGCGGCACAGGAGGGGCTCGATCTCCACGAGGCTGCCGA
>OBEQ012191391.1_pt1 | contig 13862 bp, 11 predicted proteins | sample 1670901 | NCBI WGS metagenome assembly OBEQ01 (sample SAMEA104232315, study PRJEB22302) | groundwater metagenome | biome: forest; feature: aquifer; material: groundwater | place: USA | collected 2011-08-07 | depth 5.4 m
ATTTTCTGGATTGATACTGATAAAATCAAGCCAAATCCTTACCAGCCAAGGAGAGATTTCGACGAAGCGCGTTTGCATGATTTAGCGGATTCGATCAAGCAATATGGAGTGCTCCAGCCACTCACCGTCTCTCGCATGGAATTAACCAAGGATGACGGCGGCATTGTGACTGAGTACGAACTGATTGCGGGAGAGCGCAGATTGCGCGCCGCAATTAAAGCAGGAGTTTCGCAAGTACCAGCGATAATTCGCGCCGGAGACACGGCGATAATGAAACTCGAACTCGCTATTATCGAAAATTTACAGCGAGAGGATTTGAATGTCGTCGACCGCGCTCGCGCTTTTTTCCGCCTTGTGACTGAATTTAAATTCACCCACAATGAAGTTGCCAAAAAGATGGGTAAGAGCAGGGAATATGTTTCCAATTCGTTGCGAATTTTAACCTTGCCGGAGGAAATTATTACCGGATTATCTGAAGGAAAAATCACTGACGGACACACTCGGCCGCTACTCATGCTTGCCGACCATCCAGAAGAGCAATTGGTATTGTTTAAAGAAATTGTATACAAAAAAATTACTGTGCGCGAAGCGGAGAGATTGGCGCGAAAAATCGCTTATGACCGCGTGCGCAAAAAAGAATTTATGCCGGATCCGGAAATCACCGAGTTAGAAGAAGAATTTCAGGAAAAGCTCGGCACTCGGGTACACATAGATAGAAAAGAACTCGGTGGGCAAATCAAGATAGATTATTTTTCGACCGAAGATTTGCGAGCTATTTTGGATTCAATAAATAAATCAACTGTGGAGAAAAAGCCGGATGAAATGATGGAGAAACATATTGCTCAGACAGCGCCTAAAGCGCTGTCTGAAGAAGCACCTTTAGATGACAGGTCAAAAGAAGAAGTAAAACAAGACGACGCGGCGCTTTATAATATTTCTAATTTTAGCGTTTAAGACCGGCGGAAAGATTTGAGCCTAGAAAGTAAACTATGTTTTTCTAAATAAGACCGGATGTGTTTTTTTGCCAAAGTTGTCTTCGCATATGCTAGCCACTTGCCGGAAGGATGGGCATTGTCTTTTTTAATTATTTCTACAATATCGCGATTCTTTAATTTTGAAAAAATATTAGACATTTTACCATTGATTTTTGCTCCAGAAATATGACTGCCAATATCAGAATGGATCGAATAAGCAAAATCAATCGGGCTTGAATCTTCTGGCAAATCCACAACATCTCCTTCAGGGGTAAAAATAAATATACGATCACTAAAAAAAATCCATTTTCAAATGTTCTAGAAATTTTTCTGAATCGTTTGACTCATAATTTAACCCCTTTAGTTCTTCCAGCCACTTTAATTTTAACTTTTCATCGCTTCTTTTTGAACCGCTTTGTTCTTTATAAGAAAAATGCGCAGCTATTCCATAAGCTGCTTCTCTCTGCATTTCTTTCGTCCTTATTTGAATTTCCGCAATTCCGCCCCCGCCGGTGAAGATAGTAGTGTGAAGGGAACGGTAGCCATTGGGTTTCGGAATGGCAATGTAGTCTTTGATTCTGCCGGGTAATGGTTTCCAGATAGAGTGAATTAAGCCTAAAAATCTGTAGTATTCTTCAATATTTTCCACAATAACACGCAAAGCGATTATGTCGTATACTTTTTCAATATCCATTCCCCGTTTAACAAGCTTTTTCCATAAGCTGTATTTATGTTTTACTCGAAAATTTATTTCGAGTACTTTGTTTTTATCTTTACTTAATTCTTTTTCAAGTTCTTTTTTTACTTCAGATAAATTTCTTTGATAGGAATCTTTTTTTTCTTTTATTATTTCTTCTACCTGCGCGTATTCTTTTGGAAAGGCAAAAGGGAAAGCAGCATCCTCTATTTCGCCTCTTAATTCTCCTATGCCGAGCCTGTTGGCAAGCTGCGCGTAAACCTCGATAGACTCTCTATCGCAATTCTTTTCCTTTTATCTTCTCGTAAAAACTGCAGCGTTCTTAGATTATGCAGTCTGTCGGAAAATTTAATTAGGACCACGCGCAGATCACTAGCCATTGCGACAAAGAATTTTCTTAAGCTTTCCGCGTGCCTTTCTCTCCCTTTATATTTTAAAGTTCCCAAGTTAGTAACGCCATTTACCAAAAAAAGCACTTCGGAACCAAATTCTTTTTCTAATTCTTTTTCCGTAACTTTTGTATCTTCTAAGGTGTCATGTAAAAGACCGGCGACAATTGTCTTTGCGTCCATGCCAAGCGTTGCTAAAATCTTTGCGGTCTCAACTAAATGAACAAAATATGGATCTCCGCTCATCCTTTTCTGTCCTTCATGCAAACGCTCGGAAAAATTGTAAGCTTTTATAATAAGCTCTTCGTCTTCTCTGCTGATTTCTCCCTTTAAACCTAATATTTCTTTAACATTCAACATAAAATTACTATGGATCGATTTTTTTTAACTTATGCGGATTGTGCATCGGGCATGCTTTATTTGAGCATCTTTCTGGTATGGTTTTTGTGCCTTCCATCATTAAGTTGCCGCATTCTTTGCAGATATTTCCAGTCGGCTTAGCTTTGATAGCAAATTTACATTTCGGGTAATTTGAACAGGAGTAAAAAATTCCGAATCTTCCGCGGCGCTCAGAGATGTCTCCAGCTTTGCAAAGAGGGCAAAGCACCCCAGTTCTTTTTTTAGCTTCATCCGCTTCATCACTCTTTATGAATTTGCATTTTGGATAGCGAGAGCAGGAAATAAATGTGCCAGTGCCGTCTCGTCTTTCGCGAACTACGAGTTTACCCCCTCCGGACTTGCCCTTTTTCTCACCACATTCCGGACACATTTCGCCAGTTTCTTTTGGACCTTTTAATTCGGTGCCATCGAGCATCAGCGCTCCATCGCAGTCCGGATATTTTGAACAAGAATAGAATTTACCTCCGCGGGAAAGTTTGATGATCATTGAACTACCACACTTAGGACATTTTATATTTTCCGGCGCATCACCAAGGTTGGTAGCTTTTTCTAACTTTTCTTTTGATTTTACATCTTTCAAAAATGGTCCGTAAAAATCTTTGAGAGTTTTCTCATATTCGCGCTCGCCTCGAGAAATTTCGTCGAGCTCATCTTCCATGGATGCTGTAAAGCTGTCGGAAATATAATTCATAAAATATTTTTCCAAAAAATCAGAGACGACTTCACCAACATCAGTCGGGAACAAGGTCTTACCTTCTTTGTTTACATATCCGCGTTCTTCAATTGTCCGCATAATAGAAGCATATGTGGATGGTCTGCCGATTCCTCTCGCTTCTAGTTCCTTAATAAGCCCAGCCTCGCTGTATCTGTCAGGCGGAAGCGTAAATTTTTCTTCATTTCCTAAATCAAGCAATTTTAATTCTTCTCCAACGTTGCAAAGCGGTAATTCCACATCATCGCTGACCGCATCGCTATCCACCTTGAGCCAGCCAGGAAAGAGAAGACGAGAACCATTGGCGGCAAAATCCGGGAGGTCTTCGTGATCTTTGATAACAGCAGTGATTTTTGTTTTTAAGAGTTTGGCATCAGTCATTTGGGATGAAATTGCTCGTTCCCAAATAAGTCTATACAATCTTTCTCCCTCACCACTGCCGACAATCATGTGGTCTATGTGCGTCGGGCGAATAGCTTCGTGCGCTTCCTGCGCATTTTTTGATTTGGTTTTATAAATTCTCGCTTCCGCATATTCTTTGCCGTATTTTTTTTCTATAAGCAACAAAATCTGTCCTTGAGCGGCAACTCCCAAATTTGTGCTGTCTGTTCGCATGTAGGTTATGTGTCCGGCTTCATAAAGTTTCTGCGCTATTTGCATCGTGCGCGAAGGGGAATAGCCCAAACGTGAGCTCGCAGTTTGCTGCAAAGTAGAAGTGGTAAAGGGCGCGCGAGGGGAGCGTTTTTGTTCTGATTCTTTTACGCCGCTAATAATCCAAGTGCCTTTTTTGCCCTCAGACATTATTTTCTCCACCAATTTTTCATCTCGCGGCTCTTCGGAACATTCCAAAGTGATCTTTTCCCCTCCTGCCTGAGGAGGGGTGCCCTTTGGGGCGGGGTGGTGGGAGGTTTCAAATAGCCCAAAAATTCTCCAATATTTTTCCGGAACAAAAGCCCGAATTTCCCGCTCGCGTTCCATAATGATACGAAGCGCCGGCGACTGCACGCGGCCAGCCGAAAGTCCGTAGCGAACTTTTTTCCAAATTAAACCAGAGAGGTCGTAACCCACTAGGCGATCCAGAACTCTGCGCGCCTCTTGGGCTTTACGCAAAGCTGTATCAATTTTGCGGGGACTCTTTAGCGCCTTCTCCACCGCTTCTTTGGTGATTTCATGGAAAGTTACGCGTTCAATTGGCGCCTTTACTTTTTTGTCTTGCTTTAAAAGTGTCTCAATGTGCCAAGCGATAGCTTCTCCTTCACGGTCAGGGTCGGTCGCGAGCACTATATCAGTTGCTTTCTCGGCGAGTCCTTGCAACTCGTGTACGATTTTTTCTTTGCCTTTAGAAATCTCATAATGAGGTACAAAACCGGCTTCAATGTCTATTGCTTTTTTGTTTGATTTCGGCAAATCGCGGATATGCCCGACGGACGCGCGCACCGTAAAAGCGCCGTCAAGATATTTTTCGATTGTCTTTGCTTTCGATGGGGATTCAACGATTAATAATTTCATGAATGCTAAGTATTACATGAAAAGTATTTCTTTGGCAAATTTTGCAATTTTTATACCTTCACTTTTTTTACAGTTTTGATGATACGAGCGGCGACTTTGTATGGGTCAGCCGCGGAGTTTGGTCGGCGGTCTTCGAGCCAGCCTTTCCAGCCATTTTCCACAGTGCCAATCGGGATTCTAATAGACGCGCCTCGGTCGGAAACGCCGAAAGAAAACTTGTCTAAAGACTGCGTCTCATGCTTGCCAGTCAAGCGAAGGTGATTGTCCGCGCCATAGACAGCAATATGTTCTTTCACAACTGGCCCAAAAGCTTTGCAGACTTTTTCGAAAGTTTCTTTCTTGCCAGCCTTGCGCAAAAGTCCGTTGGAGAAATTCGCATGCATGCCAGAACCATTCCAATCCGAATCCGTGCCTAGCGGCTTGCAATGCCAATTTATCGCCACTCCATATTTTTCTCCGATTCTTTCCAGAAAGTATCTCGCGATCCATGTCTGATCTCCAGCGCTTTTTGCGCCCTTGGCAAACACTTGGAATTCCCACTGACCAGTCGCCACTTCGGAATTTATGCCTTCTATATTTATTCCTGCTTCAAGACAAGTGTCCAGATGCTCTTCAATAATATTTCTGCCAAAAGCATTGTAAGCGCCGACGGAACAATAATATTGCCCTTGCGGAGCAGGGAAGCCTTGCGCCGGAAATCCGAGCGGCTTGTTTATTTCTGTGTCCCACAAAAAGTATTCTTGTTCGAAACCAAACCAAAAATCATTGTCGTCATCTTCGATCGTAGCGCGACCGTTGCTCTCGTGCGGTTTGCCGTTTGCGCCATACACCTCGCACATAACTAAAAAGCCAGCCTTGCGGGCCGGATCTGGGCAGATGAACACTGGCTTCAAAATGCAGTCTGATGAACCTCCGGGAGCCTGCTTGGTGGAAGAGCCATCGAAGGACCATTCCGGACAATCTTTTAACGCTCCGCTAAAATTCTCTACGACCTTAGTCTTAGAACGCAAACTCTGAGTTGGCTGATAACCATCTAACCAAATGTACTCCAACTTTGATTTAATGTTTTTCATAATGCCCAGATTATAGCAAAAGCTTTTTGGAGTGCAAGTCTAGAAACTCGCACGAATTTCACCGAGTTCTTCTTTAATCAATCCTTTTATTTCCATCACCGAAAGAGTCGCATTCGCCTCGCCTGTGGCCATTTTCATTGCGCGGATTAGTTCATCGCGAGGAAGCGGCTGAGTGAGTAGTTTTAATATTTTTTGTTCTTGAGGTAGAGCATCTTCAAACAAACTTTGCTGTTTGCTTTCTTTGTCTACTTTAAAACCAAGCGCTTCTAAAATATCATCGCTACAAGTTATCGGCGTAGCGCCTTGTCTGATGAGTCTGTTTGTACCTTTTGAAAAATCAGAATTTATCTGTCCCGGAACTGCCAGCACTTCGCGATTGTAATCCAGCGCCATTCGCGCGGTGATGAGCGTGCCGGATTTTTCCTGCGCTTCTATTATGAGCGATGCCTTGGAAAGACCGGCGACGAGACGATTGCGCATCGGAAAAGTATAGTAAGCGGCTTTTATGTCCGGCTCAAATTCTGAGATAAGGCACCCGCCTGACTCCACAATTCTTTTCATTAATCTGATATTCGGATTATAAGACAAAGAAGCTTCAGAAATTCCTGAACCCGGAAAAGCCACAGCAATAAGTCCGGCATCAAGAGCCGCTTCGTGAGAAAGAGCATCGATGCCGACAGCGAGGCCGGAAACTATCGCAATCGGGTATCCTTTCAGTCCGGAAATTAATTTCTTTACGACATCTTTGCCGTAGCTAGTAGCTTTTCGCGAACCGACTACCGCAAGACATATAGTATCTTCCGGTGGCAACTCTCCCCAGAGATAAAGAGATTTCGGCGGCTGGGGAATTTCCAAAAGCGCCTTCGGGATTTTTTCTTTTAAAAGTTTTTGAATTTTCATACAATATAGTATACAATATATGTATGTTGGATATAAAATTCATTCGGGAAAACAAAGATATCGTACAGGCAGGCGCGAAGAAAAAGCGCGTAGAGATTGATATTGAAAAGCTGATTACTCTTGATGATGAGCGATTGAAAACACTCAAAGAAGTCGAGGATTTGCGGGCGGAAGTAAACAGAGTTTCAAACGACATTGCTCGCGATCAAGACCCTGCGCTGAAAATTCAGCTAATCGAAGAAATGCGCGGAGTCAAAGACGAAATAAAAAGCAAAGAAGATGCTTTAAAAAAAATAATGGAAGAATGGCAGAAAATAATGCTGAAAATACCAAACATTCCATCAGTCGACACTCCCGAAGGCAAGGACGATAGTGGAAACCAAGTAATTCGAACTTGGGGAGAAAAGCCACAATTTTCTTTCAAGCCAAAAGAGCATTACGAAATTGGAAAAGCTTTGGGTGTCATCGACACAGAGACAGCCTCAGAAGTTTCTGGATCGCGATACGCATATTTGAAAGGCGATTTGGTGATGATGCAGTTTGCCTTGATCCAAATGTGTTTGGAAATTTTAACCAACCCCGAAACACTCAAAAAAATAGCAGAGAGTGCCAAGGTCTCTATAAACCCTTCAGTTTTCTTGCCCGTCATTCCGCCGGTTTTCATCCGGCCGCTTGTACAAGTCAAAATGGCGCGTTTCATGAGCCCTCCCGAGCATTACATGTTCGGAGAAGATGACTTGATGCTGATCGGCAGCGCCGAGCACACCTTGGGCTCAATGCACATGAACAAAATTTTTGAAGAGAAAGATTTACCGATCCGCTACGCCGGATATTCGACTGCATTCAGAAGGGAAGCTGGAGCCGCCGGAAAAGACACAAATGGAATCTTGCGTCAACATCAATTCGATAAACTGGAGATGGAAGTTTTTTCTTTGCCTGAGAATTCAATGCAGGAGCAAAATTTTCTCGTGGCAATTCAAGAATATGTATTGCAACTTTTAAAACTGCCTTATCAAGTTTTAGCTGTCTGCACTGGCGACATGGGCTTCCCTGACAACAGACAAATTGATATGGAGACTTGGATGCCCGGACAAAATAAATACAGAGAGACTCATAGCGCGGACTCAACCGGCGGATTTCAGTCTCGCCGTCTAAATACTCGCGTGCGCCGAGCCGACGGGAAAATAGAGCCTGTACATATGAACGACGCGACCGTCGTCGCTATCGGACGCACGCTCATTGCCATTATTGAAAACTATCAGCAAACCGACGGCACGATAAAAATTCCGGAAGTTTTGAAAAAGTACATGGGAGGCAAAGAATTCATAAAGTAATATGAAAAAACGAGACGTCTTAAATTCTCCGCGGCTTTTGGAATTAAAAAAAAGGAGACGAAGGGTTGTTCTAAACAAAATCCTTTTATCTTTTTTTGCCCTCGCTCTCATCTTCGCCGGTCTGGTTTACATTTCCCGTATTTCCAGTTTAAATATTAAAAGTATCGAAATAGTTGGCAACAAAGTTTTAGATACTGAATCAGTAAAAGCAGCTGCAGAAAAAGAACTCGCCGGAAATTATTTTTGGTTTTTTCCTAAAACAAACATATTATTTTATCCAAAAAACATCCTAAAGAATAAACTGCATAATGAATTCAAAAGACTTAAAGATATTAATCTTTCCGTAAAAAATACGAAAATTCTGGAAATTTCCGTAACCGAAAGGGTCGCATCTTATGTATGGTGCGGAGACATACCTCCGCAACCGGGTAGCGGAGATAAAACACGGTGTAATTTCTTGGATAATTTCGGTTATATGTTTGATGAGGCAGCATATTTTTCCGGAGATGTTTATTTCAAATTTTATGGAGCCGACTTGGCCAAATCAAATTTTGAAAAATTGATTTCATTTAAAAAAACACTAGAAACTATGGAGCTAAAACCCACAGCAATATATCTTCAAAATAACGGAAATATAAAAATCTTTCTATCAACTAAAAATTCAGGGGGAATAGAACCATATATAATTTTTCAAACTAACTCCGACTTCGAATCTGTGGCAGAAAATTTGCAGGTGGCGCTTTCTACAGAGCCCCTGAAATCAAGTTTCAAGAATAAATATTCTTCTATGGAATACATTGACCTTCGGTTTGGGAATAAGGTATATTACAAATTTCGCTAAAAAGAAAATTTTAAGAAACGTGTGGGTTCCCTGTCCTTTTGACTCCGAGGGCGCAGTTTTAAAAAATTTTCTTTTTAGCGAAATTAATCATGCAAAATTTTTGGAAAAAACTTAAAAAACCTATTTTCTGCCTCGCCCCGATGGCAGATGTCACCGACTGCGCTTTTCGGCAGATTATTGCCAAATATAGTGAAGACACCCGCCCGACTGAACAGTCGTTCGGGCGGGTTTTTTGGACAGAATTCGTTTCCGCCGATGGGCTAACCCACCCCGTGGCGAGAGAAAAACTTCTGATTGATTTTATATATGGAGAAAATGAACGCCCAATTGTGGCGCAAATATTCGGATCAAATGTGGAAAATATCAGAAAAGCCTCAGCGCTTTGCAAAGAGCTAGGTTTTGATGGCATAGATATAAATATGGGTTGTCCGGACAAAACCATCGAAAAACAATGCGCCGGCGCAGCGATGATGAAAAATCCGAAACTGGCGCGTGAAGTAATAAGAGCGGCAATAGAGGGCGGAGGCGGACTACCTGTCTCGGTGAAAACCCGCATCGGTTACAACAAAAATGAAATTGAAGCTTGGATTCCGGAACTTCTCTCGGAAAATATTTCTGCGCTCACTGTCCACTTACGCACCCGCAAAGAAATGTCTGATGCGCCGGCGCATTGGAATTTGATGAAAAGAATTGTAGAAATTCGCGACAAAATCAATAAAGATATTTTAATTTTGGGAAATGGGGATGTCATAGATACTGACGATGCAAGGAGGAAGTGTGAGGAAACTGGCTGCGATGGGGTGATGCTAGGGAGAGCGATTTTCGGCAACCCTTGGCTATTCACCTCACCCGGCTTTCAGCCACCCTCTCCTGACAGGAGAGGGGTAAGGGAGAGGTTAGAAGTCATGGTAGAACATACGAAACTTTTCGAAGAAATGCTGGGCAAGCACAAAAATTTCGCCATTATGAAAAAGCATTACAAAGCGTATTGCAACGGCTTTGAGGGCGCTAAAGAAGTGCGAATGAAATTGATGGAGGCAGAAACTGCGTCTCAAGTTGAAAATCTGGTTAATGATTTTTTAAATAAAATTTAGTATACTGCAGAGATGCACGATTTAGCTTTATACAGAAAATATCGCCCAAAAACATTCAAGGAAGTCTTGGGACAAAACCATATTGTGGATGTCTTGGAGAGTTCGGTCAAGACAAATAAAGTCTCGCATGCCTACCTCTTTGTCGGCACACGCGGCACAGGAAAAACTTCTGTCGCTCGAATTTTTGCCACAAGCATTGGAGTATCTGTGAACGACTTATATGAAATAGACGCCGCTTCGAACAGGGGAATTGAAGATATAAAACTCTTGCGCGACGGAGTGCGAGTGCTACCTTTTGATTCAAAATATAAAGTGTACATTATTGACGAAGTACACATGCTTTCCAAGGACGCTTGGGGAGCGCTCTTGAAGACTCTGGAAGAGCCGCCGAAGCATGTCATTTTTATTTTGGCGACGACCGAACTGCATAAAGTACCCGAGACAATTATTTCCCGTTGCCAAGTTTTCACTTTCAAAAAAGCTTCTGATACCGTCTGTAAAAAAATGCTGATTGACGTCGCTAAGAAAGAAGGTTTTGAGCTGGACGGAGGGTCAGCAGAACTTCTGGCTATTTTGGCGGATGGTTCGTTCCGCGATGCTTTGGGAGAACTGCAAAAAGTTTTGAATTTCTCCGGAAAGGGGAACCCCACCCTTCGCCCTCCCCTTATCACGGGGAGGGTTGGGGAGGGGTCTAAGATTACCAGGGAAGATGTCGAAAAAATCACTGGCGCGCCAAAAACAATCCTTGTGAATGATTTTATTTCCGCTATCGCCGAAAAAAATATATCCAAGGGTATTTCTGCTGTGCGAAAAGCATCAGAAGAAAATTTAGATATGAGATTGTACTTAAAACTCATAGTCACCAAATTCCGCATGGCAATAATCTTGCGCTACGCGCCAAAACTCAAAGAATCTATGGCGGGGGATTTATCCGAAGTGGATTTGGAATTCTTGCAAGGACTGGTAAAACAAGACCAATCAGGCATGCTCCGTTCTCCGGCATTAGCAATCTTACTTGAAGCGTATCAAAATATAGATAATGCATTTATCGCCGAATTACCGCTAGAGCTTGCATTAGTGAAAATTCTGGGAGAGAAATAATTTATTATTTTTTCTTACTAGTATTATATCAAAGACAAACGGGCTGTGCAACCCTCAGGGTTGAACACTTTGTTTTTATTGTAAATTTTGCTATTCTACTGACATGGTTCCCAATTTAGAAAATCCAAGTATTTCTTTTAGAAAAAACACAGGAAAAGAAACTGCAGTAAAAATAATAAGTGAAACTTTGATCAATAACGAAGGTTATTTTGGAGATATTTTTGACACTATTGTTGAAGTCGGTGGACATAAAAAAAGATTTATAGTTAAGAAATATATCGGTGACAACGCAACAGCAAAAAGAAGTGCAAAACATGCATTCAAAAATTATTCTGTAGCTAAAAAAGCTGGCTTGAAAGTATTTCCAAAACATCAATCCAAATTTTAGAAAGAATTTTTTGGAAAAAGTTGAGTATTTTTATGAGAAAAGTATCGCCATGATACCAAATAAAGATAAGTAATAATAGATATTATGAATAAACTAAAAATTTTAATAATCGGAGCAGGTGGGGGACGGGAGCATGCTTTGGGATGGAAGATTGCGCAGTCGCCTCGCGCTGGAGAATTGTTTTTTGCTCGAGGTAATGCCGGCACGGCGCAAATTGGAACTAATTTGGATATAAAAGAAACTGAAACTGCGAAGCTTTTAGATTTTGCTAAAAAAGAGAAAATTGACCTCACTATAGCTGCTTCAGATGATGTTTTGGCGGCTGGGACTGTAGATGCATTCCAAGCCGAAAAATTGCGTATTTGGGGTCCGAGCAAAGCCGCAAGCGAGCTAGAGTGGTCCAAGGCTTACGCCAAAGACTTTATGAAAAGGCACAAAATACCAACTTCAAAATACGAAATTTTTAATGATTTTGAAAAGGCAAAAATTTATATTGAAAAAGAATCGTTTCCGGCAGTTATAAAAGAAAATGGATTAGCTCTCGGAAAAGGAGTGACTATCGCTCAAACAAAAGAAGAGGCAGTTGAAACTCTAGAGAGGATATTTGGTAAATCAAAAAATGAAGTAGTGATTGAAGAATATCTTGAAGGCACAGAAATCTCAATTCATGCAATTTCCGACGGAAATTCTTGGAAAATGTTTCCGAGCTCGCAAGACCACAAAAGAATATTCGATGGCGATGCCGGACCAAACACCGGCGGCATGGGAGTCATCGCACCGCTACCATTTGTGGACAATATGATGATGAATAGAATTGAAAGGGAAATCATTACACCAGCTTTAGAGGGTATGAAAAAAGAGGGCAGGCCATTTGTTGGAATATTGTATCCGGGAATAATGCTCACGCCTGAGGGTCCAAAAGTTTTTGAATTCAATGCGCGATTCGGAGACCCAGAAGCGCAGACATATATACGGCTTTTGGAAACGGATATTCTCGATATGTTCGATGCCTGTATTGATGGAAAAATAAAAGATTTAAAAATTGAGTGGAAAAAAAATACATACTCCTGCAATATTGCTGCCGCTTCCGGCGGGTATCCGGGAGAATATGAGAAGGGGAAAGTGATTGAAGGAGTTCCTCCCCTCCTTGTGGAGGAGGGGGCAGGGGGTGGTGATTCAAAAAAAAACCACCTCGCCCCAAAAAAAACTAACTGGGGCACTCCTCCTCAGAAAGGAGGAGAGGAAGACATCGTCATCTTCCACGCCGGCACAGCTATGAAAAACGGCAAACTTGTTACAAATGGCGGGCGAGTGCTGGGAGTGAGCGCGACGGGAAAAAGTCTCAAAGAAGCCCTAGACAAAGCCTACGAAGTAATCTCGAAAATATCTTTTGAGGGAATGCAATACAGAAAAGACATAGGCAAAAAAGCGCTTTCGTTAGGCAAGACCTAACTCAAGTTTACTTATCCCAATTAAAGAAATCCTCACGGTCTTTGCCTGTGCCGACGGAGATTATTTTGACATTTAGGTCTGTAAGTTTACTTTTTATATAGTTTAAATACGACGCGAGTTCGGGGGAGACTTTTTTCTTGTCTTTCACTCCATGATTCGCATCGCCCCAGCCGGGGATTTCTTCTCTGGTGACGCTCGTCACTTGATTTAAGTACAAGGGAAACTCTTTCAAAATTTTTTCTTTGTTTTTTTCTCGGCTTTTGTATCCGGTTACAACTTTCACTTTATCGGAGAGACAGATGTCCGCTTTGTTTATGAAAATTTTATTTGCGCCGGAGAGACCGATCGCATGGCGAAGCGCAAAGAGATCAATCCACCCGCACATGCGGGGTCTGCCGGTCGTAGCTCCAAATTCATTGCCGGCTTTCTGGAAAGCTTTTTCGAGTGCTTCATCTTCAATGCGGGCAGGGAAGGAGCCCCCGCCTACTTTTGTCGTATACGCCTTCATCACGCCGTAGATATCTCTTAGCGCCGTATGAGGCACGCCGAGCCCTAGGCACACATTCGCCGGCAGGGTATTTGAACTCGTAACATTCGGATAATCACCAAAATCCACATCCAGCATCACCGCTTGCGCGCCTTCGGCGAGAATATTTTTGCCGGCTTTCAATCTTTGCTGGATCAAAAACGACAAATCGCAGATCTGGAGCTTTTTCATTTCTTTCACAGCGTTCATCCATTTTTCTTTGGCTTCTTTTATTTTCTGCTCCGGAATTTCAAAACCATATTTATCTTTGTACACATTCAAAATATTTTCATGAAATTCTACGAGAGTAGAAACTTTTTTTTCAAAATCCGGTAATAATATATCGCCGACCAAAAGAGATCTGCGAGCTCGAACATCGCTATATGCCGGACCGATGCCTCTCGAAGTCGTGCCTACTTTTGTTCCGGACTTACCTCGCATATGTTCGTCCGCCATATCCAAAAATGGTTGCA
>OBEQ010069762.1_pt1 | contig 13861 bp, 20 predicted proteins | sample 1670901 | NCBI WGS metagenome assembly OBEQ01 (sample SAMEA104232315, study PRJEB22302) | groundwater metagenome | biome: forest; feature: aquifer; material: groundwater | place: USA | collected 2011-08-07 | depth 5.4 m
CCGCGCCTATTTTTATTTTAAGTTCCTCAGCCGTCTTGTCTCCCACCACCAGATTGTGATGTTTCTTCACATGGTCGACGATGGCCCGGTCGAGCCGGTCGCCCGCACACTTCACAGACGTCGAGGCGACGATACCTCCGAGCGATATCACGGCCACATCAATAGTCCCGCCACCAATATCAGCAACCATGCGGCCCATGGGCTCGTGAATGGGAATGCCGGCGCCTATGGCAGCCAAGATAGGTTCCTTTACTACATACGCCGTGCGGGCGCCGGCCTTGACAGCCGCCTCTATCACCGCGCGCTTCTCAGTCGACGTAACGCCAGCGGGTACCGATACCAGCACGACAGGCTTGAACGGGTTCCACCCCATCGCCTTCTTCATGAAATATTTTAGCATTGCTTCCGTCACGCGATAATCCGCAATCACACCGTCCTTCATCGGACGATACGCGATGATGTCGTCGGGGGTACGGCCAATCATTTTCTTGGCCTCGACACCGATGGCAAGAATCTTATTGCCGCCACGCTTGCCCTGCCCTTTCCCGACAGCCACCACCGAAGGTTCATTAATGACTACGCCCTTGCCAGGGACGAAGACAAGTACATTCGTCGTCCCCAAATCGATTCCAATCTTGGGCGTAAAAAATGACATACATGCATGATACGCGTAGAACAACCGGGTCGCAAAGTCGGCAAGGCGAAAAATGACAGTAGGACTTGGCCAAGCGGCCCGGAGCGCTGGCATTTTTCGCTTTGCCGACTTTGCGATGTTAGTATGCAAAGTATGCAAGAAGGTCTCAATTTTATCGTCGAAGGAGGGACACCACTTACGGGATCTGTCGAAACCAGTCGTTCAAAGAATGGCGCCGTCGCCCTCCTTGCCGCCTCCCTTCTGAATAAAGGGACGACGACGCTCAAGCGCGTACCCAAAATTGAGGAGGTGCACCGCCTCGTCGAAGTCTTGCGCTCCATTGGGGTTACGGTCGACTGGCTGGCGCCAAGCGGCGTCGAGGGGCGTCGCGGCTCCGACCTGCGCATTACCCCACCAGCAAAGATGGCCCTCGAGAGTATCGACAAGGACGCCGCGACAAAAACGCGCAGTATCCTCATGTTTATCGGACCACTCGTACACACATTTCATTCTTTTTCACTCCCGCAATCAGGCGGCTGCACGCTTGGGCAGCGGAGCGTGCGCCCCCACCTCTTCGCTCTTGAGAAATTTGGTATCGCCATCGAAGCCCTATCTGAAAGTTTCGAAGTGAAGCACGAAAAGCTCATTCCGGCAGAGGTCGTGCTGTATGAATCGAGCGACACCGCGACCATCAATGCCATCCTCGCGGCTGCACGCATACCAGGGAGGAGCGTCATTAAATACGCGTCAGCCAACTATCAGGTGCAGGAAGTATGCGGCTTCCTCCGGGCACTCGGCGTCCATGTCGATGGCATAGGCACGACGACTCTCATAATTGAAGGAATTGAGGATATCGCAGAAGACATTTCCTACACGGTTGCCGAGGACCCAACCGATGCCATGTTCTTCATTGCCGCTGCCGTGGTGACGAAGTCGGCCATTACCATTACGGCCGCACCGATTGAGTTTCTCGAGGTTGAATTATTCCTACTCGAGAAAATGGGGCTCCAATTCTCTCTCAAGAATCCACGCGTATCGGAGAATGGCATTACGAAACTTGTGGACATTGGTTTGGAGCCGTCGGAACTGACTGCCTTCCCCGAGAAGATACATGCGCGCCCGTACCCAGGCCTCAACATCGACAATCTCCCCTTCTTCGCAGCCATTGCCCTCGTCGCTCGCGGGACGACACTCATCCACGACTGGGTGTACGAGAAGCGTGCCATTTACTATACCGAGCTTGATCGCCTCGGCGCGACAACCATTCTCCACGACCCGCATCGTATTTCTATCGAGGGCCCCACACGTCTCAAAGCCGCAGAGGTCATCTGCCCACCAGCGCTCCGGCCCGCCACTATCATACTTGTCGCCATGCTTGCCGCGCCCGGGCGCTCGATGCTCCGCAATGTGTATTCCATCAATCGTGGCTATGAAGACCTCGTAGCCCGCCTCTCCGCGCTCGGCGCCCACATCTCTTCAAACGGCGAGTGAGCGAAGGACCAAGTGCGTTTTCGGAGTCTCACGGAGGCGAAGCAGTATGGTAATTTCCGAGCTGAAGGGGTCTGCGAGGAAATTTGCGAGCCGAGAGTGAGCGCAGCCGGCGGGAGGGCCAGCTGACGTGTACTCCGAAAACGCACTTGGCCCGAAGCGTATACTAGAGCTATGAAACCCATCGGCGAGAAGATGGAGGAGCTACGGAAGGAGTTCGAGAGCAGGCGTGCGGGTGCGCCTACCGGCCGTAAGCGGCAGACCGAGCGCGGCGAGCTGATGCGCTTCTTCACGCGGCATCTGAACGTCGCGCGTACGGCAGATGGACATGAGCCCGTCACCATGCCGCGTATGGGTAAGATACTCGAAGGTATTCCGACGGGAGACTTGTACTACCTTCAGAGCGTCTGTACGAAGGCAAAAAATTTCTCCAAGAAATTCTGGTGGGAGGTGGACCCGAAGAAACACCTGCCCGAGAACAAAATCCCATTTTGAATGTGGACACTTAGTGTCCACATTCGTGCACTCGGCGCTACTATTTGATATATTGGGACACATGAGAGAAATCGTGCAAGATGGCGCGGCCGTACTGCGAGCAGTAGCTACGTTGGTACCCGAGGATATGTTTACGTCGCCGCAGCTTGAAGAGCTGCTGACCGACATGGTGGCAGCGCTTGATGCAGAGCCAGACGGCGTCGCACTTGCGGCGCCACAAGTAAACGAATCTCTGAGAATTTTTATTGTGCGCAAGGATCGTACAGAACCACTGCCGCCCTTGGCGGGGGAAGCGCCAGCCGCGCCACGGCCGGCTGAAGGGGAGGGGTATATCAATCCGGAAATAGTGCGGACTTCGCGTAAGCGTGCCAAGGCCGATGAAGGATGTCTCTCGGTCCGTGGCATGTACGGCACGACCAACCGCCACGAGCGAGTGACGCTCCGCGCACGGCACCCGGATGGCTCACACTTTACGCGTGGCGCAGGAGGGCTGCTCGCGCAAATATTTGAGCACGAGATAGATCACTTGAACGGCATACTTTTTACTGATAACGCCGAGGAGGTCGTAAAGATTGTGCACCATCATGACGACGCCGATTAAATTTGCGTACTTCGGCACGCCCAAAGTTGCGGCGGACACGCTCGCAGGACTCATTGCCCACGGCATGGTGCCCGCGCTCGTGGTCACCGCCCCTGACGCTCCGCGGGGTCGAGGACTCGTGATGACACCCTCCGAGACACGCGTGGTTGCCGAGAGTCATGGCATTTCCGTGCTCACACCGGAGGTGCTCAACGAAGCGGTGGTGGCTGCCATTCGCGAGTATCACTGCGAGTACGGTGTTGTTGTTGCCTACGGAAAGATCTTTCCACAAACACTCATCAGCGCTTTCCCAAAAGGCGCAATAAACGTCCACTATTCTCTACTGCCAAAGTACCGTGGAGCCACCCCGATGGAAGCAGCACTGCTCGCCGGAGACGCAGAGACGGGAGTTACTGTCCAGCGCATGGCTCTTGAGCTCGATGCTGGTGACATCCTTGCCCAAGAGACCGCGCCAATAGCCCCTGAAGAAACGGCGCGTGAGCTACGTCCTCGGCTTATCGAGCTCGGTACCGCTCTCTTGGTAGAGGCCCTGCCATGCCTTGAACGCGGAGAGATAGCCGCTCGGCCGCAAGACGCAGCGCTCGCCACGCGGGCGCGCAAGTTTAAAAAACAAGATGGCCAGCTCAATCTCTCTCGGCCAGCTGAAGAAAATTGGCGCGCCTATCGCGCCTACGCCGACACCATTGGCACGTATTTCTTTAAAGACGATGTTCGCTATAAGATTACAAAAGCATCGCTACGCGATGGACGCTTCATTATCGAACGCGTCATTCCTGAGGGCAGACGGGAGACAGACTGGCCCACTAATCGCTAACACTCACCAGCTTGGAACGCGAATGATGGCCGGTTAGGATACGCACTTTGCCGAGCGGCACAGAAAGGCGTAGGGCGATAATCTCCCGTACGCGCGTATTAGCATGATTACCTTGGGCCGGCTCCTTCACCGACACAGCGAGAATACCTTCGGATTTTTCCTCAATGCTTTCGCGTTTAGCGGAGGATGTTACAAAAACTTTGATGTGCATCAGTGCATGTAGCGTTCTCGTAGGTAAGCATCGATATCGGCCGATTCATACATTTCCACGCCGCGCTCCTCGTCGACCAGATACGGCACCATCCGCTTACCGCCGCGCGCTACAAGCTCTGCCGCAACCGCGTCGTCAGCGATATTCTTCTCATCAAATGAAATGCCTAATTCTCGAGCAGTAGCAAAAACCTTCTCACAGTACGGGCAGCCTGTTTTTACATAGAGTGTAAGCATGATAGGAGTATATCAAATATGTTTTAGGAGGGTGGCGAGTTCCTCGACCCCTGCTTCACGCACCAAGACAAATCGGGGCCCAGCGTAGTCGGGCCTGTTCACCGGCACGAGAAATCCCTCTTTCTCATCGAGTAAAGCCCGGGTCAAAAGCGCGCCAAAATTATTTCCATACAAGGCCGTATAGACTACCGAGAATGCCTCGGTAGCAACATCAAAGCTCACGCCGAAGACGACATACTGCTTCAAGTGCTCGGCACTACTCTTGAAGTGTTCGTACACGCCGGGCACGACAGATTCTTGCACCACACGATACTCTTCGGACACTTCCCAAACTGAGCCAATTTCTTTTGCCCTCGTTAGGGCGTCTTGTACAGCTTTGGCAGCCATCTCTGCCTTTTCAAACAAGTCTTGGCTCGACGCATGCATAGCCCGATTTTAGCACTTTTCTCTTTCCTCTCTTTCAGCTACAATGCCCCTGCCCTCTAGCAATAGAGAAGCATTCCTCGGTAGCTCAGCGGTAGAGCAGCGCCCTGTTAAGGCGATGGTCGTAGGTTCGATCCCTACCCGAGGAGCCGGAGAGAGAAAAGAAGTACCCGTCGAGGGTATTTCTTTTTGAACGGAGGCGACCTCAGGAAAGCGTGCAAGCAATGCTTACCCACGAAAAACTTGATTTACTGCCTTTTAAATGCAAACTACTTATTAGTGTCTTGATTCTTTTTCGCGAGGGACCCAATGCCAGATGCAGATGGTCGAAAGAGCCCCGAATACTTCCTGAACCTTATCCGGCAAGAGAGCCGGGGCAAACTCAAAGTGTATCTGGGGTTTGCTCCCGGAGTTGGGAAAACGTACCGAATGCTTGCGGACGCGCGCGTGCTGAGGGCGCGAGGTATCGATGTGGTTATGGGTTATATCGAGCCCCACGATCGTCCCGATGTCATAGCGCTCGAAGCTGGTTTAGAAGAGGTTGCCCCGCACCCCGTCTCATATCGGGGCATGACGCTCAAAGAAGTAGACGTAGGGGCAATCCTTGCTCGCCGACCGGCCTCGGTGCTTATTGACGAAATCGCTCACACGAACGCGCCCGGCTCTAAGAACCCGAAGCGCTTCCAGGATGTCGAGGAACTTCTCGCGGCCGGTATCGACGTGATTACGACGATGAATGTGCAGCACCTTGCGTCCTGCGCCGACAGTGTCGAGCGCGCTGTTGGGATACAGGTCAGAGAGCGTATCCTGGACGAAGTCATCGTCGGCGCGAGCCAGATGATCTATGTCGACGTCGAGGCCGCAGAACTCATCAACCGGCTCAAGGCTGGGAAAATCTACAGGCCCGAACAGGCCGCTATCGCCATCCGGAACTACTTCCTCCCCGGCAACCTTACGCGACTGCGGCGGATAGCACTGATGGAGACGGCAAACCTGCTTGCCAAACGAGAGGCAAGGTAATCCTCTCATTCTTGACTTAGGAGGAGGCTGGCCCTCTCGCCAGCCGGGAGAGGAGGTGCCTTGACAGTGATTTTATGTATGCTAGGGTTCTAATCGGCAGTATCGCCCGCACTCAGGATAAGGATGGAGGGTACAATGCGAATCACATTTTGCGGCTTCACCATCACCAACCAGCCGGCCCGCTTCGGCCTCGAACAGGCGAAGGCGGCCATGCGGTTCGCCAGAGAGCCCGGCCAGGCCAAGGCCGTGCTCGGCACCGTCATGGGTGTTCTCGGCTACGAGAACGCCATCGCGGCCGACGTGGCCGAGGCCCGGGCGGCGGAGGCGGCCAGCATCGAGGAGTGCAACCGGGATGCCGAAGTGGCAAACGATCGCATCGCGCATCTGCGGAGACAGATCGCGATGCTCGAGGAGCAGATCACCTGTTCGCAGCTCCGCAATGCGAAGCTCGAACGGGTCGCGGAGCTCTTCGCGAGCTAGCCCCCCGGCAAGACGCCGCCGAGGCGGCAACACAAATCCGGTAGTACCGGTACCGCGCAGGTCACTCTGCGCGGTCTACTTTTATATTCCTATGCATTATTATTCACTCACATCTCTCCTCATATCCGCCAAATTCTTCGTGGTATAAAGAATTCAGTCGTGGTCAACCCCTCTGAGGAGAAAGTGATGCCATTAAAGATAGTGCGCCCAGGCCCTCGGAAACGGTCGCTTGGGAGGCGGTTGGCGGAGTGGTACATGGAGAAGATTTATATCCCCATCCTGGAATTTTTCAAAAACTTCCCGGGTGGTGGCCCGCCAACCAGCCCGGCTTAAAAAGATGTGCAGAAGCACTCACCCCTAAGGCCCCGCTACGGCGGGGCCTTTAAAGTTGACAAAATACTTAGTATGTAGTATATATACAACCAGATTTAATCACCTGCCCGAAACCCCCAAGTGCAGCGGGGGAAGTGTGGCTGATGCATCCGCAGTACACCCCAAACGGCCATGTGGTGTTCTGCACCATCCCCAACAAACTCGAAGGAGACTGGACGTGAAAAACCCCCGATCGGTATTATGCGCCAAGAATTCTGGCGCGAAAAAGTGGCGCGGGAACGTGTCGAAGACATCCTGAACGCCATCAGACGCTTCGACGAGGTAAATCGACCCATCCCGTCGGAATGGGCCGAGGAGCTCATCGATCACTTGGGGGCGAAAGAGACCCTGCTCCTGATCGGGCCGGAGAGAGCGCCCATCTCGACCGTCCTGCGTTGGTTCACGGACGGACCCAATCACGACTGGGCCAGACGAGAAGTTCCGTGCATCAAGGCCGCGCTCAGAGCCGAAGGCCGGCCATTCGAGATGATGGCCGACATGGCACTGTACACGGCCAGCGAGCTCTCGGGCCCGCAATGCCGTTGGTCCGGCAACAAGGCAAAGAGCTGGATGGCCTGGGCCATGAGGCAGTTTGGCCTCGAGCACAGGCTCACCGGCTACTAGCCGACCCCATCACCCCGGCAGAGGAGCCCCGCGCTCCGCTGCCGGGTTTTCCTTTTATATACGAACATAATTCACATGTCCTTATGATATAGTTGCGTTATGTCAGAAGGACCACCACTGCAACCAGTAGAACAGGCAGGAGAGGAAACGCACGAAGAAAGGACTCCGCTCGCTCGCTACATTGAATTGGCAAAGGAGCTTGCTGAGAGCCATGAGCGTTTTCCATTCCCCGGTATTGATTCGCAAGCATATGCACAGATAAAGGCGGACGAGGCAGAGTACCCTGGCTATACGACCCCAATAGACGAGCTGATAGAGCGATTTACAAATGAGGGAATACGAGTAGACATGGGACCATTCCCCGAGAGTGGCAATGTGCTCATTCTCCCGGCGCAAAGTACGGACATCAATAACGACAGCATCATTCCGCGGCAGTTGCATACTGGTGGAGTAGTGGGTGCGGGACTGAGGGAACTTATCGAGATTGGCAGGCAGAGAGTATTGGTGGTTTGAGCAAAAACTTGACGCATACTTTATATTGTGCTATTTAATTCTTCAAAACAACTGAGGGGTCCCTTGTTATGACAAACCTCGTAGACGACCTGCGGGCGCGCTTGCAGGCGGCGTCAAACGCCCGGAATGAAGTTGTCGCGCAGGTCGCGCAGCCGAGAGGGCAAAGCATCGAGGAGATGGCGGCGCGGCAAATCGCGGCGCTGCCGCTTCTCCTGAAAGAGGCGGCAAGTCGAGGCCGTAGCTGCGATGTGATGCGCCTCAACTTCGAGCTTCGCCTCGACGTGCAGGTGCTGGCCCGCGCATCAGAATACGACAACGAAAACTTGGTCGACTATCTCACGGGCCACATAAAGATCGTGGCGCAGTGGCTGCGCGACCAAGGCCTTACGATCACCGTCCGAAACGAACGGAAATCGGACGAGGGCCAGGGACGGGTCTGGATGGAATCCACACTCGTCGCCTCATGGTAGATGCGTAACGCGTAATCCAAGAGCCTCGGCACCATGCCGGGGCTTTCGCTATATTCCTACGGATATTATCGCGAAGCAGAAGTGGTCGAGATAGACTCCGTCTTATACATCATGACCGGAGTATCAAACGTCCGCCAATCGCGTTCTGCGTATACGCCCATCATCCGATGAACGCCATACGTCTGATGAATCATGGCCTTGAGCTCACCAAACTGTACGCCGGCCCAGAATATGAATAGGGCGACAAGAATCTTAATGGCGATATGTGCCCAATGACTATCCCCACACAGTGCCTCGCACATTCCGTGATGCTGAGTAGTGTTTTTATCCATGATATAGATCGAAAAATAAATAATGCGTACGTGGAAGTATATCGCACGCTTCCGGGGCGTAAGCATGCACGTGGTATATTCCGGCCAGTCTGCACCTTATAGAAGGAGTGCTTTGTATGCCCGCGCGTTGGCAACCACTTGATGAGCTACGCGGTGCGAGCATGCTCCTCCTCGTCCTCGTCGGCCCGCTACTTCTGTTTCCGTCAACACCTGCGTGGCTTACGCACGCATCGGGCGAAGGCCTCTACTTCGCCGATCTTGGTGTGCCGATGTTCCTCTTCGCTCTCGGCCTCTCCTATCCGCTGTCCTTTGAACGGCGTGTGGCGGCGGCGGGACTGATTCAGACGACGCTTGGCTTCCTGCGCCGCTACAGCCTCCTGCTCGTGCTCGGCCTTCTTGGCGAAGCCGCACGTTATCAGGACTTGAGTTTCTCTTACTGGGGCATGCTCGAGCTGATAGGCACGGCAGGCATTATCACCTTCCCGCTCATGTTCCTCGGCCCGGGCACGCGCGTCGGTATCGGTTTCCTGTGTCTCGCCTGCTGGCAGCAGGCCCTCGCCGAGGAGTACCGAGAGACGGCCATCGCCTTTGATCTTGGCGGGCCGCTCGCCGTGAGCGGGTGGATCTGCATTGTGCTCGTCGGAACGGCGATTTCACAGTGGCGCGAGTCCATAAGCCGTAAGGCGTTGTACGGCCTTCTCGCATGTGCCACGGTGGCGGGGCTCCTAGGAGCGTGGGGCCTCGGAGCTCTCATCCCCATCGACAAGCACCTTGTCAGCGCTCCATATGTCCTAACGGGGATTGGGTGCTCAGCTGGCGCGCTTCTTGTATTCGCCTGGCTCGATGCGTGGGGGTACGCGTCCCGAACCTGCATAAGCTTTGGGAGGAACTCGATCCTCCTCTATATCGCCGCAGGATTCGAGACTCTGCTCATCATGCAGTGCGTTCCGGTGGAGCTTCCCTTCGGCTACGTGCTCCTGCTCGCCCTTAGCGCGTACATTCCGTGCCACATTCTTGCGCGAGCGCTGGATCGGAAAGGAATCTACCTTAGGATATAGCCCCTCTACCTGCCAGAAGCCGCCGTACCCGGCGGCTTCCCCGTACGTCAAGAGCCTATGTGCTTGTACCCAAGGACTGATTGACGAAGTACCTCTAACCCCCTACTTTTACACCCAGAGCAACGCCTCGTAACGCCTCGAAGGAGGAAACAATGGCCCGTATCCTAAGTGCGCTTCAACGCCTTGCACTGGTCTTCGTCATGACGGTCAGCGCGTATCCCGCCCTCGCGGCAGTTCCTGGCACGCCGGAGGCATTCGTCGAGAATTTGGTCGGCAGGGCCCTCGCCGACCTGCGCGGAGATCTGCCGAAAGCTGAACTCAATAAACGCTTCGGTGCTCTCGTCGCCCAGAACTTTGACATCCCGTTCATATCGCGCTCCACCCTCGGTTCGTATTGGGACGCGGCCACGGAACCGGAGCGGAGCGACTTCCAGAGTCTCTTCGCGGAATTTCTGGTGCAGGCCCACGCGAACCACTTCAACGAATTCGCGGGCCAGACCGTACAGGTAACCGGGTCGCGCTCCGAGGGCGACACCATAGTTGTCACGAGCCAGCTCCTTGAAGCGGGCTCCTCCGTCTCGCGCGTGCAGCTCAATTGGGTGCTGCGCCAATACGCACCCCTACAGACGGGAACGAGCTTCCGAATCGTCGATGTGGCCATTGTCGAGATCGGCGAAGGTCGCACGAGCCTCGCGAAATGGCACCAGGACGAAGTCCGCGCTGTCATCCGCCACCAGCGCTTCACACGCCTCACCGAGCTGAATGCCTTCATTCGCCAGAAGCTGCGAACAATGTAACGCACGAAACGTTGCCGCCCTCCCACACCAGGAGGGCGGCTCCTGCTTCTCCACTGTGGGAGATATTGATTCAAATACGATGTTATGGTATTATTCTTTCCATGAAAATGCCGGATCTCGACCGAGCACGTAGCGAGAAGCGAGTCTCTCTCGCAGAATTTCTGCGCTCGTATAATGAGAAACTCCCTGAGCAGTTCCCGCGCGCTTCCCTCCCTCTCCTGCGGGTGTACAAGCAGCAGTACCCAGGACTCTTCAAAGAGGACGGCTTGTGGTCGCTCGATGTACACCGCAAGAAGTTTATGGACTGGCTCCCAATGCACCTCAAGTCCCTGGCTGCGTAGGGCCTTGACGCCACAGCTGCATGTGCTATCCTATACCCATCAACCAGCGCTGGATCCAAAAGAAGTCGGGATCGAGCTTCTCTTTCGGCACCTGAATTGATATCTTAGAGGTATAATTCATCACTGAAATTATGGAATCAGGAACAGGAGTCGTTGCCAAGAAGACCGAGAAAGGTTTCGGCTTCATCAAGGTCGACGGCGCGCCGGAAGGCTCGAAGGACCTTTTCTTCCACATGAACTCGTTGCAGAACATCTCGTTCGACGATCTTCGTGAGGGAGACAAGGTGTCGTTTGAAATCGGTTCGAGCGACAAAGGCCCGAACGCCGAGAACGTCAACAAGATCTAACCAGATCGCACAAAGCCGCCCCCTAGGGGGCGGCTTTGTGTTTTCCTTGACGCACTCCCCTCGAGGCGTATCGTTCCGCTAGAGCAGGACCTTGAAATACTGGTTCGGCCACTGGCTCCAAAGGAGGGAGTGATGAACACCTACGCTCGCTATTGGCTCTTCACGGCCCTTCTGCTGTGCGGAGTCGTGTACCTCATCTGGTCGGGAACGGCCGCATGGGGCATTGCGAAATTCCCCGAGCCGGCCGTTCGTGGCGCCGTCGCCTTCGTCCTCGCCATATTCTTCTACACCTATGGATATGAGGGCCACCGCGTTGCCCGAATGCTGGCCCGTAACGAACGGGCTCTGCAACGCCTCGCGCTCTATGTCCAAGGAAGGAGCGAGGTCGAGGACATCTTCCTCAAGACCTCAAACCTGCGCGGCCAAGGTGCATCGGTCGGACAGACCGACTTCTCGACTCTGTACTACCGGCAAAAAGACGGTCTTGAGGACATGCTCACCGTGGGTATCGATCGCATCGAGACCTACCGGAACGGCCTGTTCTTGCTCGGCCTTGCCTTTACCGCTGCGGCTATCGTTGCTGCCTTTGCTGCCCAGATGATACCGACCAATTCGGAAGAGGCGCGGCTCTACAGCTTCACCATTATCAAGGCGCTCGGTCTCTCCTACACGGCGACACTCGCCTGCCTGAGCTCCATGGTCGTGCTCTATGTCCTCGGCAGCATGCTGCGGGCGCAAGCAGAACGACTCATCGCTGCCTCAAGCGAATGGCTCTACCGGATCGCCATGATGGCTGACCGGCCAGGAAGGGGTGAAGTAGATGTCTAGGCGCAGGAAGTCGCGTGGCGGACTCACCGGCTTCGCCATAATCACGGTAGTCACGCTAGGATACCTCGACCTCACCATCAATACCCAGATGGTTGGGCTTGCAGCCGCAGCGCTCTCGACGCCCTTCGTGAATCCGCCTCCTACAAACACGGGCGAGAAGCGCTTGCCGGTATCCCCGGTTCCGCTCTTCGCGCGACTCACGTGGGACAACGGCCTGCCGCATGATCTCGATCTGTGGATTGCCTGCTACAACCTTGTCGGTGCGCAGAAGGACAACACGTTCATCATCGGCTACCTCCACAAGAGCTCTGGCTGGATGGATCTTCTGCGCGATGACCAGGGCGGGCCGAGCTACCTGAACGAGGAACGGGCGCAATCGAACTCGGAAATACGCACCGTGCCACCGAACACCGCCTGCACCTTTAACGTGCATCTCTACAGCAGGCACGGTGGCAAGCTCCCTGTGGCCGGCGAGCTTCTCGTCATCCAGAATAAGGATGCGGATGCCGAAACTCTCGTGGGCAACGTAACGTTCACCCTTGAGAGCCCGGGACAGGAGATAACGGTTCTCTCCGCCGTATGGGATACCCACGGCAATCTCATTCCGGACGCCGTGGAAGCATACCCGGCAGTGAAGACGAACCTCATCGCAACCCGAACGGGCAATATGCAGCGCCCCTGAGGAGGCAGGCAATGGAAGCACTATCGCAGACCGTCTCTGGGGCGTGGGCCGCGTCAGTGCAGAACCTCGACCAGGTCACGCTGCTGACGCCCGAGCAAGCCCTGGTGGCTACGGTCCTGGTCATTACAGGCCTCGCTCTGTTCGTCGTCGGCCTCTGGCTTAGGCCGGGCAGACGAGTCGGTACGACCGTCGTCGCGAGCCTCATGATTCCGATGGCGCTCGCCATGGTCTTGCGCGCGTCGACCGGATTCAGTGGCACGCCGGACGATAACTGCGCGAAGTACGACGACGGAAAGGCGGTGTTCAGTATCCTGCAATTTGCACGAATCCCGGGTGACGCCCGCGATCCGTACGGCCAGGGCTGGCTCATCTTGATTGTTCGTTCCGAGAAGCACTGGGGTAACGAGCCGCACCAGTGCCGACTCTCGTTCGCGAACCAGAAGACGAGAGAGATTTCGTTGCTTCTGCCAAATATGTGCGAAGTAGACGGCGCCTCTTCCGGTAGCTGGAGCCGTGGCCTGCTGACCCTCTCGCTTGGCACAGTGAATGAGAAGCCCAACGTCACGTTCCCCAAGCTCGACCCTGAGGACGAGAAGCGAGGCCCGCCAGAGGCGCCGCCCCGCGGCAGAACGCTCTGACGAAGATAGTCCGCTGCACAGAGGAGGCCTCAGGTCTCCTCTGTTCTTTTTGCTCTACCTCTGCAATTATTTGACTTATAGATACGTTTGTAGTACTTTTACGCTCGGTGCAGCATCCCGCAACATCGCGGGAAATTGGAGAGAACCATGGAAAAGTACGCAACCACTGCAATGCTCGAGATGCTGGTGAGCGGCATGGCCGAGCTTCCCGACGAGGAAGTCCAGACGATGATCCGTGGGCTCTATACCGAGAACGTGAAGGCCTATCGGCCGCTCCTGCGTGCCGCCCCGGCGCTCATGCAGGAAGCCTCGAAGGACCTCGCTCCCATCGCCGCGAGCATCGTCGGCCTCGTCGGGCATTTGGCGGGCTCGCCCGAATTCGCGGAGTCGTACGGCGTCCTCGCCAAGGCGCAGGCGGACAATCGTATGACCAAGTACAAGGCCCTGCAGGACGCCG
>OBEQ011454288.1_pt1 | contig 13860 bp, 15 predicted proteins | sample 1670901 | NCBI WGS metagenome assembly OBEQ01 (sample SAMEA104232315, study PRJEB22302) | groundwater metagenome | biome: forest; feature: aquifer; material: groundwater | place: USA | collected 2011-08-07 | depth 5.4 m
ATCCATAAGGTCTACCGGGAAGAAGGCGTCTCGGCGAAGGACACCAAGAGGCCGCAATTAACAGAACTCCTGGAGGACATCAGGCAACATCGAATCCAGGTGGTGCTTGTCACCAAGCTGGATCGGATCACCCGCTCGTTGAAAGACCTGATTGGGCTGATTGAATTCTTCCAAGAACACGACATCAAACTCATCAGCATCACCCAGAATATCGATACCTCCGGCCCGATGGGCCGGTTCATGCTAAGTTTGCTTGGGGCCGTATCCCAGGTGGAGCGGGAGCTGACTGCCGAACGGGTTTCGGAGCACATGCACCACAGGGCGCTGTCGGGGAAATGGAACGGTGGTGTTGTAACATACGGTTTTGCCACAAGACACAGGATATTGAAGGAACTCAAAGCAAGCGGATTGAGCGAAGACGAGGCATTACGAGAGGCCACCAAACTGTGCCCCGAACCCAAGAAGGGCTATATTGACGAGAATGAAGCCAAGGTGGTTCGGAAGATTTATGACCTCTATCTCAGACACAAGAGCATCAGGAGAGTGGCTCATATCCTGAATAGCGAAGGCCTCAAGACCCGGAAGGGCGAGACCTGGCCCACGACCACGATTGTGCGGATTCTCACTAGCCCTACCTACATCGGCAAGATTTCGTTTGGAAAGAGGAAGACCGATATCCTGACAGGCAAGCTCAAAAAGGTCAGTCCTGACAAGTGGAAAATCGTACCGGGCCAGCACAACGGCATCATCCCAGAGGAGCAATTCAATCAGGTCCAGACCATACTGAAGCAGCGGATACTGAAACCGAGCAAAGCCGAGAAGTTCTATTTGCTGCGCGGAGTATTGCGCTGTGGACGGTGTGGCGGTGCGCTGTATGGTTACACCTACTACAAGAAGACCCCTGATGGGATCGTCGAATACTCGTATTATCGGTGTCAAAACGCGGTTGCTCGCGGAACCTCCGTGTGTCGAGGGATGAGTGTTCCCGCTCATGAACTTGAGGCAAATATCGAAAAGCTCGTCCTCAATCTCGCGGAAGAGCGGGGATTTCTGCAGGACAGGGAATTGCTCTTGAAGGAATTCCTTGAAAAGTCGAATGGATCGGATACATCGTTTGAGGAAGAAAGACAGAGGTTGCTTGTGCAAGAAAAGCAGTTTGAAACGAAAAAGGCAACGTTGTTAGAGAAACTGGAATCTGGCTTGATAACCGATGACGATTTCAAAGTGCGATACGATCTGACAAGAAAACAGATCGATGATCTTCATAGCCACCTGTCAGAGATTGCGACGAAAACTGACGGAATGGAAATAAAGAGGGTGGCTATGCAAGCATCCCTTGAGAGTTTGAGCAACTTGAAGCAATCTTGGCCTCTTCTAACTACGGAAGGGAAGAATGCCCGACTACAGGTCATTTTGCATCGGGTGGTGGTGAAGGAGGTTCCCACAAAGATAAAGCTGTCGGTCGATGCTTTCCTCGATGCCCTTAGTTCAGAGCGGGAGAGGGCCGTGTCAGTTGCCAAAGTGTACCGAAGGGACAGGGGTTCATCGCCGCCACCAGCATGAACCGGGCTGGGAAGACGACCGCGCGTTTGGCGCGGGCGACGCTGACCGTGCCGTCCTCGAGGGGCTGCCGCAGGCTTTCCAGCACGTCCCGGTGGAATTCCGGCAGTTCATCGAGGAACAGCACGCCGTGGTGGGCCAGCGAGATTTCTCCAGGCCGGGGATTAGTCCCGCCGCCGACGAGCGAGACGGCGGAGCTGGTGTGATGGGGTGCGCGGAACGGCCGCTGGGTCAGGAGGGGCTGTGACGGGGGGAGGCACCCGGCGATACTGTGAATCGTTGTGGCCTCCAGCGCCTCCTCAAGGTGGAGGTCCGGCAGGATTGTGGGAATGCGTTGCGCCAGCATCGACTTACCGGACCCCGGCGGACCAATCAACAGCACATGGTGCCCGCCGGCGACTGCCACCTCAAGGGCCCGCTTGGCCAGCGCTTGGCCCTTCACCTCGGCGAAATCCGCGTCATAGCGATTGGCCTGCGCGGCCAGCTGCGTCAGCGGCCGGACGGGGTTCGTGGGGACCCACGTGCCTCCGAGATAGGCGACCGCCTCCTGCAAATGGGCGACCGGCACGACGTCGAGGCCCTCGACCACGGCCGCTTCAGCGGCATTGGCCGCCGGCACCACCAGCGTCGTGCGCCGACGGCGGCGCGCGGCGACGGCAATCGGCAGCAGACCTGGCACAGGGCGGAGCCGGCCGTCCAACGCCAGCTCTCCAATCGCCACGACCGCATCCAGCCTGGCGCAATCCGCCTGTCCCGACGCCGCCAGGATCCCCAAGGCAATCGCGAGGTCAAACGCCCCGCCTTCCTTTTTCAGGTCGGCGGGGGCGAGGTTCACCGTCAGGCGACGGTTGGGCACCTGGAATTGACTGTTGAGAATGGCGCTGCGGACTCGCTCGCGGGCTTCCTTCACGGCTTGGTCCGGCAGGCCCACGACCGTGAGGCTGGGCAGCCCCTGGCCGGCGTCCACCTCCACGTCGATGGGTAGCGCCTCTAACCCGAGTAGCGCATACGAGTGGGAACGGGCGAGCATGACCGATGTCCTTAGCACCCTGAGGTGGTCTGAACGTAATCTTGTGGCAAGACGCCGACCGTTTCTGCTAAAATACGGTCGCATGCCTGAAGGGCTCGTTCAAACCCATCGCACGGGGCTTGCGTTGGGGCAAAGCGGGGACTATACTTGAGGCTAACACGACAACCCCACCTGGTCAAGGAGAATCCCAATGGCGCAGCAAAACACCAGTCGGCTTATCTTTTGGGTATTGGGTCTGGGCGTGCTGGTGACAGCCGCGCTGGCGACGAAGGTCGAATTGGACAAGCGCCGGCTGAGCATCGCCTACCGGCAGACTCAACAAACCCTGGCGCAGATTGAGGCGGAGCGCGCCCATTTGAACGACGAGCTCAACAAAGCGCGCCAGACCCTCGAGAGCCACGGCATGAATATGGAGAATCTGCAGGAGGAGCTCGACCAGCTCCAAGCCTCCCTCCAGCAGCACGAGCAGGACATCGCCCGGCTTCGACAGGAACAGACCGACCTCCAGCAGACCAACGCCGATTTGACGCAGCAGCTGACCCTGGTGAAGCAAGAAAAGGGCGAGTTGGAAGCCAAACTCTCCTCATTGAAGGAGCTGAAGCTCGCCATCCGTTCCGTCCGGCAGAAACTCTGGCAGCAGCGCTGGCAGGTTTGGCTGGCCCGCGTCAAGGCGCAGCAGGTCGAGGATCAGGAGGCACTCGCGAGGGGTAACCACGGCTACTTCGTGCGAGATGGGGTGCCAACGATCGGATCGGTCACCAAGCTGCAGGTTCGAGTCTTGGAGCCCCAGACCCAGTAAATGTCCTCGGCCATTGACGCCTGGTTGCACAACCGGATTTTTTGGGTGTGGTTCGTTGCCTGCCTGATCGCCCAGTCCACGAAAATTGCCATCGGGGTCATCCAACAGCGCCGCTTTGATTTCCGGTGGTTCATCGGCACCGGCGGCATGCCCAGCACCCACGCCGCCGGGGTCACCGCCCTCAGCGCCGCGATCGGTCGTGACGTGGGCGTCCAGACTCCCCTGTTTGCCCTGGCCGTCGTGTTTAGCGTGATCACCTTGTTTGATGCGCAGGGGGTCCGCCGGTGGAGCGGACGGCAGGCGCAGGTCCTCAACAAGATGCTCGAAGACATCTACTTCAAGCGCCGGATCCAGGAAGAACGATTGAAAGAGCTGCTCGGGCATACCCCGACCGAGGTGCTCGCAGGGATGGGGGTGGGGTTGTTGACGGCGTGGCTGTTGCGCTAGCGCGAAGCGAGGGGGTCAGATGCGTCGGCAGGTGCTCGTGGCTTTCGGGGTGGCAGTCGCCATCGTGGCGGGAATTGGGGTGGTGGTGTGGGCGGGAACCCAAGGGTACATTGGCCCGCACGGCAGCGCGAGACATCTGCTCGTGCAGGCGGAGCGGTCCATTCAGCACAGCCAGTGGTCGGAAGCCCAGGGCAGCCTGGAAGAGCTCATCCGGACGTACCCCGACGCGCCGTTCACCGACAAAGCCTTGCTGGACCTCGGGCAGGTTGAGGAGCAGCGGCAGCAGCTTGTGGAGGCCCGGACGACCTACCGATTAGTGCTGGAGCGGTTTCCCAAGTCCCCACGGCTGGGCCAGGCCCAGACCCGCCTCGGAGCGGTGAACGTCGCCCTGCTCTTTTCCTCCACCGTGGCGGACGGAGACGTCGAGTATGACGTCAAGACAGGCGATACGCTGGGAAAAATCGCAGCCCAGCACCACACGACAACGGAGCTCCTGAAACGGGCCAACAGCATTCCGGGGAGCGTCATCCGCCCGCATCAAAAACTGAAAATCCCTGTCGGCCGGTTCAGCATCGTCGTCGATAAATCGCAAAACCAGCTGCTGCTCACCCAGGAGGACCGCTTCTTCAAACTGTATCCCGTGGCGACGGGGACGGACAACTCCACTCCGGTGGGCACCTTCACAATCGTGAACCGCGTGCCCAACCCGGTGTGGTACAAGCAGGGCGCGGTCGTGCCCCCCGACAGCTCCGAGAACATTCTGGGCACGCGGTGGCTGGGGCTGGATAAACCGGGCTACGGGATTCATGGCTCGGTTGACCCGACGGCCATCGGCAAACAGGGGACCGCCGGCTGCGTGCGCATGATCAACGCCGATGTCGAGGAAGTCTTCGCGATTGTGCCGATCGGCACCGAGGTCACGATTGTGGATTAAGGACCGCTCCGCGTCGTGAGGACCACACACCGCTGATGGCGATGGACGGGTTGTACCGCTACGACTTTGAGAAACCGCTGGCCGAGCTCCACCACCGGCTCCAAGACCTCCGCAAGGACAAAGACCGCGATAAGCATGCGGCGGCGATTCGGGAGCTGGAGGGCCAATTGGATCAGCTCAAGCGGAGGGTCTACGGCCAGCTGACCGCCTGGCAGCGGGTCCAGCTGGCCCGGCACCCGCTCCGTCCTTACACCCTCGATTATATCCAAGCGATCATGAATGACTTCATCGAGCTCCACGGCGACCGGCTCTATGGGGACGACAAGTCGATCGTCGGGGGCTTAGCGCAGCTGGAGGGACGCAAGCTGGTCGTGCTCGGCCACCAAAAGGGCCGGGACACGAAAGAAAACCTGATGCGCAACTTCGGCTCGGCCCACCCCGAAGGCTACCGGAAGGCCCTGCGCCTGATGCAGTTCGCGGAGAAGGCCCATGTGCCCGTCGTGGTGTTCATCGATACGCCAGGCGCCTACCCCGGCATCGGCGCCGAGGAACGCGGCCAGGCCCATTCGATTGCGTGGAACATGCGCGAGATGGCCCGTCTGCGCACGCCGATTTTTTTGTGCGTGATCGGCGAAGGCGGGTCCGGCGGGGCGCTCGGCGTGGGGGGGGGGGACTGGGGCGCTATGCTGGAGAACGCGTACTACTCGGTGAGCTCGCCCGAAGGCTGCGCGGCGATTCTGTGGCGGGACCGCGCGCGTGCCCCCGAGGCGGCCGAAGCCTTGAAGCTGACGGCGCAGGATCTCCTGCGCCTCAACCTGATTGAGCAAGTTCTCGAAGAGCCGTCCGGTGGAGCCCACCACAATCCCTCGCAGGTCGCCGTGCGGATCAAGGAAGCGATCGTCCGGTTCTGGCAGTCGAGCGACCCGTTGCCGCTCGAGGAGCTCCTGCGGCGCCGGTACGAGCGTTTCAGACGCATGGGCGTCTTTGTCGCCGACCTGTCACCTCTGCCGACCGCCCCCCACCCGATCCGTAATTCGTCCCGCTAAGCCCTCGCGCCTGCCGCTTCGAGGATTCCCCAGAACCCCTTGCACGTGCCACAGTTGAATACCGGGGGAGAGAAGAGGCTTCTTCGACTGTACGTGAGATGAGAAATTGGAAATGTGATCGCATTGGAGACACCAGTCAAATCTTTCCTTTCTCCTCTCCAATGCTCTGCGTTTTTCGCGTACGCGAAAAACGCTGCCGGGGGAGAGAATCGAACTCTCATGACCTTGCGGTCACGGGTTTTTGAGACCCGCGCGTCTGCCTGTTCCGCCACCCCGGCGTCAAGAGCGGTGACTGGGTGATTGGGTTACTGGGTGACTGAGGACAAACCAACGCCGAACTGGCGTCTACCCAATTACTCAGTTACGCAGTTACCCAGTCACGATTTCTTGTCGAGGAAGAGCTTAATGAGGTCGATGGGGATCGGAAAGATCGTCGTGGAATTTTTTTCCGTGGCGATCTCCGCCAGAGTTTGTAGGTAGCGCAGCTGGAGCGACATCGGTTGCTCACTCATCATCCGGGCGGCCTCGACGAGCTTCTGGGCAGCCTGGAACTCCCCGTCTGCTCCGATGATCTTCGCCCGCTTGACCCGCTCCGCTTCAGCTTGGCTTGCCATCACCCGTCGCATCTCTTCTGGCAAATCCACGTGCTTGATCTCCACCGCCGAAACCTTGACCCCCCACGGATCCGTCTGTTTGTCGATGATGCCTTGCAGTTGTTGGTTGAGTTTATCCCGATGGATCAGGAGTTCATCCAGTTCGACTTGCCCCAACACGCTGCGCAACGTCGTCTGGGCCATCTGCGACGTCGCAAACAGATAGTCCTCGACCTGGACGATGGCGAGATTGGGATCCATGACGCGGAAGTACACGACCGCGTTGACCTTGAGCGAGACGTTGTCCCTGGTGATCACATCCTGCGGCGGCACATCGAGGGTGACGGTGCGCAGGCTGATCCGGAGCAGCCGGTCGATGGGCCAGAGGATCAGTTTCAGCCCAGGCCCGAGCGGCTGCGGCATCAAGCGGCCCAGCCGAAAGACGACGCCGCGCTCGTATTCGCGCAGGATTTTGATGCAGTTCGCGAGATAAAAGACCACCAACACCACCGGTAAGCTCACCACGCTAAGTCCGTACATCGCAACCTCCTTTACTGAGGACACACGTTACGCCTGCCTGCCGCGCCGAGCGCGGCGCAGGCAGGGAGCCCGCCCGGGCGACGTCATGTGTTGTGTCCGAATTTCCGACGGCCAACCGACTAACGCCCCCCCGCTAGCTTCGCTTTGCGAAACAAAGCGTGTGGGATCAGGTGGCCTTCTCGACAGTCAAGTGTAATCCCTGCACCCCCGCGACCTTGATCCGCTCACCCAGCTGGATCGGCGTCGTGCCGATGGCATCCCACAGCTCACCATGGACAAACACCTTGCCTGCTGGATTCAGCGACGTCGAGGCGGTGCCGATCTCTCCGACCAATCCCTGCGCGCCGGTCGCGATGGGTTGTGCCTGCGCCCGCAGCGCGCGCTGCATGACCAAGAGCACAATCGCGGCTATCGTGACGACCGTCGGCAAGATCACCCGCATTGAGATCTGCAAGGACGGCTCCGGGCTTTCGACCAGCATCAGGCTGCCCAGGGTGAGCGCAATCACGCCCCCCAGAGCCAATAGCCCATAGCTGATCACCTTGACTTCGGCGATGAGGAGCGCCAGGCCCACCCCGATGAGCGCCAGCGCCGCATAGTTGATCGGGAGGGTCTGAAACGCATACAACGCCAGGATGATGCAGATCAGCCCGGCGATGCCCGGAAACCCGATCCCCGGATGGGTGAACTCAAACACCAAGCCCAAGGTCCCCAGCAGCATGAGCAGGTAGGCGATGTTCGGGTTGGTGATGGTGGCCAGGAACTGCTGCCGGGCGGACAAGGGCATCCGGACCACCTGCGCGTTCGCCGTCGCGAGGGTCCGCGGCCCGCCCGGCATGTCGACCGGCCAACCGTCGATTTTCCGCAGTAAGTCGCTTACATCATCGGCGACGAGGTCCACAATCCCCTCCTTCACGGCCTCGTCTTCGGTGACGGATACGCTCGCGATGACCGCCTGCTTCGCCCAGGCTTCGTTGCGATGCCGGGTCCGGGCGATCGTGCTGACCCAGGCCACGGTGTCGTTGAGGATTTTCTCGTCCATCAGGCTCTTCTCTTCTTCAACGATCTCCTCTTCCTCGGCCTTCTTGGACGGCTCGGTCTCGCCTGTGGCGGCACGCTTGATCTTGCGGATGAGCTTCTTGACCGGTCCGCCCCCGCCGCCGCTCAGCACCGGGTGGGCCGCGCCGATGTTGGTGGAGGGGGCCATGGCTGCGATGTGAGCGGCCAGCGTGATGAAGACGCCGGCGGATCCGGCGCGGGCGCCTGAGGGGGCGACGTAGACGACGACGGGCACGCGAGCGTTCAGGAGGCCTTTGACGATGGCGCGGGTGGATTCCAAGAGCCCGCCGGGGGTGTCGAGCATCACGAGAAGACACTCGGCGTGCTCCCGCTCGGAGCGCTCGATGGCGTCGAGGATGTACTGCTGGGTGACGGGTGAGATGATCTGGTTATCCAGCTCGATGACGTTGACCTGGGCGGCCTGAGCGCGGTCACCCAGCCCGGCGCCGAGGGTCAGACTTGCGAAGCAGAGAACACACAACAGGCGAATGCGCATCGCGCGTGTATCCTACGCTGGCCGTCCGGAAAGGTCAAGCGCCCTTGACTTCATGCGCTAACACTTTTACACTGAAGGGGATAAATCTGTTCGCCGAGGTTCGACTGGAGTGGCTACGATGGTGGAGCAGAGGGGGCGCCGATACGCCATCGCGCATCGGTACTTCCTCGCCCCCCCGCGCAAAGCGCGGGGGCCCCGGCTCGGTCGTCGAACACACCGGGGTTCAATCCCTCGATGGAACAAACTGGAGCAGAGGGGGATCGAACCCCTGGCCTCCACAATGCCATTGTGGCGCTCTCCCAACTGAGCTACTGCCCCGCGGACTGACAACTATAACACCGCCGTCTTTGCCCTGTCAATGAACCGTCAACTCGTGCCGCGCCTGGGGACACATGTCTCCATTGCGGGGGGCTTCCCCGAAGCCCTGAACCGGGCCAAGCGGCTGTCCTGCGCGACCATGCAGATCTTCAGCCGCAGCCCGCGCGGCGGTCCGGCGCCGGCGTTGGACAGAGACCTGCTGCGCGCGTTTGATCGCCAACGGAGGGCCTGGGACATCGCGCCGCTAGCGGTCCACTGCCCGTACATCATCAACCTCGCCTCGCCGGACCGTCGGACGTGGGGGTTCTCCGTGGCGCTCTACCAGGAGGAGTACGCGCGGTGCGCCCGGCTCCAGGCCGACTACCTGGTGACGCATGTGGGCAGTCATCGCGGCCAGGGCGAGGAGGGCGGGATTGCGCGCGTGGCGGAGGCGCTCACGCGGACGCTGGCGGAGCACCGGACCGAGGTCATGATCTTGCTGGAGAACACCGCAGGCGCCGGTCAGGGATTGGGCTATCAGTTTGAACAGTTGCAGGCGATTCGCGACGGGGTCACACCGCGGGACCGTGTGGGCATCTGCTTGGACACGGCGCACCTGTTCGCCGCCGGGTTTGCGATTCACACCGCGGAGGGGCTGGACGCGACCCTGGAGGACTTTGCAAGGATCATCGGCTTGGACCATCTCAAGTTGCTCCACCTCAACGACTCGAAGTCGGCGTTCAATAGCCGTCTCGACCGCCACTGGCACATCGGGCAGGGACAGATCGGGTTGGAGGGCATGCGGCGGATCGTGAACCATCCACGCCTTGCCCGGGTGCCGCGCATCTTAGAAACGCCGAAATCCACCGAGGCGGAGGACGTCCGCAACCTCTCAACGGTGCGCAGGCTGATGAAGACGCGCCGTTCGCATGCCCCTGTTTAGGCCCTTCGGTCCCGACCACTGGGCCGCGATGGCCCTCACCGCCGTCGCCGCAGGGGCGCTCCTTGGGAATGCCCGGCGCCTTCGACGGCTTCCGAATGACCGCTGGATCCGTGCGGGTCTGGCGATCGTCATCGTCGGCAACGAGCTCATCTCGTGGATCTCTTCCGGCCTCCAGGGGATCTGGCGGCTGCCGCTGCAGTTGTGCGACCTGGCGATGGTGGTCATGGGCTGGGCGCTCGTAGGACGCCAGACCTTCGTCAGTGCCGTGGCGTTCTACTGGGGCCTGGGCGGCAGTTTGCAGGCCGTCCTTACCCCGGACTTGTCGCAAGCGTTTCCGCACGCTCAATGGGTGGTCTTTTTTCTCGGGCATGGCGGCATGGTCGTCAGCGCCGTCTATCTGGCCGTCCGGGGGATGGTGCCGTTGGACCGCGCGACAGTCTGGCGGGTGTGGCTGCTCACCAACGGCTATGCCGCGGTGGCCGGCGCGGTCAATTGGGGACTCGGCACGAACTATGGCTACCTGGCCCACAAGCCGGCGCATCCAAGTCTGCTGGACGTCTTGGGTCCCTGGCCGTACTACATTCTTGCTGTCGAGGGGGTGGCAGTTGTGCTATTCTTCCTCTGCCTGGCGGCGGCGTGCGCCATTGAGCGTCGGGCGTCTCCCGCAGCGCGAGCCGCATGGCACTGACCGTATGCTCATGATGTTAGATGCTCTAAGGAACATGCAAGGAGTCCTGTGATGGCGGAACCGCTCACGATGCAGGTCGATCCGACCCCCAACCCGAACGCCATCAAGCTGACCCTCAGTCGGATCGTGGCGGTGAAGGGCGAGACGTATCGGGGCGATCCGGCGGCTGCCAGCGCCCCCTGGGCCAAAGCCCTGCTAGAGATTCCCGGGGTGCTCGGCGTCTACGGGGTCAACAACTTCATCTCCATCAGCAAAGCACCCGAGGCCGACTGGCAGGCGATCGTCCCGCAGGCCGAAGCCGCGCTCAAGCAGGTCTTTCAGTAAGGGCAGCAATTAGCAGCCAGCAGCCAGAGGGGGACAGACGTGACGCACGAGATGATTCAGACACTCGGGTTGATTGCAGGGGTGGCGTTGCCGTTTTGGAACATTCCACTGATTATCCGAATCAACCGCCGGAAATCCTCGAAGGACATCAGCCTCTCATGGGCCTTGGGGATTTTTGTCTGCATCCTGCTGATGCTGCCCTCAGCCTTGGTGTCCTCGGATCTCGTCTTCAAGGTCTTTTCGATCATCAACACGTTCTTCTTCACCGCCGTCGTGATTCAAGTCGTGAGATACCGTTGAACAGCAGCGCCCAGCATTACTCAATACGCAGTCAGCAACCAGCAGTCAGCATTCGTGAATTAAATTCAAGAGGGACTGATGAGCATAAGAGACTTACCAATACCAACAGTAGGTGAGGAGCCACTAAAACGCATTGGAGAAATTGCAGTCTACTTCTCCCTTCTCGAACACCTGCTAGGGGCGTCTGTGCGTTCTCTACTTGGGACAGAGCCAGAAATCGGAAAGATTGTGGCCGCCAAACTAAGTCGCAAAGAGTTAGTGGAATTGTTTGAGGTTCTTTATAGTCGTCAGGCCCTTGGTAAAAAACAGCGGCGAGAACTAAGAAAACTGAAAACGCAGGTAGAAAACGTGAGTAAGGACAGAAACAAAATTCTCCATTCTGTGTGGTCAAAAAGTGGTTCCTCTGATGATCTTGTAACTCGGAAGAGATTAACCAGAAATTGGCCGCCGTCGTTTGACATTCAAACTGTTAGTACTAGTGATCTGGAAAAAATCCGAGACGCCATTGCAGAAGCAATTCGCAGTCTGCTGAGTATGATGTGGTATTTGGTAGATTCCGTTGACGCGAGTGACAGTGATGGCAACTCGTCCTAGGTGGGCAAGCGACGAACCAGCATTCTGCTGTGCGCTCTCCCTTGGTACTTGGTACGGCGTACGTGGTACCGCGAGGTGGGATGGTTTCCTCAATGCCGCTTTTCGACAGAGCAGAACCGGTACTAATTTCCCTATCTAAGGAGTCGCTGACCAAGGAAGATGCGGTTGAGATTCTGACAAATGTTTTTGGATTGCTGAACTGCCTGGCGAACACCGAGGAAGATCAGAAGATTATGGAAACCAATAGAAAGGTTGAGCAGAAACCATGAAAGCCAAACAGCTCGTGGTCGTGTTGGGTTGCGTGCTCTGCCTGGGATGCCAGAGCGTGTTCGCTCCAAAGATCGGCATGACGCGTGAGCAATGGATGCGGCGCACGTTGGTAGGCGATATGGTTTCTGCGAAGGAGGGTTGGGAAGTCTGGAAATCTGGGAGGACGTTTTACTACTTCAAAGACGGCAAGCTGGATCACATCGACCAAGGACAGCTTATGCAAGAGCGGTTTCAAGTTGAGGTAATCCACAAGACGGAATAGCGTGGTACGCTCGGTACCTGGTACGCGGTACTTAGTACCGAGGTGCTAGAGCCTTAGCAAGAGCTGACTGTAACGTATCTCTAACATTAGAGGAGCGCCGTTAAGAGAGGCTCGTGGCGTGGAGGGAAGGGACGTGGCGACTGAGTCGGGTGAAGTCCTCGTCGCGGTGCCACAGTCGCGCATGGTAATGGAGCGCCGTGGCGGCGATGACGATATCGGTGGTGGGGATCGATGTGCCTTCCTGTCGGAGCGTTGCTCCCAAACGGGCGGCTTCGAGCCAAATGTCCTGTGTGACATCAAGCCAATGGAATCCCAGGAAATCTTCTCGAAGGAGGGCCAGGGCGCTGGTCGAGGAGGCGCCCTGCAGGACCTCGACGGCGATCAACCCCATCGTGGCCACGGTGCCCTGCGCCAGTTCTTCTTGGAGTCTTCGTTTGAGAGGTTCTGGCCCTTTAGGGTGGTAATAATCGATCCAAACTGAGCTATCGACGAGGATCAGACCAGTGCGGGCCGGACTCATTATTCTTGCTGACGGAGCTTGCGCAGGGTGGCTCGGTCAATCGTGAGGGGGATGGTTCCTGCATGACGGATGGCCTGGCCGCGCCGATGAGCTTCGATCAACGTGTGCAGTGCGCGTTCAATGGCTTCACGCTTGGTGTGGGCACCGGACACGCGAGTTGCTTTCTCGAGCAGTTCCGGGTCAACGGAAATCGACAATCGCATAAGACGCCTCCTTTATATATGCACCACAATCATACACCAGTTATTGGTGCGTTGCAAGAGGAATTTGGGCAGGGGGTGGCGAGGCTGTCCGTGAGCGGCACGTCTGATTTTCGAGCGGCCAGGGTGTCCCGAGCGAAGGCGAGGGACGAGCGAGAAAATCAGTCGAGCACCGGCGCGGCTCGGTGGGACGCGCCAAGCGATGCCGCGAACGGACTGCGAGCCAGGCCCCGCTGCCAAGCGTGATGGATGCTGAAATCTAATGGCTGAAAGGTATCCCTTCGCGGAGATCGAGCCGAAGTGGCAGCGCGCCTGGGAGACGCAGAAGCTCTTCCGCGCCGTGGACCACGACCCGAAACGGCCGAAGCGCTACGTCCTGGACATGTTTCCGTACCCGTCAGGCGCCGGACTGCACGTCGGGCACCCGGAAGGCTACACGGCGACGGACATCTACTGCCGATTCCTGCGCATGCGGGGCTTCAACGTGCTGCATCCGATGGGCTGGGATGCGTTTGGCCTGCCCGCCGAGCAGTACGCGATTGACACCGGCACCCATCCGGCGGTGACGACCCGCAAAAATATCGAGACCTTCCGAATCCAAATCAAGCGCTTTGGCTTCTCCTATGACTGGGACCGAGAGCTCAACACCACCGACCCCGCCTACGTGAAGTGGACGCAGTGGATTTTTCTGAAGCTCTACGAGCGCGGCTTAGCGTACATGGCCGAGGCGCCGGTCTGGTGGTGTCCGGACTGCGGGACCGTGCTGGCCAACGAAGAAGTCGTCGATGGCGCCTGCGAGCGCAAAGGCCATCCCGTCGAGCGCCGGCCCATGCGGCAGTGGATGCTGAAGATCACCGAGTATGCCGAGCGGCTGTTGCAGGATTTGGAGACGCTCGACTGGCCCGAGCACATCAAGGACATGCAGCGGCATTGGATCGGCCGCAGCGAAGGGGCCGAG
>OBEQ012000566.1_pt1 | contig 13857 bp, 14 predicted proteins | sample 1670901 | NCBI WGS metagenome assembly OBEQ01 (sample SAMEA104232315, study PRJEB22302) | groundwater metagenome | biome: forest; feature: aquifer; material: groundwater | place: USA | collected 2011-08-07 | depth 5.4 m
ACTTGTTAGAGAAGTCAGGGAAGAAGCAGGTTATGATATTTCCCCAACCGAACTGCTTCGCATAGCTGATAATCCAGATAGGCCTCAGGAGGATAGGCAAAACGTCGCATTTTTTTATATTGCAAAAGTTTTAAAAAAGATCGGAGCAGAGGATCAGGAAGTGACCGAAGTTAAATGGTTAGATTTAAACAATTTGCCTTCAAAAGAACAATTTGCTTTTGATCACTATGAAACAATTGAGTTGTATCTGAAATACCTGAAAAAGAAATTTCCATTACCAGTCATAGGAGAAATATGAAGCCAAAAATAATCGGACTTGGATTAAGCGGACTCGTTGGCTCAAGAATTGTAGAACTTTTAAATGAAAAGTACGAATTTATCGATTTAAGTATTTCAAAAGGAATTGATATTTCCAAAAAAAATACCCTTGAGGTTATAAAAAATTACAAAGATGCTAAGTTTGTTTTGCATTTGGCGGCAAAAGCAGATGTTGACGGTTGCGAAAAAGACAAAGACTTAGGACAAGACGGAGATGCATGGAAATTGAACGTGGAAGGAGTTGAAAATGTTGCAAACCTGTGTAAGTCTGAAAGTAAAAAAATAATTTATATTTCAACGGACTTCGTGTTCGACGGAACAAAAAAAGAAGGAGAATATTATATTGAAGAAGATACCCCAAACCCAATCAATTGGTATGCTAAGACAAAGTTTGAGGGAGAAAAAGTTGTTCAAAAAAGCGGCGCAGAATACATAATTGCTAGATTGGCTTATCCTTACAGGGCAAAGTTTGATATAAAAAAGGACTTTGTAAAGGCAATTATAGATCGTTTACAAAATGGTGATTCGGTAAAAGGTGTCGTAGATCATATTTTTTGTCCAACTTTTATTGATGATATGGCTTTAGCTTTTGATAAGCTGATCGAGAATAACGCAGCAGGCATATATCATATGGTAGGAAGCGAGGCTCTGACTCCGTATGATGCAGCGCATAAGATTGCAGATGTTTTTGGTTTTGACAAAAGTTTGATTAGCAAAATAACACGGGAAAAGTTTTTTGCAAACAGAGCACCAAGGCCATTTAATTTAGCACTCAGAAATGATAAAATAACAAAGCTGGGAGTAAGGATGAAAGCGTTCGAAGAGGGATTGGCTGAAGTAAAAAAACAATTGGAAAACAAATAGATTGTTACATTGTTCAATTGCTGTATTGTTCCCTCACCCTAGCCCTCTCCCAAAGGGAGAGGGCAACAATTTAACAATTGAGCAATCTAACAATTTTACATTATGACAATTACTTTTATTGGTCACGGATACGTGGGATTAGTTACAGCAACTGTTTTTGCAGATTTTGGTAACACTGTTTATGTAATAGGACATACCCCGGAAAAAATTGAAAACCTCAAGAAAGGAATAATTCCAATTTATGAACCAGGCCTTAGGGAGATGGTAAAAAGAAATATTGACACCGGACGTTTATTGTTTACTCTGGATTATAATCCCGCAATTGCGGATTCAGATATTGTTTTTATTGCTGTGGGTACTCCTCCGCAAAGAACAGGAGATGCTGAGCTTTCTACTGTTTTTGAGGTTGCTCAGGAACTAGGAAAAAACTTGAAAGACTACACTGTTGTTGCAACGAAAAGCACAGTTCCAGTTGGAACAAACAAGAGAATACAAAAAATTATTGCAGAAGTTAAGCCCAAAAATGCAACATTTGATATAGCATCAGTTCCTGAGTTTTTGCGAGAAGGGAGTGCAATTGCGGATACTCTTCATCCGGACAGAGTAATTATAGGAACAGAAAGTCCAAAAGCTAGGAAATTACTAATTGATCTTCATAAACCAATAAACGCACCATATGTTCATACAAATCTTGAGACAGCAGAACTGATAAAATACGGGGCTAACTCTTTCCTTGCAACAAAAATTTCCTTTGCTAATGCAATCGCAAAGCTATCAGAGCTTGTTAACGCAGACGGCTTAAGAGTTTTAGATGGAATAGGACTTGATAAAAGAATTGGAAGAGCATTTTTATATCCAGGCGCCGGTTATGGAGGAAGTTGTTTTCCTAAAGACGTAAAAGCATTAATTTCGATTGCAGCCGATTATGATTATGATTTTTCGTTGCTTGATCAAGTAGAGGAAATTAATAAGCAGGCAAAAAGAGATATTGTCAGAAAAGTTAGGAAAGTTATGGGAGAGATGAAAGGTAAAAAAATTGCTGTTCTTGGGCTCGCTTTTAAACCGAATACAGATGATATGAGAGACGCTCCTTCAATTGACATTATCGAGCTTTTAAAGAAAGAAGGGGCCGCAATTATAGCATATGATCCAGAGGCAATGGACAATGGAAGAAGACTTATAAAAGATATAGAGTTTGGGAAAGACATTTATGAAACAGTTACAGATGCAGAGCTTTTATTAATTTTAACTGACTGGAATGAATTTAAAGAAGCAGATCTTGAGAAAATTAAAAAACTTATGAAAGAGCCTAACATAATTGATGGTAGAAATATTTACGATCCACAGAAAGCTAGAAAACTAGGCTTCTCCTATATTGGAGTGGGAAGATAATCCTTCGACCCGCTCAGGAAAAGAAAAAGTTTATGAAGAAGGCATTAATTACGGGCATATCGGGATTTGCCGGAAGTTATCTGGCACACTACCTTTTAGACAAGGGATTTAAAGTCAGCGGGACTTATCTTAGGGATGACAGCCTCCTAAGCCTTCCGCAAAAAGAAAAATACGTACTTCATAAAATAAATCTTCTTGATGAGAAAAAGACCCTTGAATTAATAGAAAATGAAAAACCAGAGTATATTTTTCATCTGGCGGCGCTACCTTCACCAAGAGATAGCTTTACTAAACCCAAGGAAACTTTTATTAACAACATTTGCGCTCAAATTAACCTTCTTGAGGCAATTAAGAAAACAGACTTGACAGATTCAAGAATACTCATTATCTCTTCCGCAGAGGTTTATGGTTTAGTGACCCCAGAAAATCTTCCAATAGACGAAGAAACACCGTTTAATCCTACAAACCCATATTCTGTTTCAAAACTTGCCCAAGATTATTTGGGCTTACAGTATTTTCTTTCAGACAAATTAAAAATTATAAGAGTCCGCCCGTTTAATCATATTGGCCCAAGGCAATCGCCAATGTTTGTAGTTTCAGCATTTGCAAAAAGGATTGCTGAAATAGAAAAGGGCCGCGAAACAGTAATGAAAGTAGGTAATTTGAGCTCAAAAAGAGATTTTACGGACGTTAGAGATATGGTAAAAGCTTACGTTTTAGCGATTGAAAAAGGAAAGCCGGGAGATGTTTATAATTTAGGCTCAGGACGCCCCCATGAAATATCAGAAATACTCCAGATGATGATTAAATTATCAACTGTAAAGATTGAAACCGAGGTTGATGAAGCCCTGGTGGCGCCCTCTGATAGTCCAGAACGCACGTGTAACTATTCTAAGTTTAGGCAGCTTACGGGTTGGAAACCAGAAATACCAATTGAAAAAACACTGCAAGACACGCTAGAATATTGGAGAGAGATAATATAAATTATGGCAAAAGCACTTATTACCGGAATTACCGGCCAAGATGGTCCGTATCTTGCAGAACTTCTTTTATCTAAGGGTTACCAAATTTATGGTTTGGTAAGAAGACTAAGCACTCCAAATCTAGAGAACATAAAGCATATAAAAGATAACGTTGAGCTCATTTCTGGAGATCTTCTTGATCAAGGATCAATTACGGATGCAATTTCTGAAGCAGAACCTGATGAGATTTACAATTTAGCTGCGCAATCTTTCGTTAGAGCTTCATGGGATCAGCCAGTTTTAACTGGTGAATTTACAGGGCTTGGCGTCACAAGAGTGCTTGAAGCAATAAGGGCTGTTAATCCCAAAATCAAATTTTACCAAGCATCATCTTCAGAAATGTTTGGGAAGATTACAGAAACTCCTCAAAAAGAAACAACTAGATTTCATCCAAGGAGTCCTTATGGAGTTGCAAAGGTTTACGGTCATTATATTACGGTTAACTATAGGGAAAGTTATGGAATTTTTGCCTGCTCAGGAATTTTATTTAACCATGAGTCTCCGAGACGGGGAATTGAGTTTGTAACACGAAAAATCAGTAACGGAGTTGCCAGAATAAAATTAGGTAAACAAAAAAAACTGGAGCTAGGTAGTCTTGCGCCAAAAAGAGATTGGGGTTTTTCTGGGGACTATGTCGAAGCAATGTGGCTAATGCTTCAACAGAAAAAACCCGATGATTACGTTATTGGAACAGGAGAAAATCATTCCGTCAAAGAATTCGTTCAATTGGCTTTCGAAGCAGTTGGGATTAAAAACTGGGAAGATTATCTTATTTCAAATGTCCCCTCTCACATGCGACCTGCAGAAGTTGATTACTTAATAGCAGATGCAAGTAAAGCCAGAAAAGTCTTAAGATGGAAACCTAAAACCAGCTTTCCGGAGCTTGTAGAGATGATGGTAAAGGCGGATTTAGAACTTGAGAAAAGGAATGAGCGGTAATGCAAACTGCACTAGTTGCTGGCGGATCTGGATTTATAGGTTCTAATCTTTGTGAGGCACTTCTTAAAACCGGTGCTAAAGTAATCTGCGTTGATAATTTATTAACAAGCACGGAAGAAAACATTTCCCATCTAAAAAACGATCAAAACTTTTCTTTTTTAAAACATGACGTGAATAATCCTCTTCCTCATGAACTAAAAGCGGATGCGGTTTTTCATCTCGCATCTCCAGCTTCTCCCAATCATCATAGCAAACTAAGCTATCACGCATTGCCTCTTGAAACTATGTTAGTAAATACCACTGGAACAATGAGGCTTCTTGAGTTTGCGCAAAATTGTAATGCTAAATTTTTGTTTGCTTCCTCCTCAGAGGTGTATGGAGATCCTCTTGAGCATCCTCAAAAGGAAGAATATCGGGGAAATGTTTCTACGACTGGACCACGTTCTATTTATGATGAGGCTAAAAGATTTGGAGAAACAATTACTGCTTATTTTGGCAGAGACAGAGGAGTTGATGCCCGGATTGCAAGGATTTTTAATACTTACGGACCTAGGATGATGAAAGCGGATATGAGAATGATAGTAGTTTTTATTACCCAAGCGCTAGAAGGCAAACCAATTACTATTTTTGGCGATGGAAAGCAGACTAGATCACTTTGTTATGTAGACGATACAGTTGATGGGTTGACAAAGCTTATGGTCAGTCCTAAAACAAACGGAGAAGTTGTTAATATTGGATCGGGGGAGGAGCACACAGTTTTGGACTATGCAAATCTTGTCAAGAAGTTAACTAATTCATCAAGTGAAATAGTATTTAGCGAAAAGCTTCCGCAGGATGATCCGGTAAAAAGAAGACCAAGCATAGAAAAAGCAAAAAAACTTCTAGGCTGGGTTCCTAAAATGTCGCTTGAAGAAGGACTAGCTAAGACTATACAATATCTAAAGAGTGTATGAAAGTTGTTGTCATAACCCCAACTTATAACGAGAAAGGGAACATAGACCGTCTGATCAATCTTATTGAGGAAGAGGTTTTCCCAAAAATTAAAGAGTGGGAAATGCATATTCTTGTCGCGGATGATACCTCCCCTGATGGAACTTCGGATGAAGTAAAAAAACTAATGAGTAAATACGATAATCTTCATTTGATCATGGGCAAGAAAGAGGGCTTGGGCGCTGCCTACTTGCGCGCAATGGACTACTCTATTGAAAAATTGGGCGCTGATGTTTTCTTTGAGATGGACGCTGATTTTTTCCACGATCCAAATAAAATTCCGGAGTTTCTCAAAAAAATCGAAGAAGGATACGACATGGCTATTGGGACACGGTATAGTAAGGGCGGCTCAATTCCAAAAAATTGGGGTCTGCATCGAAAAATGTTTTCTATAGTAGGAAATACTGTTGTCAGATTAATCCTAATGCGTTTTTGGCTTCACGATTGGACTGGTGGATATCGGGCCATGAAAAAAGAAGTGTTTTTAAAGGAAAAAGAAAAACTAAAATTATTCAAAGGCTATACTTTTCAGGTAGCGTTTCTTCATAAAGCTGTTGCGGATGGATTTAAAATTGCTGAGGTTCCATTTAATGCAAAAGATCGTGAGTTAGGTCGCTCGAAAATTGCACCCGCCGAGTACATTATTAATCTGCTCAAGTATGTTATAACAGCTCGCATAATTGAACTTTATCACTCGCCGTTTATGAAATATGCTTTCACTGGATTTGTTGGTTATATTATTAACGCCATATCTCTTGAGATTTTCTCAAGAGCGTTTCATATGCATCCATTGCCAGCGGCATCCCTCTCAGCAGAGTTATCAATTATCTGGAACTTTATAATCAATAACTTCTGGGCGTTTGGTGAGCAAAAAATTACTAACCCTTTAAAATTATTAATTAAATTTCCACAGTTTAATTTGGTATCCTTAGGCTCTCTTGTAATAATTTCAACAACTGTATTTTTAGCTACTCATCTTTTTGGCAACACTACGGTTGTTCGGCAGCTTTCTTTGATTATCGCGGTAGGGCTGTTTGTTATACCATACAGCTATACTATGTATAATATCTTTATATGGAAAAGATGGCACATCTCTTTTCTCTCAAATCTCCAGAAAAAATTAGGCTAAGTGGGGACAAACTCGCTCTCATCTCAATAATTCTATTAGGATTATTTCTTCGTATTTACAAAATAAAAGATTATATTGTTTTTTTAGGTGATGAGGGAAGAGACGTACTTGTTGCTTATGAGATACTACATGGCCACTTAACTCTTCTTGGACCAACCAGCTCTGTTGGCGGATTCTTTTTAGGACCAATTTATTACTATTTCATTGCACCATTTTTGTGGCTTTCTAGATACGATCCAGTAGGCCCTGCAGTTATGGTAGCTTTATTTGGCATTGCTACGATTTATTTGGTCTATGTAGTTGGAAGAAAGTTTTTTGGTCAAAGAGCGGGCCTAATCGCGTCGCTTTTATATGCAGTGTCTCCAATTGTTATTGTATATTCAAGATCTTCTTGGAATCCTAACGTATTCCCTTTTTTTACAATTGCAAGCTTGTACACTTTGTATAAAGCAGTTTCAAAAAATAAGAAATGGCTATTTGTGTTCTCCGGAATTTTGATGGGTATCAATCTCCAAGTCCACTATCTAGCAACTTTTGTTGGGGCAGTAATGTTTTTTTATGTTTTGTTTGTAGATTTCAAGCCCAGATTATCGTTCGTAGTAGAACTTTTAAAACGGTATCTATTGTTGTTCGCAGGTTTTGTGATTGGTTTTTCTCCATTTCTTGCTTTTGAAGCACGACATCAATTTACAAACACCCAAAACATAATCCGTTTTATTTTTACCTCGTCTGATACTGGCGTAGGTGGACAGCTTTTCGGAAATATTCAATATGTTTTCGTTCGTCTTTTTGGAGGACTAATTCTTAGTTTTCCAACTTTGTCTAATTTTCCAAAGTTTGACCCAAATTTAATTCAATTGTGGCTTGTTATTTCAGTATTTTTAGGCCTAGTGGCAACCATATTTTTTCTAATAGTCTTTGTAAGAAAACGCAAAGATCAAAAGGAGTTCCAGAAATACCTACTTTTGTTTTTTTGGGGACTTTTAGGAATTGGCTTGTTTGGTTTTTACAAAAAATCAATTTACGATTATTATTTAGGTTTTCTATTCCCTTTACCATTTCTCTTAGTTGGTTTGTTGTTTTCAGAAATAACAATAATACTAAAGAAGTTTGGAATGGCGTTAGTACTTATGTTTTTAGCAGTTTTGGTATTTATAAATTTCAAATTCACCCCAATCTCTTATCCTAGGAATCACCAAGCAGATCAGGTAAAAATGATTTCCGAGTTTGTTTTATCAAAAACAAATGGAGCACCATTTAACTTTGCATTAATAACCGGAGGAAATTCAGATCACGCCTACAGATATTTTATGAGACTTGCAGGGCGGGATCCGGTGGTAATTGAGTATCCTGGGATTGATCCACAAAGACATACAGTTACAGATCAGTTGCTTGTTATCTGCGAAACTTCTCCATGTCAGCCTCTAGGAAACTCTTTATGGGAGATCGCAGGTTTTGGCCGTGCAGAAATTGTAGGAGAATGGAGCGTGTCAGTACTAAGAGTCTATAAACTAATCCATTACACTGGACGGTAGAAAGGTGAAATTATCAAGGTCCGACCTTAACATGAGCCTAACCAAGGTCGGACCTTCGAAGAGGACCTTCGAAGACCTTTGAAGAGCATTCACCCCCGGGGGTGAATTGTTCCTTTGTCATTATGAGAGACGGATAGTGGGGCAAAGGCTGTATATTTAGGCGGGCGGCTACAAAGACCCCTGCTGTGAGTAGATTTTAAGTATTGCTTTTGCTATTGCCTTGGAATATCATCCGAATAAATTAACAGGAGGGAGGTGAATATGGGGAAAATACTAAAGTGGATTGGAATTGGATTTGTGGTACTTATTGTAATCGGGGTAATTGGTGGTATGGCAATATCAAATATCAGCCGGCCAACTAAGGTTGAGAATGCTATCAAGCCAACTGAGCAACCGCAACAACAAAAAACTCAGACTTTTAAGATGGGGGACACGGTTGATTTAGAAGGGAAAACGGTAACCGTTAACGGAGTAGCGCCATACACAAGTAAGAATCAATTTCTGGTCCCCAAAAGTGGCAATAAATTTATTTCTATCGATGTGACTTTGGCCAATAACTCAAAGGAGGCTTTTAACTACAACGTATTAGACTTTAGATTTCAAGACGATAAGGATTATACTTACAATAATGCAGGGTCTGACCAGGAGCCGTATTTGACGACTGGGGCAGTTCAGCCTGGGGAAAAAGTTAGAGGTTTTATAACTTATGAAATTCCAGTCGAAAATACACCAGCAAAGTTTATTTTTACTCCTGGGTTTTTGAGCACATCTCAGATAATAATTAAATTAACCCAATAAGAGTCAGTCCTTAAAAAGAAAAATCCCCCACCAAAAGGCAGGGGATTTTGTAGTGTTTCTTGAAGATATCCAAATACTCTCCAAGAAATTTAGTCTGCAATTTTAAGCTCTTCCGATCTTGTACATTCCTGTACCACAGACTGGACACTTTCCTTTCATTGCAGGTTTACCATTCTTCATGGTGACTGGCACTGCACTTGGATCGTCTCTTTTTGCTCTACATTTTACGCAATACATTGTTGACATTTATATATCACCTCCTTTTTAACATAAGCTATTGATTTATACTCTATGCAAAACTATAAAAAGTATGACCTGCGCCGCAATTATAGAAAGAGTTATAAAGACTGTTCTTCGAATATCTGATAGAACGTATGCATAAGAGTTTGGTAGCGATGTTATTGTTCTCGCCTGAGGAAGTTCAAACTCCACAGCCTTAGGAGGACTTACTTTTTTCTCACTAGGGAGGCTTACTTGAGCAGAGGTGGTTTCAAGGTGGTATAAAACGTGTCGTTGATCGGCAAGAATCTTTTGCTTTCTGGTTTTCTTCTTTGCCATTTTAAAGACTGCAGCCTTAAATGAGGCTACTCTAGGAAAGATACACTATTGACATCATGGCTGTCAAGAGGCTAACATAAATATCTATGTCAGGATTTATCACAAACGCACTTTTGCTGGCTATTTTTGCCTGGCTTTTATTCTTAACGTTCATGTTTTGGAGAATGCTGATTCACTATAATAAGCTGACTCAAGGGGCAGGAAAGGAGGGCTTAAGAGGGCTTTTGGAAGAGGTTCTTAAAGACAGCCTTCAAAATAAAAAGGATGTTGAAATGCTTAAGGTTTATTGTGATAGAATAGAAAAAGAGGGACACTTTCATATTCAGAAAGTCGGACTCCACCGATTTAATCCTTTCAAGGATACGGGAGGAGATCAGAGCTTTATACTTTCCCTGGTGGATAAAGATGACACCGGGGTTATTATTTCAGGGCTCTATTCAAGATCAGGTCTTAGATGGTATGCTAAGAAGGTAATAAACGGCAAAGGTAGTGAGCATGAGCTGTCTGATGAGGAAAAGAAAGCTTTGAAAGAAGCTGGAGGGGTAACAAAATCATAATTTATGCTTAAAGACAAGAAGATACTGTTGATCGCTCTTATTATCTACTTCGCAGCAACCGGTGGATCATATCTACTTTTTGCGAAATCCCCCTTAGCACAAAAATTCACATCTCCTGTTCCTCCCCCTGCAGCCAGTTCGAAGGAAGAAATATCTTTTGATGAAAGTCTTCCCAAGACAGAAGAATGCCCTTTGAACGGCGCCTTATATTCCAAACAACAAAAAACTTGGTGGGATAAGCATAGGCCGCTGGGAGTCATGATTGAAAATCACGAAAATGCGCGTCCACAGTCAGGAATTAGTTCAGCGGATATTACATATGAAGCGGTTGCAGAAGGGGGCATCACAAGAACTTTAAATATTTATTATTGCAGCGCTCCTGTTCAAGTTGGTCCAATTCGAAGCGCCAGAACTTATTTCTTAGACTTCATGTCTGAATATGGCGATAGCCCATTATATGTTCATGTAGGAGGAGCAAATACACCTGGTCCTGCAGATGCTCTGTCTCAAATAGATGATTACGGTTGGGGCGCATATAATGATATGAATCAGTTCTCAATTGGATTTCCTACTTTCTGGAGAGATTACAATAGACTGGGTCATGCAACAGCAACAGAACATACAATGTATTCTACAACCAGTAAGCTATGGAAATTTGCAGCTGAGAGCAGAAAACTGACAAATGTTGGCAAGGGTGGGACTGCTTGGAATAAAGGATTTACGCCTTACAAATTTCAAGATGATGCAGCCGCCGGAGACCGAGGATCCGCTCAATCAATTCATTTGGAATTCTGGAGCGATTATGGACAATACAATGTTGACTGGATTTATGATCCGGCAACAAACCAATACAGCAGAAAGAATGGAGCTGCCCCACTACTGGATAAAGACACTGGAAAACAATTAACCGCGAAAAATATTGTAGTTTTATATATGTCTGAAACTCATGCAAATGATGGATATGAAGACAATGCCCATTTGTTATATAAAACCAAGGGGAGCGGCAAAGCGCTAGTATTTATAAATGGCAAGCAAACCAAAGCGACATGGGCTAAGAAAGGGAGAGTTGACAAGACTATAATAACAGATGAAAGTGGAAATGAAATTGGGCTTAACCGTGGGAAAATCTGGTTCGAAATTCTGCCTCTTAATGGAGTAGTAAGGGTGAAATAGTTTGACATAGTTTACTAATCCTCAAATTTCGAGTAAAATAACTGCTAGTTTATTAATCTATGTTTTCTGATCTTATAACTTCGCGGTCTAGAGTAGCGCTGCTCAGTGTTTTATTGTCTCACCCGACAGAAATGTTTCACGTTAGAGAGCTCGTGAGAAGAACAGGGGATGAGATCAATGCAGTTAGACGTGAGCTTGCATATTTAGAGAAAAAAGGAGTTTTGAATAAAGAACCCCGCGCCAATAGAATTTATTATTTCCTTTCGAAAAATTACGAATTTTATTTTGACCTCCTCCGAATAGGCAGTAAAACAATCGGCATTGGAGAAGGAATTCTTAAAAACAGAGTGAAATTGGGAAGAATAAAATATGCTATGTTTTCGGGAAAGTTTGCGAGACACTTACCTAAAGGGCCTGAGGATGTAGATTTGCTAGTTGTTGGAGCCGTTGTTCTTCCGGAATTGGCACTTTTAGTTAGGGAAGAAGAAAAAAGGCTTGATGTTGAGATTAATTATACAGTGATGACTGAAGATGAATTCAATTTTAGAAAGAAAAAAAGAGACCCTTTTATACTTTCAATTCTTTATGGATCACGAGTAATGCTAATTGGAGACGAAGAAACCTTACTCTCATGAAAAACCCCAGACTTCTGTTTACGTTTATATCTTTTCTGACACTTCTTGCAGTCTATGTTACTCTTCCGGGTAAAATATCATTTGGGGTTATCAATAAAAATATAAAATATAACGCAAACGATCTAGTTCAAAAATTCAAGCTTGGAAAAGAATTGTCATTTCGTCAAGGCCTGGATTTAAAAGGTGGAGTGAGCCTTACGTTTAAAGCCCAGGTGGAAAAATTGCCTCTTGGTGAGCGCGACAAAGCACTTGAGAGCGCTAGGACTGTAATTGAAAAACGCGTTAATCTATTTGGCGTTTCAGAGCCATTGATCCAAACAGCTAAGGTAAATCGTGATTCAAGAATTATAGTTGAGCTGCCGGGAGTAACAAACGTTAATCAAGCAGTAAATCTGATTGGAGCAACTGCTCAGCTTAGTTTTTGGGAGCCTACAGCTACTCTTTCCGGAGACGTGGCAACTTCCTCTGCATATCCAGTTAACGCAGGAAATCTTGGAGCGCTTAAGCAAACGAATCTAACTGGCACTGATCTTAGCGCATCAAGCGTAGTGTTTGACCGAAATAACGGAAAACCTCAAGTTCAGCTAAAATTCAATTCAAGTGGAGCCAAAAAATTTGGTGAAATTACAAAAAGAAATGTGGGAAAACCTCTGGCAATAGCTCTGGACAATATAATAATTGAAGCTCCCAACGTAAATGAGCCAATTTTAACAGGGGACGCTGTAATTTCAGGAAGTTTTACCCAGGAACAGGCAAAAGCTCTTAGTACACAGCTTAATGCTGGAGCACTTCCCGTTAAGCTAACAGTTCTTGAGCAGCATGTGGTAGGTCCAACGCTTGGTCTTGAATCTTTACATAAAAGTTTGATAGCAGGAGTAATCGGTTTTGCTACGATCGTCGTATTTATGATTTTTCTGTATGGCAGGCTAGGAGTTATCGCAAGCATCGCACTTATTTTATACACGCTATTTAACCTAGCAGTTTATAAACTCAGTAGTCTTACTCCGTATGGAATTACGCTAACTCTGGCTGGAATTGCAGGTTTGATTCTATCAATTGGCATGGCAGTTGATGCAAATATTCTGATTTTCGAAAGAATGAAAGAAGAAGTGCGCGCAGGTAAAAGCAAAAGCAGCGCAATAGAGCTTGGTTTTTCTCACGCTTGGACTTCAATTCGGGATTCAAACGTCTCAACTCTTATAACTTGTGTGATTTTATATACATTTGGGACAGGAATAATTCGCGGGTTTGCATTGGTTCTGGCAATCGGAGTATTAATTTCTATGTTCTCAGCAATTACAGTAACAAGAACTTTTTTACGTTTAATTTATAAATAAAATGACTCTCGTTAGAAAGAATTGTTTAAGAAAGATTATGATTAACTTTACACAAACCCATTTAAGGAGGGCTTTCTAACGGGATGAATATAATTGGAAAAAAATATTATTACTTTTTAATTTCTCTGATAGTTTTGGTTCCGGGAGTTATTTCGCTACTCTTGTTTGGATTAAATCTTTCAATCGATTTTACCGGAGGAAGCAGAATTTCAGTTCTATTTCCAAAAGAAGTAACCAAGGAGCAATCTTCTTTTATCAAATCAAGTTTGGAAACAAGAAAAATAAAAGTTTACTCAGTTGAGAAGTCAAGTAAATTAGCAATTGTTCGCACAAGCCCAATGGATCAGAAAAATGATGTAACTTTTGTTGGCGACTTGCACAGTAAGTATCCTAGTGCAAGACAAGAAGAGTTTTCTACAATTGGCCCAACAATTGGAGCAGAGACTACGGTTAATGCTGTTAAAGCGGTTTTACTCGCATCAGTTTTGATTGTAATTTATATATCTCTAGTATTTAGAAAAGTCCCAAAGCCAGCAAGCAGTATTCGTTTTGGAATATCAGCAATTTTTGCTCTAATTCATGATGTTTTAGTAGTAGTTGGCGTTTTCTC
>OBEQ010599085.1_pt1 | contig 13856 bp, 11 predicted proteins | sample 1670901 | NCBI WGS metagenome assembly OBEQ01 (sample SAMEA104232315, study PRJEB22302) | groundwater metagenome | biome: forest; feature: aquifer; material: groundwater | place: USA | collected 2011-08-07 | depth 5.4 m
CAGCACCCCAGCCTCCAATTCAAGAAGGTCCACGAACGGGAACCTGTGTACTCCGTGCGCGTCACCATCGCGTACCGTGCCGTCGGACTGCTCGAGAACGACAAAATCACCTGGTTCTGGATCGGAAGCCACGCCGACTACGACCGTCTTCTGAAAAGTCTGTAATTCGTCGGCCCAACGATCGCGTTTCAGCCGCGGCGGCTCAGTCATCGCCCTTGCCGCCGCCGGCTGCAAACGCTTGTTGGGCGGCCCGACCTTCGCAGCGACCTGGTTCTTCAGATTTCCTAGCTATAGTTAGGGCACTCCCGTGGCGGGCATTGCCGAATAGTGGACGTGGACCAAACGCCAGCGCCCATCAATTCTTTCATACACTTGGCTTTCGCGTCCGTGAGTCATGACGCTACTACCATCGCTTCGGAGTTTTGCTTCGAAGTCCCAATAGAATTCCGCCCATGCCGCATCTCGGTACCGGTGAACAACAATATCCTTGGGGACGAGGTGTCGCTCAGAAAAGGTTTCGCCCATCAGCTTTTCATATAAGTTCGTCTTCACCGCTTCCCAACCATGCTCGTGTCCCAACGGATGGATAAACGATACGTCATCGAGGGTTGCCCAGACGTCAGAGGCGAGCTTGGTATCCGCAGCATCGACGGATTGAGCGTACTTGGTGATCAGGTCCACTATCTCCCCGGTCTCTCGATCGCTGGCGGGCGCTTGCCCGTCTTGAGTGCGGTCTGCAGCGCAGCCCGCTCCAGCAAGACACACCAACAAAACGCATCTGCCTGCAAAACGCCGATGATTCATTTCTCCTCCGGAATGTTCCAGCCTCCGGGCTAGTCCGCCCAACGTTGCGCTTCAGCCGCGGCGCTTCACGATCGCACCAAGCGCCGACGGCTGCAAGCGCCTGATCCTCATACAGCCCTCCCCCTGCTCCTACTCGCGAGAGTAGGCTGACCGCAGGGCTAATGCGCATCTCGCGCAGGAGGAGGACCGATGCGATTCTACAACCGACCGCACACGTATTACTGCGGGATCGATTTGCACGTGAAGACGATGTACGTCTGCATTGTCGACGGCGTCGGCCAGGTGCTCGTGCACCACAACGTGCCGTCGACGCCGGCGGCGTTCCTCGAGGTCGTCGCGCCATACCGCGACGGCTTGGTGGTGGCGGTCGAGTGCATGTTCACGTGGTACTGGTTGGCCGATCTCTGCGCGGCCGAAGGCATCACGTTCGTGCTCGGCCACGCGCTGGCGATGAAGGCCATCCACGGCGGCAAGGCCAAAAATGACCGGATTGATTCCCACAAGATCGCCGTCTTGCTGCGGGGAGGCATGCTCCCGCAAGCCTATGTCTACCCGGCCGCCATGCGGTCCACGCGCGATCTGATCCGTCGGCGATTGCATCTCGTGCGCAAGCGCGGCCAGCTCCTGGCCCACATCCAGAACACGCGCGCCCAATACAACTTGCCCGTCTTCGGGCGAAAACTCGCCTATCGCACCAATCGCGACGGGGTAGTGGAGCACTTTCCCGATCCGAGTGTGCAGAAGAGCATCGCGGTCGACCTCGCACTGATCGACCAGTACGATGCGCTCGTCATCGATCTCGAACTCACGATCGTCCGCGAGGCGAAGCGCCACAACGCCGACGCGTTTCATCGACTCCGCTCGGTGCCGGGCATCGGCAAGGTCCTCGCGTTGACGATCCTCTACGAGATCCACGACATCACGCGCTTTGATCGCGTCCAGGAGTTCGCCTCCTACGCTCGGCTGGTCAAATGCAAGAAGCAGTCGGGCGGGAAAACGCTCGGCACTGGCGGGGCGAAGATGGGGAACGTCCATTTGAAGTGGGCGTTCTCCGAAGCGGCCGTCCTGTTCCTGCGCCACACCGAGGGGAACAAGCTGATCGCGAGAATTGAGAAACAGCACGGCAAAGGGAAGGCGCTCTCCATCTTGGCGCACAAGATCGGCCGGGCGGTGTTCTACATGCTGTCGCGAGGGACAGTCTTCTCCATGGAGAAGTTTCTCGCGGCGTAGCGGGGAAGGGAGCGGGCGAGCCAGACGTCTAACTCGAGCGGCAGTGGGACCGAGCTCGTTACCGATCGTGACCACGCGTGCGCCGCTGAGCGCCACGAGCCGACGATCATCAGCCAGAGGCCCGGCAGCGAGCAGCCGATGATGGGACGCCCGCTCTCTCCCTCGCCACACACACGCGTTCCCGGGATGGGCTGCCCCTCCCCCGAGCCTGGCGACAACGGACGCGCGCAAGCGACGTCGCTCGTCATGAGGAGGCCGGCATGAGGGCCCGAATGAGTTTCTAGGCCGCGAGGGTCTCACGACCCTCGCGCTTCGCTCCGCGAAGCTTGAGCCTCAATAGGTGTTGGGTGCCATCTCCGCATCGAGGTCGCGCCAGCGCTGGAAACGAAGACGGCACTGAAGGGGACCGCGTTGATTCGAGCGCTATTTCTTACGGTCGCGCGTCTTCTTAACTCGACGACCGGACAGAGAAGATCTGCGCTCTTGACGGGGGGAGGGCTGATAGGGGTTAGGCGGCCTCTAGGATCGAGATGCCTGCGCCAGTGTCAATCTCACGTTTGAATGAGAAGCCTGCCGCGTCAAACAGCGCCTCGTATTCCCGCCGCGTGCGTTGCTTTCCTCCGATCAGGGCGAGCATGTGGATGTCCAGCATCTTCGACCAGGCCGGGCCGGGGTCGTCAGGGACCATCTGGTCAATCACGAGGAGCTTCGCGTGCGACGGCGCCGCCCGCCGGATCGCTTTCAGGATCGAGAGGGCCTGGGCGTCGCTCCAGTCGTAGATGACTTCCATCACCAGATAGGCGTCACAGACCGGCAGCTCGTCCTTGAAAAAATCTCCGGCCTGCCGTGTTAGCCGGGGCGACGTCGCGCCGGCTTCGTCCTCGAGCACGTGCGGCAAATCGAACAGCACGCCCCTCGCCGTCGGCACACGCTCAAGCACGGCGCTCAACAGATGGCCGCGCCCACCGCCGATGTCGCCAATCACCTCGAACCCCGAGAAGTCGTAGGCGGCGAGAACGCCAGCGATTTGGGTCTGTGCTTTGGCCACCATCGCCGCGTTGAATACGGCGTTCGCTTCCGGGTGCTGTGCGAGGTAAGCCCAGAGGCCGCCGGTGGTGACCTTTTCGCCCGCCGGAAGGCCGGTGCGTACGGACTGCTCCATCTCCCCGAAGGTCGCCCAGAACGGTGGCAAACCCCACATCCGCACGTAGTCGCGCATCGACTGTGGATGATCGGTGCGCAGCATCCGAGACGCCGGCGAGTGACGGAACTTGCCATCGCAAGATCCGAACACGCCGTGCGCGGAAAGAAGCCGCAGGACGCGGCCCAGTGCTTCAGGATGGGCGCCAACCGACGCCGCTAGCTCGGCGGCTGTTCGAGGAGTCTCGTCCAGCTTGTCGGCGACGGCAAGGTTGGCGACCACGTGCAGGCCCCGCGACAGACAGTATCCCCCCGCGATCTGTCGCAGTGTTTCGAACGGATTGGGTTCAATCATCTGGCACTTCTCCTGTCTGGATGCCGAAGACGTTCTGTGTCCCGGGCTATGCATTGGACGCCTAACTATTTGTCGACATCTCCCGCGACTGCCATCGCGGTCATGCAGGAGCGTGCCCGATTGTCCCAAATCGCTGAGCGGCAGCCGATTCTAACAGAGCCACGCGACCGCCCCAGAGGGTGGTTATGTGGAACACTGATCCGACCGGCGCCCGCCAAGCGCGAGAAAGGCGTGGATATGTGCGGCCGTTCGCACGTATTCACGGCAGCCGGAACGCGTCCCGCCTCGGCAAGATCCTGACCGCCACGATCATCGCGCCTGGCGCCACATGCACGCGCCTCCAGGATATGTGGCGCCCGCACGTAACCGCGATCAGAGAGCCGGTCGGCCGGACTCTTGACCCCCAACCCGCCCCGGTTCAGCACGTGTGTGTAGATCTGCGTGGTTTCGACGGATTCGTGCCCGAGCCAGAGCGCGATGACGGAGCGATCCACGCCCGCTTGGAGGAGATCGAGGGCCATCGTGTGACGCAGGACGTGGACGGTGACCCGCTTGTGTGTCAGCGACGGGCAGACCTTGGAGGCCGCCGTGCGATGTCTGCCCAACCGGTACTGCACGCCGTCGGGGCTGAGACGCGTGCCTCGGGCGTTCGGGAACACCACCTGCCCGTCACCTCTTGGTGGTTCGCGTAGCCAGGGCTTTCACCACGGCGACTGTGGGTTTGGCGAGCGGGGTACACCGCTCCTTGCGGCCCTTGCCGATGAGGCTGGCTAAAGACCGGGTGGCATCTTGTCGCTGAAGACGCGCGGATTCCAGCCGACTTCCACCAACAGCGTGAGCGACGGCGCGCAGCGGATGCGTGAGCGGCCGGTAGACGGTAGTCGTGAGCCGGTAGCCGGGAAGTTCATTTCGGTCGCCGCAGCTCGTCGCCGAGGATGATGGCCTCCGCGATCGCCCGCTTCGATATCCGCCGCTGGCGGCTCTGGCGCTGAATCGTCAGGTAGGCTTCCTCTTCCGCGATGCCGAGGTCGCGCTGCAGAATGCCTTTCGCGCGATCGACCAGCTTGCGCGTCTCGAGCTGCCCTGCAAGGTCGGTGTTGACCGTCTCGAGGCGCGCCATCTCGATTTCGGCGCCGACCAGATACCCGAGCATCGACACCAGGCGGATCTCGCGCTCGCTGTGCTCGTGCGGCCGCCGATGCTGGACGTTGATCACGCCAATCAGCCTCCCGCGCGAGAGCACCGGAACCGAGAGGAAGGCTTCGTAGCGATCCTCGGGCAGCTCGTTGAACCGTTGAAAGCGCGCGTCTTCGAACGCATGGCGCGCCACGACGACGGGTTCGCGATGCTCCGCGACCCAGCCGGTAATCCCGCGTCCCACCGGAATCCTCAGGCGATCGACGACGTCGGGATGCGGGTTCTTCGACGCGCGCAGCACCAGCGCATCGTCTTCGAGCACATAGATGAAGCACGAATCGCACCGCACGGTCGCCGACACGAGGCGGACGACGTGCGCCAGCACCGTGCGCAGCGGATCGGCTGCCGCAAGACGGCTGCCGATCTCGTGCAGAACGTCGATCTCCGACTCGTCGTCCGTGCCCACGATCATGCCGCGCCTTCGGTGATCGGCGGCTCGACGCGTGCGCGATACGCGTAGACGCCGGACTGCTGCAACGCCTCGGACTTCCATCGCGATGACCAGCGCACCCCGAGCTCCAGCAGCAGAACCACGCCGGCCGCGAACAACCCCGAGACGACGAACACGCCCGGCGAGTACGCGCCGGTCGCGTCCTTCACGATGCCGAACAACGTCGGAAGGAAGAACCCGCCGAGGCCGCCGGCGGCGCCGACGATGCCGGTGACGATGCCCATGCGATCGGGAAACCGCTGGGGCGCCATCTGAAAGACGGCGCCGTTGCCCATACCGAGCAGTCCGAGCGTGACGAACATGATCGCGACGGCGACGTAGGGCGAATGCGCGGTCGCGACCACCGCGAGCGTTGCCGCCACACCCGCGAGCAGCAGCACGAGGAGACGATAGCCGCCGATCCGGTCCGCAAGCCAGCCGCCGACCGGACGAAGGAGGCTTCCGGCCACGACGGCAACCGTGGTGAAGTCACCGGCCGCCACTCGCGAGAGGTGGAACTGCTCGCGAAAGAACGTCGGCAGGAAGCTGGAAAAGCCGACGAATCCCCCGAAGGTCAGACAGTAGAGCGCCGCCAGCCACATGGTGTCGGGCTCCCGCAGCAGTTCGAGGTACTCGCGACGCGACGGCGCCGGGCGCCTGGCCGGACTGTCGCGGACGATGAGCGCGAAGACGCAGAGAATGAGCGCGACCGGCAGCATCGCGAAGCCAAAGACGGTCACCCAGCCGAAGCGCTCGGCGAGGCGCGGCGCCAGCAGCGTCGCGAACAACGTTCCAGAGTTTCCCGCGCCCGCGACCCCCATCGCGATGCCCTGGTATTCGGGCGGGTACCACCGGCTGGCGAGTGGCAGCGCCACGGCGAAGCTGGCGCCGGCGATGCCGAGCAGGAACGCCACCAACACGAGCGCGGCCAGGGAGTGACCGGCGATCCATCCGAGGCACAGCGCGACGAGCGTGAGCATCAGGCCGAGGAGTCCCGCGCGGCGCCCGCCAATCCGATCGCCGAGCACGCCGAGCAGCGGACGGAACACCGATCCCCCGAGCAGCGGCGTGGCAATGAGAAGCCCCTGTCCCGTCGCCGACAGTCCGAACTCGTCGCGGAGGAACGGCGCGAGCGGTCCGAGCATCACCCACGCCATGAAACTGACGTCGAAGTACAGGAGCGCGCCGATGAGCGTCGGCAGATGACCGCTGGCGAGAAAGCCCGATCGTTGCTTCATGCCGCGTGCTCCCCGCGGCGACCCTCGAGGGGGAGCGCCAGCATCACGACACCGTCCTCGACGCGCGTCGCGAAGGTCTGGACGCACGCGTCGCCCTGCGGCCGCTCCACCGCGCCCGTGTCGAGGCTGACCTTCCACCCATGGAGCGGGCAAACCACGGATGCGCCGGTGACTATCCCGTCGCAGAGCGGTCCGCCGCGATGCGGACATCGATTCGACGTCGCAACGAACCGGTCGCCAAGATTGAAGATGGCGATCGCCTGACCCGCCACATCGATGAGGCGCCCCTCTCGAAGAGGGATGTTGTGGCCCTCGGTGATTCGTATCCAGCGATGCTCGCTCATGACCCGACCGTCTCCACGGGCGTCAGTGGAATGAACTGCGTTGGATGCCGCGGCACGCGCCCTTCGTACCACGGATCGCGTGCGCGTTGCTTGGCCTTGCCGAGCCGGCCGCGCAGCGCCTGCCGCACGCTGTCAGGCGCATACACGGTGTCCTTGCGGACCTTCTCGATGCCGATCCGCACGACGAAGTCGTACGTGCGTTCGAGGTAGCGCCCGTTTTCACGGTAGTACTGGAAGAACAGCTCGGCGGCGGCCAGCGCGTCTTCCGTCGTCTCGACGGTGGTCAGCACGTCCGCTTTGCGAACGGACTTTCCTGCGGCGCCGCCGACGACGACCTGCCAGCTGCCTTCCTGACCCACGAGCCCGATATCCTTGACGGTCGCCTCGGCGCAATTGCGGGGACAGCCAACGGCCGCCATCTTGACCTTGTGCGGCGTGAAGAGCTGCTCGAACCGGCGCTCCATCTCGATGCCCGCCGACGTCGAGTCCTGCACGCCGAAGCGGCAGAACTCGGTTCCGACGCACGTCTTCACCATGCGCACGCCCTTCGTGTACGCCTGGCCCGACGGCATGCCGAGATCCGCCCACACCTTCGGCAGGTCTTCCTTGCGGATCCCGAGCAGATCGATGCGCTGGCTGCCGGTGACCTTCACCATCGGCACGTGGTACTTGTCCGCGACATCGGCGATGCGACGCAGCTCGGCGGGCGTCGTCACGCCGCCGCGCATGCGCGGCACGACGGAGAAGGTGCCGTCCTTCTGGATGTTCGCGTGGACACGATCGTTGATGAAGCGCGCCGAGCGATCCTCGGTGTGATCACCGCACCAGAGCATGTCGAGCATGTAGCTCAAGGCCGGCTTGCAGATTTCACAGCCGACGCCGTTGCCATAGATCTCGAGCACGTCCTGCACCGACTTGAGCTGCTGGCTCCGCAGGATTTCACGGAGGTTGTCCTCTGTGAACGGCACGCACGCGCACATGACGGTGCGCCGGTCGTCCTCGAACGCAGGCGCCACCGCGCGCAGGAGATTCTGGCAAAGCGCCGTGCAGCTTCCGCACCCCGTGCTGGCGCGCGTCCGTTCCTTCAGCTGCGACAGCGTGTTGACGCGTCCGTGATGAATCGCGTGAATGATCGCGCCCTTGGTGACTCCAACACAGCCACACACCGTGGCGGACTCGGGCATCTCCGCGGCATCGAGCCCGGCATCGGCGGCCGGCGGCGGAAAGAGCAGGTGCCGGCGCTGCGCGGTGAGGTCCGCGCCGGTGCGCAGCCAGTCCATGTATCGATGGCTGTCAGACGTGTCGCCGACGAGAATGGCGCCGACCAGCTTGCCGTCACGCAGCGTCAGCTTTTTGTAGATGCCGACCGCGCGATCCTCGAACCGGACGGGCTCCGCGTGCTGCTCGCTCCAGTCGCCCGCGGAGAAGACGTCAACGCCCATGATCTTGAGCGTGGCGCCCTGCACGGTGCCCTCATAGGTCGGACCGCGATGCCCGGTGATCGTCGCCGCGAGCACCTTGCCCTGCTCGTACAGCGGCGCGACCAGGCCGTAGCAGACGCCGCGATGCTCGACACATTCGCCGACGGCAAAGACGTCGGGATGCGACGTCTCCATGTAGTCGTTGACGAGGATGCCACGATTGACCGCCAGGCCGGCGCGTTCGGCAAGATCGGTATTCGGGCGAATTCCAACCGCGACGACGACCAGCTCCGCGTCGAGGCACGTGTCGTCGGACAGCGCCACGCCTTCCACGTCGTCGTCACCGAGCACGGCGACCGTCGTGCGTCCCAGGAGCACGCGGATGCCCAGCTCTTCCATCTTCCCGAGGAGGTAGTTGCCGCCGTCTGGATCGAGCTGCCGCTCCATCAGCGTTTGCACGAGATGCACAACCGTGACGTCGCAGCCGCGCACCTGCAGGCCGCGCGCGGCCTCGAGGCCCAGCAAGCCGCCGCCGACCACCACGGCCTTCCTGCCGGGCCCCGAACGCTCGAGCAGCGCGCGTGTGTCGTCGAGCGTGCGGAAGACGAACACGCCGCGTTTGTCGCGCCCCTCGATTGGCGGCATGAACGCGGAGCTGCCCGTCGCCAGCAGCAGCATGTCGTACGGTGTCACCGAGCCATCGTTGCCGGTGACGGTCTTCGCGACCGGATCCACGTCGACGATGCGAACGCCGACGTGGAGATCGATCTCGTTACGGACGTACCACTCCCGCGGGTGCAGGACAATCTCCTCGGCAGCCCTCTCACCCGCGAGCACCGAGGACAGCATCACGCGGTTGTAGTTGACGTGCGTCTCGTCCCCGAACACGGTGATGCGGAACTGCGGCGCGTACGTGAGAATCTGCTCGACACAGGCCATGCCGGCCATGCCGTTGCCCACGACGACCAGTCGCTTCATGGCACTGTCCTTTCGACTCTGACCGCCGATTGCTTGTAGTTCGGCTCCCGCGAGATGGGATCGAATGCACTCTGCGTCGCCGCGTTGGCGTTCGCCTCGGCATAGTGAAACGGCACGAAGACCTGTCCAGGTGCGACGGTTTCCGTGACGCGCAGCTCCACGTTCTTGATCCGGCCGCGGCGCGACACGACATCGACCCGATCCTGCGACGCCAGCCGCAGCACGCGGGCGTCGCGCGGGTTCATGTCCACCCACGCGTGGGGCGACAGCCGTTCGAGAATGGGTACCGCGCCGGTCTTGGTTCGTGTGTGCCAGTGTTCGACCGTGCGGCCGGTGTTGAGCACGAGCGGGAACTCGTCCGACGGCTGTTCCGGAAACGGCTCCCAGGCGACAGGAATCAGTCGCGCCCGGCCGTCATCGGTCTGAAACGTTCCGTCGGCATAGAGCCGGCGCGTCTCGGCGGGATTGGAAGCGCCAGCGGGATACGGCCACTGAATGCCGCCGTGCGCCTCGATGGCGTCGTAGGTCATCCCCGAGTAATCGCACAGCTGTCCGGCGGAGACGCGTTTCCACTCCTCGAACGCATCGCGCGGAGACGACCAGCCCGGAAACAGTTCCTCGCGAACGCCGAGCGCATCGGCCAGGTCCAGGAAGATGTCGAAGTCGGTGCGTGCTTCACCGGGCGGCGCGACCGCGCGATTGACCTTGCTGACGCGCCGCTCGGAGTTGGTGTAGGTCCCTTCCTTCTCGCCCCAGATCGACGCCGGAAGGACGAGGTCGGCGAGCTCGGAGGTCGGCGTCGGATGGAAGCCGTCCTGAACGACGAGGAATTCGAGGCCCGTGAGCGCCTGCCGGAGGACGCCGAGGTTTGGAAACGAGACAATCGGATTGGTCGCGATAATCCAGAGCGCGCGGATCTTCCCCTCGAGCGCGGCTTCGATGATGTCGGGATAGGCCAGGCCGCGCGCGGATGGGATGCGCTCCACCGGCACGTTCCAGATCGCCGCAAGCGCTTCGCGATCCGCGGCGCTTTCGAATTTGCGATAGCCCGGCAGACTCGACGCGAAACCCGCTTCACGCGTGCCCATCGCGTTGCACTGCCCGGTAATCGAAAACGGCGCGGCGCCGGCGCGACCGATGTTGCCGGTGATCAGCGCCAGGTTGTTGATCGCGTTGACCGTCTCGGTCCCCTTCGTGCTGTGATTGACGCCCATCGTCCAGCCAATCCACGCGGCGCGGGCGTTGGCATAGAGCATCGCGACGCGCTCGATGAGATCGGCCGACAGGCCGGTCGTCTCGGCCACGCGCTCGGGCGTATAGCCGCGCACCGACTCTCGCAGCGCGTCGAAACCCGTCGTGTGCCGCTCGACGAACGCGCGGTCGACGAGGCCGCGCTCGATGATGATGTGCACCAGGCCGTTGATGAGCGCGAGATCGGCGCGAGGCCGGATCGGCAGGTGCAGGTCGGCAAGCATCGCGGTCTTGGTCACGCGGGGATCGACGACGATCAGCGTCGTCCCGGGATTGGTCCGCAGGCGGTTGCAGAGGATCGGGTGGTTGTCGGCGATGTTGGCGCCGATCAGCAGGATCACGTCGGCGCGTTCGAGATCCTCGTACGCGCCCGGCGGGCCGTCGCTGCCGAACGACCGCTTGTATCCGGCCACGGCCGTGGACATGCACAGCGTCGTGTTGCCGTCGAAGTTCTTCGTTCCAAGACCAAGCTGTACCAGCTTGCCGAGCGTGTAGAACTCCTCCGTCACCAGCTGGCCGGTGCTGATCACGCCGACCGCATCGCGCCCGTATCGCGCCTGGACGTCGCAGAAGGCGGCCGCCATGGTGACGATCGCCTCGTCCCACGTCGCACGCGACAGCTGCCCGTTGCGCCGAAGGAGCGGATGCGTCGCACGACTTCCGGCGCCGATCGTGTGGTGTTCGGAGAGCCCCTTTGGACACAGCATGCCGCCGTTGACCGGATGATCGGGGTTCCCGCGAACACTGACCGCCTTGCCGTCTTTGACCCCGATGAACATTCCGCAGCCGACCGAGCAATAGCCGCACGTCGTTGCCACCCAGCGGTCCGGGATCTTCTGCGCTGACACGTATCCGCTGGCGGCATCGATGCCGTATTGGTACCGGTCGGCGCACGTGTCGAGCCCGAGGATGCGCTTGAGATTCACGCGGCCTCGCTTCCAAGCTCGAGATAGGGCGCCGCCATATGCGTCGGGACGACGCTCACGAAGAAGAGATACCGGCCGAGAATCTCGCCGGCGAGCGCGAGCAACAGCGCCAGCCACAGCAGCGGCGCGCTCGCCATGAGCGGCAGTACGACCGCGCCGACCGCAAGCAGCGCGGTGCGAAAGAGAAAGCGCGACTTCAACGTCGTTGACAGCAGGCGTGCCGTGCCCTGCAGCTCGATGCGGCCTGCGGCAACCAGCCGGAAGAAGCGGAGCGCCAGCAACAGGAGCTGTGCGCCGCCCATCGCCGCCGCCGCGACCAGCACCCACCTGTCGTCCGTGGCGCCGACGGCGGCGGTCAGGAGCGGACCAAGAAGGGCGCCGGTCAGATTGAACTGGACGAGCGTATATGGGGTGTTCCAGGCAGGGCGCGACGGGACACGGTAGATGTAGGCGCTCGCGGTGACTCCACCGACGCCAAGCAGCACCGTCACGCCTCCGATCACAGGCCCGTCCGGCAATCCAAACCACAGGACGCCGGCGTACGCGCCGGCAATCGCGGCGAACCCGGTGAACAGCACCACCTCGCGGCTCAACCACGAGCGCCGCCACATCTTCAACGCGCGGTAGGCGTGGATCGGACGTCCCAGATGCAGGGTCGACGCAGTCAAGGCGAGGCCTGCAACGACCAGCGACGTCAGCGCCGCGACGCCGAGACGCGTCGAGGCGCCGAGTAGCTGAAGCAGCCATATGGTCGCGAACGCACCGACCGCGAGCTGTGTCAGCACGGTCATGATCACCAGAGGCCAGTGCGCCGCCTCGGGGCGGACATTGGACAGATCCAGCGGTCTCGCGTTCGGCGGAAGCTCCTTCGGCAGCGTGATGCGCGTCGTCGACACGCTTCCGTCCGCCGTCGGGACGCCGCGTCCGGGGACGGCGGCGGCGTGCGCGCGGCGCCAGTCGTCGGTCTTGACGATCTCGATCGCGATCGCGCCCTCGGGACATGCGCTGACGCACGCCGGCGACTGGCCGAGCGCCAGGCGGCCGTGGCACATGTCGCACTTCCCCACGACGCCGCGCTCCGGGTTGTATTGCGGGACGCCGTACGAGCAGTTCCACGTGCAGTACTCACATCCGATGCACGCATCAGCGCTGTGCCGGACGATGCCGGTCACGGGATCCTTCGAGTAGGCATCGACCGGACACCCGCTGAGGCACGTCGGGTTGACGCAGTGGTTACACCCCATGGAGAAGTAGGCGCGCTGCGTGTGCGGGTACCACCCGCCTTCGATTTCGCCGACGCGCCGCCAGTTGATCGCCGCGGGGTTACCGTTCTGCTCGTTGCACGCCACCACGCAGCACTTGCAGCCGATGCAGCGGCTCATGTCGAAGTGAAACCGGTACTGCTCTCCGTCGCCGGGCAGCCGCGCGGGCATGCGGCCGGCGGCGCCGGTCCCGCACGTCGGTGCCGAGCGCGGAGACAGACGCACGAATCCCGCGTCCGCATCGATCGCGCGCTTCAGCAACGGCAAGGTCAATTCGGCATACCTATGAACAGATGCACGAGCCCCGTGTTCGTGGCCGTGCGCGTGTGTCGGCTCTTCGTGGAGCGCTACGGGATTACCTGCCGGACACGTCGGAGTGTCCGCTGATGCGCGGGGACGGATCGATCGCGCTCGCTGCAGCGTGGGAGCGAGCGCACCGTCTTGATCTCGAAGATACAGATCGCGTGCGGATCGAGCAAGTCACCGCGCGGCGACAATGGGGTCGCGGCGATCGACAACACGACAAAGTTGGCTCCACGGAAGCGGTGAGAAGTGGCTCAACGCCCCGCCGCGAGGGCACGGAGAGGACTCGAGCGCCCGCGGCGGCCGTCGCACGGGTCCGAACACGCAGGCAGTGGCGTTTCCGCGGCGAATCACGAGACGATTTTGTCCAGAAAAATATTTTGCGGACAAGATTGGCCGCCTTATGATCGGTCCCTCACACCCGCACCGGGTCATGGCCTCGACTACAATTGCGCGCATCTCTACGCGCTGAGCGTCGGGATGCTCGCCGATCGGCTCCAGTAGGGATGGGAGGACTCCATGCGGCGACGTTTTCTCGTCGGCGTCACCTTCATTGCAACGGTCGCGCTCGTCGGCGACATTCCGTATCGGTTCCCACCGACCCGCTCCTTCGGCCTCGTCGCGTCTGAACTGACACCCGCCGAACTCGCGGCGTTTGCGCACGAGAATGGCTGCCTGTCGCCGTCCGATGAGGCGGCGGATTCGGGACCGATGCCCGCGCGGACGATCAAGGATGCGTACCCAAACTTTCTCGGCATCGCCGTGGATCCGGAGAACGGCAGAGTCGCGATGTCCGACTCGGGCCTGAACGGGCTGCTGATGTACGACCGCGCCGCCGGCACCTCGCCTGGGCCTCCGGCTACCCGTATGCGATCGGGCTGATGCTGCTGGCGGTGGCGGCCCCCTTCATCTACTTCCGCCGCAAGGGCTGGCTCTAGAAACGAAAACGTCGCACGGTGGTGCGACGTTTTCGGGGG
>OBEQ011078202.1_pt1 | contig 13856 bp, 10 predicted proteins | sample 1670901 | NCBI WGS metagenome assembly OBEQ01 (sample SAMEA104232315, study PRJEB22302) | groundwater metagenome | biome: forest; feature: aquifer; material: groundwater | place: USA | collected 2011-08-07 | depth 5.4 m
AAAGTGGGTCTGGCAACACTGATTCGTGCCGATATAAATGCCGTCAATGATATAGTTGTATTCCAGATCTTTAATCTGTGAATGCTTTCTACTCATATACAGCAACTTATTTTAGAAATATCTTTAGTAAATGACAAAGCAACAAGTTTAATGGCTTCAGAAAGCGTTGGAAACATCGGCAGGGAATTCGTCACATCATCAATTGTATTTTTGTTCTTTATTAGCATCATTGCTTCTGCGATAAGCTCACCTGCATTTGGGGCGAGAATATGAACTCCCATAATCTGTTTTGTTTGCGGATGTATTGCCATTTTTATTAGTCCTTCGGTTCTTCGCATAATCATTGCTTTGGGAACATCTGCAAAAGAAACAGTGCGACAAGCGCAAACACCCATTTTCTTCATCTGCTCATCCTCAGTAAAACCTACGCCTGCAATGCAAGTTGCGGGTCGGTAAAGATCGTATATGGCACAGTGTTGTAGTCAATGCTATGTTGTGAGTTTGTTAAAGCGTTTTCGGCGGCAAGCGTCCCCTCGTGTCCTGCGGTTGGTTCAAGTCGCAGGGGCAAGTTTGTAACATCGCCAACTGCAAAAATATGCGGTTGTGAGGTTTGAAAAAAATGATTAACTATAACCGCTGATTTCTTATCAATCTCAACACCAGCTTTATCCGCTCCTAATCCTTGAGTATTTGGGGTTTTGCCTGCGGCTAAAAGTATTTCATCGCCAGCGACTTCTTCCTGCCTGCCATCAATCAAATAAGAGATAATCTTTTTGCCGTCCTGCTTTCGGGCGGCTTTAACCTCAACATTTGTTTTAATCGTAATGCCTTCTTTGGTTAGGATTTCGGTAAGGCGGTTGGTTAAACTCGACTCTGACCGTGGGAGAACAGAACTGCCTCGTTGTAAAATTGTTACCTTTGTCCCAAATCTTGAATACATCTGTCCAAATTCAAGACCTAATGCGCCAGCGCCGATTATAATAAGTTCCTTTGGTTGTTCTTTAAGTTTAAGGGCTTCAATATGGGTTATATATCCGACCTCACGAATACCCTCAATCGGCGGGACATTAGCAGTTGAACCTGCGGCGATAATAAATTTCTTTGCGGTAAGTTCTTCACCATTTACTTCTATATCTATTGGTGATACAAATGTGGCTTTATCTTCAATAAAGGTTACATATTCAAGATTTTTTAATACTCGTTCGTATTTTTCTTGTCGCAATCGTCCAACAAGGTCAAGCTCGTCCTTGATAACTTGCTGGTAATCAAATTTTTTTACCTCTAATTCAATACCAGCGATATTATGATGTTTGGCGGTATGCAAAATCTCTCCTGCCCAAAGTAGGGTTTTTGACGGGACACAGCCAACATTTACGCAAGTTCCGCCAAGCGGTAATCCTTTATTTATCAATGCGATCTTGGCTTTTAGTTCATTAGCACGGATAGCCGCCGCAAATGCCCCGGCTCCACCGCCAATAATGATTAGGTCAAAGTTTTTCATATCTCTTTTAATCGTCCTTTCAGCATCTCTACGAGAGGAGATTTTTTAAGTTGGTAATAAACATTACGAAAATCTCGGCGACCTTCTACGATTTCCGCTTTTTGAAGTTTCTTGAGAGTGTGCGATACAGCCGATATGGAAATGCCTGTAACTTCGGCAAATTCTCCAACCGAAAGCTCTTTATGACGACACAAAAGATAGCAGATTTTGAGACGGGTAGGATCGCCAACCACGTTAAACTCCTGAGCGCATTGAACAAGTGCCTTACTATTTCGTAATTCTTTCTTAATTTTCTTAATATCTTTCGTTTGCATAGATATTCAAATGATAACAATGAAGTTCGGTTCGGTCAAATGCATGATTTTACACAGAACGCTTTGTAAGCACTTGCATTTGCTTATTAGGGTATGCTAATATCTTTATATGTCAGATTTATGCGACGCAATAAACAAATTCGGCAAAGGGATCGGGAGTCCTCCCAGATACCGCATTGTGGAGGCGTTGTTTTCGGGCCCCAAGACGGTCGGCGAGCTGGCGGAGAAAACAAAGCAATCCCAACCCCTCGTATCCCAGCATTTACGAGTGCTCAAAGAAACCGGGTTGGTACGAGACGAACGGCAAGGACAAGAAGTGCTCTATACCCTCAACACCGAGCATACGATCCGCCTTCTGAAGCGTCTTTCCGAGGAACTTAAACCGAAAAAGAAATGAAAAACATAATCAATATTAAAATAAATAATTCAAATCTATGGCAAACAACACAAAATTAAATATAAAAGTTATTGTCGGCAGTACTCGCGACGCCCGTTTTAGCGATAAAGCGGCCGCGTGGATTACCGGAGAAATTAGGAAACAAAAAGAAATTGAGGTTGAAGTGCTGGATCTGCGCGATTATGATATGCCGTTTTATAACGAACCGGTAAGTCCGTCATACAAACAAGAGCCATTCAAGAACGAAGCGGTTGCCCGTTTTACCAAAAAGATCGCCGAAGGAGATGCCTTTGTCATTGTTACCCCGGAGTATAATCACGGAGCATCGGGTGTTCTGAAAAATGCGTTGGACTGGGTCTATCCGGAATGGAACAATAAACCGGTCTCTTTTGTGAGCTACGGCAGTGTTGGAGGGGCAAGAGCGGTGGAACAACTTCGCTTGAACGCCATTGAGCTTCAAATGGCTCCGATTCGACAAGCCGTTCATATTCCGCAACATTGGACTTTATTAGACGAGAAGGGAAATCTGAAAGAGGGGGCGCTCGAATCCTTTACTCAAAGCGCCGAAGCCATGCTGGCTCAGCTTCTATGGTGGGCTCGAGCTCTCAAAAACGCCCGTGTGTAGGACAATAAGAATCCCTCAAGGTTCTATCATGAGGGATTTTTATTTTCCTCGGCATGAGCCGTGATTTCGATATTGCAACTCTTATGCTCCCGGCACCACGCTTCGCACTTCTCGGCCCATTCACGATCTTCATAGTGAAAACCACACTCCTCACATTGATACAGCTTCTCGTTTTCTTTTTTAATGACTCTGCCTATCTTTTTGGCTATTAAAGAATGTAAACGAAAAATCTCATAAAATACTTTGCTCCGCAGACAGGTTCAACAGCCGCCCTTCAATGGGCTTTTGGCGACTTTTTGAGGTCTTTTGGGACGGGGGCAGGTCATAGCGAAATAAGAGGAAAAATAGGCAAAATAAACATTAAATTGAGTATATTTTACGTGTCTAGTTTTGAATAGTTAAATTTTATAAAGCGTCTTTTAATTCTACTGCTTCGTCTTCATCAAGGCCAGTTTCGTCCATAAGTTCTTTTACTTCCTCCGCTTCATCTTGCTCTAAATCATGATTTTCCATCAGCTCCTTAATCTCTTCCTCCGGCTCTTTTTTACCCTGAGCTGTGTCGAAGGGCTTTTTTCCGTCACTCGCTTCACCCGCATCATCAAATATTGGTTTGGGCATAAATTTATTTATAGTGAGTTTATCGAACTATTTTCCTATTTTTTTATTGGCCAAAACATAATAATTGCTTATAATCAGTTCCTATAAAATCCTAGTCAAAAATCTGCTTGTTTTAAGGCTATTTTGCCATTGCTTATAAATGCCTCTAAAAAGCCAATGTATAAAATATATTGACCGACGCACCATGGGATTCGATGACCCCAATGTCCTTTAAGTCTCTAAGGTCATAGTTAATTGTTGCTCGCGGCACCCCCCTTAAAATTTTCTGACAATCTTGGGCGGTTAATTTTCCTTTAATAAGGAGGGTATCAATAATTTTCATCTGCCGCTCATTAAGATTCTTATATTTATTGCCCAAGAGAATAACCTCAAAACTATTTACAAGATTACGAAAAAGTGGAGACGGCAAACTCCACTCTTCCATCCTCTTTAAGACAATATCAATACCCCTCCCATATTCTTCCAAATAATCAAGGTCTTTCAAACGGCCAGCAATCATAGAGTTGCGGCTGAATTGGGCATCCTTAATATTCTCTACGGTAACGCCGGGCGGTAATGAGCCAGGATTTAAAATTTCGATTCTATCACTGAAAATTTTAACTTGGGCATAAGTTTCAATGATTTTGTAATCTCGATGGATCACAGAGTTTGCGATAAGCTCACGAATGGCTGCCTCGGGATACTCAAATTTTTCAACTCGCTTTGTTCCAACAATCTCAGCGGTTTTTCTAATGTTTTTTAAAACAAATCTATAAGAATCGTCTATTTGAACATCAAGCGTTCCTTTTATATCCGCGCTATCAATAATTTCACTCGCAGCGTTATTACCTGCAAAACGGACACACCGCACCAAATATCTTTCGTAAGGATTTCGTTCTTGTGGAGGATCATGCGCAAATATAAGATAGCCGCCGGTAGTCGGCTTAAATTCACCACCAAAATTAGAGACGATACCAAGATTTTGAAGTAAATTATTGTCGATATGCGAATCGGCCCCTCTTTTGACATCCATCTCTCGTTTCGTAAGTAAATGTAAAATCTTTGGCTCTGATAAATCGGATTGGGTGGTATTGACGGCTTCTGACAAATCAAATTGAAACTCTTTTGAAGTAGCCACATAAGTTCTAAATTCGTTATCAGTAATGCGGCGATTCGAGTTGCCTTCCCTGATATAAGCACCGTTTGGCAAACCAACGGGTTTATAGTAGCAAGGCATGTAGTCCTTAGGGCACTCTGGTACATAGATAGCCAAAATCGTTTTTCCATCGTAATTAATAACATGGTATTCGGGTCGCAAAATAAAGCTCATCTTATCGTTGAAATACTCTAGAAGCTTTTTTTGCATAAAATCTAAATTTTCGCACCCCTCAACAGCATTTCTTTCTTGATTAACTCCAAACACCACAAGGCCACCACCTCTTCTATTTGCAAAAGCAGAAATAGTTCTCCAAATTTCATTTGGAATATTACTTCGAGCGGTTTTAAACTCTAAATCCGACAATTCAGTCGCAAGAGTAAGGCCGTATTTTATTTTTTCGATAATTTGTTGGTCTGTCATAAAAACTTTTTAAGGTCATTTAATGTCGATTCAAGTTTTTTCTCTTCTGTTTCAATCTCTTTCAAAATCTCTTTTAGTTTTTGATTCATAAAACCCTTAAATTTTAGCAAATTTAAGGGTTTTATTCAAGTTCTTTTTGATTTTCAACAATTTTAATCTCCTCCGGGGTGAGACCATAGAGTTTATCCATTTTTATATCTGAATAAATCACCAAGTTTTGTAACGCTTCTGTTTTCCCACCACGAAATATCTTTCTTATTCATTTGAGGATTTTCTTGAATAAATAAATAACGCCATTCCTCTTTTGCCGGATCCGCCTCAGTTAGCATTGAGACATACTTTTCTGCTCGTTCTTTTTTTGCCGTGTCACGCTCATCCATTCGTCCCTTTACTTCAATAATATAATTCACAACTCTGCCACCTTCATTCGCGCGTGCGATAAAATCTGGAAAGTAATTTACATAAAATCCTTGCCAAAGATATTCAAAGTTATATCCCACACCGCCCTGATGATTATAAATCCAGCCACTCACATCCTCACACGCATCCAGTAATTGTGCGGCACGCAACTCGTCATTATTAGCCATACATTGCTTATCAAAACCGGCTCGTTCTGGATTTTCAATGGCATTTTCAAAAATCACTTGGTATGGTTCAATTATCCTGCTTTCCAAAATATCAAATTTATCCGTCGCCGGTTTCTCATTTGAACGTAGACCGTTGATAAATTTGATGAGTTCCTGTTTTACCGTCGCCATCACATCATCGTTAAAAATATTTTTCTTGACGATTTTATCCGTCTTTTCATCCACCGAATCCAGCCGCAAAGAAGCACCAGCAGGAAAATCAAATACCCGCTTTTCCAAAAATCGCTTCACTACATCTAATACACGCAATTTATCGGAATGCGACAAACGCAATTCATTCAAAATCGGTCGAACATAACCAGAAATAAGCAACCGATCCAGCCCGTAATAATTTGCGGACTGTTCAAACTCAAATTCAAGCCCCTTTTCAATACCTTTCTCAAACTGTGTTTTGATTTTTAGCTTATCGGCAGATTCAATCCATTCCAGTCGCTTTGCTAATTCCGGTAAATCTGCCTCGCGGAAATTATCATGCCAAGTTTTTATATGCTCAATCAGCCCCAAAAATTTAATCATTCTTACATTACGAGCCTTCCGCATATCTGCATCAGAGAGTGGGCTTACAACTGTGTATACCGGCGGTTCTTTCTCTCCCGCGTCTACTTCATCCACAATGTCGTCTATCTCATCAATGATCGCTTGAAATGACGGGTGCTGTATGACATAAAGATTTTCGGGCTTGGAATAAACTGCTCCCTCATCGTCCATTTCTGGCTGATGCATTTTGCGAAGCCCTCGGCCCAACGTCTGCTCCGCCAGAGTCCGTGAATCACATGGCCGAAGTGGTACAATGGTTTTTACATTTCGTACATCCCAACCCTCTTTCAACATCAGCACTGCGACAATCACATTATATGGATTCTCTACTATTTCGCCATTCAATTGTGGATCCTCTATATATTCTTTATCTATCAAATGCACAAGCTTGCGCACTTTGTCCCACTCATTGTCATTCCTAAGCTCTTTTTCGCCGATGTGTATTTGCACAACAGTTGTCTTGCCATCTTTTACAAACAGTGTTTGCTTGGCTTCATCATCATAAAATCCTTTCACTGGCAGATTATCTTGTGATAAATCTTTGCCCTCGTCATCAATCTCCCGATACACTAAATAGTTGTATATCTGATTAGCTTCTTTTCTATCATTACAGACAATAAAAAGAATTTGCTTGCGTTTGTCGCCCTCTTGGTCAAAAACTTTTTGATTTTCCTGCCAGCGCTTGATACCCGTACGGAGAAGATTTTCATACTTCTCCCAAGCGCACAACTTTTCGTTATTGATAATACCGCGTGCCTCATCGCCCTCATACACCTTCACCTTTTCCAGTTTTGGAAGTTTTATTATGCCGTCCCGTTTCGCGTCGCCAAGCGAATACAAATCAACTGTATGTTTGAATAAATCCATCCAACGATAACGGATCTCCTCCTTATCGTCCTTCTTCGTTTTGTGCGACCCCTTTTCTTCAAAAAGCGTTGCCGACAAATCAACCTGCAAGCCAACTTCGCATAGCTTATCCAAATTCCTAATGGAACGAATCCAACCCAGTTCTTCAGCAGCGTGCTTTTCTTTAACGCCGATTTCTTTCAGATTTTTTGTTTTCTTTTCATACTCCTTGTGCTTTTCCTCGTCGTGAACATGATGCGCTTCGTCATTAATCACGAGAATATTTGATGAATTCTTAAAACTATCAACCAATGCCCGCTTTTGATTCTCCAGCTTTTTGGGCATCGCCGATTCAAAAAGGCCGAGTTCTTTTGATAATTCCAAATTTTCTTCTTCGCTTTCGTCTTCCGATTCCCTATAGAGTTTATGGATATTCGTAACTATAAGTGCGCCTTCATCAGACGCAAACTCGCTCGGCGCGGTCTCCGGCGAATAAACTTTAAGATTCCAATATCGTTCAAGTTCTTTCGGAATTACTGGATCGCCATGAAAAATATCCGGCCTATCGTCTGACGGCGAAAAGTCCTCTAAAAGACGGTCAAGTACAAACAGGTTCGGCGCAATCAAAATACTGTGCTTACCAATACTCAAATGCTTTTCGCCTTCAATTACCGCATTCAAATAACTCCACGCGATTATCAAACCCATGATTTTGGTCTTACCAGAGCCGGTTGCAAGTTGCGCACCGAGCTTAGTCCAATCATCACGTTGGGGCACTATTTCAAAATCAATCACCTTGGAGATGTCCTCGCGCCGACGCACCCCACAAACTTCATAGAGATAAATAAAAGTTTCAAGTGTACGCCTCTGATGCGGCCAATACTTGAAGCGATAACTTTTTCCGTCCCTTCCTTTCAATTCATGCGGAAATGGACGAAACCAATGTCGCAAAAGTAAATCTGTTGTTTCCGAAATATCTTTTTCAAATGGCAATACCGGCTTATATTTCGGCTGCTCTTTCGGATACGGCAGTTTTGCGCTTTGTAAAGAAAACCCTCGCCACGCATCAACGCGTTCACGAAGTTTTTGGATGACAATTTTTTGCGGCGGTAATTTTTTATCTGAATCGCTCATATTACTTGATGACAACTTTAGCCGTTACAATCCCGTCGTTGCCGAAGACATCTGTTACCTTAACAGCTATTGTATATTCACCGGCTTTTTCATAAGTATGGAACGCTTTAAAAACCAAATCTTCAACTACTTTCTTGCCTTTTCGTTTACGGAAACTCTGCCACTCATTTTCAAAAATAGGTCCATGTCCATCTTCTTTATTCTTTAAATTTTCATAATCCCAATCTACCGCCCAAAAATCCACAAAGCTCTGCCAGCTTTTTTCTTTTTCCAACCACTTTTTAAGTTCGTCTTTTCGTTCCGGTTTTTGACTTTCAAGAAAACTTTCCGCGTCCACTTCCAATCCCGAAAGTTCAATACTCGCTTCTTTGCCGTCGGCAACCTTGTGAATTTTAACCGCAAGCGGCGCGAAAAAGGCGATATTCGGCATTTCACTCACTTTTTCCGGATCCACGCCCTGCCGCATAAGCTCCAATCGCTTTTTTACTTCTTCAATCGCGCTTGCCGGAATCATCCGCACCAAAACCTGCACGCCAAGTTCTTTTTTCGCTTCGTCTACTGATTGATTTAAATGAGCAGTGAAGTCTGCGGAAAGCACATAACACTTTTTAAATTCAGTATCTTTGACTTCTTTGGCAATTGCTTGGATTTGCTCGGAAACTATCGGCTGAGAAAGCGGCCCGACATGAATCCACGCGCCTCTTTTCTTGCCGTGTAATAATTTTGAATATGGCGTGTACTCTCCGCCGAAAAGTTCAATAATAGCTTGGCGATACGCATCCGCTTGGTTGCCGACTTGAATCGGGTCCCATTTCGCCCCGCGCTGATAATAGCCCATATTCTCAACCGTAAACGGCCTGACTTTATAAATACCTTCGCCTTTCTTTTCTTTTGGCTTACCACTTAACTCAATTAATCTTTTTCTCGCTGTGTGTATAGCAAACTTTGAATTATCAACACCAATCCATCTTCTACCAAGTTTTTCAGCAACTGCTAGAGTGGTGCCCGAACCACAGAAGAAATCAGCGATAATGTCCCCGGTATTTGAAGAAGCTTTGATAATACGCTCGAGAAGCCTAGGCGGTTTTGTTGTCGGATAATTTATTTCTTTTATTTCTGTTGCATTAATTCCTATATTCCAAACATCATATTCCCCGATACCATCCTTTCTTAGATAAGTTTTTACTGTTTCCCCCCGTGGGTTTTTGTTCCAATAGAACTTTCCTTTCTCATCTTTTTCCTTAAATCTTGCGAGCTGCTCTTCTGAATACGGAATTAGCGTATCTTCCCAATTAAAAGTCCATTTTTCACTACTTTTTGAATACCAAAAAATTGTGTCATGCTTTCGGTTAAACTGTTTATCTGCGTCACCACCACGGGGATAAAACCATATAATTTCATTCCGGAAAAGGCCGTAATCAAAAATTTCATCCATTAGGACTTTTACATAGTGAGATGTATGCCAATCTAAATGCACATAAATTGAGCCGGTAGGAGAAAGAAGTTCTTTCATTAAGACAAGTCTTTCACGCATCATTTGCAGAAAAGAATCCAGGCCGTTTTTCCAAGTATCTTTGTAAGCGATAGTTTCGATAATCGTTGGTTCCTTTACCGATATAACGCCTTCTTCTTCGTCCACTTCAATATCAATAGAATTCTCCGCTACAAAATCGTTCTGCACCATAAACGGCGGATCTATGTAGATAAGGTCAATTTTGTTGCGGTATTTGTATTCTCCGGAAACAGAATCCTTTTCATCTAAAAGAGTTTTGAGCGCGACCAAATTATCGTTTGTCCAAATGAGACGATTCTTAGGAAGATCACCGAGCTTTTTTACTTTCCCCGTGCCAAGCTGACCCTCTTCAAAAAGTTTTGCCGGAGTATCATTGTCGCCCCCCGCGGCTTTGTGTGGATAGATAACCTCAACAACCTGCGTCGGCACCGCTTCCGCAAGCGTCTTTTTGTCCATTCCGACATAGGCGAGCTTTGGTTTCTTTGGTTTTAATTCAATTTCTTTTTTCATTTTTTCTTAGAAATTAATTAACAATGTCTTCCTATATATAATAGCTCAAAATACGGCTCAAAAAAAGCCGTTGAGTTCTGCGTTGGTGCGCCCATGAGGAATTCCGCTACGCTTTCGACTAGATAGCCCGAAAGCTTGCCGAACCATTCCGCCGCGCCCCGACCCCCGTCTGGCACCCCTGCCTGCCGGCAGGCAGGTTCGGTTTCCAACACCTTCCTGATACGGGGTGCGGCTGGTTCTATTCAGGATACAAAATTTAGAAAAACCGGACAGAGTCCGTTTTTCTAAATTTGTGCGCCCATGAGGAATCGAACCTCTATTGCAAGATCCGTCCCGACGTTCCAGTCGGGACCCCGACACATTGTCGTCGGGGCATCACCTAATGCGTCCTATCCGCTCCGACGTTCCGCTATGCGGCCCCGACGTTACATCGGGGTTCAAGTCGGAGAGCCAGACCTCCCCGGCATAATATCGGGGAGCGTCGGCTCTGAACGAAATAATTTGTGCGCCCATGAGGAATCCCTGCCTGCCGGCAGGCAGGGAACCTCTATTATTATATTGTGTCCCCATGTGGAATCGAACCACAATCTCAGCCTTCGCAGGGCTACACTCTATCCATTGAGCTATGGGGACATTTGTAAGGCCGTTCTGGTATCCGCTCCGACGTTCCGCCATGCGGGGTCCATTGTCCGCCGGAGGCGGATCCGCCTCCGGCGGAAACGACGAGGACTTCATTTTATCTTGATATATTTGGCGGCGACGGCTTCAAATGACAGGCATGTATCCTAATTGTAATGTAATTTTTGAAAAAGAAAAGAGGCGTTTCCGCCTCTGTATTTTTTTCAGAATTTCCAGCCGGCGCCGACAAGCGCGCCGTAACCGGTATTCCAATATCCCGCCATAGTCAGGTTCAGATGCTTAGTCAGCAGGAATCGCAGGCCGAGTTCTGCGGAAATTAAAGGAATTGTCCGTTTGACCCGGTCGCGCGCGTCTTCCTCCACCGGAAAACCGAATCCGCTGACCTTTTCAGTACCGATGAACTTTCCTTGAAAATCCACGGTAAGTTCACCGGCGCCGGCGCCGAAACGAACATACGGACGCACACGATCATTTTTCCGGAAAAACCGCCGCTCCGCTTCAAGCACCACGCCCCGAAGTTCCATATTCGTGACGCCAGTGATGACTCCGGTGATGTTATTGGCGGCCAAGATTTCCGCAGTATCATTCCGCGCCCAATTTCCGCCCCCGGAAGAACTCATCTGCAGCCAAGTTGCGCCGAGAAACCAACTGTCATTCAGCTGATAACTGCCGCGCAAGCCCCGAAGATCGCCGACCAAATGCTGTGGATGCTCAACAATGGATTTATTCATGCCAACTAACTCGCCTGGAAATTTATAATATCCGCCGATCACCTCAACTGAAAGCCGGCTCGCCAACCCGGTATTGGCTTCCGCCGGATTCATACCTCCGAACAAGACAATACTGCAAAGCGCGAGAACAATCATCTTCATGCCTATTACCTATTTTGTTAGAAAGGATTCCGAGATTAAGAGTACTTCAGATTAATGAGATAGTCAACCAGGTAGTAGAAATTCGACCATACCTGCTCGATCAAAATTCCTTTATATTAATTTAAATAAACCATAGCCAAATAGTGTTTTATCAATAAATTTCTGTCCCGCTAAGCGGGACCAGTCGAATTCTCACTACCTGGCAAACAAAAACCCCGCTTTACGGGGAATTTAAAAACTGGCTGATTTTCCGCAGCCGCACGATCCTGTTTCATTCGGATTGATGATTTTGAAAGTCTCGCCAAGACCGTCAGCGGTCTTTGCATAATCCAAAGTCGTTCCTTTCAGATATTGCAGGCTTTTTTGATTAATGAACACTCGGCCGACGGATAGAGCTTCCCCGTCCTTGAATTCTTTAGCAATCACCTCATCGCCATCTCCGGCTGAAGAATCAAGTTTTATCTCATATTGGAATCCGGAACACCCGCCGGAAGCCACTCCAAGGCGGAGGCCAGCCATGTTGCCCAGTTTTTCTCCATCAACCAGAGATTTTATTTTTCTTGCCGCGCTTTCGGTGACCACCAGGACTTCCTGACTGCCGGCTGATTCTACTGGCTGACTGCTTGCCTTCGGAGCGTCTTCTTTTCCTTCCTTGATATTTTTCACCCACGGCAGATGCTCTTTCAGAATATTCGCAACGCCGATATTCAAACTCGCCGGCAAGCTGGAACAGCTCCCGCAGGCATCGCCCATAAAAATTACCACTTCTCCGGTGTTTTCACTCAAGCTGATTAATTTTATGGATCCGCCATGACTTGCCACATAGGGCCTGACAAGACGGTCAATTAATAGTTCAACTTCCAAAACGCCGTCCTGAACCAAGGTCATGCCGGTCATATCTGAATTATAATTAGCGCCTGTCTGCTCAAAGACAAAAGCAACCAGATCCAGGAGTAGTTGATCCCAATCCGCGTTAATTCCCCGTACGCCCCAGATTACCTCTTGAGGCGAGATATGCACCAGATATAACGAATCCAATTCATAATACTTTCGGATCCCGTCGACTTTTGCCGCCGATTCGGAACTGGCAGTTTTGCAATCGGAAAAAAATTCTTCAATCGTCATCTTATTTTCCTTTCAATCGATACTGCTGTGTATCATATACTAAGAATTACGAAATAGCCAAAAAGTTATCCCCTGAGCAGTTTACCCTGAGTTTATCGAAGGGAAGGGTAACTTTTAGGCTTAACCAGCGGGTAGGCCTTCGACTTCGCTCAGGCAATAACCTCGTTTCGTAATTAAAGATAATTAAAATTTTCTTTGACTTTACCGATCCTTTTGCAATAGAATCTATCCAGGATCATTGAAAGAATAATATGGAAAAAACCGATGAAACTGACCCTAAAGCCGCTGGCTTTCCTGCTTGCCGTTTCCTTATTGCCAACAACCGCCAATACGCAGTCTACTGGGGGCATTGAGGGATTGATTTGGCCTGATATTGACTTCAAAAATGTGCAATATCTGCCTTACGGACATCTTGGAAAAAGCAAGCCTCGCTATGGGAATTATGATTGGAAAGTCGTGGAAACTCCGCATTTTAAAATCTGCACCTATGGAAAGGATGATCGGCTGACAAAATTCTACATTGAAAAAGCTGAAGGAACATATTCAAAATTCAGCAAGAAAATGAATATGAACCGCTTTACGGAGAAAATTCAAGTCGTCATTTATAATTCCTCCCGCGATTTTGAAGAAGCCAATATCATTGACGGACTGGTACCCAAGGGATTGGGCGGCCAGACCGAAATGATCAAATGGAAGCGGGTGGTAATTGCATTCCGCGATTCGCCGGATGGATTTGAAAATCTTATAAAACACGAACTTACCCACCGTTTCCAGGGAGAATTCCTCGGCCTGACGCTCGCGAATTTCATGTTCCGCGATTTGCCGCTGTGGTTCGCCGAAGGTTCGGCTGAACACTACGCGCATCCGTGGGATACGCGGGGAGAACTTCTGATGCGCGACGCGTATTTGAACGGCTACCTCGCCCATGTCCACCGGCCCAGCGCCTGGTATACCAGCCTGGTCTATAAGCAAGGAGAATATATCGCTCACTTCATTGCCGAGGAATATAAAAACCGCGGC
>OBEQ010573279.1_pt1 | contig 13855 bp, 13 predicted proteins | sample 1670901 | NCBI WGS metagenome assembly OBEQ01 (sample SAMEA104232315, study PRJEB22302) | groundwater metagenome | biome: forest; feature: aquifer; material: groundwater | place: USA | collected 2011-08-07 | depth 5.4 m
CTTCAGCAGGCGACCGAGCGGACGTTCAATCGGATCAGCGTGGACGGGGAGATGAGCACGAACGACACGGTATTCGTCCTCGCCAGCGGGGCATCGGGGGTCACGGTTCGCCGCGGCACACCCAGCGGCCGGATCGTTGCCGAGATGCTGGAGATGGTGAGTCGGCGTCTTGCCCACCTCATTGTCGATGATGGCGAAGGGGCGACGCAAATGGCGGAGATCCGCGTGGTTGGGGCGCGAACGGCTCGCGAAGCTCAGGCGTGCGCCCGACAGGTGGCGAACTCGCCGCTGGTGAAGACGATGCTGGCGGGTGGCGATCCCAACGTGGGACGGATCGCGGCCGCGGTGGGCGCCTCGCCCGCGCGGTTTGATCCGCAGAAGCTCGAAGTGTTCATCGGCCATCAGCGGGTGATCGCAGGCGGGGCCGCGTTGCGGTTCACGAAGGCCGCGTTTCGGGAACTGTTGGCGCATCCACAGGTCGAGATGCTCATCCGGCTCCATGCGGGTGGCGCAGAGGGGCGGATGCTCACCTGCGACCTCACCGAAGAGTACGTGCGCATCAATGCGCGCTATACGACATGATGGCGGCGAGTGAAGTCCCTGACAGGCCCCGCCATCACGGCGGGGAGCGGGAGGTGATGGAAGAATCGATCCGGAAAGCGGACATTTTGATCGAGGCGGTGCCGTACATCGACGCCTTTCGCGGCAAGGTCATCGTCGCGAAGTACGGCGGCAGCGCGATTGAGAATCCCTCGGCGATGCGGGGGATCCTCCACGACCTTGTCTTCTTGCGGGCCGTGGGCATCCATGCCGTCCTCGTCCACGGCGGCGGCCCGATGATCACGAAGAAGCTCGCGCAGATCGGGAAGACCAGCGCCTTCGTGGACGGGATGCGGGTGACCGACCACGAGACGATTCGCGTGGTGAGCCAGGAGTTGGAAGCGGTCAATCACCGGCTCGTCACGCAGGTCAAGGCGCTCGGGGGGCGGGCCGAAGGGCTTATTCCGGATCGCCGGGCGGTCATAGCGGATCCGCATCCGCGGGCCGAGGAGCTGGGGTTTGTCGGTTCGGTGCGAACCATCCGGCCGGCTCCGATCCGGCGCGCGTTTCAGCATCACGCGATCCCGGTGCTCTCGCCGGTCGGGATCCACGAGAGCGGGCAGCTGTACAACATCAACGCCGATGATGTCGCCAGCCACGTCGCCGTCCAGCTCAAGGCGGCGAAATTGGTGCTGTTGACGAATGTGCGGGGCATCATCCGGCATCCCAACGACGCGGGCTCGCTCATCTCGACCCTGTCGGTGAAGGAGGCGAAGCTGCTCATCGAGCGCGGGGTGATTCAGGAGGGGATGATTCCGAAGGTGCAGGCGTGTATCGACGCGCTGCGGCGCGGTGTGAAGAAGACGCACATCATTAATGCGTCGGTCCCGCATGCGATGCTCCTGGAAATTTTTACGAAACAAGGCATTGGCACGGAGATCGTCCGATGAGTACCTCGACACGCGACGTCATCAAACAATACGAACGCTACGTGATGAACACGTACGTCCGCCAGCCCCTCGTGCTCACGAAGGGGAAGGGCAGTCGTGTCTGGGACGTGGAGGGCCACGAGTATCTCGACCTGTTTCCTGGCTGGGGTGTGAGCGGGCTGGGCTACAACCATCCCTGGGTCGCGCGGGCCATCCGGGGCCAGGCCGGACGCATCATCCATGTGTCGAACAACTTCTACCACCCGCTCCAGGCCAAGGCTGCGAAGAAGCTCATCAGCGTCTCGTTCGATGGAAAAGTCTTCTTTACCAATAGTGGTGCCGAGGCGGTGGAGACCGCGGTGAAGCTCTCCCGTCGCTGGGGGAAAGGCCGGTACGAGATCATCGTGATGGAGCAGTCGTTTCACGGTCGGACGATGGCCGCCCTGAGCGCCACCGGTCAGTCCAAATACCAGGAGGGGTTTGCCCCACTCCTTCCCGGCTTTGTGCGCGTGCCGTTCAATGATCTGGACGCGGTTCGTGCGGCCGTGACCTCGAAGACGGTTGCGATCATGGTCGAGCCGATCCAGGGAGAGGGCGGCCTACGAGCGGCCGGCGATGAGTTCCTGATGGGGATCCGCCGGCTGTGCGATGATCGGAAACTCCTCTTCATCGCCGATGAGATTCAGACCGGGATGGGGCGGACCGGGACGTGGTTCGGCTATCAGCACAGCGGGGCAGAGCCGGACCTGTTGCTGCTGGCCAAGACGCTGGGAGGAGGATTTCCAATCGGGGCGGTGGTCGCCAAGCGCGCCGTCGCTGATGTCCTCACGCCGGGGACTCACGCGGCGACGTACGGGGGCAACCCCCTCGGGTGTGCGTGCATCCTGGCGGTCTTCGAGGCGGTTGAAAAGCAGCGACTCCTCGATCGAGTGAATACGCTGAGCCCACATCTGTTCAAGCGGCTGACGGCGATCACCCGGCGGGTGTCGTGCATCCGGGAGATTCGCGGTCGAGGGTTCATGGTCGGGATCGAACTGAGCATTGACGGGCGGCCGATTGTCGACGCGTGCCGGGCCAAGCGGCTGCTCATCAACTGCACCCAGGAGACGGTGCTGCGGTTGCTGCCTGCTATGACGATTACTCGGGACCAGTTGGATCGGGCGTGCGATATTTTGGAAAACGTCCTATGCGCCACTTCCTAACGCTCACAGATTTTAGCGAACGAGACATCCGCGCACTCTTGGCTGAAGCGGCGCGATGCAAGCGTAACCGTACTTATGGTCGTAGCAGTCTTCGCGGTAAAACCGTCGCCCTCGTGTTTCAAAAGCCGTCCATGCGCACGAGGGTGGCGTTTGAAGTGGCCGTCCTGCAACTCGGCGGAAACGTGATCTATCTCGGACAAGAGGATATCCAACTCGGCCAGCGCGAACCGATCAAAGATGTGGCCCGAGTGCTTTCGCGCTACGTCGATGCCATCGTCGCTCGCACCTTTGCGCATGCGGATGCTCAAGAGTTCGCGGCCTATGCGCGATGTCCGGTGATAAACGGGTTATCAGACTTGGTCCATCCGTGCCAGGCCCTCGCGGATCTCTTTACGATCCAGGAGCACGTCGGTCGCTTATCAGGCGTACAATTAGCGTACGTGGGTGACGGCAACAATGTGCTGCACTCGTTGATTCAAGGATGTGCCATGACAGGGGTCTCGGTCACGGTGTCCACGCCTCGAGCGTATCGGCCCAACGCAGCGATTTGGCGCGCAGCCGAGCGGCAAGCACGGGCGCATCGGGCCAGCCTTCAATGGGAATCCGATCCGCGACGGGCAGTGCGCGGGGCGGATGTGGTCTACACGGATGTGTGGGTCAGCATGGGCCGAGAGCAAGAGCGCTCTAAGCGACTCAAGGTCTTTCGGCCGTATCAGATGAATCGCGCGCTGTTGCGTTACGCTGCGCCCGGTTGCCGGATCATGCATTGCTTGCCAGCGCACCGTGGCGAAGAGGTCACGGAGGATGTCATAGAAAGCACGCGATCGTTGATCATCGAGCAAGCAGAGAACCGCCTCCACGTGCAGAAGGCGCTCTTGCGCATGTTAATGACGAAGGGAAAGTGATGAAGACAGTAGAGATTGCGGATTGCGGATTGCGGATTGGGGATTGGAAAAAGGCCAACAATCCAAAATCCAAAATCCAAAATCCAAAATCCGCAGCGCCCTCATGAGCCGAACAGTTGTGCTGGCTTACTCGGGAGGACTCGATACCTCGGTCTGTGTGCGGTGGTTAGCCGATCGCGGATGGCGGGTCGTGGCCTTCATGGCCAATGTGGGTCAAGGTGATCCATCAGCTGCTGCCGTCCGGCGGGCTAAGATCGCTGGGGCCCATCGTGTGATCGTCCGTGATCTGCGCCAGGAGTTCCTCACAGACTTCGTGTGGCCGGCACTTCAAGCCCACGCGGTCTATGAGGGGAAGTATCTCTTAGCGACTGCGCTTTCGCGACCGTTGATTGCGAAACACATGGTCGATGTCGCGCATGAGGTGAAGGCGCACGCCCTCGCGCACGGCTGTACGGGAAAGGGGAACGACCAAGTCCGCTTTGAGGTTACGGCTCGGATTCTGGATCCTCGATTGATCATCATCGCCCCCGTGCGGCAATGGGAATTCCGCTCGCGCGAAGAAGAGATGGTGTATGCGCACCAGCATCGGATTCCGATCGATGTGTCCAAACGCAGTCCATACAGCATCGACCAGAATCTGTGGGGAACCAGCATCGAATCCGGTGTATTGGAAAATCCATGGACTGAACCACCGGCGGATACGTACCGGTCGATTCGATCGCCGGAACGCGCCGCGGCTCGTCCGGCGGTGGTGACCGTGGGATTCACGCGCGGTGTGCCAACACATCTCAATGGACAGCGATGCGCGCCGATTCGTCTTGTTGAACGACTCAACAAACTTGGTGGGGCGCACGGCATTGGCCGGGCCGATATGATGGAAAGTCGTGTGGTCGGGATTAAATCGCGAGAAGTGTATGAGTCGCCAGGGGGGACTGTGCTCTTGGAGGCGCATCAAGAGTTAGAGCGGCTGGTCTTGGATCGGCACCTGCTGCAGTTTAAATCGCTCATCGCGATGACATATGCTGAGCTCGTCTATTCCGGGCTCTGGTTTACTCCTCTCAAGGCCTCCTTAGATGCATTCGTGGAACAGACGCAACGCCACGTCTCTGGAAGTGTCCGACTCAAGCTCTTTAAAGGAAGTTGCCAGGTGGTGGGACGGAAATCCCCTCACAGTCTCTATCGCGAGCGACTGGCAACGTATTCGGCCAAGGATCAATTTGATCAGCGCGCCTCGGAGGGATTCATCAAGTTATTCGGACTGCCCTATGAAAGGCGTTGAAGGTTCGAGGTTCGGGGTTCGAGGGAAAAGCCCTTCCCTTGAACCTCCAACCTTGAACCTTGAACAGAAGGATAGGATATGAAGCGCAAGTTATGGGGTGGACGATTTACCAAACGGACGGATCCGCTCGTCGAGCGCTTCACGTCGAGCATCGCGGTGGACCAGCGCCTCGCGCGCTACGATGTGGAGGGGTCGATCGCGCACGCGAAGATGCTCGGCCGTTGCGGGATCATCACGCATGCCGAGAGCCAGCGAATCGTCCGAGGGCTCACGCGGATCCTGCGGACCATCCAGCAGGGAACGTGGAAACCGGACCCCGCCGCCGAGGACATCCACACGCAGATCCAACAGATGTTAGAGCGGGCGATCGGGTCGGTGGCGCGCAAGCTCCACACCGCGCGAAGCCGCAACGATCAAGTGAGTGTGGACCTTCGACTCTATTGCCGCGAGGCGGTGGCAGGACTCTGCCAGTCGATCCGCGGGGCTCAGCGTGCGCTGGTGCGGTTGGCGAGGAGGTATCGCCACGTCGTGATTCCCGGCTACACGCATCTGCAGCGGGCGCAACCCGTGTTGGTGGCCCACCACCTGTTGGCGTACGTGGAGATGTTGCAGCGCGACGTGGAGCGGTTGCAGGATGCCCGCAGCCGCATCGAGATCCTCCCGTTGGGGGCCGGCGCGCTCGCGGGGACATCGCTGCCGATCGATCGTGCCTACGTCGCCAGGCTACTGAAGTTCCCTCGGATCGCCGCGAACAGCATGGATGCGGTGTCGGATCGGGATTTTGTGCTGGAGCTGTTGTCGGTGCTGGCGACCATCGGGATCCACCTCTCGCGTCTGGCCGAAGACCTGATCTTATGGGCTTCGGATGAGTTCGGCCTCCTCGCCATGGACGATGCGGTGGCGACCGGCTCGAGCCTGATGCCCCAGAAGAAGAACCCCGATGTCCTCGAGCTCATCCGGGGGCAGGCCGGGCTCGTCACCGGCCAGCTCGTTGCGTGTTTGACGATGATGAAGGGACTGCCGTTGTCGTATAATCGAGATCTGCAGTGGGATAAGCGGTTTCTCTTCCAGGCGGTGGAGGCGAGCCAGGGCGCGCTGACGGTCCTTGAGCGGTTTCTGGGTCATGTGCGCATTCGACCGGAAGCATCCGCTCGACTGCTCGCCTCGGACGCGCTGTGCGCGACCGACCTCGCGGAGTACCTCGTCACGCGAGGGGTCGCGTTTTCCGACGCGCACGCGATCGTCGGCAAGCTCGTGGTGTTGGCACAACGATCGGGGAGACAGCTGCGCGACGTGGGGCTCACCCAGCTCAAATCGTTTTCTCCCCACTTGGATCGGGCGGCGCTGGCCGTGCTCGATCCGCGCCGCTCGGTCGAGCGCAAGCGAAGCGCGGGCAGCACGAATCCACGGCAGGTCGAGCGGGCGCTCAATCGCTGGAAGAAGCGCCTCGCGAGACAATGAGAGGCGCGTGTATCGATGTTCAGATTTTGGATTTTCGATTTCGGATTTTGGATTCCCGAAAGGACGAATTCACCCAATCCAAAATCTAAAATCCGAAATCCAAAATCCGTGAATCTTTTTGAGGGACGATGTACTATCCACACGACTTTCATCGGCTGAAGGGCGCGCTCTACTGTGAGCGGGTGCCTGTCTCGCGCATCGCCGAGGCGGTGGGGACCCCGGTTTACATCTATAGTTACAAGACGCTGGTGGACCACTTCCGAAAGCTCGCACGGGCGTTCGCCTCGCTGCACCCGCTCATCTGCTTCTCGGTGAAGGCGAACGGCAACCTCGCGATCCTACGGCTCCTCGTGAAGGAGGGCGCGGGCCTGGACATCGTTTCTGGCGGGGAGCTCTTCAAGGCGCGCCGGGTCGGCTGTCCATCCTCAAGGATCGTCTTCGCGAGCGTGGGAAAACGGCTGGAGGAGATCCGCGAGGCGCTGAGAGGGCGCATCTTCTTTTTCAATGTCGAGTCGGAGCCCGAGCTCGAGACCATCGACCGAATCGCCAGGCAGCTGAGAACTGTTGCGCGGGTCGCGCTGCGGCTCAACCCGGACGTCGAAGCCCATACGCACCGCTACATCACGACCGGGATCGCGGAGAGCAAATTCGGGATCGATCGCAGGACGATCGTCGATATCCTCCGTCGGGCCAGCGCGTTTCCAGGGCTGCGCATCGCGGGGATCCACATGCACATCGGCTCGCAAATCACAGAGGCGAGGCCGTTTGTTGAGGCGATCCGCCGAGCCGCTGTCGTTATCGAGGAGGGCCGGCGGCTTGGGGTGCCGCTCGAGTGGCTCAACGTCGGCGGGGGCCTGGGGATCATTTACAAAGATGAGCGGCCGCAGACGCCGCAGCAGTTCGCGAAAGCAGTGCTGCCGATGTTGCACACGCTGCGGGTGCGCCTCATCTTGGAGCCGGGGCGGTTCATCGTGGGCAACGCGGGGATTTTGTTGACGGAGATCCTCTATGTCAAGCACGCCCGAGGCAGACGGTTCGCAGTCGTGGATGCGGGGATGAACGACCTCATCCGACCGGCGCTCTACGGCGCCTACCACGAGGTCATTCCGGCTGCGAGCACGCCGGGCGCGTTGAATGGAGCGTCCCGTTACGATGTCGTCGGCCCCATCTGCGAAAGCGCAGATGTGTTGGCTCGCAATCGGCGCCTGGGCGCGATCCGGTCGGGGCAACTGCTGGCCGTTCTGGGGGCTGGGGCGTACGGCTCGACGATGGCGTCAAACTACAATGGCCGTCTGCGTCCGGCCGAGGTGTTGGTGCGAGGGAGCCGCTGGGCGATCATCCGCCGCCGCGAGACGCGGCGCGACTTGATCCGGCATGACGTGATTCCACGAGGGCTGCTGGCATGATCCCATTCACAAAAATGGTTGGGACCGGAAACGATTTCGTGGTCGTGGACGCCGTCCGCCACCCTCAGCCGTTCCTAGCGTCGCAGTGGCGAGCGATCAGCCAAGCGGTGTGCGATCGGCACACGGGGATCGGGGCAGATGGACTCCTCGTGCTCGAGCGCTCACGTGCCGCCGATGTGAAGATGCGGGTCTTCAATCCCGATGGGAGCGAGGCCCAGATGTGCGGCAACGGAGCCCGTTGTGTCGCGCGCTATCTGACTGGACAGGGAAGCGGGCGGAAGGGGCGATCGCCCATCACGATTGAGACGAAGGCAGGCATCGTGCAAGCCAGGGCGCAGGGAAACCGGGTGGCGATCCGGATGACCGATCCGACATCGCTGCGACTTGGCCTGACGCTGACGGCGGCGGACCAGACGTTTCGTCTCGGATGCGTGAACACCGGCGTGCCGCATGCGGTCGTGCCCGTGAAGCGACTTGAGGCTGTGGATGTCACCCGCATCGGCCGGACGCTGCGCTGCCACCGCGCGTTTTCTCCGCGCGGCTCCAATGTGAATTTTATCCAAGCGGATCCGCGGCGGCTCAATCGGATTCGCATTCGGACCTACGAGCGCGGTGTGGAAGCGGAGACGTTGGCGTGCGGCACCGGCGTTGCCGCCTCGGCGGTGGTGTTTGCCCTCAGCCACGGGGCCCAACGGAATGGGGCCGGGCAGCACCGGATCGAAGTTGAAACGCGCAGCCAAGACGTGCTGACCGTTTCCTTCACGGTGCAACGACACGGGCGGCAGCCGCGCATCACCAATCTTGTGCTCCAAGGGCCGGCGGCTCGTGTCTTTGAGGGAACGATTACGTGGCCGATGAGGAGAGCGGGATGAGCCTGAAACTGCAGGGGTCGATGGTGGCGATCGTCACCCCATTCCGGAACGACGCGGTCGATGAGCGAGCACTCCGCTCGCTCATTGAGATGCATGTCGAGGCGGGAACGAGTGGGATCGTGCCATGCGGCACGACCGGGGAGTCGGCCACCCTCTCGCATGAGGAGCACGATCGGGTGATTGAGCTCACGGTCCAGGCGGCGCGGGGACGCACCCCGGTCATCGCCGGGACCGGATCGAACAACACCAAAGAGGCGATTCGCCTCACGAGACACGCGAAAGAGGTCGGGGCGGACGCGGCCTTGCTGATCAGCCCGTACTACAACAAACCGACGCAGCGCGGCCTCTACCTCCACTTCAAAGCGGTCGCCGAAGCGGTCGAGATTCCGCTGATCATTTACAACATCGCCTCGCGCACCGCGGTGAACATCGAGCCGGAGACGTTCGCCCAGCTCGCCGAACTCAAGAATGTCGTCGGGGTGAAAGAGTCGAGCGGAAATCTCGAACAGATGAGTCGCATTCTCCACCTGACGAACGGCAAGCTCACCCTCTTCTCCGGCGACGATGCGCTCACCCTCCCAGTCCTCTCCATCGGAGGGACCGGGGTGATCTCTGTGGCGGCGAACATCGTCCCCCGGGATATGGCGGCGATGGTCAAGACGTTTCAAGACGGTCACCATGAGGATGCCCTTCGATGGCACCAGCGGTTGCTGCCGCTGGTGAAAGCGCTCTTCCTCGAGACCAACCCGATCCCGATCAAGACCGCGATGGGAATGCTGGGATTGATTGCGCCCGAGATGCGCCTTCCGCTATGCGCGATGTCTGAGGCGAATGAGGAGCGGCTGCGGCAGGCGCTCGTCGCGTATGGATTGCTCAAGCAAGGAGCGGGGGACGTGGGGCGCAGCACAAGGGTCAAGGCCTAACACTCATGGCGATCAAACTGGTTATTTCAGGCTGTTGCGGCCGGATGGGACAAGCCATCGCCCGCGGGGCGCTGAGTGAGGGCGTGTTTACGCTGGCGGCGGCGCTGGAAGCCCCCGGCCACGAGGCCATCGGCCGTGACTACAGCAGCGTCATCGGACAGCCGGTGAGTGGTGGGCTGCGCGTGATGGCCGATGTGCGTCAGGCCATCAGCCAAGGCGATGTGCTCGTGGAATTCACCTCCCCGGATGCCACAGTCGCGCACGCCCAGCTTGCGCAAGAGCTTCACAAGCCCATGGTGGTCGGCACGACCGGCCTGTCAGATACGCAACTGGAGTCGCTGCGGTTGGTGTCCAAAACAATTCCGATCGTGGTGAGTCCGAACATGAGCGTGGGGGTCAACGTGCTCTTCGAGCTCGCACAGCTCGCTGCGCAACGGCTCGGATCGACCTTCGATGTGGAGCTGGTGGAGAGCCACCACCGCCAGAAGAAAGACGTCCCGAGCGGGACCGCCAAGCGGCTGGCTAACCTGCTCGCCTCGGTGAGAAAGCAGCCAAGTGGGGCGATCCCGGTCCATGCGATCAGAGCCGGCGACATCGTCGGCGATCACACGGTGGTGCTGGCAGGTCCATTGGAGCGGCTTGAGCTGACCCATCGAGCGCACAGCCGAGAGGTGTTCGCGCGAGGTGCGCTGCGGGCCGCGCAGTTTATCATGACGCAACGCCCAGGCCTCTATGACATGTCGCATGTCCTTAAGAGCAGTGATTGAGTGATTAAGTGATGGAGTGATTGAGTGAGTAGGGGAAAGAATGGGAGGGACAGCGCGGTTGACAGAGTACGAGAAGGCAGAACGGTTAAAGAAGCTACCGCCCTATTTGTTCGTCGAGATTGATAAGGCGAAACGAAGGCTGCAGGCGGAAGGGAAGGACGTCATCGATTTAGGCGTTGGCGATCCGGACCTACCGACCCCACCGCACATCCTCGAGCGGCTCAAGCAGGCGGCCGACGATCCGGCGAACCACCGCTACAGTTTCACCGAAGGACTCGCCGAGCTTCGCGAGGCGATCGCGCGCTGGTACGCCCGCCGCTTCGGCGTCACGCTCGATCCGAACACCGAAGTCCTCCCGCTTCTCGGCTCGAAAGAGGGCCTCGCACACCTGCCACTGGCGCTCGCGAACCCCGGCGACGTCGTCCTCGTGCCGGATCCGGGTTATCCCCCCTATCGCAGCGGGGCGATCTTGGCCGGGGCCGAGGTGGTCTCGATGCCGCTCCTCGAGGAGAGTGGGTTCTTCCCGGATCTCGGAGCGCTCAGTCAGAAGGCGGTCCGGCGAGCCAAGGTGATGTTTTTGAACTACCCGAACAACCCGACGGCCGCGATCGCCACAGCCGAGCAGCTTCAGGAAGCGATGGAGTTGGCGAAACAGTACGGCATCGCCATCGCGTATGACAACGCCTATTCCGAAATCAGCTTCGAGGGCGACAAACCAATCAGTGTTCTCCAGTTGCCGGACGCGAAGTCGGTTGGGATCGAGTTCCACAGCCTCTCGAAGACGTACAACATGACCGGCTGGCGTATCGGCTGGGCCTGCGGCAACGCCAAACTCATCGCAGCACTCGCTCAGTTGAAGACGAATCTCGACTCCGGCATCTTCCAGCCCATCCAATGGGCCGGGATCGCCGCACTCGAGGGGGACCACGTCCTGCTCCAGCAAGCCATCGCGACGTATCGAGAGCGACGCGACCTCGTGGTGGAGGGGCTCGCCAACGCGGGCTGGCAGATTCCGAAACCGTCAGCGAGCTTCTACCTCTGGGCCCGTGTGCCGACGAAGGAAGATTCCATGGGGTTTGCGACGCGGCTCCTCGATCAATCGCGCGTCGTCATCACTCCGGGGGTCGGCTTCGGTCCGGCTGGCGAAGGCTACGTGCGTCTCTCGCTCACGGTCCCCACCGAGCGTCTCCAGGAAGCGGTGAGTCGGATCTCCAAGGCTCTCGAGCCATGAGCCGCGTCTTCATTGGAGTCGGGTCGAATCAGGGTGAACGTCTTGAGTGCATCTCGCGCGCACTCCAGGCGCTCAACGCGGTGCCCGGCATTCGCGTTGTGCAGATGGCGACGATCCTCGAGACAGAGCCGGTTGGCCTGCCTGCGCCGCGCCGCTTTACCGGGATCTACTACGTTTATGCGATGACGTGCGAAGACGGTAGTGTATACATTGGGCAGACGGACGACCTACTCCGTCGTTGGCAGGACCACCTGAATGGTCGAGTCGAATGGACGGCTCGGCGTCGTCCGATTACGATCGCTCACTTCGAAGTATTGTCAACTCGAAGGGAAGCCGTCGAGCGTGAGAAGTCGCTCAAGACGGGCTACGGCAGAGCTTGGCTCCATCAGCTGATCGATAGTGGGCGGGCGCGGCAGGCAGGCGGACCGCCGCAAGGGCCGTACCTGAATACGGCGGCCGAGCTGCAGACCACGCTGACCCCACGGGAGTTGCTCACGACCCTCCAGGGGATCGAGCGTCGACTGGGGCGCACGCCTTCGCCGCAGCGTTGGACCCCTCGCCCCATCGACTTAGACATCCTCCTGTATGACGATCAGATCGTGGCAGAACCGGATCTCGTGATCCCGCACCCGCGGATGCATGAGCGCCGCTTCGTCCTGGAGCCGCTTGGCCAACTCGCCCCTGATTTCGCGCACCCCATCTTGGGACGGACGATTGCCGCCCTCCTCGAAGACATGTCAGTCCCATCGACCGTGCCGTTGCCCGTCTGATCCCTCACGTTGAGCGCTGACGCATGAGGTTCATCCGCTCCGCGAGTCAGATGGCCGCGGTCGCTGGGCACCTCTCGCGACGAGGCAGGCGCGTTGGACTCGTGCCCACGATGGGCGCCCTGCACGAAGGACACGGCTCGCTCATCCGGCGCGCCGCTGCCGAGAACGACATCGTGATCGTGACGATCTTCGTCAACCCGCTCCAGTTTGGGCCGCGAGAGGACTTCACTCGCTACCCGCGCAGCTTCTCACGCGACCTGACGCTGGCCCGCGCGTCGGGAGCCGACATCGTCTTCGCACCTTCCGTCTCTGAGCTCTATCCGCCAGGCTTCCAGACGGCGGTCCGGGTGGGGTCGCTCGCGGCCCGCTGGGAAGGGAAGACGCGCCCGGGACATTTCGACGGGGTGGCGACGGTTGTCACGATCCTGTTCGCTCTCACACGGCCGAGCCGCGCGTACTTCGGACAGAAGGACTACCAGCAGGTCCTCATCGTCAAGCGGCTGGTGCGCAACCTGAAGCTGCCGCTGGCGGTCCGCATGCTGCCGACGGTGCGCCAACCCGATGGGGTGGCGATGAGCTCGCGGAATGCGTACCTCACGTCATCACAGCGCGCGCACGCAACCGTGCTGTATCGAGCGTTGCGTCTCGCTCGGGCCCAGATCCGCGCTGGCGAATGTCGAGCAGCATCGATCCTCCGCGCCATGCGACGCCTGATTCGCGGTACCGCGGATGCGCGGATCGACTACGTGGCACTCGTCGACGCCGCGACGCTTGAGCCGCAGGCGCGGCTCCACGGCCGGGTGGCGATCCTCGTCGCCGTCTGGGTGGGGCGCACGCGGCTCATTGACAACCTTCTCGTCGAGGTGTCATAATGCCCTCGTCGGCAAACGAAGGGTTTACGGGTTGACCGGTGTACGGGTGTACCGGTACACTCGTACACCTGTTCACCAGTACACCAAAGGAATATTTGAGAAATGCTACGAACGATTTGCAAATCAAAGCTCCACGGGGCGATCGTGACCGAGGCCAACGTGCACTACACGGGCAGTATCACATTAGACGCTCAGCTGATGAAGGCGGCGGACCTCGTCCCCTACGAGCAAGTGCACGTCGTCGATGTGGATAACGGGGCTCGGATCGTGACCTACTGCATCGAAGGCCCAGCCGGCTCAGGCACCGTCTGCGTGAATGGTGCTGCGGCGCGCCTGATTTCCGCCGGCGATCACATCATCGTCATGTCGTACGCGCAGGTGACCCCGGCGGAGCTGGAAGGCCTCTCGCCGAAGATCGTCCTCCTCGATCGACAGAACCACGTTCGAGATATCATGACGGACACCTGCCGCCTCCCTGCCTGTCCCGTGCCCGGGACGGCAGACAGGTCCGAGGACACCGAGGTTGGGAGATCGTCTCGCGTCTCTGATGGCTAATGGTGCGTGTCGGCCTGGTGGGCTGCGGCACCATTGGCATACAGCTCGCGCGTGCGCTTCAGCGTGATTACCTACATGTGGCGAAGATCGTCGCGTTCCACGACGTGGATCGCACACACGCCGCCACACTTCAGCGTCGCCTC
>OBEQ011275438.1_pt1 | contig 13855 bp, 13 predicted proteins | sample 1670901 | NCBI WGS metagenome assembly OBEQ01 (sample SAMEA104232315, study PRJEB22302) | groundwater metagenome | biome: forest; feature: aquifer; material: groundwater | place: USA | collected 2011-08-07 | depth 5.4 m
CCCCCCCCCCGCCGTTCTCGATATCGGTGGAGGTTTGCCCGTGGCCGGGGTGCGGCCTCACGGGCAAACACATGATCGATCTTTCAACCTAATTGCCTTGAACCATGTGCTGGCGGAGGCACGTGAGCTCTTGCCAAGTGTTCGTGAGATCTGGTGTGAGAACGGACGCTTTGTAACAGCAAGTTCAGCAGTCTTGGTTGTACAGGTTCTGGAGATCAAAGAACGAGAGGGAACTCGATTTCTAGTATGTGACGGCGGGCGAACAAACAATGCAATCGTTTCTGACTGGGAATCACATGATTTCTTGGTTTTGCCAGATAGGCATGGAGTGTTAGTACCTTCTACCGTGTGTGGCCCTACTTGTATGGCCTTTGATCGGCTTATCCGCGCTCAATTGCCGAGGGATGTAGTTGTGGGTGATTACTTTGTATGGATGAATGCGGGAGCGTACCACATTCCCTGGGAAACACGATTTTCTCATGGGCTCGCTCAAGTCTTGTGGGTTGGAGAGAATGGGCACATCACTGTCGCCCGCCAACGCGAAAGCTTCGACCGTTGGTGGGCTGTGTGGTCCTAGCTGCATGGTGCGCCGTTTCGGACACGCGCGGAACCACGTTAGATATTGACGAGTTATGAGATATTTGACATAGTAACGATTTGGCACAAGCCTGCCGGTGGGTTTTCATCCGTAAGGCTTTTGGTCCGAAAACAGTGTTCGCGATCCCCGTGTGAGGAGAGATGGAAATGAAGAGTGCGCTCCTAGTAATTGATGCTCAGAAGATCTACACAAATCCGGAGTCTGAACTGTTTTGTAAGAACGCCGACAAGACGCTGGTAAAAATCAATCGGTTGATAAGAGCCTTTCACAAGGGAGGGTTTCCAATCATCTTTGTGCGTCACGTACACAAAGCAAATGGGTCGGACCTTGGACGAATGTTTGACTTCGCCGGCGACTTCGAAGACTTCAATTTTAAGAGCGGAACTGATGAGGTTAATCTTGATCCGCGCTTGAAACGTCCGGAAAGAGCACGAGAACTGATTAAGAACCGGTACTCGGCTTTTGCCGGTACCAAACTAGATCGGATTTTAAAGACACTTAAAGTTGACAGAGTTGTGATATGTGGATTCATGACTAACTTTTGCTGTGACTCGACTGCGAGAGAAGCTCACGACAAAGATTATTACGCGGACTTCGTCGCGGACGCTACGGGTACTCCAGGGCTTGATTCGATGGATCAGAAAGATATCCGGCGCGCTGTTTCTGAGATGCTGGCTGCAGGGTACGCGTGTGTGTACTCCACCGCACAGTTCCTCAAGGAGCTTAGGAAGCGATAATCCAGACGGATTCGCTATTCATACGAGGTAATGCCCAACGTGTCTAAGCGTCCCAACAGAGAGTCGAATAAGAATGCAATTTGACATATCCGAAGGTATTCAGCACTGGGCCGTCTACAGGAAATCGTCGATTGCGATACGTTCTGAGTCTGAATCGATCTCTTACCTCCCTCTCAACCGCAGGATAGATCGGATCGCGTCTGCATTGGCGGATGTAGTTCGCAGACCTGGCGGAGTGGGCCTCATGATTGCAGACAAGCCCGGGTTTCTTGTGGCACTTATTGGCATTCTCCGAGCGGGTAAGTCCGTTGTAATTTTGAATCAGGTACTCGATCCTAGTGCCCTACGGCAGTGCATTGCAGATGCCAAAGTAACGAACCTGATTGTTGATGCCCATTTTGATAAATTTCTCGATGAAGTCACAAGGTCTTCAGTAAAACTAAAGAAGCTTCTCTTCCGAAAGAATGATGTATTTCATCACCGCCGGAAGAGGGTCAGGTCAGCTAGAAAGATTGCAATTGCAAACCCCGCCGACGAGTGGGGTGTTTTCTACTCTTCCGGGACCACAGGGATTCCAAAAGGCATCGAGCGAGACCACTATTCGGTGGTGACAGAACTTCTAGGATGGTGTCTAGAACTTGGTCTCGACGACAAGACCAGTTTCTATATAGGGCGTCCACTTTTTTATACCGGCGGACTGGTGCTCTCTCTGGCAACGCTGTTGGTGGGGGGATGTATAGGTCTGGACCATAAGAATGATTGGCTTGCCTATCGGTCCCATATCAATAAATACGACGTGGATTTTGCGTTTCTTGTTCCTGATCAGCTCAAGGAATTTGTTAGGTGTGCCAAGCAGTCGGGTTCACCGAGGCGTCCTGCGAAGCAGATACTTGTTATGGGTGGCTACATTTCCGCTGAAGAAAAACGAGAAGCCACAAGAGTTCTTCATTCGGAAGTCGTTGAATCGTGGGGAAACTCCGAAGGCTTAGGGACAATCACAACCCCTCACGATCTCAAGGACCGACCGCAGTCGATAGGGAGACCCTTTCTCACTGACAGAATGTATATAGTGGATCGTCGAGGGAAGGCCGTGCCCCAAGGCAGAATCGGCAGAATTGCGGGTGGCGTTGAGGCTGGATTCTCCCGGTATTGCAACAAGCCGAAAGCAACGAATGCAGCTAGAACGAGAGATTTGATTGTCTCCGATGACTATGGATACGTTGATGCCGGCGGCTATTTCTACATCCTTGGGCGGTCTGAAGATCTCCTTCCATCGGAAGGTCGACCAGTTTTCACGAACACGATTGAGGTGACGTTGAGGAGGCATCCATCCGTCAGGGAATGCGCAGTGGTGAATGTAGGGAAGAAAAGAGGCCCCGTCGAGCTCGTTGGGATAGTTGTATTGGAGACGCTCCACAAGTCGACGGAAGACGTCCTTAGGAATGTTAATCGCAGGCTGAACGAGAGGTTTCAGCTCCGTTCCATCGTAGCAGTCGAATCGCTCCCGCAGAATGCAGCGGGAAAGGTCGATAAGATTGCGTTACAGGAGCTTGCAAAGTAATGAAGAAGCCGCGGCGATTGAGGCATCGCTATTTGGGCGAGCGCATCTGGTCCGCTGCGAAGATTGCGGTAGGCACCTTTATCCTTGTGACTGGTGCGCTCGCGGGGATTAAAGAGATCGCTCAATATGAGGCTTCGCGATGCGTAGTAGTCACTGTACTTTTGATGGTGTCAGTGGGATCGATTCTCTTCGGAGTGTGGAGGGCAAGGGTTGTCCACATTCCCGACGTACCTTTCCTGGAAGCTACCAACAAGCAGAACCTTCGCTGCAAAATGTGCACCGCAAACGAGCTTCGTGAGGCGAACACATTGGCAACTTCCTTCTACGGAAGAGACGCCATCGCTGACGAACTCGTTGAGCAGTGGAGACTAAGAAACTCGAACATGTATGCATGCGTGCTGAATTCAGAGGATGAAGTTGAGTCATCGTTCAGCGTGATGCCGTTGACAGATAGCTTCCTCGATCAGTTCATTGCTGGGAAAATTGTCGAAGCTCAGATAACTGCGGACGACATAATCCCTGTGTCTGAGTCGCGCCGGGCGTCGCGATTGTACATTGGTGGGGTAGTGGTCAGAGATCCGAAGAGTACAAGGGGACAGATGCGGACTGGGGCCATGTTATGGGCCATGCTGGTCTACCTACGAAAGTTCTATGGTTTAAGGCGAAAGCGCACATTGTATGCGCTCGCGGCTACGAAAGAGGGTGAACGGTTACTGAAGCATCTCCATTTTTCGTTGGTTTCTGCCGCGTCTCACAGAACAGACCATCATGACCTCTATTCGTTGGTTCTTGATCGCGAATCAGCGGCCAGTATGGATCATAGCATTCCGGACTACCATCAAATGTGTTCCACTGAATTTGATATTAAGGTTTCGAAGTCTGTGAGGCAACGAGGGCGTTGATGTCGATGTGGAAGTTATTCTCAAGGCGGCTGGCGCGACCGTGTGCTAGCGGAAGCCTCGTGCCTCATTTTAGGAGCAGTCGTTCGGAAGATCATCTGGGGTGCCAGCGATTTCTACTATCCGAAGGGGGACAGGAATTAAGAGAATCAATGAGTCGATCTCAATCTGCAAGAAAGCCACACACTCAAAAAAGATTCATCTGTCTCGGATCGGAATTAGGTTGCGAGCATTGCACATCTCGGAATAGACGATCGCGCACAAGTTCCTGAAATTGTCTCCGTACAAGGGCGATCAATCCCTGTACCCTCCTGGAGCGATTGTCTCGTCGGCAAACAATTCCGGTCTCCTCGATTAGCGAGGGGTCGCGGAGCCTGCAATAAGCTATGCCTCGTCGTTCCAAGGGAATCGCAGAAATCTTCATAATCGTTATTCCCAAGCCTTCTCCCACCATGTATAGGGCCTCTGCTTCGGTTATGACTTCCTGGACTACATTAGGCCTGTATCCGGCCCTCTTGAAGAGCCCTTGCAGATGATCATGGAAACCGGGGTTTAGGTGTCTTGGTCTTGAAATCATTGGCAGCCCGTTCAACTCTCTCGCCTCTAACTCGGCTTTGCCAGCGAGGAGATGAGATTCGGGTACTACAACAGCTAGCGGCTCACGAACGAGAGACTTCACAACAAGAAATTCGTTTCTCACCGGCAGTGTTACCAATCCGGCGTGGATAGTCCCCTGCAAGAGAGCTTGCACTTGGTCAAGAGTATGTGAACTTACGAATGTTAGATTGAGTTGCGGTTTGTGGGACAAGGAAAGGTTGCGGACAATCGACAAAATCCGTGGGTTCATTCGCGGTGTGTAACCAACCAAAATCGAATCAGTCTCTACGCTATTCGTCGCCCTTGCGAGTAGGACTGCGCGTTCGGCATGAGCCAGCGCCTTCGTCGCCTCTTTGACGAAAATGCGCCCTGCGTGTGTTAGTTGGACGTGCCGGTTGGTACGGTCAAAGAGTTTCACACCAAGATCACATTCTAGTTCTCGAATTTGCTTGCTGAGGGAAGGCTGAGCAACATGCACGCGAAGTGCCGCCCGACTAAAATGCAGTTCTTCAGCGACTGCGATTACGTAACGAAGAACCCGAAGTTCAACCCCTGGGTACACCTACAGCCACCGTATGGTCTCCGTACATGACTCATACGTCAACACACAACTAAGCGGCAGGCAATAGTACTGGAACTGCCCCCAGACGAGCCTTGGGGGCCGCATGTGAACCCCGTCCACCCGCGCCACGATTCGGTCATAGACATGGGCTATCACTGCGCGACTGAGAAGTATTAGACACGCTCGACGAGAGCGATTAGTGTTCGAAGAATGCTATGCAGGTTCAGGATGGACTGAGGCCAGTCTCGGAAGCATAGGACCGCTGAATGTCCGATGAAGTCAATCTACAACAGGTCAAGAGAGACCGGATGTAGAGGGGAATTCAAAATGGCAACGCAAACTACCGTGATGGGCCGTACAACAGAAGCGATGGCGCTGAGCAAGAACGAAGCAGCGCGAATCCTCGGTGTGAGCCTTCGCACAGTGGATCGCTTGATCGCACTCAAACAGCTTCCTGTGCGGCGCTTGGGACGACGAGTCTTGATACCGCGCAGTGTTCTCCAGGACCTGCTCCGTAGAGACCATCCGACACAAGCCGCTTGATAATCTAACAGCTAGATTATAAGATGGCGAAGTGACGAAGAAAACCCCGCCATCCAAAGAAGTCTTGGACTTCCTGAAGAAGATTGGAAGTAAGGGTGGGAAATCTCGCGCCAAGAAGTACGACACGGCGACCCTGCGCAAGTGGTCGAAAGAATCCGGGGCTGGACGACCACGAAAACAAAGAACCGAGGCTGAGCCTGCCAGAACAATGAGGGGCAAGTCTCGTGTTTCGCGGGGTTCCAAGAAGGAGACCTAATGAAGCAGCGTGGCGTCTTCGAGAAAGAGCCCGGATCGAGAATCTGGTGGATCTGTTACTACGACCAATTTGGCAAAAAGCATCGCGAAAAAGCGGGGACTAAACGAGCTGCCATTACGCTCTATGGAAAGCGGAAACAACAGGCTCTCGAACGTAAGAAGCTTCCTGAAAAGTTTCGTCAGCCGCTCGTCACCTTCGGTGAGATTGCAGAAGATGCACTGGCATATTCAAGGCGCAACAAGCGGTCTTACCGCACCGACGTGCCGCGTTTTGCTCGGCTGAAGAAATGGTTCGGAAGTTCTGTGGCTGACGAGATCACGCCGAAAGAGATTGAGAACAGGCTGGCGGGTGTAGCTGCAGAGGATAGCTGGGCCGCTTCAACGTTCAACCATTATCGATCGCTGATGTCGCTCACTTACCGCCTCGGCATTCTCAATCGCAAGGCCGCGACGAATCCAGCGCGATCGGTGCCACACCGGCGAGAAGACAATAACAGGGTTGGGTTCCTGACGACCGAGGAGGAAAAGCGGCTGAGGGGAGTGGTGGAAGCGAAGTGGCCGGATCATCTGCCGGAGCTCGATCTGGCCATCTATAGCGGTTTGCGGAAGGGGAGCCAATACGGGCTAACATGGGACATGGTAGACTGGGAAGCCCGAATGTTGAATATCTCACGAACGAAGAATGATGAAGCGGTGCATGTGCCCTTAAATGATGCGGCCCTGGCCGCTTTGAGAGTGGTCTTCGAGCGCGGGGATGGACAGGGCCGCGTTTTTCAGTCAAGTAAAACTGGCGAACCGCTCGAAAATGCGCGGCATTGGTTCGATGACGCGGTCGTTGAGGCGAAACTCAAGAACTTTCATTGGCATGACCTGCGACACACGTTCGCAAGCAGGCTGCGTATGAAAGGGGCTCCGCTCGAAGACATTGCGGATCTTCTAGGGCATAAGAGCCTAACGATGACCAGGCGTTACGCGCATTTGGGTCCGAATCGGCTGCACGAGGTGGTGTCACTTCTTAAAGCAACTGACACCACAACTGACACCGAGCAAATGGCGGTTGCGACCACTTCCGCGTAAGTAGCTGTAATATAACCACTTTAGGGGCGTAGCTCAGTGGTAGAGCAGCGGCCTTTTAAGCCGAAGGTCGTGGGTTCGATCCCCACCGCCCCTACCAACCATCTTCCTGATTGGTCGGGACTTAACAAAAACGCGAGGGGGCAAAAGGGGGCAAATAACCTCGATGATCCGGTTCGTGCAAGAAGTTCTCAGCGGCACGAGTGACAGCCGGATTTTGAGTTCCGAGGAGAATTCAACGCTCACTGTGGCCCGTATTTTTGTGTCACGGATGAGTGAGGTGTTCGTGAATGTCTGGTTTAGGTGGGTGATCGCTTCGGAGTAGCCGACGACTCGCCGAGGAACAGCCGAGCCTGGAGACATTTTAATAGTCATTCCTTTTTCGAGCTTTCAGCCTCCCGGTTGTATGCCTCTATTGAGACTTCTAGTTGAGGAACTGACTTTAATTCAGGCGGAAGCTCTCCAATGAAGGAGTGTGGGACAGTAACAGGAAACTTGAAGTTGCGCGGAAATTTGTGCTTGAAATCACCGGGTGCAAAAGAGAGCCACACGTTAGCGACAAACTCAAAATAAAGTTGCAACTGGCTATTCATGTCGGTAGATTCTTTCGGCTGATGCCCGTCGATTGTTGGTAAGAAATGCCGGAGAAACTTGCCGCCTTTGCCTTCCCACGTGCAGCCGATGATCGCAGGGATCTCATGCCCCTTGTTGCGATAGGAACTAATTTCTTGGCGAAGCGGAGTTTCTTCAATTCTCTTTAGGTCTTGTTCCCACTTCCAGAAATACTTCAGATCGCCATGCTCCTTCTGACCGCGGGTGATGGCGATTCGTAGCGCTTCGAAGACATGGTCAATCTGCCAAAAGAAGGCAGCTAGATGAGTTCTGCAAATAACCACATCGGTTTGCATTTGATCCCGTATCGGTTGTTCCTGGTCTTTTATCTGTTCCACAGGGGTTTGAAGAGCGGCAGTCTGCAAATAGACACGGACATATGCCAGATGGTATGCAGCGTAGTTGATGCCAAACCAAATCTCACACAAACTGCCCACGAAATCCGGGTCTGGGACATCCGGCATATCGTTCTCGTCCCTCACTCTGGCAGCCATGCTACCTCGCTTCTGGCAGGATTCTAGCGCAGGTTGGCAATCTGCTGGGCATTTCTACACTGCTGGCATAAGGTGTATCCTCGTTAGCCGTCGACAGCCCAAAATGGAAAATCCTAACACGTCTTGAGCTGCGGAGTAGGGATGCGATATTGGTGGGTCAACCAGAATCAAACGTTCCACCAAGAGGTCGGCGGCGGCTATCTCTGGTCTCCTAAGCGCAACGCCAACGGTGCGCGTAATCCCTTCTACGAATTCATGCGAGAAGTCTCGCCTGGCGATCTGATATTTTCCTTTGCAGATACTCGCGTCGCTGCCGTCGGAATTGCTAGGTCGTATTGTTGGGAGTGTCCTAAGCCAAGTGAGTTTGGCTCTGTGGGTCAGAATTGGGAAAACATCGGATGGAGAGTGAACGTATCGTTTTCTCGGCTCCTAAATAAGGTCCGCCCCAAGGATCACATGGAAGTTTTGCGGGCGGTTTTGCCTGATCGGTATTCACCTCTCCAGCCCAATGGAAACGGAATCCAGTCAATCTATCTGACAGAACTCTCCCAGGAGTTCGCCGAAGTCCTGAGCGGTTTGATTGGAGAAGAGGCTCGTTCACTAATTGCAGCTACGGAAGCCGGGGCCATCGTCGAAGATGGCAGAATCGTGACAGGTGACGATCTGGACCTCTGGGAAAGCAGGCTCGAACAACAAATCGAGACTGATGTGTCCGTGAAGGAGACAGACCGAGAAGCACTTGTCCGGGCTCGCCGGGGGCAGGGCCTATTCAAGCAGCGTGTTATGCGAATCGAAGGCCGCTGCCGAATAACAGGTGTTACTAATCCGAGTCACCTACTCGCCAGCCATTGCAAGCCGTGGCGGGATTCTTCGAATGAAGAGCGTCTGAACGGCGAAAACGGTCTACTGCTAACGCCTAGTATCGACCATTTATTTGACCGAGGTTTCATTGGGTTTGAGGATTCCGGAAACCTCATCATTTCGCCAGTCGCGCACAAACCTTCTTTACTTAGAATGGGCGTCGAAACCGAGCGGATAGTCAGCGTCGGGAAGTTTAGTGATGGTCAGCGGCATTTTCTTGACTTTCACCGCAACGCCGTTTTGCTGAGAGCCGGACGATGAATTTCTTCGTCGCCGTCACTGACTACGATTGGTTTCAATTGCATGCCTCCAAATCTCATGTCGTTGAAGTAAATTTCTGGCGCCCATCTCCCGAGGCGTCGTTCAAAGTTCTCAGCGCCGGTGAAATGTTGCTCTTCAAGCTTCATTCGCCGCGCAATTTCATAGTCGGCGGCGGATTCTTCACCCGCTTTGTGCATTTGCCGATCTCGCTTTCCTGGGAAGCTTTCGGAGAAGGCAACGGAGTTCGGTCACTTTCGGAAATGCGTGACAGGATCGCGAAATACAGGCGCGTACCGATCGGAGCCATGGAGAACCCACAGATCGGTTGCATACTCTTGGCAGAACCCTTTTTTTTCCGAGAAGTAGAATGGATCCCAATGCCGTCGGATTTCAGCCTCAATATTGTGCAAGGAAAGGGATACGACAATGAAGACGGAGCTACCGGCAAAGTCCTTTGGGAAGCGGTAACTGAAAGATTGGCGATGCGGGCTAGTGCGAATTACGATCCCGGTCCGGCGACTCTCGCGGCAGTCAAGAGTGCCCGCTTTGGCGAACCCATGATCGTTCGTCCGCGGCTCGGCCAGGGCATCTTCAGGGTGGTGGTGACCGATGCTTATGAGCGTAGATGCGCGATTACGGGCGAACGCACCCTGCCGGTGCTAGAGGCCGCTCACATAAAGCCTTACAGTGCGGGCGGCCCGCATGAAGCCGAGAATGGTCTGCTTTTGCGGAGTGATCTGCACACTCTGTTTGATCAGGGATACTTGACGATTGACGCTCATCAACTGAAGGTCGTCGTCAGTAGTCGCATTCGAGAGGAGTTTGAGAACGGGCGGGAATACTATCATCTGGAAGGACGAGCTCTGCGCTTGCCACACGAGAGCAGCAGTTTGCCCTCGCGCGAATATTTGGCTTTCCACAATAGTATTTTCCGATAGCGCGGATTCCTTTCTAGTGAAGCGCTGCTGTCATGTTCAAGAAATACGTCTACGCATGACCCGAGTAATGCGACGAGACAAGAGTTTGGAGGGAAACTGCGACGCAAGCAGATTGTTGGATAAGGAAGCCCGCGTGGACTCAGGACTTTTAAGCCATTTTTACCTTTACGCCAGAAAATGTCACAGAGTGCCAAGCTACGCCATTTCAGTTAGATGTAATAATTTTCGCGAGTCTGGCCCCGCCCCATTTCGCCAGAAATTGCCAAACCAAGTGCCACCAGGAAGTCGTTCAACGGATGGTTACCAATGCAACGTTCAAAGCTGAGGCCCGTGACCTGGATATTCGTCGGTGCGGCTGGGGTGATCGCAAGCTTGGTGGGTCTCCTTTTGAGATCGCGAAGCAGGAGAAAAGCAGAGATGAGTTCAATGGGCGCTCAAACTGAAGCTGATAAGGCAGAGTTCAACCGCCAGGTCAGCGAGGCTCGTAGATTGCGAGAGTTCGCGTATTCCATCGTCGAAGGAAAACATCAAGATCATTTTGAACGAAAGGACTACATCGCGCTCGCGCTGTTTAACCGGTGCTTGCAGACGCACGAGGCCGCTGAACTGGTGGCCAGGCAATCGCTGATAGATGACGTTTGGGTTCTTGTGCGTGCCCTCGTCGAGCACACGGTCAATGCCGTGTACATGCTCCAGATTGCCGACGCGGCAACGGCAGACAACTTTAACGACTACCAGCATTATTTGGCGTACAAAGTCTTGCTGGACTTGAAAAGTACGGACGAGCCAATGCTCCGCAATCTGGTCTCGGAGGAAGAGGAGGAAAAAGGTCGCCTGCACTTCGAAAATGTTCGAGACCGTTTTGACGACAAACGGGGCGACAAATGGTGTGAGGACGATGCGTTGTATAAGCGAGCCGCAAAGGTAGACGCGGCAATAAGTCGTCAGCTCGGAGAGAAGCGCACCGACCTTCTGTGGCTAGTGAACACGCTGTGGCGCTACGCTAGCGGCTACACTCACGGGACCGCTGGACCGCTCTCCGACCAACTTGAAGAAAAAGGCGAGGAGGTATGGATCATACGAAAGCCCACATACGCTGAGGCAGCTAAGGCCATGCAATCTGCAAATTCAGCCTTGTACCTGGTCCTCCTCCCGATAGACGTGCGTTTGGGCGGGAAAAACGCTGCAGAGCTTAATCGGAGGTTCGGAGCTTGGCTGGCAGGTAAGTAAAAGCGAGAGCGAGGAGAATTCACGTGCGCGTACCAGACGCTTTCTTGAAGTGTGTGGGGTTTATTTCCCATGAAAATCCCACACCCGAATACATCGGTACTTTTTTTGTAGTTGGAATCGCTGGAAAGCACGGCAATACATTTCCGCACGCCGTCACCGCGAAGCATGTGGCCGAAAATGTTGATGGAGGCCCATTTTTCTTTGGCGTCAATTTTAAGGATGACAAGGCGGGATGGCTCAATAGCGATCTCAAATGGTGGTATCACCCAACAGAACCGAACACGGATGTAGCCGTTACTATTATGGTCCCATCTGAACGAACTGACATGGAGTACATCCCCGAAGCTCTTTTTGCAACTGACGAAACCATCCAGCGATATGACATTGGTCTGGGCGATGAGATTAGCGTCGTTGGACTATTCACAAATTTCGTTGGCACGAGCAAACACTTCCCGGTTGTCCGAACCGGAAACATTGCAATGATGCCTTCCGACAAGATTCCGATGCAGGAAGGCCCGATGGAGGTCTACCTTGCCGAAGGACGTTCAATAGGAGGCTTGAGTGGATCGCCTGTGTTTGTCCGGCCCACGACTCGCATTGTAGGTTTGGGGAATGAACAGGGGCCTCAAGCGGTGTTTGGCATGGGCGGGTTTCACTTTCTGGGGTTGATGCGCGGCCACTGGGATTTGCCTCCTGGTATTCAGGTCGGGCACGCGGAAGCGGTGAACATGGGCATTTCGATTGTAGTTCCTGCTAAGAAGATTTTGGAAACACTCTACCATCCAGAGCTGGTTGCGTTGCGTGATAAGCAAGACGAGCTACGCAAAGCGATGGGCGGAAAGTCGAGTTCCTAGGCCTACGGAGTTTGGGAGGACCCTTTCCGTCCATCAGCCCGGTATCGTGGACATTTCCACGGAAGCGGGAGCAAAGAATTTGTTAAAAAATGTGCTGATGCGGAACACCCAAGTCGGGAGGTGGTAAATCACATCCTCGATGGGCGTGGTCTGCGGCGGGCCATACTCAGGCTCATTGAACGCCACTTTTACAACATATTCGTCCTTTACCTCGATAGCGTCCCTGTCCACGTCGACGAAATGCGTAGGTTCGTAGAGTTCGGCTCCATTCTTGAGCATCGGGACGATGACGGTGCTGACCAATCCGTTCTTACCTTGAATCGTGTGCCGCCTGTCGATCCAGGTGACAGTTGTGTTCAGGTGCCGATGCTTGTCTATGTTTGAGAACGTTCGGAGCATATCGAGAAGGTCATGCCCGTGGTGCTTTCCGTTGTACGGTTGCAAGCTCTCAATGATTGTGAATGCATCGGCGGGAATACAGCCGGGCACATTCTTGAATGATGCCCTCGGTATCGGAGGCTTGTTGCCGGAATCGCCCGGAGGCTTTGTGCACAGCGGGAATTGGCAAGTATTGCGAATGTCACCGGGGATGTTCCCAGCGGGGTAGTGCTGCTGGACTAAGGCGAAAAAAATATGGTCGAGAGCGGACCGGAGTTGATAGATGACTTCGCCCGCAATCACGGAGATTTCTATCGGAGGAGGCTCGGTGATTTCCAGGGTCACTTTCCCGTCCGCGTGGGCAATTTTGCGATAAGGCTCGCGGCTCCGATATTCAGCGAGACAGTTTTCGAGTGAGTGCCGCTGTTTCATGGCCCTGACGATTTTTGCTTGCGCAGACTCAATGCTGTTATTCATACGCCGAGCATAGCAGGTATCCCGTCACTTTTCTTTATACGGTGGCGGGATGCAAGCGGGACCTGACAAGGCTCGCTTCGGCTACGAGAACATAGTTTCCGGGGCATGCTGGGCCTGCGCTTGATCAAGCGGAGATGGCTTGCGAAGGGTGGAGGGCTATTCGGCCCCGCCCCTTGTAGGCATTCGCCATGTTGTATTCATGCGTATGGCCTGTACGACGAGGTGTTGCGACGTGAATTTCGTGGCTAAGTGGCTTATGCTTACTAGATATGACGGAGATCATTAGCGGCGGGCGGGGCTCCGGCGGTGGCGGAGCAACACAGGCAGGAATCAATTTTCAGAACCGGGTCGCAGCGTGGGTTGCCACTCGAATTCTTTGCGATATGGCCCGCGTTCCAATCTTTGGATTGCGGGAGATTCCCAGTCTTCTGCGCTGCGAAACAGAACAGCCCGTTGACGACCTTCTAGTGGGTTCGCGAGCGGACACGTTTGCCTTCGCTCAAGTCAAGCATTCGATCGATCTCTCGGACTTGCCCACCTCGGTTTTCGCGGGGGTAGTGGATCAATTCGCTAAGCAAATTCTCGCCAATCGTGGCACCGGCCTACCACGCCGCCCGTGGGACCGCAAACCCGATCCCGAGTCGGATGCCCTAATGTTGATCGTGGGCCCCGGAAGTTCTGGCCAGATTCGGGAGCACCTCAGAAGCGTTCTTTCGAGAGTCCGCCAACTCTTACCCCAACAGGGGTTATCCGAGGCGGCTGGCAACGCACAGGAGGCGCGAGCCCTGGACGTCATCTCCTCTCACTTTTCAAGGTCGTATCAAATTGAGGTCGGTACGATTCCGAATGACGTCGAGCTTCGCAGTGCGCTGCGTCTCATGCACGTTGAGCTTCTTGATGTCGACCCGAACGGCCAGGCCGAGC
>OBEQ010299710.1_pt1 | contig 13853 bp, 9 predicted proteins | sample 1670901 | NCBI WGS metagenome assembly OBEQ01 (sample SAMEA104232315, study PRJEB22302) | groundwater metagenome | biome: forest; feature: aquifer; material: groundwater | place: USA | collected 2011-08-07 | depth 5.4 m
AGAGATGGGGGAAATTCTAGTTGTTTTCTGAGCTACTTTTCTGTAACTAATTCCTTTTTATTGTTCTTGTGCAGCCTATTACCTTTACAGCACGGACAAGAACCATGATTACGACAAGACCTATCTATAGCTTTGCTGCCGTAATAGGACTTTCGCTTATCTTTCCTGTTTGGATAGCGATTATCGAACATTTCACTTTTTCTTAGCTTTCTTCATGATTTCCATTAGAAACCTGAGCTGAGCATCATGCGCCTGCCCTAATTCCACAATGTTAACCAAATCCTCTATGGTCTGACAATAGTGGGACAGGGCACGAGCAATGTCAGCTACATCCTCAAGACTGCCACGAAACGATTCCTCAACACTCTGTTTGTCCTGCTCAGCCATATTATTCCCTTATAGTATCAAAAACAGTGAATTATATTCAAGTGGATTTCCATCAAATTTTCTTGGATTCCGTTGCCCGCAAATAAGCAGATTGATATTGGCTACTCAGGGCATCCAGCCATTCTTCTGGTGTTTTTTGTGGGGATAGGATCTTCCTACTAGCTATATTACCTATGGGTGTCTTCAGCACCTCATCCAAAAAACTGGGGCCGCTGGGGAACTTGATGAATTTCTTCCCATCCCAGCGGATGGAACCGATCCGAATATCTTCCCCATCTTCCAAAGAATAGAACGAAACTTCTAACACAAATACCTCCTATTATCTAAAACCCCTTAATTCTTCCTGTACTTCTCGCAACTCCTGCATCTCCAACTGATTCTTAAGCTCAATCATATCTGATATAGTACTCAAACCCCCTAATCCGTCAGGAGCTGGTAAATCTTTGATTCGTTTATATTTCCCAGAAACGACAGTCTCATATCTTGTTTTAGCAAGCGCTATTGCTTCCTTCTCCAAACCACATTCCAGAAGAGAAGTTTCCAGCTCATCCCATTTCCCCTTGATGGATGACAAATCAGGCATGGGCAGATTCAGTTTGTCCGCATGCTCCCAAAAGAAAATTCTACCCCATTTGACAAAATCATCCCCGTTCCCATAATCATAGGAAAAACTAAGGCCGTTGTCAATCAGCACCAAATCCCCGTTTTCTTTGACCAGCCAATTAGCTTTATTCCTATCCGTAGCCCCTATGAGATAATCATACAAAGCAGCCCTAGCAGCATTTTCCTTGCCGTCGTACTGATACCACTCACCCATTTTTATGGCAGTCTTGGCATTGGGCTCATATTCCTGAATGGAACCATCATTGCCTGCCTGGCTGCGAAATTCCGTTATAGGCACCATATCAGTAAACCCAAGTATTTCCGCATAGCGATAGGAAGCTACTTCCCTACGATAAAAAGTACCCCTGCGTATTCCGTCACGAGACAGCTTTTCCCCGACAGCAGGCTTGAATACACCCCTCTGCCCACTTTCTAGAGTGTAAAGCATGGTAATGTTTCTTCCACCACTTAGGGAATCTACCTTTATTACTGGGGATTCCGCTAGAGATTTAGCCTTTGAATTAGGGGATCTCTTTGATGTTTTGCTTACGAGAGGTACTATTTCCTGTTTCCTTGTCGTGGGACCAGTCTCATCTTCAACGGGAGTTTGCTTAGGCTTCCCGGAAGGATCTGCTTTGGCTTTGGGTTTATCTTTCTTAGGCTTTGGCTTCTTTGCCTCGTACTCTCCTTCTGGTAAACAACCTCCCGTATCTGGATCGTGGTCACATCTAGCAAAAAAACTCCCTTTCTTCGCTCCGGCTTTCTTCAGTGCTTTGGAAAAATAATTGAAAACAGATTTATTGTGATTGAAAGGAGCACCTGATATTTTACTGTTACCAGTTCCAGGTGCATCACCTTCCCTCAATCCCTCTAACAAAGAATCCACAGAAGAATCTTCCATATCCACCCACAATTTGGAAGAGTCAAACGATTCACCAGATTTCCACTTCTCAAACTCAGTCATAATTCAGTTCCCAAAATGATCCAATAGCTTAGGATCTTCACCAGACGCTACCTCATTATTATAACTATGTCCAGATTTAACCAAACCACTATCTTTAAGTATTTGATAAGTATCATCGGGTTTTCCATCTACTTCATGATAAACAAAATCTAAAGGAACATAACGGGACACGTGTTTATCCGGATTACTTTTACCAAACGGATTTTTCAAAAATCTTGACGCTGCTCGATAAGCAGAAGTATGTGATGGAACAGTAACATGCACCACATGAATATCATAACCTCTTTTAGAATATAGATCAGCCATTTTCACCATATTATTACTATTCCGACCAGAACCATCAAAAAGGATATTATGCCCCTCTTCTAATGCTCTGCGTTGAATTTCTTTAGCTAGATAACTAGATTCTTCTTGAAGATTAGTAGCATTCCATCCGGTATCTTCTGGCATCATTGATTTAATATCATCTGGATTAACCAAAGTATATTCAGACATTTGTTTTTTTACGATATCACCCCCAACACTTGTCTTACCAGCACCAAAAGGACCAATCAACATAGTTAATATAGGCTTTTGTCCTTTAGGGGACTTGGCTTTTGGATTTACAAAATGATTGATGATGGGTTCATGAACTTCCTTAACTCTTTGTTCATCCCAAGATCCATCTTCCTTTTGATATTTATCTATAGTCTGTTCCCTATTTTCTGCTAACAGCCTTTCCGCTTCTTTAATATAAGGATGATTCTTTACTTCTTTTAACCACTGTCCCATATCTTTACGGGACTTCGGTTCCTTTAATTCTGGGATTTCATTTAATGGGGATAAATCTTCTCCTCCCATAGGATAAGACGATTTTTTAGATGAAGGCTTTTGATTCTCCGCCTTATCTATGAGATACCCTTCAGGATTCAGTTTTGGCCCAGTTTGTTGTTGTTCTTGCTGACCTTGCTGTTCCTGTCCAGATTCATCTCCTAAATAACAATCGTCCTTCTTAGGATTTTGCCCAACACCACATCGCTGACCTTGAACACTTTTGATATAATAAAAAGGAAAGTATTTCTTGTGATTGAAAGGAGCACCGTTGACCTTACCTGCCGATTTCCCCTGATCCGACTTGGCTAAGACACGCCTTTTCCTTTCTTCTATGTATTTAAGTAAGACTTCCCTATTGCGACTACCATCACTCAAATCGAATTTAGCATCGTACAAACCCCGTCCATAAACTTTCCAACAATCCGCGCCTGAAATCTTCTCACGTTTTTCGGATCTGCGTTTTGCCCCCTCATTCCATTTTCTTAGCTTATCCTGTTTTACTTCCTCATCATATATTTTTTCTAGTTTATCGTTAATTTCTTTATCGTCTAATTGTTTTAGTACACTCTGAATTTCTTTTTTTTCTTCAGAAGTAACATTGATCTCCTTCATATCCATTAAGTCCAAAACGCTCCTACTTGTTCCTAACTTTCGTTGGACATCCTTCGGAAAATTTGCAAAGGTATCATCCTCCATTGTACCCTCATATCCCATCCGTGGCCAGGCGTAATATCCGTTAAGGGTCTCGTGGAAAGCATGACCGGCAGCAAATGTCTCAATATAACTCACCCCAACTTCGCGGAGGGCGTTCACCTGATTAACAAAAAATTCTACTCCCTTACCCTTATGGGGAGAATCATTGTTAATTTTGAAGTAGTCATTATGAATAGATAATTTACCTTTGCCGTCACGATGCAATGTCCTGGTTGCAGCCATTTTTTCATCCCCGAAATCATCCCATCTTATAGATAATTCGGCCGTATCACCATAGACTGTGATAGAAACTCGGATCTTAGCCTTGTCCACACCATTCGCTATGGCCCCTATAGTATCATCATCTATCTCCTTGCCAAAAAACTTTTTGATATCACTCTTTACATCACTATCGCTAAAATTCCCCCGTAATGTTACTTTTGGCTTCTTTCCCTTTGGCAACATTTTGGGGCCGTATTCTTGATTAAGAGACTCCGTTTCCTCCTTTGTCATTTCTATGGGATACCCTTCAGGATTCAGTTTTGGCCCAGTTTGTTGTTGTTCTTGCTGACCTTGCTGTTCCTGTCCAGATTCATCTCCTAAATAACAATCGTCCTTCTCAGGATTTTGCCCAATACCACATCGCTGACCTTGAACACTTTTGATATAATAAAAAGGAAAGTATTTCTTGTGATTGAAAGGAGCACCGTTGACCTTACCTGCCGATTTCCCCTGATCCGACTTGGCTAAGACAGAGGATAACTCATCGGGATTATTCACCATCCCGGCAAGATATTCAACAGCTTCTGGCTCATCTTGCAAATGAGCCTTGAGGATGGCAGCAACCAAAATGTTGGTTTCTTCTGATCCTAAAAGCATGTTTTGCTTGTCAGCCATAAAATCATCCTAATCAACATCTGCATTAAGTTCTTCTGACAATCCTGTCTCTTCAAGCAGAGTATTCAACCTGTCCGCCAATTTGGGATCAGGTTGTTTCCCTTTGGAAACTTGCTCTCGGAGTCTGGCCTTCAATTCCGAGATTTCCCTCAATTGATCTTTAGTTCCCACGACTTTTCCTTTCTTCTGATCCTAAAAGCATGTTTTGCTTGTCAACCATGACTATCTCCCTTCTTCCACAATATGATAAACATATTCGCCATTGGGAAGTTTTATCAATTCCATCTTAGGCAATCCCTTATCCGTTATTTCCGGAGATGTTTTATTATCCTTACCAACTACTCGATACAAACCCCACTTGGCAACAGCGGCCTTAATGAACAGATCTATATCATTAACCTCAAACTGTTTATCAGGCACAAAATTATTACGGGAATACAAATTATCCCCCTGACGAATAATTCCATTATCCTCAGAACTTGCCAAAATCAAAGAAGCCATAAAACACCTCATTTCATCATCTAAACGACTACCTCATTTTACAACTTCGTAAACTCAAAGTCAACAGCTCTAAATAATTTTCTAATAATACTCAACAGCAATTCCTTGTTTTTCAGCTAATTCAGCCGTTTTAATGGAACTCTTGTAATCTTTCATGTAAGCAGGAAGCCGAATCACAGAAATTGCAGAACTATCAAAAGGGATTTTACCCCACATTTGCAATTCCGTATATGAACCAGTACGAATGTAGATACCTCCGGGCACTGTACGAGCCATATCACGAAATTCAGCTATTTGTCCATTAGTCAAACGAAACGCTTCTTGTATTGCTCTTCCACTACGAGCTAACGAATTAAAGGGATCTAAACTTGTTGATACATAATCTGCATCTGTGTAGGAAGTATTAGATGGGGCCAAAGTAATCCTATCCCTAAGAGCATTTTTTTTAAGGACTATAGCACTTTTTCCATAAAACCAAGCAGGCCCTTCAGCTTGTTCATCCCAATTAACAGCCCCATATTTAGGCCGATCAATAGCATCAAAACCCTTCACATCAATCCCAAAATTATTTTCTTCCCATTCCCCCCTCAATTCTGGATCACTTTCTCCACTAGACCTACCCACTTCAAACAAATTCTTTAGTCTAGGTTCATCTTTAAGATTATCTGCTAGAGTTTTCTTACGATCAGCAGTCCCACCCCTAGCATCAAAATCAATGTTAACAGTCCATTCCATCTCCTCAAACGCATTCACCAATTTCTCTTTCATGGTATCCATAGTAATTTCTTCTGCATCCGGATCAGATTTTCGTATCACTTCAGTCAACAACGATGCTAACTTCTTAAATTTGTGAGCATTATTTTTCACCAAATCGACTGCCCTAGAAGATACATTATCCAACAATTTCTTTACTGGTTTGGATAATTCTGGAACAGAAAATTCTTTCGACTTGGGAGACTCAGCTTTCTTTGGAGTTTCCTCCTTTTTAATAACGGGTTTTTCCTCAGCATACTCTTGTTCAAGGGATTCCTTCTCGCTCTCGCTTAACTTTGAAGTGTCTTCCTTGGATTTATCCTTAGCTGACATTTTCTTAGCATACTCAACTAAATCATTGATCTGGTTCTTCTTGTAACCCATACCGGGGGCTTTCATGATTTTCTTGTACAATTGCGTTACTGATTTGGAATGCAATCCTTTGAGCATCCTTGGCATAGCCAAGATTTCCTCTGGGGTAAGCATCCCCCCTTCCTTGAACTTCTTATACAGATTCCTCGCAAACGCTTGGGAATCCTTGATCTTTTTCTGCCAAGTGGGGGACCAGCTGGGATCGATTTCGACCATATACAGCTCGTCCGACTCCGGGGATTCTGGAGTAGCGGCTGGGGGCTTGAATTTCTCCACTGTACCTTTAGGCTTACCAGTCTTTTTACCCGGTTTCTTGCTTTTAGGAATACAACCTGTCTGCTTTTCTGTTTCACCCGGCAAACAAGGCTGACCCTGAGCTTTGGTTAAATACCATGACAAATCTTTAGTTGCATATCTAAATTTAGCAGGAGCTATTCTAAAAAATGATTTTGCATTATTGGGTTGATAGATAGACTCGACCAAATCCAACGCCTTTTCGGCATCCCGTGTCTCATCCAAAGAAGCTAAGTACAGAGCTTCAAACCAATCAGGATCACTTGCGGCAGCAATCCCATCAACCAATCTCCTGGCAAGGTTAACGTCCACTAATCACCCCGCTTATCCTTGGAACGATTAAATGTGCCATAAGTACGATGGATTACTTTACCATCAGCGTCCATCTCGGATATTTCCGCTTGAGTAGCATCTTCCTTTTCCACGGGATTCCAAGTATCATCCATATAATAAACCACACTACGGACACCCCCATTCGGAGTCGATCCATCTCTTGATTCACTTGTCATTTGAATAGTTCCTCCAGAGCCTTGAATTTGTTGGGATATTGTTCCTTGAATATCTCACGTTCAGATATCCACACATCATCATGTACATCATATACAAGATTTTCATCCACATACAATCTGCACGCTTCAGCAAAATCTTCCGCACGATTATTACTACCGTACTCACTCACAGCATTCGTAACACGTCCATTTATACCCATCTTCTGGGTTTTACCATAATCACTATCTGCTGGTGGATGCACAGTCCCCCACAAACTCACTGCGAGATTATGTCCTGATTCATGAGCATAAGTTCCAGGACTCATCTTTTTGCCATTATAAACGGCAATATCACCGTCTCCTCCTGTAGCAGCAGCTTCAAATCCCGGCATGTTAAATTCTTTTTCCCAATGGGAATCGAGATTACTTTTCTGTTCCGTAAATACGATGTTCTTATTAACCTTCCAAAGTTTTTCGGGCATCTTCTGATGCATATCCTTCAGCATCTTCAAAGATTCGCCGATGCTGAATTTGGATTTCTCTCCCCAATAAACCTTGATACCATCTACTTCTGACTTTTGCATTGCCTCAGAATAAGTCATGCCGTGTATTTGTTCTAGGCTTGTTTCTATCGACTTATCAAGATATTCCGCTAGTTGTTCCTCTAATTCTTTACGTTCCTCCATCTTCAATCTGCCCTCTTTTTGCAGAGCAGATTGCTTTTGTTTTTCCTTTTGAGCAGCTTCACGTTTATCAAGTTCATCAACTGTTTCTTCAGCGGTTTGCTGCACAGGATAACCTTCAGGATTTAATTTAGGTCCGGATTGCTGTGCAGATGGTTGCATATCACCAGATTCATCTTCAGTAGGGATACAATCAGTTGATTCAGCCGTTACATTAGGTGGACAAGGTTTACCAGCGAATTCACTTCGGGCTTTGATATAAACTAATGATTTTCGACAATACAATGGGGCAGGCAATATCAATGACTTAGTTCCTTGTTTGGAAGCCAGGGCTTCCCGAATCATCTTCCTAGCAGCACGGATGGTCCTGTTAGGATTACGAGTTGTTGATCCGGCGATGTAACACAAGGAAGCTACAGGAATCCAAGAGGCCGCTTTACCAGCTGTCACAGATCCCGTGACAGCAATAGTGACGGGCATATTCACCGTCCACGCCAACGCCCCATCTGTTATTTTAAGCAGTCTTTCCAGTCTTTTCGTCTGCTCCTCATCCAATCCCTTTTCCTTAGCTATTTCCAAAGCTAGTTCCCGCGACTTGCGGAAACCCATGAAAATCTTATGTTCTATCGCTTTTGCTATCCTATAAGTTTTTGCTAATCTATCCTGAGCTTTCAACGGCAATTTATTCCAAGCAGCATCCCCCATCCTTTTAGCAACAGTAATCATCGCTTCTTTGTGAGAGATAATACTCCCCTTGATGGATTGGATGAACTGCTTGGCTGTTTGGACTTTTGTTTGTTTGGACTCTTCCTTGGGGGTTTTCCTTTGACTGACTTCATTATCTCTCTTAGTACAACCTATTAAATCAGAACGCTGACCTTGTTTACAGAATGCTTTGTTTTGATATCCCAATAACTTGAACTGAAATGAAGCTGGTCTGATTAGATTATTAAACCTACTCTTTGTAGAATAAAAAGACAAACGCTTACGGAAATAATCACTGGAATTAAAAGTGCCTTCATTATCCACAGCCTTAATTTGGTTAGGCTTAAAAGCAATCCAACATCTGCTGTCATAAACACTAGAGTCTCCAAATTCTGGATTATTCGGTGTTCCGAAAGTATCTTTTGATAAATGAGATATCCCGTCATAACCAGATTTCTGTAAAATATCATTAACTCTGTCTCTACCCACAGCTAGAAGAGAATTCCAAACAAAATATCCAGAAAGCCTCCCTCGTTTTTTCAAACTCTTATCGATATGTTTATCAAAACCATCCTTATCAAATTTTACAAACATACTTTTTGCAACCGACCCTAATTCTTTAACTTTTTCAATATCCAGATAAGACTCAAAAACAAAAGGATTTCGGATATTCAAATACGCCTCTATTATTTCACCATCATATTCATATTCTTCTGCTATATGCTTATTCTCAGAAAAATAAAAACCAGCACCGACTGCCGAAAATTTGTTAATCAGTCTCTCATCAAACTTTTGGAAACTACTCCAAGTACCATGAAACACCTTTGTTATTTCATATGTCTCTTGTGGTTCCCCCGTCTTACGATTAACCACCTTACTAGCTTCCGATGGATTTTGTTCCCAATCACCAAACCATTCTTTGAATGACTTAGCTCTCACACCATTTTTCTTGTAATCTTCTATAGCTAATTCATTTTTTGTATTGTCCTTATCTTCAAACGCAGAAGTAGGTTTGTTTTCAAGATAACCTTCAGGATTTAACTTAGGTCCAGTTTGTTCAGATTGTGTTTGTTGTTCTTGTCCAGGTTCATCTTCAGGGATACAACGAGTTAGATCAGCCCTTACATTAGGTGGACAAGGTTTACCAGCAAATTCACTTTGAGACTTAGTTTGATATGATGAAAAAGACTTCAAATAATAAGTATTGCCTCTCCGTTCCAACTTACCCTGATCCTCCAATGCACGAGCAATCGGCTTATCCACCGCGTTCAAACCAGTTATCTTACCTCCACGTTTTTTAATCCTTTCCAAGAATTCCCGATACCGCTCTTCACGAAACGCCCGGGTCTGTTCAGCCTGCCTGCGACTGATTTCTTCTATCTCCTGTTTGGATTGAGCTTCCTGTTCTGGGGTAAGTTCAACTTGATTTTGGGCTGCCTCACGTTTTGCTTCCTCAACTACTCGTCTTACATCCCCAGCATGCCCCATCAATCCCCCACCGGGATAACCGGGGCGTGTTGGATTCACACCACTCCTAGCATGGGGAAATAGAGTAGGTCCCGGTTTGTTTTGGGATAACTCTTGAAGTTTAGTGGTCTTTGCATCTTCCACACCACCCGGCAATTTTTCTTTATTCAATGATGGGGGTGTAGTTCCTCTTATCTCCCTCATTTCCTTGAGTAAATCCCCATAGACAACTATGACTTCCTGTTGAGATTCCACAACATCATTTGCATAGTCACTAGGAAGCTTCGTTGTATCAACCAACACCTCATCCGGATAGATCCTTTTCTTGATGACCTTGCCTTCTCCATAAAGCTCCAGAAATGATTCTGCGAAATCCTGAGAGTACGTCCAGGATCGCAACTGCTGTCCTGTTGAACCACTTCCCTTTTTCTGTTTGACATATCGATAAAGAACAACAGGCTCATTTGGAGTAAAATCAGCAAATCCTTTTATCACACCAGGATCAGGTATATCACTAACATTAGGATCTTTACCTACTATCCCAAAAACATACCCATTTAGCCAATTATGAGAGTTATTAAAGGTTCCTTGAGATAATTGGACAGAGGATGATCCTGTTTGCTGAATCGGATACCCTTCAGGATTCAGTTTTGGCCCAGTTTGTTGTTGCTCTTGTTGTCCCTGCTGTTGTTCCTGTCCAGATTCTTTCGGAATGGGAGTACAACCAGTCTGCTCCTTTGTTTCTCCGGGTAAACAATATTCTCCCGCACCCTTAGTAAAATAACCAGTAAATTGCTTCGTAGCATATCTAAATGGAGCGCCAATAAGTAACGACTTCCATTGTTTTTGCTTAGGCCAGATCAGTTCCCAGCCGCCATTTCGCGGGGGACTAACTTCAGATTCTATTGTTACTTTGACTACACCTGGGATCTTTTCCAATCTTTCCCTAATCTGAACAACTTCATCCTCTTCATCTCCATCAAATGATTCCCACCAAGCGTGATTTTCTGTACTGTTCCAAAATAGCCTTTGATAATCAGGGCCTAATCCAGGAATATCTAAAAAGGATTCACACGCCTCTCGTAGCAATGAAATCATATCCTCCTGAGATTTCCTATCCCCTATCTGCGGAGGCTTGACTAAAGCCCCACCTGATCCATTGGCTAACCATGACATATCCTTACGAAAGGTTGATTCACGTGGACAAGACTCGTCAGCATATTCGCTCCTAGTTCCTATTTCAACACTCTTGTACATATCAACCCCCGATGGATTAAATGTACCAGTATTATTAACAGATTTAATTTGTGAGGGATCAAACGCAATCCACACCCTGTGCAATTTATTTCCTACAATATTACCACCTATGTGAGTAATACCATCATATCCAGCTTCGCTAAGTATTTTTTGTGTATTTTTTTTACCAACAGCATAAAACATCCAGATATAAACATCTTCAGTCTTTATATCTGGATTATTGTTCCAAGCCTCCAACCATCCATTTATCTGGTTTAACTCTCTTTTGTCTTTCGCTTTAGAAGTATACTCCGAAAGCAAAGAACGTAATTTTTCAGACTCCTCATCGCTTAATCTAGCATCCATATCCAAAGGGTTTCTAATATTCAAAAATACCGATTTAACCTCTGATTCTTCAGGAATAGGATCATAAGGCCTCTCTTTATTTCTCAAATAATCAGTTGCTATATCATAATCCTCCGTAAAATAAAACCCTGGGCCATATAACAATTGCTCTGGTTTAAATATTTTTCCCTCATCAAATCTACGGAAACCTCCCATAGGAGTGCCATGAAACACAACTAAAGGTTCTCCATATTTATTAGTAACTCTGCTAATGGCTTTAGCTGTCAAATTATGTGTCTCTTGTGGTTCTCCTGTGACATTGTTAATTACTTTAGAAGAATTTTGTGGGTCCGTTTCCCAGTCACCAAACCACCCCTTAAAATATTTGGATTTAGTTCCTTTGTCCGCATACTCTTGTTTTGCAACAAATTCCCCCACTGGACCCAATCTAGAATAATTCTGTTGGGATTCTATTTGTCCTACAGGATATCCATCTGGATTTAGCTTGGGTCCAGTCTGTTCAGGTTGTGGTTGTTTTTCTTGTCCAGGTTCATCCTCGGCAGGGATACAATCAGTTGATTCAGCCGTTACATTAGGGGGACAGGGTTTATCAGCAAATTCACTTCGAGCTTTGGTTAGATATGACATATCCTTTCGATTATGGAAAGCAGATTTGATTCCTAATGACCTCTTATCCAAAAAAACAGCTTCCCGTACTTGATTCGCATATCCTTCTGTTAACTCCTCTACTGTAATTGTTCGATTATTAACAGGATCATGCAACAAAAATGACAGAGGAATTGTTTCCCTATTACCATCAGGACTGGACCATTCCGCTTCACTGAGAATAATTTCTTTGTTGAGGAAGGGAGGATGTTCCTCCAGATAAATATCTTTTGCTTCCTCCCTCAAATAACCAAGAGTTAAATGCGGTTGATATTCTGGGAATTTTACGAAAACATCAAACGAGTCCCGGAACAGTAAATTTAATTCATGGAGTTGGGGGCTTTCGATGGGGACTATTAAAGGAACTCCATCCTTACCCATCGGAAATGTGGATAAGCTATCCCCTAGTTTGATTTTGATGGGACCGTAACGAGTTAACAAAGCACGGATTCCTTGTATGATTTCCTCTGAATAATCGCGGAAACCATACAAAATCGTACAATGCGGACGCAAATCCCTACCATCGAGAGCAAGATGTTCGTCCTGTAAATGTTCTATTGACCAATCGGTTATTTGCTTACGAATTGGATCGGGAATGACGATGAGTACGCAACCATACTTGTGATTAGTTAAAGACTTTTCTCCTGAGAAATCATCTGTAAATTGCTCATCATCTAGCAAGATATCCAAATGACCCATGCCATCTAAATCTACTCTTTCGGAGAATATCTCAGGAAGTAGTTCGTCATTATTCAAAGATTTAACCTGTGTAGTATCTTTATTTTCCACCAAACCCCATTTTTCCCACACAGCCCAGCACTGAGGAAATCTAGCTTTAACCTTGCCCAGATCATGCCTTCCTGCCAGTATCAATCTACCAAATTCCGCGAAACCTTCAACTGGATGGGTAGTTGCATATCCGGTCAAGCCTCCATTCACAATTTCACTTTTGTATGCACTTAACCATTCTTTCGATCTGCTAATTTCATCACTAGGTCCATCAATAGAATGTGCAAACTCATGAGCATAAATATCCGTTGTCACTTGCATCTTGTGACTAGCTGACTTCAACTCCTCAGTATAACCACCGTCCAAATGAAGGGACGTTTCCCCTCCCTTCTTAGAATAACAACCCCCTGGCGTTCCTGCCGCCTCAAGTTTAGCCATTACTCTAGGATTATCTTTATGTTGATCCTTTAATCCTTCACGAATACCCTCATGATCCGGATAGAACTTGGCCCCCTTAGTTAATCCTGCTGAAAACCGTTCTAGTGCTTTCGGAGTCATCTCCCCTAGCACGGACTGCATGGATTGAAAGTAAGCTACCTTTTGTTTAGACGATAAACCATCCGTCTCTTTCAAATCATTGACAAGAGACAATAGTTGAGCGCGAGCTTTTGGGGATAAGGATGGATTTATTTTAGCTCTAGGGGATTGTTCCGTAGAGGATTCACTTGGAGTATTTTGTTTCTGAGGGGATGACTCTAACTGAGCCTGATCGATTGGATAACCTTCAGGATTTAATTTAGGTCCGGATTGCTGTGCAGATGGTTGTATATCATCAAATTCATTCTCAGCAGGGATACAATCAGTTGATTCAGCCGTTACATTAGGGGGACATGGTTTACCAGCGAATTCACTTCGGGCTTTGATATAAACTAATGATTTACTGTACAAATAAGGGAAGGCGGAAGCAATCACACTTGCACCGCCTTCCAAGATTTATTGGATGATGGGATCATGAAAAGGGATGGGGTGTGGGCCGGACTAGCTCACACCCCTAGCGAAGTTATTAAGCTGCGTCATCCCCGGCACCGGAACGGACAGCTTCTGGAGTGTATGCAACAGACACAGGCCACATACCACTACGAGTACTGATAAACAAACCAGAATAAAACGGAGCCTCAATTATGATTGGGATGTTGGTTGGAGGACTCAATTGACCACTAAGCCCAAATGGACTTCCTGACATCAACGATCCTTGTA
>OBEQ011513497.1_pt1 | contig 13853 bp, 7 predicted proteins | sample 1670901 | NCBI WGS metagenome assembly OBEQ01 (sample SAMEA104232315, study PRJEB22302) | groundwater metagenome | biome: forest; feature: aquifer; material: groundwater | place: USA | collected 2011-08-07 | depth 5.4 m
TCCGTATTTCCAAAATTTTTTCCTGTAACATTTGTACCGCTTGAAGATGGTATTGTATATGAACCGGATGGTGGTGTAGTTACTCGCCAACCCGATATGATGGCTTCGGTTAATATATGTGTTCCTCCTCCAACGCTATCTATAGAATAATTTCCACTGCCATCTGAGATAGCAGTTCTTCCGCCAAATGCAGTTCCGGAGCTTGTCACGCTCCAGCCGGATAATCCAGGTTCCACACCATTCTTCACGCCATTACTATCAAGATCATTGAAAACATTACCGCTAATAGTAAAGAGCTTAAAATTCAAAAATCTTACTGTGTCAAGAGATGCGCCATGATATGATGCCGCCAGTGTTATAACCCATCCGGCAGATGCAGTCTCGATAACTGTATATGTTCCGGATGGAAGACCGGTTAGAAGTACAGAGTTTACAGCTCCGTTTCCAAGAGTATCGTAACGGTAATGGGCTCCATCTTTCTTCGTCTCCACATAAGCGAACGCTCCGAACGGTAATGTAGTTATATCCCCCCCTTGTTTTATACTATCTCCATTTAAATCTGTAAATACCTCGATGCGAAGGGAGCCTGATTCAGAAATGGTTAAGCCCGGTGAGCTTGCTTTTGTATTCGCCGCCGCACTCTGTGAAAATAGAGCAAGGCAAAGAAGTAGCAACAGACTGGCTAAAATTGTTAAATACTTCATAAAAGTATCCTTTAATTTTTTGAATGATTGATAAATGATGAATGAAAAATTATTCTTTGTACAAAATACATTATCCAAAGCCTCTTCGGTATCAGGCAAACACCTATTTATTAGCAAGAATACTACTATTTGTAAAAGGAAAACACCCTACATGGATGCTTACTCTGTATTACGGCTATATTCGCTTTGGATCGGAAAAGGTTTCTTTTTCGGAGATGGCGATAAGGCGGAAAAAGTAATTGCCATTGCCGTACAGTTCAAAATCAATTGTAACAGTATGTGTCCCGGAACGCCGGAACTCGCTATTAATAAGATTGACAATTTCTTTGCCACTTGAATCCATAATGCTTAACGATACCATTGCATCTAAGGGGAGGTCAAATTCTATGCCTGTTGGCTTAAAAGGGTTAGGATAGGATAATCGGGAAAGTAATTGTCTATCGGTCATGAATAAAATTAACGTTGAGTATCATTATCAAAAAAATCATTGACTGCACGATCGGTTCGTGAGTGAGAAAGAATGTTCGTATTAAAAATACAGGAAAAGTCAAGAAACAGCAATAGGGAATTCACCTATTTCTGTATCAGGTGTTTTACTATGGTTGAGAGGAAAATCCCTAAGGGAACGGCGGAGAGAGAAAAGGAAGTGGGGTAGTTTTTACTTTTCCAACGATGTTAAGCCCTCGCGAATAGCATATTTTGTAAGTTCTGCAACGTTATGAAGGTTTAATTTTTCCATAAGATGTTGCCTGTGCGACTCAACGGTTTTTATCCCCATGAGCAGATACTCGGCAATTTCTTTATTGGATTTCCCCTCTGCAATAAGTTTAAGCACTTCCCGTTCTTTATCGGTAAGTATAGTATTCACGCCTGATTGGTCCGAACTGTGACCATCAAGAGAGTTTTTGAGGAGTGTGGCGGCAATGGTTGGGCTGACGTACATCTTATTGTGCAGAACGGCTTCTATTGCTTTTCCCAACTCAAGATAAGAATTTTCTTTTATCACATAGCCTGAAGCTCCGGCTTTGAGCATATCAAGAATATATTTTTCTTCCACATGTGTGGAAAGGGCGATAACCTTTACGCCTGTCTGCCCTGTGATAATATGCCGGGTCGCGTCAATGCCATTCATCCCCGGCATACTGACATCCATAATCACAATATCGGGAGAAAGTTCTTGTGCCCGTCGGATAGCAGTACTACCGTCTTCCGCATCGCCAATCACTTCCATTCCAAAATCATCTTCAAGAAGTTTGCGTAAGCCTTCCCGCATAAGGGTATGATCATCAACAAGAAGAATTCGTGTCTTCATAGGTAACCTTCAAAATGTAATTGAAAATGAATAGTTGTGCCAATGCTTTTGCAATCCGCCAAACATAATCAGAAAAAGGAACAGAACAAAACAGCGCAGGAATCATTGCTTTATCGGAATCATGAATATAAGTCGTGTTCCTTCGCCGGGCTTGGATTGAATTTCCATTGTACCGGAACAGGATAATAATTGCTGTTGAATATTAAATAATCCAAACCCTGAATGTTGCCGTGGTTGTTCCTTAACTTGCTGTACATCGAAACCAACTCCATCGTCTTGAATAATGAGCAGGATTTGATTCGCGTCATTCGATAGTGTGACGTGTACTTTCTTTGCTTGGGCATATTTCGTCACATTAGAAAGCGATTCACGTGCGGCGTTAAAAAGAATTGTTTCAATTTCCTCCGAGAGTTTACCATGAATAGTCTCATGTTCGAAAATAAAATCGGTTGCATGTTGGTTACCGGCGTTCTGAATCAACCATTCTATTGCGGCAACCAAACCTCGTTCAAACAGGATTGGTGGAAAAAGTTGGAATGTCGCCGAACGTGTATCATTGATGGATTGATTCACAAGGCTATACACTTCTTTGAAACGGTTTACAACATCTTCATCTGTCATGAACCGTTGCATCGAATCCAATTTTATTTTGCTGAGAACAAGTTTCTGAGCTATAACATCGTGCAAAAACGTTGCTAACCGTTTACGTTCACGCCGTTCAGTATCCGCTAAATCTTTTGCAAGGAGTTTCATTTGTTCTTCGTCTTGTTTTTGTCTGGTTATTTCATGAGCGCTCCCGTAAATATAAGCTACTCGTGTATGGTCTTCGTTCCAGATCGGTCGCGCTTCATTATGCATCCACAACACCCTACCGTCTTTAGTTACAATGCGCCCATCATGCCCCTGTGGTGTCCCTTTTATTAATTCTGTCATAAATGATATTGTCTCAAGAAAGTCCTCATGGAAAATAAATCGTTGAAGAAAATCCGGAGCACGCGTTTCTTCAGCAGTATAGCCGGTTAACCGAAAGTAGGAATCAGTTATCCATAAAATATTTATTGTTCCATCTTCATTAACACTATCTAAGTAGGCATAATCAGATACCAATTCGGTAATAATTCTATAACGCTCTTCGCTTACGCGTAACGCCTCTTCCGCCTCTTTCCGTTCGGTAATATCAAATGTCGAAGCGATAATTGAAATGGTTCCGCCAAATCGGATACGAGCCGCGCTAACATCCAGCCAACGTTCATGTTGTGACGCAGTAATAATATTACATTCAAACCTCCGGGGGACAGATGTTTTTTGTAGCCACATAGAAAAATATTCTTTTATAGTTTCTTTCGAGTCAGGATGAATAATATCAAGAAACGTTTTTGACTTTAATTCATCGGGTGAGTATCCTGTTAACTTTTGCGCCGCCGGATTGAAAAAGAGAAGTTTATCTTCATCGAACACAAAAATTGCCGAGGCAGATGTTGTAGCCACTGAGCGAAATTTCGCTTCACTTTCACGTAAAGAAATATCGTACATACGCTTGCGCCAAAGCAATGTACTCAGAAGTGAGAGTATCCCCACCGATAATGCGAGGGTAGGATATAACACATAGGGGCGCTGATAAACAGGCGGTGGAACCGTGAATTGGAGAGTGTACGTACTTATACCTATGCCACTGCTTACCCATATTCCAAAACTGTATCCTCCCGGGTTTAAGTTATTCAGAGTTATATCATGTTTCATCGAAGCAGGGTACCATTTGCCTTCAAAAACATACGCTGTCGGGATTTCCGATGGTGGAATTGACCCCATAAATGAAAGGGTTTTCCACGATAAATATACATCCTGATCTTGAATGTGTGGCTCGTTAACGACAAGATGCACGGAATAGTCAGAAAAAGGTGCCGTAGAAAGAATTATTAAGCCTTTCCCTCGTGTTCCTGCATAACAAAATGATGGTGTAGAAAAAATACATTGAAAACTCACCGATGGTAAACCAACGTAGTGATCGTATGGAAAAAAGTAGTCGTTGGCAAAATTATATGCTAACCCGTTATCGGTTGCAACCCAGAGAACTCCGTTAATATCAGTTGAAAGTCCTGTAATAAAATTACTTGGGAGTCGTTGGTCGGTTGAAAAATACGTAAGTTTATTTAATGTATCCATGCGGCCTAATTTTGAAAAAAATGCTTTATGAGCAAACCAAATATTATTCGCGCTATCAAGAGAAAGAGAGTAAACATAATTTCCTGTTAAACCGTTGGCGGTAGTCCAGTATGTCCAAGTTCCATTATCGGAATTTGGTGAAACAACTGCTATCGAACTTTTTTTAGGTACCCATCTACTTAACCCATTAGCAGTCGCAAACCATAATATACCGTTGTTGCTTTCCGCCATATCATACACTCTCCCGCTCAATAATCCTTCTTGTGTATTCACATTGTAGAACTGATTATGATGAAACACAAAAGCGCCCGGTTGTTTCGGTTGAACTTCTTGTAAGTCTTTTCCAATACCGAGGAACCAAAGGTTTCCGTTTTTTCCATTCCTGATTTTATGAATAAACACTTCACTTGAATCGTAGGTGATAGGAATGTGTGTCCATGCTTTACCATTCCAACAAAAGGCTCCTGTAAATGAAGATCCGCTTGAAATCCAGATTAACCCGGCACTATCTTCGGCAATACCTGTTACCCCGTATAAGGGTACCCCCTTAATAGTATTAATGTGTTGAACCATGCCGTTGGGTTGGTAGATTTCAACACCATCTCCTGTTGCTAACCAGAGAGAACTATCTTTTGTAATAAGAATTTCATTGATTGTATTCCGTAAATCAGGAGAAGGATATTTATGGAGAGACCACCATGGTATGGGAGAACGGTACAAATATAATCCGTTTTTCGTACTGAACCACACATTACCATTTTTCCCAAATTGAACATACGTAACCTCGTGTAATTTGGATTTTAAGAATTCAAGGGATTTCCATTTTCCGTTATGACGGTACCTGATATCCCCTGATTCATAAAAAATTAATATGTTTCCCTGTTCATCAATATCGAGAGTGAGAATATTGTCCGGTTTTTCTTGGAGGTTGCGATGAAGGGGCGTTTTCTCATCCCATTCCCATAACCCGCGTTCTTCAAAAGGAAGAGGAATCCATACAATACCCTCACCTTTTGTGTTTTCAGCAAAATACTTGCTACCCATCCCACGAAATGATTTTCCGCTAAACCCTTTTTTTTGTTTCCACTTGCCATGATCCAGACAATAAATTCCATTTAGTGTCTTTGCCCATATCGTTCCGCTCCGAGACTGCCAAATATTCACGACTTTCTCGAGAGCAGGAATCTTTTCATGATTCAATGGGGAAAGTGTATTTTGTGTATATAAATACACTAAAGATTTTATACGAACGACGAAAGAATCGTTTCCAATTGACCATACCTCAGCGCTGGGCAAATCTCCTACCTTTTTAATACCGTGATCGGTTACACGATATAAGGAATGAGAATTCATAAAATTTAGAGAATTACTATCCCCCTTCGAGATGTTCCATGGTCGGGAAGAGAGTGTATCGTTTGGAGGTGTTATCTTTTTCCATTCAAACCCATCATACCAGGCAAACCCCTCCGTTGTATTAACCCATGGTGTACTATAGCTGGCCTCAGTTGTAAACATAACATTATTAGAGGGCAAGCCGGATTCAGTTGTAAAATACGACCAACGCCATGGCTCATCGAAGTTTTCTTCATTTGAAGAAGACGAAAAGTAGTTTGGAAAGTGCTGAGAAGTATCGTTTTGTGCTACTAACGAACCTCCGAATACAACAGTACACAACCAAATACTGATGATATGTAAAAATAAATTGTTCAATAAATGTAATATTTTTTAACTCTATAAAACGCCTATGAAAAGAACTGACCCCTGATTCCAAGTTGTTAATGTAGGATATAAATGTCTGAATGTCAAGCAATAACAGGAACGTAGCCTTAATTTATGAAAAATGTAATCGGAGGGAGTAAAAATGGGGTTATTGACCCAAGCATTATATCCTAAAAGTTAATTCATCTTTATGAAAAATAAGTAAGGAGCACCCACACACTGGATGCCCCTTTCGTCAATCAAATCAATCCTCGTACTCGTATGGCTCATCTGATTCTGAACCGCCAAGCTCAATCGTATCGATATGCTTAAATGGAATCCAGAAAGACTCTTCATCCTCAGTTTCGAGTTGTAATTGACCCTCTCGAACAGCAGTGATTTTCCCTTCGAAATACCAATCATCTTCATCCATTTCACCGAGTTCATCCCATGTATCTGCATAGTCTGAAAACATACCATTTGCATTCAAACAGAGAACAACACTGTTGCCTTTAACCAAGTTAGAAACATGTTTCGTTTCTTCCTCAATTGAATGTTTGGGAAGGAGAAGCTTTTCAGAAAAGCATGTTTGATGATTGAATATGATTCCATCTTCTTTACAGATAGCAAGAGTTGGACCAACGATATCAAGTTGTTCAACTTCATGCTCTTCATTTACAGCATTAATAAATTTTACCAAGTAAATCTCCTTTTGTTAGATGTTTCGTGATGTGAATCCCACCCTCATTCCCTTGATTTATATTGGTTGCCCAACGATTTCTTATACCTCAAAATTACCTTCAATTTTTATGGGATAAGAATGTATAGTAGCACTACTTATTCAACCACATATTAAATGGAGCTTCAAATGGATCAACAAACCTATGATACACTATGGCACTACTCGGAGCAATTTACTCGCGATAAATTGCAACGAAGCGAACTCGTTACGATGGCTTGGAAACAAGGATTAAAGATGGGGGATCGTTGCAATGTAAATCTCATGCAATCAGTTATGCACTTCCGAGCGAAAGAATTAAAGATACGCTCGGCATTTCCTTCTGATGAAATGGGAAAGAGCCAACTCGATGTTTGGAATCGAGGCGGTAAGGTCGAGATTGACCGACCCCATCGCGACAAGGATGGCCAGAATATGACAGGAGAATATTTGATTCCTTACAAAGTAACTCCACTCGATCATACCATCGTCGTTGATTTTATGGATCATCTTACAAAAAAAGAGCGACGACTGTTAGATGATATTGTTGCGGGATTCAAGTTCTCTGAAATTCGTAAACGATTGAAACTCAATTACGCGAAACTGTGTGAGTTACGAAGGTCATTAGAAGCAAAAGCGGTGATGTGTTTATGTTGAAGTAAAGAAGAAGTGATGGGGGATCTTCTTTTTTACCCAGATGAAACTCAAAATGGGTCCCCTCCGAAAGTACTGTTACAGGAGAGCCTTCGAGTTGCTTCTACTCCAAGTAAAGCCGGGCCGAGACCTAGTACCTGACTCCGGGACGATTCCTATTAGAAAAACGGTACTGTTCCGGGTGGGAAAGTGATTTCTGGATTTTTTTTTTGAAATTTTTGTAGGACTATACAAGAGACATCTACAATATTTGTGTATTTTATTTGTGATTCAAAAACAGATTTTTTACACCTTATTTTTTATTACCCATGCTCAAATGCCTCCAATAATAGCAGAGAGCCTTGAACTATACTCAAACTTGGTTTTACTTTAGTAGAACCATTCTTTTTACTTCAGTAAATGTTTGTTGGATTCCATCATCATCAGTTGATTCAACATGAATGCGATAGAAATAGACCCCGCTGGAAAAATTCGTTGCATCAAAATTCACTTCATGATTTCCTTCATCCATTTGCTCATCGTTTATCAATGATGCAACTTCCTGCCCAAGGAGATTATATACTTTCAAACTTACCAATGATGAATGACCAATACTAAATGACAACATGGTTGCAGGGTTAAACGGATTGGGATAATTTTGATACAATGCAAATTCAGTAGGAGTTTCTTGTTCCAACGATGAGGCGGTTTCATCAAGAATCAATACATCCGGGGTTACACCGGGAGTGGTTTTTACAATATCAGCTTCTACTAAACGCTTTACGCCCGTTAATATAGTTCTTTTGAAGAAACTGATTGTATCTAGCTTTCCATCGGTTCTGAACACGCCATTGAGATCGTGGATCGCGTCATATAAATCTTCAAGCGTAGCTGTCGAATTTCCTGCAAGAGGCAAGCAACTTAACATGGTGTCCGCCTTGGCAGATATTTGTTTAATCATCAATCCGTTAAACGGGTTCACATTCTCGCCAAGCGTATCATAGTAGGTGAGTTCCCCTAACCCGACTGGAAACTTACCCAGCTTGCTTGCATTGATGTTGAGTTTTAATGCAAGGGCTTCAGCAAAGAGTTTATTGTTTTGTTTACCTATGGGTAAACTACGTTCCCTGCTTGTCATGGAGTCACCATTATCAAGCCGATTAAAGCATTTGGGTCCTTCTGTGTGGAACACAAACCCCGCCGACGTTTGTGTTGCAAGCGAAGCAAGCACATCCTTGTATTTATAATGAATCACCGAACCGCCGCCACGGGATCCTTGAGATACGCCCACTCGTAACCCTGCCGGAAAAGCTCCATGCCGACCGATACCGAACATTTCAATTCCTACATTGTTGAGATTGGGAAGGGGAATACCCAACCGAAGCAATGAATACTGGTTGTGCATAATTGGTTTCATAACACTTGATCCCCAGGCATATTTTGTTGTAATGTTTCTGCCGAGCGAACCGATACCGGTAATATGAATGAGCTGCCCAGCAGGTATAAGACTGCTGAGGTCTGCATTGTACGATGACCCGGTAAAACTTCCTATTGTATCGAACGGAGCAGAGCCTTTAGTTATTACTGCATGAACGTTCATGCTGAAGCCGAGATGGAGCGTTCTGGTTTGATCGGAAGTAAGATCAAAAGCAAAAGAAACATTTTCATACGCTCGTCTCATGGGTTTGCGTTTCCCTTTTTGATTTACTGCCGTTGCCCAGTCTTCCATTGTCGCTGAACGGTAGCTGACGCCATAGGCGGGAATCAAAGAAAAATAGGATGCAATACTATGATCTGCTATAATGTTTGTAAACTGATATGATGGTATAGCCCCTTGATTACTTCCATCAACGATAACACTATCAAGCCTGTATCCGCGATCAGGGCTAATAGTATAGGAATGAGTATCGCCATACTTACTGTTCTGTTGTCCAACAGGAATTATTGTCCCGTTGCCGTTCTTCGTAGCCGTTAACACTAAATATCTTCCGCTTCCGTTTAATGCAATGGTACGGGGAGAGAGATACGCATTATGAATGAACGTCAAATGCGCATTTTTAGAACCCGATGAAGAGGGAGTAAATGTTACTATGAAATCCTGCTTTTGGTTTTCTGCAAGGGTGGCGCTTGAGGGTGTGACTGAATAATCTGCGCTATCAACCGTTACAGAAGAAATAACAAGATTCCCGCTTCCTTTATTGATAACTGAAATTGTATCTGTTTTTGCTGTGTGAACCGATAGGTTCCCAAAAATAATATCCGATTGTGAGTTGCCAAACGCATCCTGTATAACGCTAAATGTGGCTATAGTTGTGTCAGAATAGAGATCAGGCGTATTGACTTCTTTTGTGATAACCATAACTGATTCTGAACCTAACCACGTTTGAACAGTTCGTTCTATGCCAACGATGTTTCCTTGTGACATGGTAAGGATTAAATTCCCCGCATCAATTTTTAGTGGTGTAATCGGATTACCATAGACTACATTAGAAGAAAATTGTACTTTTTGTTTTACAGGAAGTAACCGTTGTGTTGAACCATCATAAAATTTGAAACGAATAGAGTCGCCGTCAGTATTTCCATAGATGGTGAGAAAGTACAACCAGGTATTCCCCATCGGGATTGGGGCTGTTACACCGCGCAACTCATTCCCGCCAAATGCCGCAAGAAGGTTATTGGGATTTACCGGATTTTTGCCTAAAGAATTCACCGTCGCAGTAACAGTCATAGCATATTGGTAATTTGCCGGTGTTACGACCCATGTTGGTTGTGCATCAATATGCGAAGGAGGGAGGAAGGAATAACTCCAGACAACGCTATCGCCATCAGGCTCAGTTAATGAACTATCTAAATGAATGGGGGTAAACAAATGTGTCGGAGGGATTTCCTGAGAGAGCGATGTATAGATAGTAGGTTTATGGTTCAGATGAATAACAGAGAATGAAACCGTATCGAGAGCAAACAGTTCTTGCGTTGAAACATCGTGAACCTTGAAAATAATATTATCGCTTCCTACCCATTGCGCAGAACGCGGAGTTAGGGTAACAATGTTGTTAGCGTCAATTGATATATTATATTTTGAACTATAACTTGCACCCCAGCGTACTTGTTGCCCATCAAGCTCTTGCAAATAATTATCAAGATCAAACTGAGTAAATGGATGCCCTTGTTGTGTTGTTTGATCGGGAATTGCACGAATAAGCGGGGAATGGTCGGGAATGACAGAGTAAATTGCCTGATCTGTCGCAGAATAATGATGGGAACGATTTGCATCTTGTACCATAAAATTAATTGTTTCACTCCCAGTCCATAGCGAATCAACAACCTCGAATGTCATTCGGTTATTAGAATCCTTGCTTAAAAGAATGTTTCCCGCAGTGAACGCATAGGGAGTTGAAGGTGTCCCATATATCATGTTCGACACGAATTCAAAATGTTCTTTAACAGGAACAACATCTTGAAGTGTAACATCATAGACTTTGAAGTGAAGTTGTTCACTTTCTGTACTAGAATACACCGTGATAAAAAAAAGCCACCTGCCCCCTGTGAAGGTCGGTTGTGCTACGCCGCGGAGTTCACTTCCCACAAAAGCGCCTAACACATTATTCCCGTTCGATACAACGCTATTTCTTGATGTAACTTCCGCGGTTATGTACATCGAAAATTGATACAGAGCCGGGTTGACAGTCCATGCCGGAGCAGGGTGATGCTGAGGATTAGTTTGGTAACGATATGTCCATACGATGCTATCGCCATCAACTTCATTGAGATACATATCCAGATCGAAGGGTATAAATGAACCGAATAATCCGATTGTTTGATTGGGGATATTATTTAAGGTTGGCGGATGGTCAATGGGTTCAACGGTAAAGGTTACCGTATCAGAGCTATGAAACGCGTTTAAAGTGTTATCGGTAACGGTAAAAACAATGGTTTCATTTCCTGTCCAGCTTGAAGAAATTGGAGAAACAGTAACTTGTCTCGAACTGTTGATAACAATTGAGAGGTTTGTGTTTCCGCTATACGCAACCAAAAGACCATTCCCGTCAACTTCTCTTAAATATGCGTTAAGATCAAATTGGGCAAATGTTTGCCCGATTTCTATCGTTTGGTTTGGAATTCCTCTAAGATGCGGGGTATGATCGGGAAGAATGGAAAATACTGCCATGTCGGAATCTGCATAAGTGTGGCTTGTGCCATTATCGTTAACGGTGAAAAGAACCGAATCACTACCTGTCCAAGTTGTATCGAGGATTGTTGTATGTAATTGATGTGTATTGTCGATCGTGTATAGAAGATGTCCGGCATTCAGTTGAAGAGGAGAGGAGGGGTTTCCTAAATATGCGTTGGCAGAAAATTGTGCTTTTTCAAATACAGGAAGAATTTCCTGTATTATTGAATCATAAAATTTAAAGTGAAGTTGCTCTCCAGAAGTATTAGAATATACCATAAGGAAAAAGAGCATACTATCACCAAGGATGATTCCTTGAGTTACCCCACGGAGTTCATTCCCGGAATATGCTGCGAGAAGATGGTTGCCCGAAGAAATTGTATTACCTTGAGAAAATATTCTTGCCGTTACATTCATCGAAAATTGATATGCTGATGGATTTACCGACCACGAAGGAGTTGATGTTCCAATAGTATGTTGTTGTATTTTATATCTCCATGAAACAGTGTTTTCATCCTCAAGTATGAGGTAGCTATCTAAGTTAAAATCTTGAAATGACCCATCTAAACCGATTGTTTGATTAGGAATGTTCCCGGTTTGTGGTGGGAAATCAAACGGCAATATGGTAAATGATGTTGTGTCTGCACCGGAATATGCATGTGCCGTTTTATCGGTAGCTATAATGATGATTGATTCGGTTCCAATAAAACCGGACGAAGGTATTATAGTAACAACATGATTGGCATTTATTGATGCCGTGAGGTTTGTACTATTGACAATACTCCATAAGATCGTATCGCCATCAAGTTCTGTGAGGTAATTATCTAAATCGAAGGGTGAAAAACTACCTCCCGATTCAATTGTTTGATCATGGATAGTGTGAACTATGGGTTTATGATCGTAAATAAAATATGTATGCCATGGAAAAGGCGTTACTGGATTTCCTGTTACACCGTTGGCTGTGAAGGGAAGTGTTTCTTGGATATCGGAAACAAAGTCGGCATTTGCGATATATGATTTAAATGAAATGGTTTCTCCGCTTGCCGCATTAGAATACAATGTCATGAAGTACATCCACATATTACCAACGTGAATCGGGCTGGCAACGCCACGTATATCAGAACCCACAAAGGCGGCTACAATATTTTCGCTCTGGCTAAGTGTATCGTTGACAACAAGTATACCTGTAATGGTACTATTGTAATTAAAGACGGATGGGTTTACTATCCAGCTTGGTTGTCCGGCAACAAGAAGAAGTGTCCCTAAAAGTAAAAGGACTACCTGGTTTTTAATCAATGTGAGAATCATTGTTTTTCTTTTCTTTTTAATGTTATGATTAACCATTGGGACTATTTCCTGACAGATGAATGTAATACCAAGGATCCGTTGTTACTTACTTTTACCCAATATCCGTTTCCGGGTTGTATTGTATCGGTCACTTGATATCCATTTTGAAAGCTGAAGTATGAAGATTGAACTGTTGTCCCTACGGGCTGGACACTCGACGTTGCAATAGAATATGAAAGTGAACCAATCATATTCCATCCTGCATTGACCATAACTGTATCTTGTTCTATCCCATATCCCTCTATCGAAACAGAGCGTTGCAATGAATCAGTTGGAAATTTCAACCAATATCCAACACCATGGACCAAGGCGGAATTCGATTGATATCCATTGAGAAATGAAAACGCGTTCGATAGAGCAGTAGGAAACAATGTGGCTTTCTCATAATCAGAAACATTGCAAGCTATCGAAACAATATTCCAGCCGGCATTATAGTGATAATGAGTAACCGGAATTAGCGGTATCGAAGTTGAATGAAATTGAAAAGGTGTTACAGGATCACCGATTTGAGCGTCGGGTAAAAAAGTAATCTTTTCATTGACCGATAGTATCGTATCCTTTATAGCATAATACAACTTAAACCGAAGCGTATCGCCCGATGCTGTATTTGAATATACCGTGAGAAAATACATCTGCGCGTTCCCTACTACTATTGGTGAAGTTACCCCGCGAACTGTATCGCCAACGAAAGCGCCAAGAATATTATTTGAGTCGTTGTTAGCGATATCGTCGATAACAACAATCGATGTGATGCTTGCATTGTATTGATATGCAGATGCAACAACACTCCATGTCGGTGGTGTTGTCATGGCAACATTCGTAAGAACGATGAATGCAAAAATATATTGAAATAAAAGTTTCATACGTCGTTTATTCATTATGTTCTCTTTCCTCTCATTCTGCAACTGTTAACAGAATGAGAGGGAGAGAATGATTGTTGTATACGAAGTTACTTTAGTATTAATAATTTACGCACGGCAGAGAACTTCCCTGCTGTCATTTTGTAGAAGTACATTCCCGATGTAACATGATGACCTGCATCGGATGTACCATCCCAAATCGTATTATAGAATCCAGCCGGGAGGCTTTCGCTCACAAGAGTCCGCA
>OBEQ012782955.1_pt1 | contig 13849 bp, 13 predicted proteins | sample 1670901 | NCBI WGS metagenome assembly OBEQ01 (sample SAMEA104232315, study PRJEB22302) | groundwater metagenome | biome: forest; feature: aquifer; material: groundwater | place: USA | collected 2011-08-07 | depth 5.4 m
AACCGTGATTCTACAAATTTCATTTAGTCTTTTAGCAAATTGTTTCGTAAACATTTCTGGCATGTGCTGAACAATAACAATTCCTGGAGAATCTGCTGGAATTCCTTCTAAAAAAACTCTTAAAGCTTCTGTACCTCCAGTTGAAGCACCAACAGCAATAACAGATTCAGTAGTTTGAACCATACTTGCTGTTACACGCTTACTTAAAACAGCATCAGCACTGAGTTTAGGTGAAACGGAATCTTTTTCAACTCCAAAAACTCTCTTTTTAACATTGACTTGAGCAGCCGCTTTTACTTTATCACAAAGCTCAATCTTAGAATGTTCAAGTAAAGCCTTAGTATTCACTTTAGGTTTAGCTAATATCTCAACAGCACCATATTCTAGAGCTAATAAAGCTGAATCTGTTCCTTTTTCAGTTAATGTAGAAATAACAACAACAGGTATTGGATGTTGAGACATTAATTTTTTCAAAAAAGTCAAACCATCCATTCTTGGCATTTCAATATCTAAAGTGATCACATCGGGAACAATGTTTCTAATTCTTTCAACTGCAACAAAAGGATCAGCAGCAACACCCACAATTTCGATATCTGGATCCGATTCTAAAATTGCTTGTAATGTTTGTCTAACCAATGCCGAATCATCAACAATGAGAACTTTAACTTTTGGCTTTTCCATTATTTTTCAGTTTTAGTTAGAAATTTCATCATTACTTGACCAGTTCCCGTATCATATCTTAATTTTCTACCTACAGTACCACCTATATTTTCAGCAACAATTTTTATCCCATGTATTGATAATGCTTCTTTTGCTATTTCAATGTTTCGTTGTCCAATATTCATTGAACTATCCATTTGACTAGCCCCTCCAAATACTTTTGCAACCAAATTTGTTTTTTGAGAACCATTTTTCAACATTTTTTCTATCAATTTTTCAATAGCTATATTCCCAAATTTAGGAGAAGCTAATCCATTTCCATTCCAATGCGGTAACATATAATGATTTATACCACCAATTTTTAATTTTTGGTCATACAAACAAACAGCAACACATGAACCCAAAATTGTATCCACAAAAAAAGCTGCTTTTTCTGCAAAAAGCGCTGAGGGGTACAAATAATGCTTGTTTATTTCTTCACTCATAATATTAAACTTTATTATAATAGGAGTAATATTCTTTCATAATCTCTACAATTTGTCCTGTTTTCAACAACATTCAGAGACGGTATTATTCAAAAGTTATTAACTAAAATAACATGTCGTCATCGTCATCATCTTGATCAAATAAAAAATCATTTCCATCAGCTGAATATACATGATTGCTTGCATCGGATCCTCCAAGGTTTTTAATTCTCACGCAAAAACTAGTCCCTTCACCGAGCTTACTCTCCAATGAAATATCACCCTCAATAATTTCTAGTAGTGCTTTGGTAATACTAAGTCCTAAACCATGACCGCCATACGTTTTTGTAGAACCTTCCTCAATTTGATGAAATCTATTGTAAATCTTTTCTTTGTTTTTATTACTAATTCCAATTCCAGAATCTTTAATTACAATGACTAATTGCTCATTTTCAATGCTACTATACACATCAATATTTCCTCCTTGATGATTAAATTGAATTGCGTTAGAAAATAAATTAGATAAAATTAAATGTAATTTTTCTGAATCTGTTTTAAAAATCAAATGATCCTCAATTGAATTATGAAAATTAAAAATAATTTCTTTTTTCTCTAATTTCGGTCTAAATGAATCAATTACGTTTATTAATAAAGAATTTATATTAACAGAAATAACAGATAACGGCGATTCACCTGCTTCTATTTCTGCAGATAAAAAAACATTTTTCAATTGAAATTCTAAATCAAAAGCTTCTGAAAAAATTAAAGATGCAAATTTCTTTATCGATTTTTCATTCAAATTACCCTCATAAATATTTTTAGAAAGTTCTAAAATAGACGCAATAGGATTATTTATTTCATTTCTAATATTCGATAAGAAATTACTCTTTAAATGTTCTGACTCTAATAATTTTTCATTCACATCACTTAGTTGAGAAAACAAAGCTCTTTCCTCTTCTAATATAGCTTTATTTTCATCAAAACGACGTTTTAATTCTCGTAATAATTCTTTATCAGTGAATTGATCTTTCATATCTATAATTTTTTATAACAATTTGACTTTCAATGTTTATATAACCTGAAATTTAAATTTTTTGATACATTGTTGGCCTTATTTGTTTTAGAGGGACGTTTAATCCTGAAATTGATTCTGAATGACCTAAAAATAAATAAGATCCTTTTTTCAAATGTTCGCATAATTTATTAATAACTCTTTCTTGAGTTTCTCTGTCAAAATAAATCAAAACATTTCGACAAAAAATCAAATCAAAATCTTTGGGTACGTCATACGTATTATCCATTAAATTAAGGCGTTGAAATTTAGTTTTTGCTCTTAATTCAGGAACAATCCTTACAGTTGGTTTATTTAAGTCTTTACCTCTTAATAAATACTTTCTTTTCTGATCTAAAGGAATTACATCCACTCTATTAATAGGGTAAACAGCTAAACTAGCTTTTTCTAAAATTCTTGTAGAAATATCAGTACCTAAGATGGAAAAATCAATTTTCTTTTTTCCTTCCATAAATTCACTCATAACAATTGCAATCGTGTATGCCTCTTCACCAGATGAACTTGCTGAACTCCAAATTTTATAAGGTTTTCCAGTATTATTTTCTAAATATTCAGGTAAAACTACCTCTTTCATAAAATCAAAATGCAAGCTTTCTCGATAAAAATCAGTTTTATTGGTTGAAACTAAATCAATCATACTAATAATTTCTGACTCTTCACAATTTCCAGACAAAACCAATTGACAATAATCTTTATAAGAAGACATATTATTTGCTTTTAATCTTGCTTGTAAACGAGATTCTAGCATCGTTTTTTTAGTAATTGGCAATTTTATCCCATAATTAGTATAAATAAAACTACTTAATTTTGAAAAATCATCGATACTCAATTCTTTCTTATAGTTTTCTATCATAATCAACAAATTATAAAATCATATTTTTTTTCCTGTATAAAGAAATTATAAATCTGATTCTTCAGCAACTGAATGATCTTTACTTTCAGCAATTGATTCTAAATCCAATGAAGAAAAGACTTTATCGATATTTAAAACCATCATAAATCGATCATCTTCTTGAATCATTCCTTGTACATAATCACTTTTATACTTGGTTGCAATAGTAGGAGTAGGTTTAATATTTGCCATATTTAACTCAAATACTTCCGAAACAGAATCTACTAAAGCGCCAACAACAATTGGCTCATCGTTAACTTCAACACTTAAAACTAAAACACACGTATTTACAGTATATTCTATATGAGAAAGCCCAAATTTAATTCTTGTGTCAATTACAGGTAAAACTGCTCCCCTTAAATTTATCACTCCCACTAAAAAATTGGGCGATTGAGGAACTTTTGTAATCTTAGGAACTTCTAAAATTTCCATTATTTTCATAACAGGAATGGTAAAGTGTTCCTCAGCTAATCGGAAAGACAAAAACGATTTTGTTTCTCCTTTTAAATTGTCGTTTGTCGTATTTGTTTTCATGATTTCAGTTCTAATTTAATATGCTCTGTATATAACTCTATTATCTTATGCGTATCAAGTACAAGTGCTATAGATCCATCACCTAAAATTGTGGCGCCTGAAATAAAATCTTGATTTTTATAATATTTCCCAACAGATTTAACAACAGCCTGATACTCACCCACTATGTGATCTACACTAATCCCTACCTCATTTACACCATCACTAACCACTATAATTTGTGACTTACCATTTTTCGTTAATTTTTTATACCCAAATTCTTCTCGAATGTTAATAAATGGAACTTGTTTATCATCTAATATTAGCAATTTATTAAAATTCATCAGCATCTCAGAGTTAGGAACTTCAAAACATTTACTAACAACAGACAAAGGAATAATATAATTTACATCTTCAATATCAATTAATAATCCATCAATAATAGATAAACTAAGTGGTAATTTAATTGTTAAAGTAGTTCCAACATTAACTTCAGATTCTACAACAATGGTTCCTTTTAAATCTGTGATATTCCGTTTTACAACGTCCATTCCTACTCCTCTACCTGAGATATCCGTTACAACCGCTGCCGTTGAAAATCCTGGATAAAAGATATAATCAAAAATTTCTTTATCTGATAAAATTTCATCTTCTCGAATAAAACCTTTGCTTATAGCTTTTTTTCGAACAGCATCTACATCTATTCCCTTTCCATCATCCATAATTTGAATATAAACAGAAACACCTGAATAAAATGCTTTTAATTTAACAGTTCCTTTTCTAGGTTTTTCAAGCAACATTCTATCCTCCGCTTTTTCTAAACCATGATCCAAACTATTTCGAATTATATGCATCAAAGGATCTGTTAAAGTTTCGATGATAGACTTATCTAACTCTGTTTCCCCACCTTCTGTCACAAACTGAATTTCTTTCCCTAACGAGTCGGACATATCCCTAACAAGCCTTTGAAAACGACTAAACATATTATTAATCGGTATAAGAGTCATACCAAAAGCGATATCTCTTAATCTTCTTGATAATTTTTCAATATTTTCAGAAATAATTTCCAATTCAGCTGTTTCATTTTTTTTATTATACAGCGTTAAACTAGCTTGCGTGGTAACCAATTCACTTACCAAATTCATTAATTCATCTAATTTATCAGAAGCAACCCGAATACTTGAAACCGCTTTATCTCTAGAAACGACTGAAGATCCACCTCCAGCTTCAGCTTCAGCGGCTAAAGCTTTAGAAAGTTTACTCGGTTTACCAGAACCTTTTTTGGAAACTTTAACTCCTATACTTTCTGCTAATAATTGAATTGAAGTAACATCCGTCTTTAAATCTTTAAAGGTCGACGCTAAAACAACTTCGCTAAACGCAGGATTAATTATTAAATCAATATAAGGAATTTCAGTAATTTCAATAACCGAATTACCTTCCACAAAAACAAACACATCTAAAATATCCGTTTTTAAACATTTTGACTCTAAATAAACATCCCAAAACGTAACGCATTCAGTAGGATTAAAAGAATCTATCGATGAAACCGCTTTAAAATGTGGTACAACAATATTTTTACCCAAAGAAGCTAATTCAGCAACTAAATAAAGAGGATTTGAGCCATCAAGAAAAAATGTTGGGTTCGGTTCAAAATAAATATGATAAGTTCGGGGAGTATTTTCGTCTAATTCTTGTACAGTCGATTTTACTGTTTCAGTAGCATGAACAGGAGCTTCACCACCAGATACATTTATAAATTTATGAATTTCACCTATTAATTTTGAATGATTTTCTTTATTTACTTCTTCTTCTAATTCAGAATCATGAATAATAGCATTTAAATGATCAAAAGAGATAAGAGTTGTATTTAATATATCTTTCGATAATTGCATTTCACCTTGTCTTATTTTATCATAAATTGTTTCCAAATCATGTACAAACTCAGCAATTCTGACGAGCCCAAACATACTGCTATTCCCTTTTAAGGTGTGCATAACCCTAAATACTTGCTCTATATTCGATTTGTCATTCGGATTATCTTCCAAAGACAACAAAGAAGACTCTAAGTTTTCTAATAACTCATTTGCTTCTTGAATGTATGTTTCTTTCATCGCGTCCATCAGTGCACCACTTTTTTCACAACCGCAAGTAATTTTTCTTTGACAAAAGGTTTAATAATCCAACCTGTTGCACCAGAATTTTTAGCCTCAATTTTTTTGGCTTCTTGTGATTCTGTAGTTAATATTAATATCGGAAGATACCTATAACGTTCTAATTTTCGTACTTCTTTTAAAAAAGAAATACCATCCATTTTAGGCATATTTAAATCTGAAATAATTAAATTAACATTTTCAGATTTTAAAAGTAATTCTAATCCATCTTGTCCATCAATTCCTACAATAACATTGTAACCATCACTTCGAAGAGCAAGAGCAACAACTTCTCTTATACTTTCAGAATCATCAACTATGAGTATATTTTTTGCCATAATTTTTTTCAATATAATTTCCAAAAACAATTAAAACATTATGCTTCTGCTACTTTTTGAGTTTGAAATTCAGTGAAACCACAAGAATTCAATAATTTTCTGTCATTTCTTGAAAAATCAGCATTAATTGCAATGACTTTTTTTAATGAAAAATAACATACTCTTGTAGCGTGAAACAATTGAATTACTGTCAAATCAATTTCTGTTATATTATTAAGAGTTATTTCAACAAAATCATATTTTTCAAAAACATCTTTTACCTTAGAAAACAATAATTCAACATTATTAATTGTCAAAGAACCTTCAATCGTTATTAAAATTCTTTTTTGTGTTTTTCTTCGTGAAGGAGTAAAAACAATTTTTAAATTTTCAATTTCAATGTCTTGAAATAAAATTTTATCATCTTCTACAGCATCAATTACAGGCTCAAGAATGGGTGTAATTACCTCTTCTTTAATAGCAACTGACTCAATGACGGGATCACTAATGACGGCATCATTATTAACAGCTTCTTTCACAGTTGAAACCCCCTCTTCTATTTGAATTTTATCATCTTCAATATTCAACGGGATCAATCGATCTATTTTCATATTTTTTCCTAGTGCCATTAGTTCCGAGATTTTAATACCGTTAATAATTCTTTAACAAGTTCTAAATAATCTAAAGCTCCAATCGATTTCGGGGCATAATTTAAAACACTCATTCCATGTGAAGGAGCTTCGGCAATTTTAACATTACTCCTAATCATAGATTTAAAAAAATGAATTTCAAAGTTCGAATTGATATATTCAACAACATCTTTTGAAATATTTTTTCTCATCGCTACATTTACTGCTAAAATTCCTAATATTTCTAACTTATTATTAAAAGCTTGCCTCACTTCTTTCACAGTGTTTTCGATATGTATTAACCCTTGTATACTCATTACATCTAAAAGAACTGTTGAAATAACATAATCAGAAATCACTAAAGCATTTATCGTAAGTAATGATCTTGAAGGAGGACAGTCCAAAATAATGAAATCATACTTTAACAACAAGGGGTCTAACATATTTTTCAAAACAAAAACCCTATCCTCAATACTTTGCATAGATAACTCTACATCAGCTAACTTCATATTAGAAGGTAAAATATCTAGCCCTTCTTTTTGAACAACCACTTCTTCAAATGAATTTTCACCTGTAAATAAATGGTAACTACACAAATCATTTTCTATACCAAACGAATAAGACAAATTACCTTGAGGGTCCAAATCGACAAGAAGAACTCTTTTATTCATTTTAGTTAGAGCGACACCCAAATTAATTGTGGTTGTAGTTTTTCCTGCTCCACCTTTATGATTCGCAATTGCAATGACCATGATTCTTTATTTTTGAGATTTCAAATGCAATTTTATACTGCCCATCAATTAATGAGCAGTATAAATATTAAAAATGTTGATAATCGTTATCCAATGAATCTGCACCTCCTAAATGTATATTTACAGAAGATTTTCCATTTTTAGCACCTACAGATTTCTGATTTCCAGTACTAGTACTATTTGTTTTTTTAAAACTTGCTAAGGTAGTTTTTTTGCTACGATTCGATGAATCATTTTCAATTTTGAAAAAGGATACTGCTTCAGCAAGTTGTTCAGCTTGAGCATTTAACTCTTCAGCACCAGCCGCCATTTCCTCAGCAGTTGCAGCATTTTCTTGAACAACGTTGTTTAAGTTTTGAATCGCACTATTAATTTGATCTGCTCCAGAACTTTGTTCAACACTTGATGCCGTAATTTCTTGAACTAAATCAGATGTTTTTTGAATATTTGGAACAACATCACTTAACATTACACCCGATTTTTGAGCTATATCTACGCTTTTTGCAGACACTTCATCAATTTCAGTTGCAGCCAATTGACTTCTTTCAGCTAATTTACGAACCTCTGCAGCAACAACGGCAAAACCTCTACCATGTTCACCAGCTCTAGCAGCTTCAACGGCCGCATTTAAAGCTAATAAGTTTGTTTGTCTAGATATTTCTCCAATTATCGAAATTTTAGAAGCAATTGTTTTCATCGAATTAACAGTCTCAATAACTGAATCTTTACTGACAATAATGTCTACAGCAGCTTGAGTTGAAATCTTTTCAGTTTGTCTCGAATTACTCGTATTTTGTTGAATATTAGCAGTCATTTCTTCCATTGAAGAAGAAATTTCTTCTACCGAACTTGCTTGTCCTGTTGCCCCTTGTGATAATTGTTGAGCAGAAAAAGACATCTGAACACTCGCTGAAGCAATATTATCAGCATTTGCCATCACAGTAGAGATAAGCGTATTTAAAATTTCAATCGTTTTATTTAAAGACTCTCCCATTACTTTTAAATCGCCTTTTGTATCAATTGAATATTTTTGAGTTAAATCACCTTCTGCTAATGCACTCAATACTCTATTCGTTTCAAAAGCAGCATTTTTAGTATCTTGTTCAAGTTCTTTATTTGCTATTAAACTAGTTGTAACATCATTTAATAATCGAACAATCTTACTTACTTCGTCATTATTTAAATTTGCAGTATCTAATTTAGTAAATTTACCACTTGTCATATCAACTAAAACAGAGCCCACATTTTCAATTTTATGAATAATTGATTTTACAAATAATTGAGACCCAAAAATGGCTACAATTAATAAAACAATCACTAAAACCACTAACCCTATTAAATCTTTACTGAAAAAAGTTCCAAAACCAAGTTGGTGACTTGGAATCATAGTTAAAGCTACCCAATTTTTACCTTTGTAAATATACGCTCCTTTTGCTTCTGCCCATCCATTAATATAATCAGCTGAATGGTAAGTCACACCTCCACTCTCGATCGATGCTTCACCCGTTTTCATTTTAGCGGTGTCTATAACCGTTTGAGTATCTATTAAAGTTTCATCATCAGCATCAATAATTTTATGATTCTTGTCCATAATCAAAATTAATGCTTCTGGTTCTGTTATTTTTAATTTTTCAAAGGCATCTTTTCTTATTCCTTGAGTAACTTCTCCCCAATTTGCAAAATTATACCAAACACCAATTACTTTACCTCCATCATCTTTTATAGGAGCAGCAAACCCCATACCATATCCTTTACTAGCATATACTTTAGCAACATCCTCATTTTTACTGAACTCAGAATACCAAGCCCCACCTTCAGGACCTGATCCAGAAGTACAGGAATTAAACCATTCAGTACTTGAGTAATCTTTTCCGATTAAACTCAATGTATTAATTTTATTTCCAGCTTTATCAGTGTTATTTGTCATAATAACTTTTCCATTGATATCACAAATAACCATCAAATCATACAACACATAATATGCTGTCATAGTATTCATGAAATTCTGAGTATTTTCTCTCGATTCTGGACTAATAACCCCCTTATTTATCGGATTCACCATATTAACAGCTAATCGATTATAAGCAAAAGCTTGAACATCACCAAAACGCTCATAAAAATTTCGATCTATTTTATCTAAGATCGCATTCGAAGTACTTACTGCAATTGCTTCCTTCGGATTATTATACCCTGCGACCACCTTAACAGCAGAGAAATAAGTTAAAATAAGTGCTAATACGACAGGTGTTGATAGTAAAACAAAAGTCATTTTTTGTTTTAACGTCATATTTTTGATATCGAAAATTTTCATAAAAAATGGTTTAATTAATTTGAAACTAGATTAATTATAGTCATCAGTTTAAGAATCACTCAGAAACTGATGACTATTTTATTTTTTTTAAAATTTATATATAAATGCTATTCCAGCAGTAATCTGACTTGATTTAGTATATTCACCATTAGCATCCATAAATTGTTGCATATCTCCAGCAGATGGTCCTGAATAAGCTATTTTTTTGTATTGATCCATTCTAACTTCCGGTTTAATCAATAAATGACCATCAGCAGCTTTGATAATACCTGTTAAAGTAGCACTTACAACATCTGTATTTCCAATGTATTGAACACCTTGTGTATTATCTAAAAAGTCTACACGAGTACCTATTGCAAACTTATCCGTAAACATATAATGCGTATAAAGAGCTGCTCCACCCCAGTTCGCAATTGTTCTTTCTTTCGTAATTGGATCATCACTTCCTACTTGTCCAAAAGCACCATTAATACCGATTAAAAAACAATCTGTTAATTGAAAAGTTCCAACTAAATCAAGCATTTGTTTAAACGAATGAACAGAATCACTTTCATTAAAATTAGATTGTGTAGTTTCATTACCACCAATATAATTCAAATACAATTTCGTATTAGCACTTGGAGCGATTGTTAATTGACCAATAGCACTTTTAAACATATTGTTATCATACAAGTTATCCCAGTTATTAACAATTCCTCCCATTAAACTTAATTTATCACTAAAAGCGTAAGTCCCTTTAACCCCAATATGATAAAAAGGTCCATTATTAAATAAATTATTCAATGAATAATGGCAATTCAAAGGAGCATCAATCACTTCGTAACCGATATGAGTACCGAATTGTCCAGCAGTAAAGGTAAACTTACTTGTTGCCTTCCAATTAAAATAAGCTTGTTTAATTGCCAAAGCAGTAGTTGTTCCTAATGGACCAACAATGTTTCCATAGTTCCCAAGATCTCCATGAGGACCGAAAACTAAATCAACAATGGCTTCTGAATTTTTATGTGTATACGTTATTTTTGTTTGAACCAACCCCAATTGAAACTGTCCACATTTTTGATCAAAAGCTCTTTCAAAACCTGAGGCACCTAAATTACTCCCATTTTGAGGATTATTTAAATTATGAAAATAATTGATATCGGCATAACCATTGAATGTAAAAACCCCTTTAGCATCTTTAATTGAATCTTCCATTTTGGTATGTTGCATTGCATGCTCCGATTGTTCTGTTTGTGCATATAAAACTCCATTAAACGCAACAAATATTAGTAGTATCTTTTTCATGTTAAATAGTTTTTATGATTTGTTTTATACAATGATAACATTTTTTTTTAATAAAAGCTATAAAATCAAAAAAAAAATAACTATCGCCGAATAATCATTAAATGCCGACGAATGATATATTTTAAGCAACTAGCGAAACAGCAAGGAAATAATATCGAAAAAAACACATTTTATTTTTTTCGATATTTATTTATTTAATTGCTTAAATGCCCCTTAAAAAGGAACCTAAAAAAAAATGCAATATTATTATGATTTGAAAAAAAAATATTCTATTTTTATCGATATTATAAATCGTTTCATCGATAAATTTAAACATTTCTATATATAATCTTCACATATATGTCTATTGAAAATACAAATGTAGAAAACACCCAGCATAGCACTCTTTTAAAAGAAGTCGTAGAACTTCGTGAAAAATTAGCTATGAGTGAAATAATGCTTAATGAAGCCACAGAGACTGCTAACAATTTGGTTTTAGCAACTTGGCGTGAAAGAAAAAAAGAAAAATTAGCACATTTAGCTAAAGATCAATTTATCGCCAGTATGAGCCATGAAATTAGAACACCACTCAATGGCATTATTGGATTCACAAAAATACTTCTTAACAACCCAAGTTTAACAGAAGAACAAAAGAAACAACTTTCAGCAATAAAAACATCAGGTGATATTTTACTTGTTATAATTAACGATATTTTAGACTTAGCAAAAATTGAAGCAGGAAAAATGACACTTGAGTCGGCCGATATTGATGTTTCTGAAATAACAAGACAAATCATCTCAACATTTGACACCAAAATAAAAGAAAAAGAAATTAAACTCAATTTAACAGTTAATGAATCTGTTCCAAATACACTTTTGGGAGACTCTGTAAGGATTTCACAAATATTATTCAATTTAATAAGTAACTCTTTAAAATTCACAGATATATCAGGTAAAATAGATATTGAAATTCAGGTTTTAAGTCAAAACGAACTTTTTCATTATATTGAATTTAGCATTTCGGACACAGGTATAGGAATTCCAGAAGATAAATTAACAACTATTTTTGAACCATTCGTACAAACTTCAGACGACACAACAAGAAAATATGGTGGCACAGGATTAGGATTAAGTATCGTGAAAAAAATTGTGGAATTAATGAAAGGTACCATCAATCTAACTAGTGTACTTGGTGAAGGCACTACTTTTAAAATTACAATTCCAATGAAATTGGGAATACAAAGCGTTACAAAACAACAAACCCCAACTATCAAAGAAGAACAACACAAACCTTTCGATCAAAACATAAATATTTTATTAGCTGAAGACAATACGATAAATCAATTACTCGCTCAAACAATATTAACCAATTTTGGTTTTAAACATCACACTGTAGAAAATGGTAAAATTGCTTACGAAACCATCAGCAGTGACGATCATTATGACATTATTTTAATGGATTTAATGATGCCAGAAATGGATGGTTTTGAATCGACTCAATTAATAAGAGAATTAAGAGATGTAAATAAAAACAAAATACCCATTATAGCATTAACTGCAGATGTTACACTATCTGTGATTCAAAAATGTAAAGAATTTGGTATTAACGATTATATTTCTAAACCTTTTGATGAAAATGATTTGTATATGAAAATAATCCATTTAATCGAACAAAATAAATGATTCAGATTATAATCAAAAAACAGATTTAATAAAAACAAAGGAATCTTATACCTATTTAGTTAATATTCTTTTATTTACAATTTTATTTATATCTAAAATTTAAAAAAATAATTTAAATTATCAACTCGTATTCAGAAGTAAGATGGAAAGTTTAGAAAATGATTGTATTATTTATTGGATAGAAAATGGAATTTTACATAGTCAATTTAAAAAAAACACAATCTTAACTACACAAAATATAGAGGAAGTAATACAGCTTCGTCACAATATTTCGAATAATCAAATGCAATATTGGTGTGCCGATATGGCTAATTTAATCGAATATAAAAAAGGTGCTCGTGATTATGCTGAAATACATGGTCAAGAATTTCTTCATGCTACCGCAGCAATTGTAAATTCTCATATAGCTAGATTTATATTAAATACATACATGCAATTAAAGAAAGCTCACGTTCCTTTAAAAGCTTTTAGACATAAAAAAGATGCTATTATTTGGTTAAACGAAATGAAAGAAAACATTGAACTAATTAATAACAAAAAATGACAAAACAACAAATTACAGGATTATTACTATTAATAAGATCCATTAACCAACATGAGTTTTTAGAACCAGTTACGAGTGGAAGTGATTTTGAGGATCTACAAAAAGAATTATCATTTCTAACAAATAAATTAGCTCAAAGAAAACAACGAACAAGTGAAATAATTGACCATATTTCAGATTGTTTTCTAGGAAATTTTTTCAATCAAATAGAAGTATCGGACACCAATGACGAATTAGATGTAATTGCAGCTGGTTTTAATACCTATACAGAAGAATTAAAGTCAGTGATGGTATCAAAAGAACTCCTTGAAAAAGCAAATAATGAAATAAGTCAACGAGAAAGTAAATTAGATGAAGCACAAAACATTACAAAAATTGGTAGTTGGGAATTCAATTTAAGTTCCTATTCAATCAATTGGTCCAAAGAACTTTATTGTATTCTTGAAATTGATTCGACAGCTGAAAATTTATTTCGATTCGGAAGAATTTGTCAATTCGGGTGGTCCTGCGATGTCTGAATTTTTAAAGAAACTTATTCAAACACAACATTTTGAGCGGGTTTGTTATTTCTATGTATTAATTCTAACTCAGTGCTG
>OBEQ012112280.1_pt1 | contig 13847 bp, 10 predicted proteins | sample 1670901 | NCBI WGS metagenome assembly OBEQ01 (sample SAMEA104232315, study PRJEB22302) | groundwater metagenome | biome: forest; feature: aquifer; material: groundwater | place: USA | collected 2011-08-07 | depth 5.4 m
AATCCAAGTCCTCCGGGTACGAGCCGATCTCGGCGTCCATCTTGATTTCTACGAACCGGGGAGTTTCCCAAATCATCGTGTGCTCCTCAATCTGTTGTCCGCTCTGGGTACACCGCACGTTCCTCACTACATCTGCAGCATGTCGGTGAGAAGCAGCTTGGCGCTCGCAACGAGCAGCACACTCGGATCCGATGCGCACGCGACGAGCGGCACGCACATTTGGCATGATGAGGGCGCTTGCGCGTCACGTCAAGCCGGAGCAGGCCGCCGAGATCAGAGCCGCGGACAAGCCACTCTGTGTGTCCTTCGGGTCATGCGTGCTCTCGGCCGAATAGCAGGCTACGTTTCGCGCTCAAGTTCAGGGCCCTGAATGCCCAAGTTAAGACCCTGAACTTGGCGGCCCCGGTGGCAGGATGTCCTTCGACATCTCAAACCCCTTTTCACATCGATTCGAGATGTCCCTCGACATCCGGGCACCGCTCTTTCCCTCGACACCTGATGTCCGCGGACATGGACGACCGCTCTTCGCACCGGTTCGAGATGTCCGGGGACCTCGCGGCGAGCTGTTTGCGTCGTCGTTCCACGCCCCGGGACCCGTCGCGCGGAGATGGAACGAAGCGTGCTCCGCGCGATCGCTTCAGGCCCTCGAACGCCGCAGATCTTGAGGATGTGGTTGCGGGGGCCAGCCACCGTCCCCAGGAGTCGGCGCGCTGCGCATCCATCAGCGTTCACGCCGCAATCCCCCGCGCCCGCAAAACCTCCCGGATCGCGCTCTGCACGTCGGGCGCACTCGTTCGAAAATTCTGCTTCGCCAGTTCCACGAAGTGCCCACCACGCGATCGCTTCAGCCCCTCGAGCGCCGCAGATCGATCGACCGGCGCCCCGTGCTCGAGCACACCCAGCAGGAACTCCGCAGACTCGATGGTGTCGACGCGCGCAAGCGCCCGAAGCGCAGCCGCACGCACGTTCGGTTGCGGCGATTCGCGAACGATGCGCGAGAGCGGATCGAACGCATGCTGGAAATAGAGCGCCTCGACGGCGCGCGCCGCTTGTTCCACGACGGCCGGATCCGGATCGCGAAGACCGGCCCGCACCGTGATGAAGCTGCGCTTGAAGAAAAGCGTCTGCATCGCCGACAAAACGGCGACTTTTACCTGCCGCTCCGGGCGCTCGAACAGCTTCTCGAGCGGTGAGAGCACTGCATAGAGCTGGAGCTGAGCCAATTGCTCCGCCAAGCGCGCGCGCGCTCCGACCAGAAGCGCACCGCTACTCGCGTCTTCAGGCGTAGCTCCTGCTCCGCGGGACGCCGTCGCGCCGCCCGCCCCTTCCACTGCAAACGCCGTCAGTCGTGCGAGAAGCGCCTTTCGGCGAATCAAGTCGGGCCAGCGTTTGTCCAGGAGCACGTCGGCGCACGCCTCTGCGGCGCTGCCTTGTTGCTCCCATTCGAGAAGGTCGACGTGCCACACGTCTGGAAAATGGTTGTCCTGACGCAAGTGCGACGGCAAAGGCGATGCTTCGATGGGCTCGTCCTGCACTCCAAGGTAGCGCTTCGCCGCTCGGGCGTAGTGCGCTTTTCGCCGCGGCTCGAGGTCCATCGTGGACAATTCCGCATAGAGCTGCCCCACCTTGGCAAACTGTCCTCTTTCGCCGAAGGCGAGGACCGCCGCGAGCAGCGCGTTCTCTGCGATTTCCGGCGGCGCTCCGCGATGAAGGTGCAGGCGCGCGACGTCGCGCCACAGCTCGGCTTGCACGAGTGTGTAGTGCGCGCTCGCGGCCCCCATCCCCAATGAACGAGCGTCCTCGCTGGCCTCGCGCGCGAGCGTCGCCGCCGCGGAAAATTCGCTATTTTCGCGCGCTGCTGCGAGCGAATCTTCGAAGTACTGCAGCGCGAAGTACTTGAGGTGATCTTCGCGCAAGATGCGAATGCAATTGACGAAGCCCTCGAGCACGTCCTCGAACATCTTGGCTTCGCGCCCTATCTGCACGAGCACTTGGAAACAATCGAACGCGCGTTCGCGTTGGCCGACGCTCTCGAAGTGATCGGCGGCTTCTTCCAAGAGTCGCACGCTGGCGACGATGGCTTCGCGCGCCTGCCGCGGGTCGTTGCATGCCTTGGCGCAGCGCGCGAGATTGAACTCGACCAGAGCCGCGTTGTAGGCGTCTGCGCCGCTCGTCACGACTTGTGCGAGGCGCGACCAGAGCGCGCGCGCGCCTTGGAAGTCGTGAGCTTTCTCGCGGTAGATGGCCGCGGCTGCCACGAGGCCCGCGTTCTCCATCTCGCGGGCCGCCCCTGCCATGTCTCCCGTGGAGGCAAGCGTCCGGGCGCGGTCCACGGGCAGAACGTGTGGGAGCATCGCGAGCGCCTTTTTCCAGCCGTCGCTCTCGCCGATGGCCAGATACCACTGCACGCTGAGCGCGCTTCGGGCGTCGCCGCGGCGCATGAGCACCTCGACGAGCGGACGCAGGATCGACACGTAGTCGTGCTCGGCCACGTGCGTCTGCGAAGCAGCGCTCACCAGCGCATTGGCCGCGTCGTCCAGGTCGCCACGGGCGAGCGCCACACGCGCTCGCTCGCGCAAGTGGTAGAGGTCGTCCAGCATGGAAACCTACGGCGGCAGGCTTGTCCGTTCCGTCGGTGGCTCGCGCCCGCGCTTGGGGATGGCCATCAGAGTCTCGACCAGGCCTAGCAGCACGTAGAATCCGAGCAGCCAAATGAGGACGAACTCGGGCTTGTACCTGACCCACACGACGGCGCTCGATCCCACGGCAAAGAAAACGAGCGCGACGCTGCGCGCGTTCAGCTTCAAGTCTTTGAAGCTCCGAAATTTGATCGTCGAGACCATGAGAAAGCTCAAGAACACAGTGAGCGCGGTCATCGGCCACACGTACTTCGGCCCACCCAGGTTGCCAGCGATGGCATGGTTGGCCACGACCAGCGCGATCAGGATGCCCGCCGCTCCCGGCACCGGAAGTCCCAGAATGTACTTGCCCGGCTTGGTCGGCTTGCCCCCGTCGCCCATCGAGAGCACGTTGAATCGCGCGAGGCGCACGGCGCCGGCTCCCGCGAACGTGAAGGCGATGCTCAACCCAACGATGCCGAGCTGGTGGAGCGAGTACTTGTAGACGAGAATCCCCGGAGCGACGCCGAACGAGACCACGTCGGCGAGCGAGTCGATCTGCAGCCCGAAGGCGCTCTGCGTTTTCGTCAAACGCGCGACCCGCCCGTCGAGCATGTCGAAGAAGAGCGCAAAAATGAGAAGCAGCGCGGCCTTATAGAAGTCGGCGTCGCTCGCGGCCTCGGCGCTCACGCTGATGGAATAGAAGCCGCAAAAAATGGACGAGAGGGTGATCATGTTCGGAAGAAGGAAAAGCGTCTTCCTCAGGTCGATTTTGCGCCTCTGCGTCAACGGCGGCTCCTGCCCAGAGCGTCGCCTAGATCGGCGAGGGCTGTAAAGTGTCCTAAAATCCCGCTGGCGCAACGATCTTTTCTCCCAAATTCTCCGCGTTTTTCGCGTTCCCCCGTTTTTTGGGCCAGAAATTGGCCCGCCTTCGAGCGGGGGCCTACCGTTAAGACGATGGGAACGCGTCGCGTCTTCCTTTTGCTGCCTCTATTAGCCCTTGGCTGCGCGCGCGGCGAGAGCGCTGAAGAGCGGCAGCTCGCCCAGCTTCGTGAAGGGCTGCACCGGGTTCAGGCAGACAGCGACCGCTTCGAGCATCGCCTGACGAGCCTCGAGGTCTTCGCTGCCGAGAACGAAAAGGCGGCGCCTCCCGCCCGCAGTGTTTCAGCCGGCCCCGCGGTCAAGACGCCGAGTCTTCGCGTGGTGCATTTGTCCCCCGACGGCACCGAGCACATGCAGGCGTCGGGCGAAACGGCGAGCACGCTCAACGGTGAAGACCCCGACGACACGGCTCCGCGCCCATCGATTCGGGTTTCCGGCGTACCCGGCGCACGCGGTAAGCGAGGAGCGGCGCTCCAGCGCATCGAGGAGACCATCCCGGACGAAGCGCCGAACGGCGGCGCAGCCGGACCGCCAATCCAGGCGGGCGCGCCTCGCCCGAGCGCGCTCGATCCCGCTGCGAAGCACGCCTATGACGCCGCGCTCGCGCTCGTCAACCAGAAGCAGTTTGGCCCGGCGCTCGAATCGTTCGCCGCATTTCTCGTCAAGTGGCCAGATCACCCGAACGCCGACAACGCGACGTACTGGCGCGGCGAGTGCTACTTCGCGCAAGGCGAGTACGCGCGCGCAGCGGAGCAGTTCGAAGGTCTCATCACGCGCTTTCCACTCGGGAACAAAGTGCCCGATGCCTTGCTGAAACTCGGGATGAGTCAAGAGAAGCTCGGCACCGCACAAAAAGCTTCACAGTCATTCGACCGGCTTCGGCGCGAGTTCCCGCGAAGCGAGGCTGTGCGCCGCATCCCGTCCAACTCAGGCGAAGCGCCCGCCCCGAGGCGCGAGGTAAATCGATGATGCGCGGAAGATTCGTTGCGGGCACAACTCGCCGTCTGGTGTTTGGCGTAGCGCTCGCTTTCTCGATGGCGCTCTCGGCCGTTGCCTCTGCTCAGCAGACCACGACTCCGGGCGGCGGCGGCCAAACCGGCGGGCCTGGTGGTGGTGGCGGCGGAGCGGCTCCCACCCCTGCGCCGGCACCTGCACCGGCAGTCCCTTTCTATCCAGGTGGCGTGGCGCCGCCTCCTCCGGGAGGCGTTCTTGGGGGCGGAAACGTCACGAGCTCGTCCTCACGCCCCGTCACAGGCAACGAGACCGACAAGTTCGACTTGCTCCCCAGGTCGGGAGCGGGCGGGTCCATGCGAGGCAGCGATACCGGCCCCGTTTTCGACCAAGGCGGCGGCCGCTCTCTCACTCTCGGCGAAGGCGTGAGCACTGGTGTCCACCCGGTTCGCAAAGGCGATACCTTGTGGGCCATCTGCGAAACCTATTTCCGTAACCCCTACCAGTGGCCGCGAATCTGGTCTTACAACCCGCAGATCCAGAACCCGCACTGGATTTACCCGGGCGATCAAGTGCGCTTGCGTCAGGGAATGGCCATCGCTTCACAGCCGGAGTCCACGACGGCCCCCGCACAGGCCGGCAGTCTCGTCGACCGTCGCCGGCAAGTTCCGCCGGATACGGTGTTCCTTCGCGATCAGGGCTTCATCGAAGATGAAGACACGCTGAACTGGGGTCAAATCACCGGCGCGCGCGAAGACAAGATGTTCATGACGAACTTCGACGAGGTCTACCTTCGCATCGGTCCTGACCACGACGTAAAAATCGGGCAAGAGCTGACGGTGTTTCGTTCCCTCCGCAAAGTCGAGGGCGGCCAGATGATTCAGCTTCAGGGCACCGTGCGCGTCGACCAGTGGAACCCAAAGGACCGCGTCGCCCGCGCCCAGGTGACCGAAACGCTCGACGTGATCGAGCGCGGGGCGCGCATCGGGCCCATCGGTCGGCGTTTCGAGGTGGTGGCGCCAGTGCGCAACGATCAAGAGGTGCGCGCTGAGATTCTCACCAGCGTTCATCCGCACCCGTTCTACGGCCAGAACCAAGTCGTTTTCATCAACAAGGGCGAAGCGGCGGGCCTCAAGCTAGGAAACCGCCTGTTCGTCGTACGGCGCGGCGATGCTTGGCATCAGAGCATGGTCACGCGTGAAGCCGCGCAGCGCGTTGCTCTGGAGAGCGAAAGCCCCGCCGAGATCGAGCGCATCCCGCGCCGCGACGATGCCCAGTATCCCGAGGAGGTCGTCGGCGAGCTGCGCGTCCTCGCCGTGCGCAAGGGGACTGCCACGTGCATGCTCACGCGGGCGACGAAGGAGATCGAGGTGGGGGACCAGGTCGTGGCGCGCAAGGGGTACTGATTTCGTGCGACGCGTGCCCCATCGGGGCATCTGGCCTGCCTCCATGGTCCAGAATCACGACAGCGACTCCCCACAAGTCAACCATCGTATACGTCCTTCCTATGGCCAATCTTCACAACGAGCACGCAATCGCTTTCGATGCTGAAAATGACGCGATCGTCGCCGACCCGCAGGCGCCGGCACCCCTTCAGGCTGTATTGCAGCGGCTTCCCGAACTCGACGGGATTCGTCGATAGCTTTCGTTCGATTTCCGCGCGCACGCGTTCACGAGCCGCTTTGAAGAGCGCTGGGATGTCCTCGACGACAACGCTTTCGAGATATTCGACTCGATATCTCATCCCGCGAGATCATTTCCACGCGCGGTCGTGCGAAATTCTCCGTTCTCCACGGCGGAGTCGCTCGTCCGCGACGCGGGAAAAATGCGCGTCCTCCTCGAGCTCGAGGGCACGTTCGATCAAGTCGAGGCTGATGGCTGCGACCTGCTTTCCGCGCTTTCGTGCGAGGGTCTCGAGCGCGCTGCTCACCCGCGCATCAGGCGAGATGCTGATTCGATGCTTCGTGGTCGGCATGTTCAAGAAGTAGCACCGGTGCAGCACCGCGGCAACAGAGGGGTCTTGCCGCGTTTACGACGCGTGCCCTCAGGGGCATCTTGCCTGGCCTTCTTGGCGCCATTTGACGTAGGCGAAGCTCCAACGATAGTTCTGATTGAAGAGTTTGCCCGACCAGTCGTTGTCGGTGAGCATGACTCCGCCCTTCCAGATTTGATCGCCTTGGTCGAGGAACTTGCCCTCACCAAAGTGCTTGTAGAGCCACGCATAGATGGGCGCGATGAGCATGTTGAGATCGGGCGCCGGATCGGGATTGCCGCCATCGCCGTCGTGCGACCATGTTCGATCGCCGTAGCGGAATCCGCCATAACCGCTGTTGTCGATGTTCGGTATCCACATTTTGTCGCCCGGCTGATCCACGACGGGAGCATTCCAGGTGTAATCCGCGCATGCTTTGATCGCGTCGGGAATCGCGCTGCCGGGATTGCGGCCCTGCTCGACTTCCCATTCGTAGTAGTCAATCAGCGCCTCGCCCGTAAGCCCGAACATGAACGGCGTATAGAAGTGCTGCGTCGGATCCGGATTGGCGAACTGTTGGGTCCGCCATTCCTCCATGTGCTTCAGGGCCATTTGCACATACAGCGGCACCCTCGCTGCGACGCGCGAATTTCCGGCACGCTCCGCCAAAATGTGCGCGCGCAACGCATAGGCAACTTCGCGAGACACGTCTTGATACCAAAACGAATAGGCCCATTGATTGGTGTCCGGATCCGACACGGCCGGAACGTCGCGGATGAGGACGATGCCCGCTCGCGATGTGGCATCGTTGTTTCGGACAGCGTCGAAATAGATGCCGTCCGGGAATCGCCAATAACCTGGTAGCTGATAGTTACTCCCAATCGCATAGCGATCGCGATAGACGACCTCTGCCGCGTTGGCGTAGGTCGTCCAGGGTTCTGCCTGACTGAGGTAGTCGGATATCTGGTAGAACGTGCGCTCGCCGTCGTAATAGTCGGCCGAGAGCGCCGCATCGTTGATGGGGTCGTTCTGATGCTGGACGATGTAGTCGCCCCATTTCTTGCCGCTCGCCACCATATGGCTCTCCCACTCCTGTTTCAGTGGGAGCGGCGATTGACCGATGCTGTTCGCGCACGCGTCTTGGCCCGCGTCTTTCCCGCCATTCGCCCCGCCGTCTTTCCCGGGTCCGGGACCGCTGTCGGGGCCCCCGTCTTTGCCCGGGCTCGTCGAGCAACAGCTCTGTCCCGCATCGGAGCTCGATCCGCCGCTGGACGAGGACGAACCGGCTGGCCTTGCGCCCCCGTTTGCGCTTGCCGCATCCGTTCCGTCGCATCCGAAGAGAAGGAGACCGCATGCGAGGGTGAGGCGCCATGCGCGTGACAAGGCGCCGGCGGTGACATGTCGGACAGGGAGAGGAGCGAAGGATCGCGTCATGAGGCACGGTTGGAGCAAGGTGTAGGCCACACAAAACTCCGCCTTCTTTCGCGGAAAGTTCAGGCCAGGGGTGCGATCTTTCGAGTGCGCGACCCGAGCGGGGTGCGATCTCTCGAGTGCGTTCCGATTCATATGGCGTTCCAGGTCCGTGCGCGTGCGCCATTCACGCCTATTGGCACTTGAGCATTCCGTTCTGGTCTTCGCATCGTTTGCTGCAGCACTCTGCATTGCCGGTGCACCGTTTTCCGCCCGTCTTGCATACCGAGCCGTCCGATGCGTCTTGGCTGCCGAGTGCGTCCGCTGCATCGGACCCGCTCGCGTCTTGTCCTCCATTCGCATCACTCGGACCCGCGGCATCGGGCGTTGACCCACCGCTGTCCTCTCCCGTCTCCGCGTACGAGAGTTCCGGAGTGGTTGCACATGCTTGCGCATTGAGCACAAGACCAGCGCCCCACATCGCCACGGCAGCGGACAAGCGATCGCCCAGCACTAGAACAAGTCTAGCACGCAAAGTAGGCATGGACGTTCGGCCCCGTTGCCTACGGAGCGCGCTTCATTTGGCCTTGCGCGACCGAAGAATCTGAAAATATCGCCGCGCGAGCCCCGAAGCCTCGGCCGCGCGAACCACGTTGCCGCCGTGCTTCGCCAACACCCGTTCGATGTAGCGTCGCTCGAAATGATCGACCACCTTTTCTCGCGCGCGAGCAATCGGCAGGTCGAGCGCGAGCACCTCATCGATGACGCCGTCGCCGCCGGGAAGCGGCGTCTCGCCGTCGGCCGGTCCAGAGCCGGCGAGCTCGCCGAGAGCCAACTGGCGCGCGACCGCATTGCGGAGCTGGCGGACGTTTCCCGGCCACTTCTCCTCTTCCCAGCGACGGACCACGGCAGCCGGCAAGACACCCGCCTCGAACCCGAGGTCGGCGGCAAACTGACGGGCGAGGAGCGCAATGTCGCCGCGGCGCGCGCGGAGGGGTGGGAGCTCGATGCGCGCGACGACGAGGCGATGAAACAAGTCGTCGCGGAATCTTCCGGCAGTGACTTCGTGGTCCAGATCGCGGCGCGTTGCTGCGAGAATGCGAACGTCGACTTTGATCGGCTTTTCTCCTCCTAGCCGGCGCATCTCGCCGCGCTCTACGGCGCGCAAGAGCTTGGGTTGGAGCAACAGATCGAGATCGCCAATTTCGTCGATGAGAAGGGTGCCGCCATGTGCCTGCTCGAAGAGGCCCCGGCGATTGGCGAGTGCACCGGTGAATGCGCCGCGCTCGTGCCCAAAAAGCTCGCTCTCCACGAAGTTCGCGGGGACGGCCGTGCAATCGAAGACGACGAAGGGGCCGTTCGCGCGCGGGCCACTCTCGTGAAGCGCCTCGGCGAGTGCCTCTTTGCCCGTGCCTGTTTCCCCTTCGATGAGCGCTGGAACGTTCGAGCTGGCGAGCCGATGGCAGAGCGGATAAAGCCGGCGCATTTCGGTGCTCGCGCCGAGGACGCGTCCGAACGAGCTCGCCTTCGGGATGGTCGGTTCGCTTACCGAAGCGGCTCGCTCGATGCGAAACACCGTCGATCCCCCCCGCACTGCGCAATTTGCTTCGACGAACGCTTCGACGATGCGCACCCCATCCATGAACGTGCCATTCGTCGAACCAAGATCGGTAATCGTGAGACCTTGGCTCTTCCACTCGAGCGCAGCGTGGCGGCGGGACACCTCGCGATCGGTGAGGCGGATCGCGCACGCGGGGCTTTGCCCGATGAGGGTGCGCGAGGGCTCCGAGCCGTCGATCGCGAAGCGCCTGCCAGAATCGCTGCCTTCCATGACGACGAGCACCATTTGGCCCGAGGGCATTGGGCTCGCATCGACTCGCACTTGGAGCGCGTTCGACGCGTCTTCAAAGTCCGCGTCGTCGTCGAACTCCGGCACAGAGGCAATTGTACATCATTTAACGCGCATCTTCACCGCGCCCACGCCGTAGTCCGTCCAGTAGACGGCGCGTTCGTCCACCGCAATATCGTGCGGGTCTCTTTCGTTCGAGACGAGCGGTTCGGCCAACGCCGAAGACCAGACCTGGCCAGGTTTGGTCCAATAGACGACGTTCGATGGATCTGCCGTGACGTCACGCGCCGGAGTTCCGCCGCCCGCCTTGACCAGGGAGGGAGTTTCTCCCGGTGCGAGTTTCAGCCTCATGATGCGCCCTCCGTCCTCCGCCCAATAAAGGACCCCCGACACGATGGCCAGCCCGTGCGGCGGGTTGGGCGTCGTATCGGAGACCTGCTCGACCGTCCCGCCACGCTTGTTTACGCGCATGATGCGGTTCCGTGTGACGTTGGACCAGTACACGTTCGTGTCGTCGACCGCGATGGCGTACAAATATCCTTGGTCGCGTGCGAGCTCTCGCCGGATCGTGCCTGCTTTTGTCGACGTGCGCACAGCGCCGCCGTCGGCTTGCGGGATAACCCCTGTCTCACCGACGGACGTCCAGTAGACGTTCTCGCTGTCGATGGCGATGCCCACGGGCGTGTCTTCTTGGTCGGCGATCACCGTTCGCGGGCCGCCGTCCTTCTGCGCGGCCACGATCTGTCCTCCTGCCGTCGTCGTGAAGTAGGCGTGCGTGCTGTCCACTGCGATGTCGAACGGCATGTTCAGATCGCTCGCGATGACGTCGCGCCGTCCGCCGTCCTTTGGCGCGCGCATGACGGTGCCCCCGTCGGTTTGAGTGGTCCAGTATACGAACCCTTCGTCCATCGCCAGGCCGCTCGCGTTGGGTTGATCGGTGGCAAGAAACAATGGTTGGCACACGCCTGCGATGCACTCACCGCCCCGGCAATCGTGGTCGCACGCGCCGCAGTGAAGCTTGCTCGTCGCCAGGTTTGCCCCCTCGCACGAGGCAGAGGCGGACGGCGCCAGATCGCTGACATGGTAAAAGCACGAGAAAATGCCCAGAACTGGGATGCTCAGCACAACGGCCGCGAGACCCGCGCGAGCCCTCTCGAACCCGTACATCGAGCCCAGCATACGCTATCCTCAGGAGTGATGGGCCGCTCTCCCGGCGATGCGATTGCCGCCGCACCGATCGGCGCCGCTCCGGTTTTGCCCAAGCGCCTCGATCGCTACGAGCTCCTGGTCCCCATCGGACGCGGCGGAATGGCTACCGTCTACTTGGCGAGAATGCGTGGCCTGCGCGGCTTCGAGCGCGAGGTCGCGATCAAGCGGATGCACGCGCACCTGTCGGGCGCTCTGGAGTCGATGGCCGCTGGCGCCGCCGATCTTCTCGAGGAAGCGAAGCTCGCCGCGCTGATTCGTCATCCGACCGTCGTTTCCGTTTTTGATGTCGGCGAAGACGAAGAAGGCGTTCATCTGGTCATGCCGTACATCGAGGGCGAGAGCCTGGCCGGCATCCTTCGGCGGATGCGCGCTCAGGGCGAATCGATGGGCGTGCCGGTCGTCCTGCGCATTCTCATGGATGCGCTTTCCGGGCTTCACGCCGCCCACCAGCTCTGTGATGCCAAGGGTGCGTCGCTCGGCCTCGTTCATAGGGATTTTTCCCCTCAAAACATTCTCGTCGGGATCGACGGAGTGACACTGTTGACCGATTTCGGCATCGCCAAAGTCGCCAATCGCGATGGGCTCACCCAGGAGGGGCTCGTGAAGGGCAAGACGGGCTACATGTCTCCGGAACAAGTCCGCGGGCAGCCGCTGGATCGGCGCTCGGACGTGTGGGCAGCGGGCGTCGTCGCGTGGGAAGCCTTCGCACACCGACGGCTGTATCCGCCGTCGAACGACGCCGTGGCGACCGCGCTCTCCATCTGCACCGAGCGGCCGAGACGTTTGAGAAGCGTTTGTCCCGACGTTCCGGAGGCGGTGGATGAAGCAATCGCTTCCGCGCTCGTGCTGGAGCAAGCGCAACGGTGCCCGACGGTGGAAGAATTCCGGCGGCGCCTGGCCGAGGCGTGGGAGGTGGCGCCCGCGGATGCCACCGAGGTTGCCGGAGTCGTCGCGCGCGTAGCTGGGGCGGAGCTCGCAGAACGGCGCCGTCGAGCAGAGGAGGCGTCGCGCGCGGGCGAAGCTACGACTGCGGGAACGGGTGTTGCCGTCTCCACGATGCGAACCGCGTCGCCGGCGTCAGGCTGGAAGCGCGTGACCGTCGCCGGGCTGGGGCTCGCAGTCGTGATTGCCGCCGCCTCTACCATCACGCGAACGGCTCGCCCGCCGCCGATTGCGGACTCTCCTTTATCGCCGGTGCCCCTGCCTTCGACTCGTGTCGCGGTGATACCGACGGATAGTGTTGCGGTGGCACCGACGGAGCCTGCGGTCACGATTCCCAAAGCGCCGTCCTCGAAGCCGAGATCGAGAAGTGCGCCTTTGGCACCAAGCACGCGTGCATCCGCGGGCCCAAAACGTGCTCCCGTTTCGCCTCCGTCGGCATCGGCGACGCCGACCGTCAATACATCTCTCCTGGGTGAAAACCCCTACGAGGCGCCACGATGACGCGTCGGATCACCTCGATGGTGCTGGCCTCGGCGATGGCGATCACACTGCTCGTCCAATCGCCTCTGGCACGCGGCCAAGATCCGCGCGCCACCGCTGCCGAATTTTTTCGCGTCGGCAAGGAGAGCTTTCAGCACGGCGATTTTCGAGCAGCTGCCCTGGCCTTCGAGGAGGCGGACAGGCGCGCGCCGCACGCAATCACCGTCTACAACGCGGGCCTCGCGTGGGATGGCGCCGGCGATGGCCCGCGGGCGGCCGACACCTACAAGGAAGCGCTGGATCGCGGTGGATTGTCTGGCGCATTCGACGCCCATGCCAAAGAGAGGCTCGAGGACATCGAGAAGAAGCTCGGCCTCGTGGGTGTAAAAGCGCCGCCGGGTGCAGTCGTCAGCGCAGCGCACGCGATTCGCCGTCCCGCACCGGTGGTCGTACATGTCGTTCCCGGAACCATCGAGGTGCTGGCAGAGTTGCCGCGTAGCGAATCGAAGGGCGCTTCGGAGCCGGGGCGCGAAGTTCGGAGAAAGAGAATCGATGTGCGCGCGGGCGAACGCGTGGAGGTGGTGTTCGAGGACACGAAAACGAGCCCGGTGTCGCCTTCGGGGTCGGGGTCGGCCGTGTGGGCTTGGATTGCCGTGGGTGGGGCGGTGGGGGCGGCGGGGATTGGCAGTGTGCTTGGTGTTCGCGGGCTCTCGGCGCGCGACGATTTCGAAGCCTCCGGCCGCACCGATTCCTCCGCTCGCGACGCGGCGATCGCGCTGCGCACGGGGGCGAACGTCGCGTTCGGTATCGCGATCGTCGTGGGAGTGGTCGGCGTGATTGCGCTTTTGGCAGGTGGCCCGAAATCGCCCGCCGCCGCCGCGATTCCGACGGGCGTTCGGTTCTGAATCGCCGCGGGAAAACCGCTTCTCTTCAGTCGTAGCGCTCGCTATGGACCTGCTCTCGTGGGACGGCCATGTCCTTGCGGAGCAGATCGCGCACCGATCCGACCATGCGCTGCAGTCCGCAGATGAACACGTGCGGGGAGCCCTCGCCGCGCGCGCCGAGCTCCGCCCACAGTTCGCGCACGTGGGTCTGAACGTAGCCGCGGCGGCCGGTCCAGTCGGTGCGCGGTTGCGAAAGCGTGTATTCCACACGTACATGAGGGTGTGCCTTCGCGAGGCTCCTGAGCTCGTCGGCGTAGAGCATGTCCGCTTCACGGCGTACACCGAAGACGACCCACAACGGACTCTTCTCGCCTGCGCGAAGGGCGTCATGGAGCATGCTTCGAAGCGGCGTCACGCCGGTACCCGTCGCGACGAAGAGAGCGGGCAGCCCCTTGGTTTTGTCTCGCGTGAAGAAGCCCTGCGGCCCGATGGCGCGCACCGTCGCGCCCATTTCGAGCGTGTGCAAGTAGGTCGATCCGGGGCCACCTTGGACATGGGTGACCGCGATCTCGAAGCGCGGCGACCGATCCGGAAAGGACGCAATCGAGTACGACCGGCGCGCCTCGCCCGCCGGCACCGGCAAGACGAGA
>OBEQ010168188.1_pt1 | contig 13843 bp, 11 predicted proteins | sample 1670901 | NCBI WGS metagenome assembly OBEQ01 (sample SAMEA104232315, study PRJEB22302) | groundwater metagenome | biome: forest; feature: aquifer; material: groundwater | place: USA | collected 2011-08-07 | depth 5.4 m
AATCATTAATTACGTTTGTAAAATTGATAAACGCTTCATACGGACTGTCATACGGATTGAAATATTTATGCACATCCCCATCACTAAACCACTTCGTACACATATAATAAAAATGATCTGATGTTTGTAATTTTCTCCATTCTGAAAGAAGAACTGCATCTCCTTTTTCTTTTACTTCTTTTTCCAGATCGTAAATGGTTTCAAGAGCTGCTTTTTGCATTTTATTTCCCATCCAAGCACTTGTGTCTCTTTCCATGTCTGCCCATGAAATGGTGTGAGGAATATCAAGATCTACGAGAGGGTTTTCTTGTTTTTCTTCAGATAGTTCAGTTGGTGTTTTGAAAATTATTCCTGCTTTAATTGCTGCAAGAGACATTTCTTTAAGAAAAGTGAATATGCCCGTATCATTCCATTGATGTTCGCCAAATGTTTCATAATCCATGAAAAGATTGATTGTTGTTCCTTCACAAGCTTGTATCCAAGAAATAAATTTTTCTGGTGTAAGGGGATATTCTGTCCAGTCTTTATTTGAAAAACGAAATGCAATATCATCACTGAGTTTGTAGTTTTTTAAAAGTAATTTTACTTTTTTTGCAGATGCGGGTTTATAGATGAAGTTAGGACTTTTACCTTCGAGGACATGATCTGCTCCTTCTGCAAGTATGCCAAGAAAATTAAGTGAATCGATTTGTTTTGCAATAGTATTATTGTAAATAAGTTCTGTATTACGAAATACTTTCGGTTCTTTTCCAAATATCTTTTTTATTTTTTCTTTATGAATTTGTATTTGATCAAGAAATTCTTCTTTTGAATATAAGGAAGCAAGAGAGTGATAATATGTTTCATTTAAAAATTCTACACATCCTGTTTTTGCAAGTTCTTTAAAACTTTCAATAACTTGAGGACAATAGAGTTCGAATTGTTCAAGACAAACACCGCTTATAGAAAATGCAATGCGAAAAGTTCCTTTGGTTTGTTTAATTAAGTCAAGAATTATCTTGTTTGCAGGAAGATAACATTTTTCTGCAACTTTTTTTACAATTTCTTTATTTTTTTGTTCATCAAAATATTCTTTATGCTGTCCAATATCAAATACAGTATACTTATTCATTCGAAAGGGTTGATGTACTTGAAAATAGAAGCAGATGGAATTCATAGTTCACCCAAAACATTTTTATAAATCATCTGACATTCATTTGCACTTTTTTCCCAACTAATTTTTGCAAGATCAGTATGCATATTTTCTTGCATTGTTTCATAGAGCGCGGGATATTTGAGTGCTCCGATAATTTTATTTGCCATTTCTGTAACGTCCCAAAAATCTGTTTGAAGAGCACTTGGCAGTACTTCTTTTACTCCTGCATTTTTTGAAATGATTGAAGGTGTTCCATGGATTGCTGCTTCAAGAGGTGTTACACCAAATGGTTCTGAAATAGAAGGCATAACATATAAGTCTGCCATTTTAAATGCACGATGCGCATCTTTTCTATTGAGAGCGCCAGTAAAAAGAACATGTTCAGAAATTCCTTCTTCTGCAGTATACTGTATCATTTTTCCTTGCATGTCCCCGCTACCTGCAACAATAAATTTTACATTAGGGTATACTTCTAATACTTTCTTTGCAGCTTTTGCAAAGTAGTCTGGACCTTTTTGCATAGTTACTCGTCCAAGAAAGAGAACCATCTTTTGTTTCGGAAAAATTTTATTTTCTATCGGAATTTCTTCATCCATTTCTACTGCATTATGAACTACTTCTATTTTATTCGGGTTTATTCCATATTTTGTTTCAACAATATTTTTCGTATAATTACTCACTGCGATAATTTTATCAGCTTCTGTAAAACCTCTTTTTTCAATAAGATATTCATGATGATTTGGATTATTGCCCCCTCTATCAAAAACAGTATTATGGATATGTACGATGAGTGGCTTTTTTGATATTTTTTTTGCAGCGATACCTGCTTGAAAAGTCATCCAGTCATGTGCATGGATTAAATCAAATTGTTCTTTTTTTGCAATCTTCTGTGCAGCAAGAGTATACCTTGAAACTTCTTGATAGAGATCTTCGCCGTAGAGTGATCTCGAAAGTTTGTCTCGTATAGTTTCATATTCTTCACTGTATCCGTGTTCAGAAATATAAGGCGAAAGAATTGAATTAATTTCTATTTTTTTTAATTTTCCTACAATTTCTTCTGCAGATAAGATTCGTGCATTGCTTTTTAAGTCCGTTAATTTTTTTGGAATAACAAAAGTTACGCCAACATTTTGTCTGAGAAGTTCGTTTGTCAGAGATTTACATACTACTCCTAAACCTCCTGAAAACATTGGTGCAAATTCCCAGCCAAACATAAGGACGTTCATGTGCGCACGAATAAACCTCCTTTTTTGTTTGGTTTTTTAAGAAATGCAACTGTTCCTTTTGGATATTTTTTTTGTATTTGTTCCTTTCCTTTATCAGTAATTTCTACGATGCGCGCATATGGAGAATTTAAGATTTCTTTTGCAAACCCTTTACCCAGAAGATATATTATGTGATTGTCTACTGTTTTCCAATTAACGCCTGCTTCTTTTGCAAGAGTGTTAATTGTTTTTTGACCTTTTGATAAATGTATGAGAAGAAGTACTCGAATCTCACCAAAGGTTCTTTTTTCCATGTTCGCTATCTCAATTTGTATAATCTCTATTTAAATGTATGGTTTAAATGAGAAATTATGTGTATTATAGTTAGAAGATAAACTTTAAATCTTGATATATTTCATTATTATAGTTATAACATATATCTATTTTCACTATTAAAATTCTGTTGATATATTCATTATAGTTATAACTTAATATCATAAATTGAACTTTCGGACATAGTTGAAGACGTAAATCTTAAATAATGTACTTTATTTAGAGTTCTTATGAAGAATCCAAAAGATATGTCATCTGGTCCAAAAAAGAAGTCTGAAAAAAATAAAGATAAAGAAGCTGACAGTAGAAGATTTTCATCAATAGGTGCTTTATTTTTTTTGGCAAGCGCAGCTCTTGCTGCACATTATCTTGCTTTGCCTGCATATGAGAAAATAAAAAAGTATTTTTTAGAAAATGAAGAGGTAGAGCAGGTGACGCGATCCTTGTCAGAGTCTTCTTCTAGTTCTTCTCCTGAAGATGGTTCTCAAGAGCAAAAATTTGAAAGAGAAGAAAACGAAAATGCATTTTCTTCAGATAAATCTTTAGAAAGAAGTGATATTCTTAAGATTGCAGAGTTACATCTTACTGTTCCAAATTTTGTCATTAATCCTTTTCTTGATCAACTCTCTTTTAAGTATGAAAAGGAAAAAAAAGCTTTTGATGAAGTTTCATTTGCTGGTTCAGACAAACGAAGTATTGATGATGTTCTTTCAAGTATTCTTTTTGTCAACGGATTTTATTCTCCAGACCAATTGCATTGGTACAAGTATGTAAAACCTGCTCTTTGGGATATGAATTATGGAAAAGGGATTCTTTTAACAAAAGAAGGACATGTTCTTTTGCCCGCACATGTTCTTAATCCTGATTTAGATCAGTTTAGTGATTTTAGTACGTATGAAGTAAGATTGGATGAAAATCATTTTGGTCGTGTAACAAACATTTTAACAATCTCAAAAAAATATGATCTTGCACTTGTGAAAACAGATTATAAACCAAAACAATTTGTCGCTCCTGTGTTTCGCACATCAGAACTTCTTCAAGCAGGATTTTTGGTTACACGTTTGACAAAAGAAGAGGATGAAAAAACAAAAAAAATAACTATTGTTTCAACGGATGGAATTCGCGATAAAATTTCCTCAGAATATAAAAACAATGCACTTATCTATTCAGACGGTCTTTTAACTTTTGATGTAAGTGTATATGATGTTTTCAGTAAACCAGGTTACAGTGGTTCTCCAATAATTGATTCTGGCGGAAGTATTGTTGGAATTTTAGTTGGTTCAACAGGTAGTGGAGCATCATATGCAGTAAACTCTGAACATGTGCAGGAACTTATAACAGGATATCTTTCTGAACTACAAAAGATTGATTTAGAAAAAGAAAAAGTTCGTTCTGCGCAAAAAGAAAAAGCAAAAAAAGCATATGCACTTGCAATAAAAAATCATGCAAGAGGCAGAAAAGAAAAAGGCATTCAAGAAAAAATTGCAAAGACTGAAAAGTATGAAGGCAGAAATGATTATTCAAGTGATTTTATTCTTGGTGATACACTTCGTTATTATGAAAATCATCTAACTCCTGCTGATCCTTATACAAAGAAAGGAACGTTTGATCCATACTCTTCAAAAAAGAAAGATTACAAAGATTTTTACAATTCTTCGTTCACAAAAGAACAAAAGAAAGCAGAGGAAGATAGAATAAGGAGATTGAAGATGCTTATCAAAGGATATCATTAGGAGTTTTTTTTATGTGTAGATATCAATTTCAATTTTGCCAAAGTTTTATATAATCTTGTTACTCAACAGATAGTATGAAAGTAGAAGTATCTAACTGGCTTAGACAAGCTGAAGCTGATTTAGAAAGTGCAAAAGCAACATATGATATAAAAAAATATTACGTTTGCGTATTTCTTTCAGAACAGGCTGTTGAGAAGGCATTAAAAGCTTTGTTTATCCATGAAAAAAATGAGCTCATTAAAACTCATAGTGTATCGCGTTTGGCGAAATTAGTTGATGTTCCAGAGTTGTTATTTAAAAAAATTTTATTTCTTGAACCAGTTTATCAAGCGTGTAGATATCCTGATGTATCATCAAAAATTCCTGCCGAAGAATTTGATGAATTTGATGCAAAGAAATTTCTTAATATAGCTGAAGAGGTTTTTATATGGATAGAAAAAAGAATGAAATAATACTTTTAGTAAAAAGTTTTAAAAAAAAAATAAGTAAAAAAACTAAAATAGATAAAATGATCCTATTTGGTTCTCAGGCAACAGGTAAAGCAAAAAAAAATAGTGATATTGATCTTGTGATTGTGTCAAAAGATTTTGAAAAAAAAAAATATTTTGAGCGCTCTCCAGAACTCTATAATTTATGGGATAATGATACTGATATTGATCTCATTTGTATAACCCCTGCAGAATTTTCTGTAAAATCCAAGCAAATTGGTTTAATTAGGCAGGCGCTGAAAGAAGGAATAATAATTTAGTGGTAAATTCTTTAATCATTTTTTCTGTGAGTGACTGGTTCAAAGACTTTGTTCTTTGTAATCTGTAAAAGATCTTCTTTTCATTTCTCTCTTTCACTTCTCAATACTAACATAATTTTATATACGCTAAGAAACGTTCTTAGCTTCTATGAGTAATGGTGCCACTAATCATCCTAATGTTGTACCGCAGGCAGATGTTCTCTTTGAGGTTTCTTGGGAAGTGTGTAATAAGGTTGGAGGAATTTATACAGTTATTATGTCAAAAGCTGCACAAGCAGTAAAACATTACAAAGAATATTATTGTGTTGGTCCGTATTTTCATGAAAAGGCTCTCGGAGAATTCGAAGAAACAGCAGTTCCTGAAGAATTAAAAGATATTGTTCGTACATTTGAGCAGCAAGGTATTGTATGTCATTTTGGAAATTGGTTAATCAAGGGAAACCCTAAAGTTATTCTTATTGAATTTTTAGAATTTTCTAAACAAACAAATGATATTAAAAAAAATTTATGGGATGTGTATCAGATTGATTCACTCAATGCGCCGTTTGATTTTAATGAGCCTGTCGTATGGGCAACTGCTGCAGGAATGTTTATTGAAGCATTTGCACAGAAGTATAATTCAAAAAAAATTGTTGCACAATTTCATGAATGGCTCGCAGGTGCAGGTCTTTTATATCTGAAAGAAAAAAAAGCGCATGTTGGAACAGTTTTTACAACACATGCAACAATTTTAGGACGTAGTGTTGCATCTGTTACAGATTTATATAAAGTACTTGCAACAATTGATCCTATAAAAGAAGCGTATCATCATGGAATTCCTGCAAAATTTTTAACGGAAAGAGGAGCAGCACAATGTGCTGATGCATTTACAACTGTTTCAGAAATTACTGGTCTTGAAACAGAATATCTTCTCAATAGAAAACCTGATGTTCTTCTCCCAAACGGACTTGATATGGAATCCTTTCCTTCATTTGAAGATATTTCTCTAAAACACATGGATTCAAAATTTCGAATAAAAGAATTTCTTCTCTATTCTTTCTTTCCATATTATTCATTTAATCTCGACGAAACACTTATCTATTTTATTTTTGCAAGATATGAATTTCAAAATAAAGGAATTGATGTATTCATAAAATCACTTGCACGTTTAAATGAGACAATGAAAAAAGAAGGAAGTAAAAAAACAATTGCTGCTTTTTTCTTTATTCCAACAGGAGTTAAAGGAATACAAACAACGCTTATTGAAAATAGAGAATTTTATGAAGATATACGAGAGACAGTTGATAATAATGTAAAATCAATTCGAAATACTATTCTTGTTTCTCTTTTGTCTCAAAAAAAATTAGATGAAGCAATTTTCTCAACAGATTTTCAAACAGATGCTAAACGAAAGATGATGAAGTTTCAAAAAACAGGTCATGTACTTCCAACAACTCACTATGTTGTCAATGAAGAACATGATGCAATATTGCAAGGATTTTTACAAAATAATTTAACAAATACAAAAGATGATCCTGTAAAAGTTATTTTTTATCCAACCTATTTATCAGGAGCAGATGGGCTTATTGATTTAAATTATTATGAAACAATTGTGGGTTGTCATCTTGGAGTTTTTCCATCGCTCTATGAACCGTGGGGGTATACTCCTCTTGAAGCAGGAGCTCTTGGTGTTGCATCTATTACAACTGATCTTTCAGGTTTTGGAAGATATGTACAAGCGCAACGTCCAAAAGAGATCTGTATGCAAGATCATTGCGATGTATTACAAGAATCAGGTCTCTATGTTGTTCGAAGACATAATAAAAATGAAGAAGAAGCGGTAACTGATCTTTACAATGTGTTGTATCATTATACTACTCTTTCAAAGCAGGATAGAATCGAAAATAAAATTGAAGCGCGAAGAATCGCATCACTTGCCGACTGGAAAAATCTATTTAGGTTTTATATAGAAGCGCATAATCTTGCAATAAGTAAAATTTTATGAAGAAAATTTTATAATTTTTGTATTTTCTGTTTATTTCTATTTTTTTTTGTTTTAATAAAAACAATTATTTGGTTTAAAATCGTAATTGACTGCTCCCGTTGATCCATTCAAGAAGACCATCAAGGATAAATAAGGTCTCTTTCCGGGTTCTATAGTTATGTTACATTTTAGTCCTGGTCGAAAAGAATACATCTGCTGATATTGATAGCCTGATTGTATGGTATTAAAAAAGAGGGTATATTGTCCTGCATTGAGAATCATTGTATTTGTTCCATCAAGACTGAAATGATCTGGATAATATGTTTCTCGTGTAGAAAAATTTTTTGATATTCCATTTCCTTGAATAACACCTTCAACATAAGAATTACCAAAACCTGAAAAAAAAGAAAAATTCATTTCTTCCCAACCTTTAATTAGATTTATTCGTTCTATTTGAGTTTTTCTTTCGATGCCGTTGCCGATAGTAAGTTCGACAGTACAGAAAGAAGCAAGATTGTAATTAATATTTATAGCTCCATTATCTGCAATTTTTGGAAAGGTAAGATCATTTGGAATGGGCATACTTCTTTGATCTAAAGGAAAAAAAAGACTTCCTTGATCAAGATGATTTTCTGCTTCTCCTTCGCATTGTGTTGTTGTGGTGTATGTAACATCATGAACGCTGCCTGTAAAAGATTCAACAACAATGTCATAATTTATTTTGAGTTCAGAATCAAGTATCTTTACAAAGTTGCGTGTTTTTTTTTTACAATGAGCAACCATTGCATTAATATATGTGCTATTTTCAGGAAGTGCAGAAGTAAAAATTAAAGAACGAGACGCTTTGATAAGAGAGAGCGTGCAAAAAAATGATATATCGATGGATGCAAAAAATGAAACTCTGAATAAAAAAAAGTGTATGCCTTGGGAAATATTTGGTAAATGTTATCGTCATTCATTTGGAGATTTTTCCTCTCCAGAAAAAACGTTTGAAGCATTAAAAAAATTTTTACAAGATGAAGAAGTTGACTCTTACAATTCCCTTTTTTGTTGGCGCGGTTTGAAAAATGATGCTAAATATGATTTGTATTCTTTTTCTCCTAAAAATCTGGAAGAATGTTATAGAAAAAAAATACTGCATGAACAAAATCATAATTGTATTGAAGAAACAAGATCAAATTCTTTTGTTGAAAGTCTTATTCGTTATCGATTAGGAAGATTTGATTCACCAATACAATCAGTTATTCAAAATGGAACTATTCTGTGGCCATCTGATCTGAATGGAGGAAAAACGAATCTCAGTATAAAAAAGATGAGATTACAAAATGGTGAAGAATTTCAATTTTTGGAAATGAAAGATAAGGAAGGGAAAAAAAGATATAAAATAATAGATCGTTTTGATGTCGATTAATTCTTTTGTCGCACAAATCATTTGATTTTAAGAATGATTTTTTTCCAGAATCTTTTTAAATGGATTGTACTTCTTTTATATAAGTAAGGTGATGAAGAGGTATTAATGGCAGATCTTAAAAAAGTTTCATTAAGTATTGGAATTGCAGTTGTCTTTGCATTTTTTATCGCATTTCTTATTGATGCATTCTATCCTTCTCTTGAATACAATACTTTTTGTAAGAATGAACAAAACTATCCTTATCCTATCGCGGTAAAAGGGTTTAGTGGTTCTAATTGTACTGAACCGCAATATGATGCAGTTCTTTTGAAGAAGTGTACTGAACAAGGAGGATACATAACATTTATTTCGGATAGTCAAGGCTGTCAAACCATTCCAAAATGTGAACTCTGTCAAAAACAATTTAATGATGCAAATCAAAAGTATAATAAAAATCTTTTTTATATTACATTTCCCATAGGTCTTCTTGCAATTATTGTAGGAATCTATCTTCCTCTCATTGTTGAAGCAATTGCATCAGGATTTATGTTTGGCGGAATTTTAACATTAATACAAGCAACAGTTCGAGTGTTTGGAGATCTTGGTAAGATTACAAGAGTTATTTTACTCGGACTTGAACTTATTATTTTAATTTGGATTGGATATAAAAAAGTGAGTGATAAAAATATAGTTGAATCTAAATCTTCTGTTCAGAAGAAAGAAGGAGATCAAAAAGTATTGCGATTAAAAAAGTGATTAAAAAAATAAATTACAAAAAAGATTATAAGATTATAAGATTATAAGATTATAAAATTATAAATAATAATTAAATCAGGATTAGATTATTATTAAATCATAAAAAAGAGGATGTAATGGAACTTCGGAAAGATTATATTCTGAATAGATATGTAATAGTCTCGCAGACGAGAGGAAATAGACCTCATCAGTTTGATACAATTGCCACTCAAGATGTCGGAAATTGTGTTTTTTGTCCTGGACATGAAAATGAAACGCCGCCAGAAATTATGCGCATTCCTGACGGAAAAGGAAGTTGGAAAGTAAGAGTTATTCCGAATAAATTTGCAGCAGCAGAATCTTTTGGAAATCCTCTCATTAAAACAGATAATTCTTATTATACTTTTTCAGATGCGTATGGATTTCATGAAGTAATTATCGAATCACCAGATCATGCGCATCAATTATGGGATGCACCAACTGAAAATATCGTAGAATTACTTGGTATATATAAAAAAAGAGTAATAGATTTATCAAAAAGACCAAACATTAAATCAGTTACTCTCTTCAAAAATTCAGGAAGAGATGCAGGAACATCAATCGTTCACACACATACGCAAATTGTTGCAAACAATATTGTATCTCCTCAAATCGAAGAAGAACTTTTTGCAATAAAAAAATATAAAACTTGTCCTTACTGCGATATTCTTGATAGAGAAAAGAATTCTTTAAGAAGGTGTTTTGAAAATAATTCGTTTATTGCATTTACGCCGTATGCATCAAGGTTTCATTATGAAGTTTGGATTTTTCCAAAAAAACATGTTTGTTCATTTGTGCAATTTTCTTCTGAAGAAACAAGTAATCTTGCTGAAATGATGCGTCTTATTTTACAAAAACTTAAATCACTAAATGCACCTTATAATTATCTTTTTCACTTTTCTGAGGATGCATTATACCATTTTCATGTTGAATTTATTCCAAGACTTGCAATATTTGCAGGGTTTGAATATGGATCAAATATTACTATTAATTCTGTTTCTCCCGAAGATGCTGCAAAATTTTACCGTGGAGAAAATGAGTGAGAATGTAAAAATAATGAAAGAAAATTATTGAGTGAAATTTGTTTAGTGAAATTTTTTTGAAAAAATAAAAAAATAAAAAATGTGAACAATGGCAGGAATTTTTAAAGAATATGATATCAGAGGAATATATCAGACAGAAATTTCCGTAGCTGATGCGTATATTATTGGAAGCAGTTTTGCGCAATTTTACAAAGCAAAAAAACTTATTGTGGGAAGAGATGGAAGACTTTCTTCGCCAGTTCTTCACGCTGCACTTATTAGAGGAATTACTGATGAAGGTGTAGATGTTATTGATGTTGGTCTTGTATCAACTCCTATGCTTTCTTTTGCAATTACTCTTTTCAAAAAAGATGGCATTATGACAACCGCGTCACATAATCCTAAACAGTATAATGGATTTAAATCAGTTCGAAAAAATTTGATTCCTTTGACGTATTCTTCAGATATGTATAAGATTGAAAAAATGTATCAGTTAAAGAAAGATACATTTGCTGAAGAAAATAAAGCTGGAAAAAAACTAAATAAAAAAGAAGATAATAATAAAAGTAATAACAGGAAAAATAATGACAATGAAAATGATGGCGATAAACATAATAAAGAGAAAGAAAGAAATGGCAAGAAAAAAAAAGTAGGGAGAGTATACACACAAAATATTCTTTCAAATTATCTTTCTTATTTGCAAAAAAAGTTTAAGAAAATGAAACAGATTTCTTGCATTGTTGATTTTTCAAATGGGGCAGGTGCTATTTCAAAAAAAGCGTTTGATTTATTAAACATATCTCATGTAAAATTATTTGATACAATTGATGGTGCATTTCTTGCGCATGAACCAAATACTATGGAAAATGCTGCGTTTGATTTACTTCAAAAAACAGTTATGTTAAAGAAAGCAGATCTGGGTGTCATGTTTGATGGCGATGCTGATAGAGTCAGGTTTGTCGACGAGAAAGGAGTAATTGTAAATAATGACTTATCTTTTGCACTTCTTGCAAGACATGCGGCATCAAAAAAGAAAGGAAATTTCTTTTTTGATTTACGATTTAGTAAATCTGTATTTGAAGAAATAAAAAAATTGCATTGTAAACCTATCATGCTTCGTGTGGGAAATCCTTTTTACAAAAAAGCACTCCTTACAAAAAAAAGGGGAATTATGGGCGGGGAATTATCGGGTCATATTATGTATGCAGAAAATTATGCAATTGATGATGCGCTCTTTTGTAGTCTTAAGATGATTGAATATCTTTCTTCGCAGAAGAAAAAATTGAGTACACTCATTTCTGAATTGAGTGTATATGCGCAAAGCGGGGAAATAAATGTGCATGTTAAGAATGTAGATGTATCACTTGCAAAAATAAAAAATGCATTTAAAAAATATAAACTCCTTTTTGTTGACGGTATTTCAGTCTACGGAAAAGATTTTTGGTTTAATGTAAGGAAGAGTCAAACAGAACCTCTTGTACGAATTACTGTTGAAGCAGATACAAAAGAACAGATGGAAAGAACCGTTGCAGAAATAAAACAATTGCTACTTTCATCATAATTTTTGATTATCATCTTTGATCCTCATTTTTTATCATTATTTTTTTTATTATACTTTTTTATTATACTTTTTTATTATACTTTTTTATTATACTTTTTTATTATACTTTTTTATTATACTTTTTTATTATACTTTTTTATTATATTGATCCATTTTAGTGTCCTGCCTTCATTTATACTATTCAGAAGTGCTCATAAACCTTTTTTAAGTCGTATCTCTCTGATTTATTTATGCACATTGTTCATAATTTTCGAGGCTACAAAGTACAAAAAGAAGGAGACTCAGATAGATTTCTTCTTACAAATAAAATCGGGGGCTATTCCTCTTTTGAAGAAAAAAACATAAGTAAACATCAGGGTGTTTTTTTTAGTGATCATTTTGAACTTTTCAAAGTCATTGAAAATATTCTTTTTTCAGGAAAAGTTACAAAAATGATTAATCAGTTTCATCTTGTTGAAAAGATAAGAGGAGATATAAAACATGAAATAAAAGAAGAATATTTTATGCCACATGAAAAAGACGCACTTGTTGTTACTTTAACGAAACCTCAAGATATGCAAATTATTCTTGACTGTAGAAAAAGTATTGATTTTTCTGAGTGGGGAAGAGAATATTCTATAAAAACGCAGGGAAATAAAATAATTGTGCATTATGAAAAACGTTCAAGTACAAAAGAAAATGCAAGTACAAGTGAAGATATAAACAGAAAAGATGTTGGTCGTCTAAAAGAAGATGAGAATAGAAAAGAAGGTTTACGTTCTGGAAAATTACAGTACGAGATCTATCTTGTTATTATTCCTGATTCATTTGTCTTTGACAAAACAGATGAATGGAAAAAAGTAGATTATTCTTATGATGAAAGAAGAAAATCAATCTCTTCAAGGTATGTGTATGATGCATTTACTATAAGAAATATTTCATCTGCTGTTTTTGCATATGGTACTTCTCTTTCAGAAGTTTTGAAAACTGCAGATGATGTGTCTCACAATTTTACACTCTACAAAAAACAACAAGAGAAACTTGATTTTCATATGAAGTTTACTTTCAAAAAAGAAGCACATACTGCATTTTTATGTGCGCAGCATTCACTTAATCATCTCATTCAAAAAATAGATGATAAAACAGGAATCTATGCAGGACTCTATTGGTTTCATCAGTTTTGGACAAGAGATACTCTTTTTTCACTTACTGCACTCCTTTCAACAAAACAGTATTCTTTAATTAAAAAAATATTGTTTACTTATTTAGATAAAATCGATGAACACGGAAAATTGTTAAATAGATTTCCTGCAGCAGAACTTGGTTGTGCCGACGGTACAGGGCTTTTGTTTAAACGTTTTGATGATTTCTTTTCGCATCTTGAAAAAAAGAAAATACGTAAACAATATATTTCTGATGATGAATTACGATATCTCAAAGCAAAACTTGAAAATGTGTGTTTTACTCTTCTTAAAGAATCAGACAAAGGTCTTATTCTTAATAAAACAAATGAAACATGGATGGACGCAAGTAAAAAAGAAATGTACGACGGAAGAGATGGAGCACGAATTGAGATTCAAGCACTTCAATTGCACATGTATGCATTCCTCCGCAAGCTTAGCAAGTACAGTAATGATAAAAATTCTGAAATGGTTGCAAAACGATTAGAAGATGAACTTCTTTTTCGTGTGCGAGAACATTTTTGGATGGGAACATATATAAAAGATGGATCGGATGACCCAACTATTCGTCCAAATATTTTTATTGCATACTATGTATATCCAAATTTACTTACAGCAGGAGAATGGATTACTTGTTTTAATTATGTACTTCCGAAACTTTGGACAGGTTTTGGTGTAAGTAGTATTGATAAAACTAGTCCACTCTTTATTGGAACACATTCAGGAGAAGATGATAAAAGTTATCATCGAGGAGACTCTTGGTATTTTTTGAACAATCTTACTGCAATAGTTCTTGCAGATTTAAGTAAATTTCGTTAT
>OBEQ011285249.1_pt1 | contig 13842 bp, 19 predicted proteins | sample 1670901 | NCBI WGS metagenome assembly OBEQ01 (sample SAMEA104232315, study PRJEB22302) | groundwater metagenome | biome: forest; feature: aquifer; material: groundwater | place: USA | collected 2011-08-07 | depth 5.4 m
ACATACACGAGCGTGTTTGCCGTGCCCAAATCAATGCCGATGTCTTTGGAAAAATAGCCGAAAAATTTGTTGAACATGTCGCGAAATCATACTTATGCGCTCTGAAATTTTTGCAGGATCTTCTGCTCGGAAATAATCTTGGCGTCTTTTTGCGTGCGCCCCTTTATCTCCACTCCCTTTTTTGCCAATGTTTTCTCTGACACCACCACGCGCCATGGAATCCCGATGAGATCCGCATCCGCGAATTTTTCTCCGGCGGTTTTATCATCCCGATCGTCATAGAGCGCTTCAATTCCTTTTTCAATCATGCGCTCATACAGTTTGTCCGCGCTTTTTTTCGCGGCTGACTTATCCTGACCAAGGAGTACGAGGTGGCACGCATATGGCGCGACACTCTCGGGCCATACAATGCCCCGAGCATCCGCATGCGTCTCCACGATAGTCCCCATGACCCGGCCCGGGCCAATCCCGTAGCTCCCCATCACCACGGGTTTTTTCACGCCTTTCTCATCGGTGTAATGCAATCCGAGCGCTTCAGCGTATTTCGTGCCGAGCCGGAAGATATTACCGACTTCAATGCTTTTGACGCTCGCAATCTTCCCCTGACATTTTGGACACGGGTCTCCTTCCTGCAAAGTTGCAATCTCCCGATTCTGCGCCCAACGGCATTGCTCACAGAAAAAAATCAAGTCCTCGCCCGCCACACTGGGCGTTTGATATTCATGCGTGAATTCTTTGGTAAATGCGCCGCCCGATGCTTCAGTCATATAGACCTCCAGGCCGCAACGCTTGAACACCGCCCGATACGCCTTGTCCGCACGAGCATAAAACTTATTTAAGTCCTCAGTATCGCGATGAAAACTGTATAGATCCTTCATCAAAAACTCGCGGCCGCGCAGAAGGCCGGATTTGGCGCGCGGCTCATCGCGGAATTTGGTCTGAATCTGATACACGAAAATCGGCAGGTCTTTGTACGAAAAAATGGATCGGGAGCCGATTTCAGCCACGCCCTCCCCATGCGTGGACGCAAGCCCGACCTCGCGGCCCGAGTGATCCTTAAACTGATACATCACCTCCTCGCCCAATTCCTTCCAGCGCCCGGATTTCTCCCACCGGTCTTTGGGCTGGAGTGCCGCGAGCAGAATCTCCTGTCCGCCGATTTTGTCCATCTCCTCGCGAATGATCCCGTTGATCCGATCCAGCACGCGTAGACCCAACGGCAAGTATTCATACACGCCTGCCATGGATTTATACACAAAGCCGCCCCGCTCCAGGAGCCGCGCGTTTGCCGCCACTTCGTCCTTGGGATCCTCTCGCAATGTTTTTCCAAAAAGCCGCGACTGCCTCATATCGCGCATGATAGCGCACAATCGGAAAAAGCGAAACCTTGACTATAAAAGAGAAAAGAGGTATCATCTATGGACATTTCTCGCATAGGCGTTCACCCTGTTTTTCTTATGGAGGCGATGTAATGAGAAAAGGATTGTTGATCTTTATGTTTTTTTGGATGAGTTGGTTGCTCGGCGCATTAGGAATGTTTGTCCTTGGATGGGGAGTGCTCGCCCGCTGGGATTTCGCGATGCGCGCCAATACATCGCATTTCCTCGTTGCACTGGCAATCTGCATCACGGGAGCTATGGCTATGTATGTACGACTCCGTAGTCCGGCGGAGCAACTCTCATGGACAGAGACGGAGCTCAGAGCCATGCGCCATCTCACCTACGAACGAACTGGTTTCTACTGCGCCATGTTCGTCGTGGCTTCGGCGCTTCTACCAGTCAAGATGGTCGCATGGGTTCTTTTTCCTTCTTCTGGTATTGCGGCATTACCTTACAGCGTGATCGGCTGGATGATACTATCGAGCGTACTACTCCTCGTCGTATCATACCTGCTTGATCTATGGCGGTTGGATAACCTCGGGCAGATGCTCGGCTGGGATCGCAACGCGCCGAAATAATAATTTGCGCAACCTCAAAATGCGCCGCAAAAACCAAAGCCGCCAATGCCCCCAAGGCCACGGCGGCTTTTTCATTCCCCGAAATCTAAAGCATGTATGAAAAATGCACATGCCGTTTTCTTTTCTTGCCCTTCTTCTTTATCAAACATGATATTTATAACAACATTATTACGATCGTAATAATGTTGTTATAAATCATCCATCACCCAAAACCGTTGTCCCCATCGCTCATTATCGACATTCCTCAACTGAAAAGGCCGCGGCCCCCACCACAATCACCCCCTTTCCGCTTTCAAATTCCGCGACACCAAGGTGCCTTTTTCTCCAATACTCATGATATGCACATAAGCGCCCAGATCAAGCGCGTCTATTTCTTCTATCAATTCCTCCGGGAGCGGCCGCGCACCGGTCCAGACGCTTTTTTGCAACGGCTCAAAATCACATGCCAAAAGTTGCATCCGTAGCCAATCGCGTTTTCTCCGTTGTCGTTCCGGAATGTCAAACATGACGATCCTTACCTTGCCATCTTTTTTAGGAAGCATGTATCCAACCTTCGGTAATGACTCCGCCACCACAGAGATACGGAGACGTTCCTTGCCCTTACGAGTGATCCGCCACGATGATTTCTTTTTGGCGCCATCGCGCGCAACTAAACCCTCTTTGCGAAGCCGCGAAAGAATCGTGGAAAGCGACAGCTTCTGGCTAGGATCAAATCGGTGCCGGCATGGACGATCCAAGCCCAAAATCCTGCGAGACGGATCGGTATACGAGTATCCGGGCGGGAAAAATACGCCGAGCAGACCTTTTCCGCTTTCGGCGAGATGTTCCAAAATATCACGCGTCAACGACGATTGTGACAGCCGAATACGCATAAAAGAATGGTTGTAGGTTATTTTATAACAACATTATTACGATCGTAATAATGTTGTTATAAAATAATTTATATCAAGTGGGCGCCTACAAAGATACTGTCACGCGTCTAACATGCTCTATCAGAGTCGCCGTATAGCCGGCTTCGTTGTCGTACCAAGAGAATATCTCCAGCATGTCTCCGTCCACGACTTTGGTAAGCGAGCAATCCACAATGGCGCCGTACCTCTCACCCAAGATGTCGGTGGACACAATCAGCTCATCCGTGGCTTTGAGCACTTTTGACCATCGCGGCTCTGCCGAGGATTTTCTGAATAGATCGTTCACTTCTTCCCGCGTGGTTTTTTTGTCGGTCAGCACGGTCATCACACTCAATGATCCAGCAATCGTTGGCACGCGCACCGCCACCGCGTCAAATTTGCCCGCAAGCGCCGGGATTGCCTGTATCACGGCTTCTGCCGCGCCCGTCGTGGACGGCACGATGTTCACTGCCGCGGCTCTGCCGCGGCGCATGTCTTTTTCATCCGGGCCGTCGACGAGTTTTTGCGTCGCGGTATAACCGTGCACCGTCACCATGCCCGCTTTCTGAATGCCGAATCGCTCATGCAGTATTGCCATCACTGGCGCCACGCTATTGGTCGTGCAGGAAGCATTGGCCGTAATCGGCAAAGCATTGGCAAAACGATCATCATTGACGCCGATGAGCGCGGTGGTCACGTCATTACCCGCCGCGGGCGCGGTAATCACCACGCGCTTGGCTCCGGCATCAAGGTGCATACGGGCTTTTTCGCCGGAAGTAAAAAGACCCGTTGACTCAATCACGATATCCACGCCAAGTTTCTGCCACGGCAATGCCGCCGGATCTTTCTCGGCGTACACCGCGATCTCTTGACCATCCACGCGCAATAGTTTCTCTCCGGCTTCAACTGGCTTGCCGTATCTGCCGTACACGCTATCGTACTTCAGAAGATAGGCAAGTGTCTTGATATCCGCCAGATCATTCACTGCGACGATATCAAACGCCGGATCGCCGAAGGCCTCCCGAAAAAACGACCTGCCGATCCTCCCAAATCCGTTGATTGCAATGCGTGTCATAAAAATTGAAAGTTATTGTATTGCTACGGCGACTCGCGTGAGCGCGCGGATGTAGGATGCCATGCGCCAGCTCACCCCGTACTTTTCTTTTATTTCAGCCACTGCGGCGAATGCCGTCGCAAGCTTCTCATCTATTTTCGCAAGAACTTGTTCTTCTGTCCAGTACTTTTGTTCCCATGATTGCATCCATTCAAAGTACGAGCCGACCACGCCGCCGCTGTTGGCAAGGATATCCGGGATTATTTCCACGCCGCGGCGGGCCAATATCTCATCGGCCTCGCGGGTGACGGGGCCGTTTGCCATTTCCAAAATTATTTTTGCTTGAATCTTCTCGGCGTTTTCTTCCGTAATCACATCTTCCAGCGCCGCGGGGATCAAAATGTCAACCGGCAGAAGCAGGAGTTCTTCATTGGTAAATACTTTGCACGGCTCCTGACTCGCTCCGAGCGAATAGCATACGGCGCGGTCAATAATGCCAGTGCGCTCTTTGGTCTCCATGACTTTTTTGATGTCGATGCCGTCTGGATCGTACAACGCGCCTTTAGAATCGGAAATCGCGACGATCCTAAATCCTTTCTCAAACAAAATCCGGCTGATGTTGGCGCCCACATTGCCAAATCCCTGGATAGCGATCGTAGGTAGCAGGTTGTAGGTGATAGGTTGTAGCTTAAGATACTCACGGAGTATTATATACCCGCCGAATCCAGTGGCGACGTCGCGACCCTGCGATCCGCCCTGTGCGATTGATTTACCAGTAAATGCCGCGGGCTGGCGCGCGCCTGAAAGGCGCGCGTATTCATCCACCATCCAATCCATAATCTCGCTGTTGGTGCCCACATCCGGCGCCGGAATGTCTTTTTGCGGTCCGATGTTCTGCCAAACCTGCCGCACGTACCCACGCGATAATTCTTCCAGCTCCCGGGCTGACAACGCGCGGGGATCAACTGCTACGGCGCCTTTGGCGCCGCCATACGGCAGGCCCACCACCGATGTTTTCCACGTCATCAAGGACGCGAGCGCCTTTACTTCGTCGAGCGTAGACGCCGGATGAAACCGAATGCCGCCCTTGTACGGGCCGAGTGCGTTGTTGTGCTGGACGCGCCATGCGGGGAATTTTTTCTCGCTCCCGTCATCCATCCGCACAGCAATTTCAAATTCCCAAATGTAATCCGGTTTTTGCAGGCGCGCCAAAACATCATCCGAAATATGCGCCGCGTGCGCCGCGTCTTCAGTAAATTGCGCAACCGTATCAAGAAATGCCGCTTGTTTAAAATAAGTACTATCTTTCATTCTATTTTTTAAGATGGGTATACTCTGCGGGATAGTCTATGCCAAACCGTTCACACAAAGCAGTGACATCCTTAAAATCTTTGTCATTCAGCTTATACCCCGTATGAAATTTGACCAAATGTTCCGGATTAATACACCGCACCGTGTATCCATCTATCATACCAGTTCCGGTCAGTGAACCATCCGGATACTCTACACCCTCAATAACACGACCGTTATTGTCAAAAGTAAAAGCGTGTACATCAACTTCATGACCCTTATCGTCTCCGAGTACAAAGTTCCATTTTTTATCCTCATCTCTTTTTATTTCTTTGTATCCTTGCTCCTCAAGATACTCTCGAAATTTAGGAATATCTTTGTATTGAATAGCAATATCCAAATCTGCATGGGGACGCGTCTGTTCCCCAAGCAAAGCATCGACTGCCCAACCGCCGTCAATCCATATCTTAATGTCCAAATTTTCTAATTTGGCGTAAAGATCAATAACATCCGCAGAGGTCATCATATACGGATTACTTTCTTGTCATCGCTCTCGCAGGAGAAATTAAGGAGCGACGGGTAGTAAACCGGGAACGAAAAGACGGCGCGATCTTTTTTGACGCATCCAGTATCTCTATACCGATAATCTTGCCGCCCCGGTCATAATCAAAAATTACTCCCTTATCCACCTCATCCGACTCACGATAAGGTTTTTCCGAAAAACGCATATAGAGCGCGTCTTTTTTTTTGTCGTAATGAAACCTCATAAATATTTTCTAAATTTTGTAGTAAGAAAAGAAGTAACGACCTCGCGCGTATCTCCCATTTCGTCATACGCTACAATTAACAAGTACCTCCTTCCATTTTTCCGAATCAATTTTTGAGCAACAAAGCGATGGCCACTTTGCCTTACCACCTTATCAGGATTCTCCATCGCGTGCAAGATCGCCTCTTCCGAAAGATTCCGTTCATTCATCTGCGCCAGCGCATGATCACTAAAAATAATCTTCATGATTCTACAACGGGACTCGCCTTATCGCGCTTGAGCAAATACGCATAAGCCGCGAGTGCCGCCTTCACCGCGTCTCCGGCGGAGATATTATTCTGTTTGTACGGATCGTCGGTGATATCACCTGCGGCAAAGATACCCGGGTACGAAGTTGTGGCATGCTTGGAATCGATTTTCACCTGTCCGTACTGATCCAACTCCACGAGTCCCTTTACCATCTCGGAATTTGGAATGGATCCGATTTCAATAAACACGCCGTCGAGCGTCAGTTCTTTTTTCTCGCCGGTCGCGGCGTCCGTATATTTGACGCCGGTCATAAATTTGTCGCCGATAATTTCAGTGATCGCGGCGTTGAAAATCATGCCTTTGAATTTCGGATTTTTTTTTATTGCGTCCTGCGTGATCGCATCACCCCGCAGGGTATCAGTGCGCTCCATGAGCCACACTTCGGACGCATAAGGAAAAAGATCCTCGACTGCTTCAAGTCCCGCGTTACCGCCACCCACCACCGCGACTTTTTTGTCACTGAACAACGGCGCATCGCACGTGGAGCAATAGGCCACGCCTTTACCATTGAACTGCTCCTCGCCGGGCACGCCCAGCTTGCGCCTGCGGGCGCCCGCGGCCAGAATCAGAGTTTTACCCGCATACTCACCGCCCTGCTCTGTTTTCACCATAAAATCGTGGCCCTGTTCGGCCACAGCGATCGCTTTTTCCATTTTTATTTCCACCATATCCGGATACGCGCGCGTGTGCGCTTCCATTTTTTGCGCGAGTTCAAATCCGGAAATATGTTGCTCGCCGATCCAATTCTGAATATCATCGGACACAATGGACTGCCCGCCGAATGATTCGGCGATGAGCAATGTCTTCAGGCGCTTGCGCGCCGTATAGACCGCGGCCGCAACCCCGGCCGGCCCCCCACCGATAATAATCACGTCGTGAAGCATAAAATTATTGCGTGCTTTTCGGATCAATGCCGGGCATGAAGTCAGGCACGTCTTCCGGGCCGTGATTTTTGAATGCTTTGTAAAACGCGCGGATTTGATTGAGATGGTCTTCCGTAATATCATTGCCTGCAAGATTTATTTTGAGCAGGCGGGTCCATGCCGCGACTGCGATATCCGAATCATTTGCCGAACGCGGCGCCATAACCAGTTTTGATCCCCCGAACTCATTTACTATTGCTTTCAAATCATTCACGACGCCCACCGGCATATCCGGCTTGTACGAGATCCAGATCCCCCCATGCTCCATATTGTGGATGAAAATCTTGTCATTCGCTGGATAATCATACACGCCCCAGTTGGCGGGAGTAGCGTAATGGGGTCCGGATGTCGGCGGATTGGAGTTATACGTAAATTGATAATCCAATGCCACGTGCTGTTGACCCTGATCCGGAAAAAACTGACCGGGCGTATTCTGCTCCTGCTGACGAAGAGCCGCGCGGATGCCCCAAATCAATGCGCCAAGCACGACAAGCGAAACCGCCACAATCATGATAGTGCGCATGCGGTTGCGGCGCGCCGCCGATGTGGCGCGCTCGCGCTTTGCCCCGCCCCGAGAGAGATTTTGCTCCTCCATATAAAAATTATATCCCGTGAACCGCGTTTACGCAATCCGTTTTTTGAATTCTTCTACCATGGGTACAGCATCCGCTTCCACGCCGTACCCTTGCGCCGTATAATACGCCGCCCAATCGGCAATCGTCGTGGATGCAAACATTTTCTCAAACGGGGTCGTGCCTGTCATCTCCACTGCCGCGGCCGCGAGACCCCGGGCCCGATACAACTCCTCGGTAATCACCATGCGTTTCTGTACTTTGGCGTGATCCGCCAGATCATGCAGGAAAATAAAAAAGAATCTTTCCGACAACGATCGCGTCGCGTCCACGACATCAAATCCCGTCATCTCATTATGATTTAGCTCCGGAATCACATTACAAAACGCGGGGATTTTCCCGGTCTCGTTAAATCTTATTTTCCAGTTGTATGCAATCCCGCGATTGCGTGAAGATGTATAAATCACTGGCACGCATCCTTTTATTTTTTCCGCCAATGCCTTGCCTTCGCGCTCATACCCGTCCATGCCGCGACTAAGATGGGACGTAAGACCCTGCGTCTCAACAAGCGCCGCATCCTCTCGCATCAATGCAAGCAGGCCCCGCATACTAAATCCTATTGCGCTGCGCGGCTGAATGCCCGTATCCGGAAACTGGATAAATGGCACCGCACCCGCACGCGCCAAATCCCGCAGGCGCCCGCCGACGAACAGCGCGGCGCGGCTGATGCCGCGCCGTCCGGCTTCCTCAAACCCGCTAATCGGCTCCTCGGTATTACCCGTATACGAACTTGCAATCACAAGCGTTGCTTGCGCCATCGCAGGCGCAATATACGGCAAGTCATAATCCGAATGTATCACCAACGGCAATTCCGGCTTCCAGCCCATAAGCAAGTCCGCGGCCCAGTGGGAGCCGCCCATGCCAAGCACCACAAACCGCTCGTAGCGCCCCAGCTTGTCGAGATTCTCAATCACCGGCACAAACCCAAACTGCGCCGGAAAACTTTTTATTGCGTCGTACATCATACGATTTCTTCTTGTTGATCCTCTAATGCACCAATTATGCGTTGCGTCAGATTGACACAGGGCATATTAAAACGGTTGCTTACTATCGCCTGCTTAATAATTTTATTTTCTTTAATCTGCTGCCCTGTTTTGAACTCCAGATACAACCCGTAATCATAATGGTACTTATTTGATTTTACAAAAACTTCTACCTTATCCCTCGCATACTCTTTTTTACTGCCTGACGCTTTTTTCAACTCAGCAACAAGAAAATTCGCCGATTCTGTACCCCTTTCATGCACAACAATATCAGGTCGTACTATTTTCTCATCTCTGCACGAAACTCCTGTTTTATATCGATCCAAGGCCAAACTTTTCAATTCCGACTCTGTCTCCTTTTCTCCCCCGCCATATCTATCGTATTCGCAATCAACGGAAAACTTTCCAAAAGACACCCCGAGATTAAAACCAATTTTTCCTGTCATTTCGAGATTCTTTTCAAGATATGTGGCAAGTCTATGCGAGATGGTCTCTTCTCTTGTATTGAGCTTGAATAAGAGGTAATCTTTTTTTAACATTCGTCCGATACTACCCGCAATCCAAGCGTATATTAACTCTCGCTCCAGAATCTGTCCTCGCATAATGTTTTTCCTATTGATAATGATTATTCACATCAAGAATTTCCACTGTACTCCTGTCTCTGAAAATAAAAATCACTCGATACTTGCGGTCAATTCTGAAACTCCAGATTCTCAAACGCCGCGGCTCAAGCAATTCCGTCTCCAGACCCGGGTGGGATGGATTGCATTCAAAAAGGGATTTCTGCTTATCAAACTTCCGCTCCAATTCTCTTTTTCGGAGATAGTAAACGATCTCAAGATGCAACGGGAGAATCTTCATGCATGGAAATGCGAAGATCGTTTGATGCCCTGCGCGACGCTACTCAAAAACTTCTGCGGGTATTTCTTGACCGCCTTCAATGCTTTCAATATCTCCTTGCGGCTCCGAATCGGCGGGGGAGAAAAAATCTCCTCCTCCACAATCGCGCGCAGATGCTCGTAGCGGAGTTTCTTCTCCACGAGCTCCTGATATTCTTTTTTCGGAATAGTGATGGTTGCCATATATTCTTTATATCATAAACGCGCGTCCTGTTCAATCATTTATTGAACGCTATGGCCGCCGAATTGGTTGCGCGGGTCAAAACAAACAGGCCTCGCGGTCCGAGGATTATCAAAAAATCTTGCGGTGGCAAAAAACAATGAAGCGCAAGAATTACTTCTTGGGAAGAAACTTCATCATCTTGGTGCCGCAGACCGTGCAGACACCGCGCATGGCACGGCGCTCTCCGCCTTTGCCCATGAAGGTCTCCTCCTTCGTGTCCTTCATCTCGCGCTTCTCCCGACACTTTACGCAATATGCTGTTTCCATAACTCCATCCTACGCCCCCCGCAAAAAAATAGCAAATCGCGCTCCGCTGTCATTCCCGACTTGATTGGGAATCCAGTTATTTAATGTACTGATCGAAAAAAAGACGCCCGTGCAGAAAGCCCGGACGCCTCACTCAAACAAAGAACGCATACACTAAACAGAAGCAAAAGCCGCCTTCCGGCCATCCCGTACGTGCGCAAAAAAATCCTGCACACGCCGCTGTTCAATCTCCCGCCGCCATGCCCGCGTCAACCTCCAAGAGAACACCAAGACCGGCGCAAATCCATACCGGACGGGCATCCAGAGAGAATTCAAGCCGACCGTTAGAAGACCTCTTGAATAACTCCCATAGATCTGCCCCAGAATGCAGTCCTTAAGGGACAACATCTCCAGGTCGTCAAGCCGGATTTCATTAAACCACCCGGGACGCACGCGATCCATAAATTCTGCGCCTCGAGCCGCCCGTTGAGCAATAATACCCCTCATCATAACTCCTCCTCTATAAAATCACTCCGCCATCGCCGCCTTGCGCGCGAGAAACGCCGCGCCATGACCGACATCCACATTTATAGGAACGCCTTGAGCGCAGAGGCCATGATGAGCGCACTCTTCTTCGGTGAAAATCTGCCGCTCTATATTCACCAACGCCTCCAGACGATCAACGCCGATCGTCGCCGCAGTAATGCCTCCGCCATTGACCAATGCGGCAACACCGACAAGAATACCACCTGCGTCCGTGATAGCGCGCGCCGTGCCTCGTGCCGAACCACCGGTCGTCAGTATATCTTCAACCGCCAGAACGCGCCTGCCCCGCACATCATGGGCAAACCCGCGCTTGAGCATAAAACGCGGCCGTCGCCGTATAAGCTTTTCTCCTTCTAGAATGCTTACAACAGTATCGTGGTCAACGGGAATAAAGATCTCTTCATCTCCTACTCTTCTCTCCCAAAGCACTTCATCATCATATTCCGTATAAAGCGCGAGCACTTCGGGGTAATCCGGACGAAGACGCGTGAGGTGATGCGCCGTCCAATGCGACAAAGGGATCGCTCCGATTGCGGGAGCCACGACCACATCAACATCGTACCCTACGAATCGTTCGGCGATTCCCGCGCAAAGCTCGGACGCAACACGCGTCAGACGAGTCGCGCGATCTTTTCTGATATACAACGAGAAGTGCACGCCGCTCGTGCCGACAAAATGCCCCTCCTCCATCGCTCCGGATTCCGCAAGGAGCTGTTTCGTTCTTTCTGCGGACAGCATGATTACCTCCTTCTATCTGTATTGGTTAATCAGATTGTGGAGCTTCAACGTCTCCCTGTGCGCCGCTTCGGCAAAATCCTCTCCCTTTGAGGCAAAAATAATGCTCCGTCCGGCAGCCGGAAGGATGCCGCGCTTACGACTATCCTTACCCATACTCACTAATTGTTCCACCTGTCTCTCCAGCGGAACATCTTTTTGCTGAAAACCGATGGCCGGATTCAAAATCGGCATATCGCGCACAATCCTACGCACTTCCCTGAGCTCTTGCGGATAATTCGCGCCGACCACCACCGCGCAATTATTATTCGCATTCCAGTGAGCCGCCACGCGATATGCCACATACTGATACAACGGCATGGCGCCTTGCGGCACTTCCCGGCCAAGCCATTGCTCAACTTCCCGCAGGGTGCTAGGGGCAAGCGGCACCGGAATATCTTGAAACTCTCCGGCACCATCATTGGAAGTGCGACAAAGCACGATAATGCCTTTATCCTCTCTGTCCAAAAACGGCTTCAGCGCTTCTGCCCCGAGATACGGATGCACCGTGATCGCATCCGCCCTCAACCACTCAAACGCCATCTGCACATATCCATCGTTCGTGCTATCAATATCACCGCGTTTCGCGTCATCAATAGTCGGCACATCAGGAGCAACCTTATTGATGTACGCAATCGTATTCCGAAGCGCCCGTAATCCCGCACTCCCCCATGCTTCGTAGTATGCGCTTTGTAACTTGTAACCACAGACGATATCTCTGGTGGCGTCCACAATGGCACAATTGAATGTGAATATCCCTTTGTATGGACTCATCTTACGAAACACTTCGGGAAGCTGGCTACGATTGGTGTCCAGCCCGACCCACACGAACTTATCAAGCGCCGACTGCGCTTCCAGCATCGCTCGAAAATTTCTCCCGCTCATCACACTCTCCTCCGCCGTACATTATTCTTTTGACAAGGTGCTCGAATCCAACAAAGCACCGCCTTATTGACGGTGCTCACCATAGCGCGGATAAGAAGAAAAATCAACAGCATCCAAAAAATAAACTCATAACCTCCACGGCGCCAAACTCTGCAAACTACCATTCTCGTACGATCGTTTCAAAATGATACTTTGGTGATAAACCCCGCCCCGACAAAGTCGGGGCGGGGTTTATATTCTCTCCATTAAATTGAGATCAACCGAAGGTAAATGTAAACGCGCGCAGACCCGGGGACTCAATCATAATTTCAATCGTGTGCTCGCCAAAAGCCGCATCGTGGATCAACCGGTAAAGCCGGTCTTCTTTAATCAGCGCGGTGCTTGATTTGTCTCTGGCCATGTCTTCTCCGGCTACTGATGGGTCCAGCGGCTTGCCGTCGCGCAGAATTTTTATTTTCACGCCGTCCTTGGCGCTTGCGACAAAATAAACATCGTGGGATTGATACTTGAAAATTATTTTCGCACTGGCGCTTTTATTTTCCGCGAATTCTTTTTCAAAATTCCAGTCGCCGGAAAGATATAAAGCATTCGCGGCGACGGAGGACGGCTCGGACAAATGTTGTATGCCTCCGGTGTGCGTCGCGCCATTGCTCAAATACTCATTGCGGCCGGCGCCAAAATAGATCTCCGGACTTCCTGCCTGCGGCGCGCTTGCTGCGCTCGGCGTTGCAAGCGCCGTATCTATTTTCCCCTGCATACCGAGTGCTACCATCCGCTCGGTCAGCGCCTGCTGGATCGCGTGTTCGGTCTCGTCATACCCGCCTTCACCAATGTGGTCATGCACGATAAATCCGTCAATGTCTATGAGATATTCCCGCGGCCAGTATTGATTGCCGTACGCGGACCAGGTGCCATAATCGCTGTCCATCACCACCGGATACTGAATGCCAAATTTTTTCACCGCCGCCGCGACATTGCCGTAATCTTTCTCAAACTCAAACTCCGGCGTGTGCACGCCCACAATGGCCAGTCCTTTGTCCTTATATTTCTGCCGCCATGCGTTCAGATACGGAATCGTGCGCACGCAATTGATACAGCTGTATGTCCAGAAATCCAATAGTATGACTTTCTTGCCGATCAGATCCGCAAGCTTGAATTTTTCAGCGTTGATGAATCCGGACGGCGAGACAAACTCATGTGCCGTCGGATATTTCGCCGCTTTATCTTTTATCGCTTGGCTACGGTCAGGCGCGGATGCGTCTTGACGCGCCAGCGGCGCCAAAGGCGCCGATGGTGCCGCGCTACTGCCCCGCGGAGAAATGATGCGGGGCGCTTTGAGCGACTCCAGATAAAAAATCGCGCCGATGATCGCCGTCACCCCGATGACTAAAAAGATTGTGCGTTTCATTCCGTATGCCATACTAATTTCATCTTCACAACACCCTTACAAACTCCAGTTTGTAAG
>OBEQ012296092.1_pt1 | contig 13840 bp, 16 predicted proteins | sample 1670901 | NCBI WGS metagenome assembly OBEQ01 (sample SAMEA104232315, study PRJEB22302) | groundwater metagenome | biome: forest; feature: aquifer; material: groundwater | place: USA | collected 2011-08-07 | depth 5.4 m
ATTTCCCCCTAGTCGGCAAACTTTGCATCATCGCGACCAAAAACCCATGGCTCCACGACTCAAATCGCCCCAAAGATTTAATCATAGCTTCGGCATGCTCCCGGTGTCCCGTCCTGGCCAAACCCAGCGCGCCGTTAATGGCCACCAACGGCGAAGGATCTTGCAACGCCTTCAACAGCACGGGATACGCCGACGCGCCGCCCAACACGCTGACGGTGCGGATGGCTCTGGCGCGTTGGGTGGCGTCGCCTTCCTGAAAACGATCCGTGAGATGAGAAAGGTGGGGTTCCGCGACCTGCTGAATGAGCTCGCGTGCTTCCCCACGAAATCGTTCGGCGTACCGCAGGAGATAGTCTAAAAAGATCAGTTCATCTTCGTCCGGGACATGTTCCCAAAGCGCGGAGGGCGGCTGACCGCCGGACAAGATGTCATGGAGCACAGGCTCCCACACCGCTTCCCGCGCTTTCCTCGCGGCGAGCTTGGAGGAATTTTTGAAGCGCAGATAGATCGTGGAGAGAGAAAAGAGCATGGTGACCCACAACAACACCCCGGTCGCCGTGACAATGGCCAGCAAAATGTGGTCCCATAAGACCATCTCAAAAAAGAGGGAAAGCCCACTCATGAAGAAGAGGGCGGAGGAGGAGGCGAAATTTCCCCCGAGGCCCCCGCCTGCTTCCGGAGGAGGCGTTGAATGCGCGCGATCAATTCAACGGGAGAAAAAGGTTTGACCAAATAATCGTCCGCGTCCATCGAGAGGCCTTTGGCAATGTCGTATTCGGAGCCGATTCCGGTCACCATGATGATCAGGGTGGAGCGGAAACGCGGGTGTCGGCGGAGCCGCCACAGCACTTCAAATCCGTCGAGGCCCGGCATTTTGACATCGAGCACCACCAACTGGAATTCCTGCTCGTCGGCATAGCGCAAAGCGTCGGTTCCGCTCCCCGCATGAATCACTTCGAATCCCTCTCGGAGAAGACGGTCTTTCACGGCGGCGGCATACACGGGGTCGTCTTCCGCCAACAGCACGCGCCCTTTTAACACCGTGCCCTCGCCTTCCGGAGTCACCACCCGCCCGCGGCCGCCCGGCCCGGCCTCATCCAAGAGGCCCTTGGCTTTGGCGACCGCCAGATTGAGCGAGATGCCGGTTTTCACCGGGACGATGCCCGCGGAAAACGATAGGAGCGGGGGGAGTTGACGGATCCCCCCTCTCAAAAGTCCGGCCGCCAGCAACAGCGGGGTCTCAGGGAACAACACCAGGAGATGATGATCCACATCCCACCCCAAAACATCCGAAGGCCGAAGCGCCTCATTCAAGACGTCCGGCACCATCCGACGATCGGCAGGGGTCTGATCCACCTCCCCCTTCGGGGCGGGATCATGTTCCAAGAACGCCAGGGAGGAATTCTCGCGCAATCCATGATTCTTGGTGACGAGGGCCGAGAAGTTTTTGGAAAATTCATCCACCGTCAACACCCCGCGGGCGGGAGGAATGGCCCCGGCCATCGGCCGGATGACTCGAATGAGTTCGTCCACACGGAAGAGCAAATCACGATCCTCAGCTTCTTCCAATCGTTTGGCGGCTTCCACCACCTCGGTAAACATGACCAGTTCGAAGGATCGGCGCACACCGTGGGCGAGACGCCGGATCCGGTCGGGGGCTTGGGGATCCCCGCCGACCAGGAGCACGCGTACTTCCAGTAACAGGTCGAGGCGCATGCGAACTGCGGCGGGGTCTAGTCGGAACGAGCCGGAGGTCATGCCTTCAGCATTCCTCCGCGATTTTTAGGGCGTGGGAGAAAAATTTCCCTCGACCTCCCGTACTAATTCCTGGGCTTCTCGATGATCTGGCTGGGCCACCAAGAGACGGTGAAGGAGTTCGGCGGATTCGGCCGGGCGGTCTTGCCCCCGGCGAACACACGCCAGCCCATACAAGGCAGATCCGTCGGTGGGGTCATCTTTCAAGACCGCAACGAAATGCGTCTCCGCGGCCTTGTAATCTTTTTCGCGGAACGAGCAGTACCCGAGACCTCTCAAGGCCTCCCCGCTCCCCGGCACGACGTCAAGCACCTGTTGAAACCGCTCGCGGGCCGCCGCCAGATTGCCCATCCGATACGCCGCCCATCCCGCCAATACGTTGGCGGGCACATCCGGCGACGACAGACGTCCCACCCAATCCAAGACCTCTTGATAGCGCCCCTGGTCAAAAGCCGCTTGCGCTTGATCTAACAGACGTTGGGCCCTACCCCGTTCTCCTTCCCGCAAGAGATAGTGCTGGATGGCTATGTGGGTCAACACGGTGAGTCGCTGCTCTACCACACGCACACGGTGAATGCCCAGATAACAATGTACGTAGACCTTGCCGGACGCTTTGGCGATCACGGCCGCCGCCGCATCGGCGTTTTGGTCATACTGATTCCCCAACCGGTGTCCAAAAATGCTGGCCATCGGAAAGTTGTGAAAGGCCATCCCGCGGGCTTTCACGGTGTCCTGCTCACGCGCCAACAGCACGCCCTCGTACGGGAGTTGGGGATCCAGCAGGCTCACGACGGTCGTCACCCCGTGGAGTTTGAGCGTGGCCAGATCTTCTTCCGTCGGATAGGGACCGGTAATCACTCGGGCTTCCGGTGAGGAGAAGGCCGTCCGAAACGAGCGGATGAGTAAGTTGGAGGGGGTGATCAAAATCCAGAACCCCAGTCCCCCCATGGCTAAAATGCCGATCAGCACGAAGAAGAGCATCCACGACGGTCGTTTTCTGAAGCGACTCACAAGGTTCTCATGCCCTCTATTCCCAAAACCAGGAGGCGAGGAAGGGGTCGCTGAGCGCGGCAAGACACATCATCAGCCACGCCGTCCCCGCGACGGAGGGTTTGTTGGAAAATTGATGGGGGATTTCCTTGGAGGCGTACCACACGCCTCCCCGAGCATTCTGCGCTTTCACCATTTCCTCCACGAGGCGCTCGGCCTCCCCGCGGCGGCCCAGCTTGACCAGGGCCATGGCTGCCCCCAGCGTCCCCTCCGGCCACACGAACGGGATCTCATCCCAGGTCAGGTCCGGCTGTTTGGGATAGTAAAACGCGTTAATGGCCGTTTGTTCATGAATCGTCAATTGAGAATAGGGACGAAATCCTTTGACCCCGAGATCCTCACTCTCATACCGCTTCAATTGCTCAAGGGAAGACTTGGCCAGTTCAGGTTTTCCAGCCGCCACCAAAAAAATGGCGCCCCAGGACGCGCAATCGAGCGCCAACAAAGGATCCGATCCTTCTTTTCTGGCGCCCCGGTTCAATTGGTGATTGACCGGATTCCAACAATGGCTGATAAGCCCGTTCTGTACGGCCTCCATGGCCAGCCGGTATTCCCGCTTGGGACGTAAATTATTAAGGAGTTTCAGAAAAAAATACATGTCAATGTTGTGTTCAACGCTGCACCACAGAACGGGACCCGGCCGGTAGGTTTCCACCACTTCGTTCTTTTCTAAATCCACCAACAATGCATACGACCCTTCCCCTCCCATGATTAAACCTTCACGATTATCGCCGGAAAGCGTCACTTGACGGGCCAACAAGGCGTGAGCCACCCGTTCCGCCGCGTCCAAATAATCCTGTAGCTCAAGTCTGGTTTCGAGGGCCCTCGGTTCCAACGCGCGCACCGCGTTCACATACACGCACAACGCGTACCCCATCCACGCGGTGGCGCCGCTTCGAGTCATCGCCCCGTCGTGATCGTTTTCATCCGGCCACGTGTTATGGGTGTTGTAAGAAAACCAAAATTCCCCGGTGGGACGCATGAGTCGGAGGGCTCCGTCAATCACCCGGCTCGCGAGGGTAAATTTCCCCGACAAGCTGAAGGCGATCACCGCAAGCGCATCGTCGTAAATCGCCGAGCGGGCGAATTGTGGATTCGCCCCCGCCGCCTGTTCATAACTCAACACGAGATGACGCCTGAACGGATCGGGAGAGTTGATAAACTCATTTGGCACCATCTGGCTTTCCAGCCATTTCACCGAAAGGTCCCAGGGCTTCTTCCAACGTTCCGGGGGAGCGTACCGTTTGGCAAACGCCTGCTCCAATTCCTCTAGGGTGAGAGCCGGCGCTCCGGAAGGAGGGCGGATCATTTCCTCCAAAAACTCCCCCAGGCGGGCGATCACGTCCTCTTCCTTTCCTTGAAAATCCTCCGCCGAAAACCGAAGCATGGTACAACCGTCTTCCACGGCGTGGCGGCTGTTCCCCCACATATACCAATACACGACCAGGTGGCGATGGCCATTTTTTTCCGCAACGAGAAACCGTACGGGAAACGTGTTCCCTCCCGCCTTGAGCGTCTGGTACGCACGACGGGGAATGGTCCAACCGTCATTGACGTAGCAAATCTCCGGGGTATGGAAGACACTCTCATGGGCACCGTGAACGGCCGCGAAATACAGGTAGTCTCCCTCCGTATGGCGGTAACCCCGCATGTAAAGAATGTTGGGATCGTGATGAACCAATCCCTCACCTTTCCACAGACCAACTTTGAACGGAAGCTGACGCAAGGTGTCCGAATTTAAAAAATTCACGGAGGTGGTGATTTTCCCTTCATGAGAAGAAGCATAATAATAGCCGGTGTCCGTGTAAAACGTGTAAGACGCCCCCCAAACAAAGGACGACAGCATGAGACTGCATGCGAGGCTTCCCCACACACCCGATTTCATGTTGAGGATTTTTTCATTTCCAACCACCACCACATGGCGCCCAGGATGGCGAGCTCTCCCACAAAAGTCAACCATCCGGACCACCCATGCCACACCCCGAGCGCTGCGGCCTCTCCCCAGCGAGAGGCCGCCCAAGCCGCCGCCGCCACACGGACGACGTTCCCTATCAACACGACCGGCAACAACAACCCCGCGACCACCCAACGAGTGGTCCATTTCGAAGGCATCATCCCAAACCACGCGGCGGCCGTCGTCATCATGCTCACCACGGACCGCATTCCGCTGCATCCCTCGCCCACCAATACCGTAGCGGCACCGACATGAAGCCGGACACCCTCCGCCTGGGCCGGGATACCGAGATGCTCAAAACCCCACGCCACCATTCGAGCGGTATCACTCTGCGCCAATGCCGTCACTTCCGCCAGGAATGGAAGCGGAACGGTGGTGGCCAAAATTAAAAGTGGTCCCGCCGTCACTCGCGTCCCTTTAGTACCCCAAGCCCATCCGGCTAAACCCCGGCCGACGATAAGCCAGCCTATGACGACTGCCGCTCGAAGCGCGATCGCCCATCCCCACACCATCAATCCCGTTCCGGCCATCGCAAAACCAAACCACGAGGGGTCCGATCGTTCGGCCTCGAGGCGAACTTCCCAGGTGCGCCATCCACCTAACGTGACGGCGGCGGCGGCCGCGAGTGGCCCGTGGAAATACAAAGGATCAACGGTCCACCAACGAATCCACCAGGTAAAATCTCGGAACCTCACGATAACAGGAAAGAAGATAAGGGCGAGGGCTATCCACCGGCGAAACCTTTCAGACATTCGGTACAGACGAGAAAAATTTCTTCTATAAATTAATCGGACTTTTTTCGCTTGAGAAAATACCCCGTAGCGCCCACTCCCAACAATCCCGTTGTCACAAGCATCATCGTGGCAGGCTCAGGCGTGGTGGGAGGTTGTTGACCTTGGCCGCCTTGTCCCCCTTGGCCACCTTGATCGGCGAACGCAAAAGAGGACACCATCATCGCAAATATCCCCACTCCCGAGGCCCATTGCTTGATCATCTTCACTCTAGATTTCGGATTATTTGCCATCTCATTTTCCCTCCTTGATATTAACACTATACCATACAGGATATAACCATCCTAGCAACGGGTCTATCGTTAACACCACGCCCTGTCCCGCCCCGATCCCCTGATCGGAGACTCCCGTCCACACATCCCATCGTTCACCGGACGCTCCCGTCCAGTCCGACCGTCCCGTGAGCGACCGTCCATTGATCAAATTGGCTCCCCCCAATTCTGCCCCACCTCTCGCCCCCATCACAGTAAGTTTCATCACCTTTTTCCTGGGCGAGGGGGCCAACAACGTCAACTCGTATGATTCAGAGGGATGCAACACCCGTAATCCCCGCTTCAAATTGACAGTGGCCGTCGGCTCGCCCGGACGCTCATAAGCCACCCATAATCCCCATCCCGAGGCAGTTCGGGTGCCGCCCGGCATCACATCAGCGCCCAAGCCGCTTACCATATAGACGCCGTTTCCCTTCCACCACGTCGTCACATCCGATCCGCAAGCATAGACGGTTCCCGTGGCGCGATCCCTCTCCGTCCATATGGCCTTTATGTCATGGACGTCTCCTTGCTGATTCTTAAATAAAATATGGTTCACCACACCGTCGGCCCCCGCTACTTCTCCCATCCATAGCGCCCATACCGACACCACTCGAGCCTGCGAAACCAACGAAACCGTAACGGGGGAAGACACTCGAAGTGTCCCCCCTTCTAATCCACTCCATCCCACCGCTTCGTAATTCATCCCGGGCCCTTGGCAGGCCGTTATCTCCACGAGCGGGCTCACGGATTGGGAGGGCATGTCTTTCAACGAAGCCGCCTCCAACCCACCAAACCACCCCACGATGACTACGATCAACCACCATCGCCTCATAAGCGCTGGCTCACAAGTACGGTGAAATGCCACGACTCATTATACAAAACATCACGCGAACCTCCTGCCTGTACCACGCCTCCCAAACTTTCCGACAATCCAAATGACCACTGAACAAACGCGTGATACCCCATAGGCCACGCCGAAGAAATCGTGGAGGCACCACCACGGAACGTGATGACCGAATCCTCCCAAAGAGAAGATTGCCATTCCATGTCAACAATAGCCGTGACATCTTCGAAATAACTGCGGTACCCCGGATGCACCTCCACCCAAAGATTGTCGGTGCCTTCCACCATCCAACGAAAGGTGGGCCCCATCGTCCACCAGCCCAGATTGGGGCGGATTTGACGGTGGTCCACCGACCCCAAAATATCCCACCGGGAATCCGCCTTCCACGCCCCGTACGTCCCCAAGACCGTGACATAAAACGGCTGGAGAACGGTTCCTAAAATTTTCAACAATGCGGGGTCAGCACTGCCTGCCACACTGACAGAAAATCTTCCCGACGTGTGTTGGAATGCCGCTGATCCCACCGCCCAAAACTGATCGGAGGAAGAATACACATCCCCCGAAAACGAGGGAAAATATCGAAATCCTAACTGACCCACCATGGAGGTTTGGCCCCCCAATTTCTGCGTCCACTCTCCCGAGAGTTGGTGAGATACTGATTGAAAATTTACCACGCCGAACCCTGGGTTGACTTCTACCGACATCCCCCTCCGATACCGGACATACCACGATGGGCCATACCCCGAAGGCATCTTGACGGTGAAGCCGGTCACTTGCTCCCGGGTATCTGACGTTAAACCCGAAGAGAAATCCTGCTCGATGGATCGCAACACTTCGAATCGACCGGATACTTCGGGCGATCGCAGACGGGCCAATTGTCGCAACCCTTGGCGACTCTCCTGGTGGCGCGGATCCACTTGGAGCACCAGCTGATACCAGGTTTCCGCCTCCTGCCATTCCCCTTTCCAAAACAGCACGCGAGCTAACCCACTCATCGCCTCCAAATTCTTGGGATGCGCCTCCACCACATCACGGTACTGACGAATCGCCTCATCCAAATGATCGGTCCAGCTATACAGACGAGCCAGCGCCATGGCTGAATCCACATTCCCACGATCCAACTCGACCGCCCGCTTTAATTCATTCACCGCCGCCTCATGTTGAGCCGAGCGGGTTAACAATAAACCGAGTTCGGTGGAAATTTCAGCTCGCTGGGGAGCTATTTTTTTGGCCCGCTCATAGGCCTGGATGGCCTTTGGCACCTGGCCTGTTTCCTGATACAATTTCCCCAGCGCTATCCACCAATCCACGCTTTCCGTCACATGGCCCTTGGCGTTTTCCGCCAGAGCTAAAGCTTTGGCGGTTTGACCGGTCCAACGATACGTCGTGAGCAATCCGGAAGTCGCCTCCTCGTGATTCGGCGACAGGCGAAGTGCCTTCAAATAATTTTCTTCACTCCTCTCGTTTTCCTTCTTCCAGCTATACGTTCTTCCCAAACCTACATAAGCATCGGCGGAATTGGGAAACGCCTTGAGCGCCTCTTGAAATCGTTCAATCGCCATGTCCAATTGGCCCTGCCAACTCGCCAAGGTGGCTAGCCCAATCCAGGCCTCCGCGTCATGGGTATCCCGAACCAACAAGACCCGGTACCATTGTTCCGATTCCTCGTACCGTTTGGTCCAAGCATATAACACGGCAAGTTCCAATTGAATTTCCCGAGTGTCCGGCCATTTTTTATTGGCTTGCTCATACACCTGCACGGCTTCTTTCAGTAATCCTTCAGCTTTCAAGGTCTTGGCTAATCCCAAATGTCCCTGTATTTTTTCGGGATCCAACGTCATGGCCTCCCGGAACACGGCCTCGGCTTCCTGGTATCTTTTTTCATTGAAGGCGGTATCGGCTTTGTAATACGCCTCCTGAAAATTGGCAAACCCCCAAGTCACCTGTGACCATCCGCTTAACATCGCCAAGATCCCGACTAGGTGGGCGATACGTTTCAAATCTACGAGGCCGTAAACATCAAATGTTCCCAATCCATTGATTGAAGATTATCCGATCGATGAATGGCCCCGGCATGGGTTTGGCCTCGCGTCGCCTCACACGGGAAGGCGATGCACACCATGCCTGCCGCGACAGCGGAGGTCACCCCGGCTTCGGAATCTTCAATCGCTACGCAACGATTCGGCGGCACCCCTATAAGCTCCGAGGCTTTTAAATAGATATCGGGGTGGGGCTTCCCCCGAGTCATGTCGAGCCCGGAGACCGTGACTTTCATATATGTTGCGATCCCTAACATCGCTAAATTCTTTTGAATCCTAAGCGGATTGGATGAGCTCGCCACCGCTTGAACCAACCCCCATCCGGTAAATTGGTCCAACAAACCCTTGACGCCGGTCCGTAATCCCAAGGGCCTCTCCTGAATGATTTGAAGATAAGCCCTCGCCGCCCGATCCACCAATTGCTCCACCGGGACGCGGCATCCGGACTCCCTCGCCAACCGCGTAAAGACATCTCGATCGCTCATGCCGAAAAATTGGCCGTTCAACTCCGGCGTATAGGACATGCCATTCTCCTGACAGGTCTTAGCCACCGCCTGGGATGATAGCGGTTCGGAATCCAAGAGCACGCCATCCATATCCCAAATGACCGCGTCGAATTTTCTACTGTTCATTGTGACTGTTCAGGTAAATAGATAGCTATCAGGCTGTAGGAAAAACCATGTGGGAAATGACTATTTATTTGAGGGAACGGTCCCAGAGAAACTCGGGTTCGCCTTGCGTTTTAGACACCCAACGGGCCAGGACGAAGAGCGCATCGCTCAAACGGTTTACATACTTAATGATTAAGGGGTTGATGGCCTCTTCTTTGGAAACCTTGACGCATAAACGCTCCGCCCGACGGCACACCGTGCGGGCCTGATGGAGTAAGGAAGCCACCTTGCCGCCGCCAGGAAGTATGAATTCTTTGAGGGGCTCCAATTCTTCCTGACACGTATCAATCAATTTTTCCAAGTGCGTCACCTTTTCCTCGGTGATTTTCGGCATGTTAGGGAACGTCTGACCGGCCGCCGTCGCCAACAAACTCCCAACGTCAAACAAAACATTTTGAGCGAGCTTCAATTCCTGTTCTAATTTATCCGCAGCTGGGAGTTTTTTTCTCAACTCGTCGTTAAACGCACGAACCATGCCGATCACCGAATTCAGCTCATCAATCGTGCCATAGGCCTCCAATCGCGGATGATCCTTTGAAATTTCCTGCCCGCCCGCCAACCGCGTCGTGCCCTTATCCCCCGTTTTGGTGTAGACCCTCGTGATCCTCACGAATTTTTAGCCGGCGCAGACTTCACTTGGTTATGTTTGAACATATCCTGCCCGACATGATGGAGGAACACTTCGGCAGACCATCCACGCTGACATTCCACGATGCCTATACCCAAGATAATATGTTGAGATTTCAATAATTCTTGGACGCGCTCGATCACTTTCTGGGCTTGAGCCCCCGGGGTCTCCGGCAACATGACCATAAACTCGTCATTCCCGTAGCGGCAAGGGACGTCAATTTCAAATCGGATCGCGGAACGGATAGCCCCCGCCACGCGACCGAGGACGTCATCGCCCATGGACCGTCCCTGCTGGTTATTGATTTCCGTAAACCCGGCCACATCCATGAAAATGAGGGAGGGAAACTTGTCGCTCCGTTGGGCCCGTTCCACTTCACGATCCAACAAGTTGTCAAATCCCCGGCGGTTGATTAATTTGGTCAGGGGATCAGTGGTCGCCAGCCGTTCGATTTCAAACCGCTGCGTTCGAATGGTCACCCGCTGTTTGATGATCACCGCCACCATAGCTAACCCCACCAATGCCAGTCCTAATTCAAGCGCCATGAAGCTATCTTCCCCTACAGCACACTGGATTCCAAGAGGGTGACGTGCGATTCAATCAACATGAGGATATTGTAGCCCCTGGCTACTGAGTACGAATTAGTTGAGTTGGGTCAGTTGTTGAAGGACTTGCATGCGAAGCGGGACGCGGGCGGCCATTAAACCGTGCGCCACTTTCTTAACGTAAGGATCGGGATCTTGATGGGCGGCGTAGGCCACCAACTTCACGACGCCATCGGTGATTTCTTGATACGCGGTTTGCTGGACGATCTCGGCTCGGAGGGCTTCACCGCAAGTCTGAAACACGTTGAGCGCCTTGGTGATTTTTCCACCCTTGCCCGTGGCCACCGTCTGAAGAATGTGCCCCTTGGGATCTTCCACCGTTTGTGCTTTGAATAATCCAAACATGTTCAAAGTATACGACCTCCCCCAAATCCAAAGGTCAAGATGATGTCAAAAGATTGTCAAGATATTGTCAAAAATAGGACCCCAGCCATACCACAAAAACTCTCCGAAACCCTTATCCAGACTGCCTAATCCTGCCATACGGCCACTTAGATGGTCCTAAATTGTGGTACAATTCCTTCACTGTGGCTGATGAATTTTCATTCGATGTGGTGTCCAAAGTAGACGAACCGGAACTGGATAACGCCGTTAACCAGGCCATGAAAGAAATAAGTCAGCGTTTTGATTTCCGGGGGAGTAAAAGCCAGATCACTCTCAATAAGAAAGACAAAAATATCGAACTGGTCAGCGATGATGAATTCAAGATGGATCAGGTCAAGGATGTCTTCCATTCCAAACTCTCCAAGCGCGGGATTTCATTGAAGGCCCTCGACTACGGTGCCATCGATCAAGCGGGAGGCAATACGGTCAGACAAGTCGCCAAAATTCGCCAGGGTCTCGAACAGGAACACGCCAAGGAACTGGTTAAACATATCAAAGGATTAAATTTGAAAGTCCAGGCCCAGATCCAGGGTGACCAGCTCCGTGTCGTGGGCCGCGCCAAGGACGACCTTCAAACCGCCATCACCGCGCTACGGGCACTCGATTATAAAGTTCCGTTGCAGTTTACGAATTATCGATAGGTTATCTGGTAACTGGGTAATCTGGTAATTTAGTAATTGAAAATCTACTACCAATCTCACTACCGATTTTCATCTTGCCTATTTTTCCAATTTCCAAATTACCAAATTAACAAATTTCCAAATTTCAAAAGGAGAACCTCATGAATTTGAAAGGAAAAGTAGCTTTAATAACAGGCGGGGCGCGCATGGGGGAAGCCATCGCGACCCGGCTCGCTCGGCACGGGTGTCACATCGCCGTCAGTTATCGCGCCTCCAAACGACCTGCCCAACGCGTGGTGGAGAGCGTCATGCCTCTGCATGTTCAAGGGGCCACGTTCCAAGCTGACTTATCTCGCGAAGGCGACCATGCCCGGCTTATCAAAGCCGTCGTGAATACCTTTGGACGCCTCGACCTCGTCATCAATATGGCTTCGCGCTACGCCAAAACGCCGCTCGCCAAGCTCAACGCTAAAGAATGGGGATTTCAACTTGATGCGGACCTGCGTTCGGGCTATCTCCTCGCTTTAGCGGCCCGTTCCGAGCTGGCCAAACATGGGTCCGGACGGATCGTCCTGATTTCGGATTGGATTGCCGCCAGCGGACGCCCGCGCTACAAAGATTATCTGCCGTATTACGTGGCGAAACGTGGAGTGATCGGCCTTATTGAGGGGTTAGCGCTGGAGTTGGCGCCGAAGATCCTCGTGAATGCCATTGCTCCCGGCCCCACACTCCCCCCGCCCGGTATGTCGAAACGGGAAATCCGAGAAACCGCCAAGAACACCCCGCTTCAACGATGGGGCGGGGCGGATGAAATTGCTAAAGCGGTGGAATTCCTGGGGACATCAGATTATGTCACGGGGGAAACGATCCGGGTTGACGGCGGCCGCCACCTGTATTAAGAAATACATGAATAGGCCGCCGCCGGCCTCGGCCCAATCCTTCAAATAACGCGAATACAGAATACCCATGCGCGGGTCACGGTTGGCGGCGAGATACAGCGCGTCAAGTTCGGTAGCCTCTTGGCTCGACATGTTACCCACTACTCAAGCCATTTCACTTCAAATCCGTATTCCCGGCAACGGGCGACGAAATTGTGGAAATTGGATCCGCTTTTGATAAGGAGATAGTTCCACCAGGATCGTGTGGTCTCCCTGTACAATCAGAGGGTTAGGCACCGTCAACGACTTCATTTGGGTCCGTTTGACGCGCTCTCCCATGCCAACAGGTAGCCGAGATCGCGCAAGGCGCGCCGGAAGGCCGCTTCCGAGGAAGCCGGGACCACGAGGTGGCGTTCCCCCGCCTTCATGCAGCGCTTGCGCGTCCGCGAGTCGTTGGCGATGAGCGCCGCGAGCGCCGGTTCCGCGCATTCAATAAGACGGGCGAGGCCGCGGTCGTGGACACGCGAGCACCGTTCCGCCACGTCCTCGATTAAACGCACGACCGTGTCGGGAAGTGGAGCGCCGCTACGAGCAGTGAGAAACTCGCGGATCTCCTGGGTCGACCGTCCTTCCTCGGCGGCCGTAAGGAGTTTTGAAGCCTCCAACCGCCACAAGTGGTCGGAGACGCGGACGGCGTAGGCGTCCAGCGCGAGGCGATCTCCTGGTTCAGGGGTCGTGATCGCCGCAATGTCCAGGTTCGGGAGCACCCGGAGCACCGACTTCACCTTGATCGGCGCGGGCGCGTAGTCAAAGGCGATGCCCAAACAGAACGCCCCGAGCGCGGTGACGCGAAAGAACATGAGGCCGTCGTAGCGGCTGAAAAACGGAAGGTCGTCGGTCCCCCACAGCTCACCGTAGTCGTGACGCGCTCCGGCAGGGGGAACGAAGGCGACATCGATCAACCCCAGAGTGGCGGCGTACTCCAACAGGACACAAAGCAGATACCGCTTGGCCAGGATCTCCTCTCCGCCCTCGGACCCCAGAGAGCCGTACTGCCGCTCGCTGATGTACAGGTTCCAGGCGTTGCGCGACACCGCGAAATCGTGGTCCGAAGCCCGCGCGTACCGGAAACATTCGTCGGTAGAGATCCAGCGTTGGGTGGGGCATTCGGCGAGCGTGGCGGCGATAGCTTTCCGGCGGGGCGCAATGGCCGTGAGGCCGTGTTGGCCCTTCACACATTCCACCCGGGAGAACTCGTCGAGGAGCGTCGTGCCCATCCACCGCCCCCACAGATTTCGAAGCGTCTCCGCGGCAGGCTCGGCGAGCGCCTGCCTGCCGGCTTTCGTGAGTTGTAGCTTGGATCCGGA